>Ga0105047_10000015_pt1 | contig 181174 bp, 155 predicted proteins | sample MAT04_FD_78384 | JGI IMG/M metagenome (GOLD analysis project Ga0105047, IMG submission 78384) | Freshwater microbial communities from Lake Fryxell liftoff mats and glacier meltwater in Antarctica - MAT-04 (megahit assembly) | ecosystem: Environmental > Aquatic > Freshwater > Ice > Liftoff...
AATAATAGTCAGACTGTTGCCGCTTTTCCAACCCGCCAGATTAATAATCTCTTGCACCACCGGCGCCATTTCAGTCATCGTATACCAGGTGTTGGCCGCCCACAAAACATTGGCGCTGTAGGCCGATTTTTGGGTGGTCAAACTCCTTTGAGATGGTTTGCTGGTGGCTGAAAAAACTGCACTGTTGGCAGATAGCTCTCCCGCCATACTCAAGGAGATCGAAATCCATTGACTCTGGCTTGAATATAGTTTAATCTTCGCGGAAGTAATGGTTGCCCCACTCGGAATGCTGACATTGGTAAAGCGCATCCCCGTATAGCTGGCTGTTTTGGAAGCGGCATTCCCGATCCATACTTTTGTGGCATTCGCTGTATACTGCGTGCCGTCTTCATTAACCGTACCTGCCAGGCTGCTAACCTGGACATTGCTTGTGGCTGCCAGTGCCGAACTTGCTTGAGATAGGCCTATGCATAGCGCCATAAAAATGAACAAGATTTTTTTCATCTGCTGCTCCTATAATATACCTCCAGGGGCTTTGAATTCTGCAGCGATCCGGCAGAACTGCAAAATTTTCTTCGTTTCGCTCGGAAAATTCAGCTTTTCAGGCATCATTTGGATTTTGATGGGCGTTTTATTCCTAATTTTCTGTGGCGCCCGGCTGACCATTAACAGTTCCGATCACCGGTTTAGGTTAGAACAACCACTGCATCATCGCATCCAAAGTGCCTGCACAAATTCAAAAAACCCTGTTAAGCGTACCGATATATCCCAGATCCAACTCTGGATTCAAATACCCGGTAATTTTTGTAATTACACGGCAATTCCATTTTATAGCGAAAAACACATTTCTTACCGTACAAAACACACCTTACAAAATTATCAGGACCGCGTAGGGTAACTTCTCCAAAGCGGTAAGCCAGGCCACACCCATATTCCTGAATCTACCGCTAGCATTTTGATTTTACGCTGGTTGTCCGCATAAGACTGGTTTGTGTGTCAGGTTTCATCCTTCATGATCACAACGAGGGGTTCCCCCCTCGTTGTGATCAATATTCAAACGTTATTGGTGCTGCTTGAGATTAGAAATCGGCGTTATTAAAGGTCACCACATAGATAATGCCCGGCGCCTCAAGGCGCAGATCAATCGCGGCATTGTCATGCAACGGAACCGGGATTTCAAAAGTAGAGATGGTATCCGGACCGCTGGTAGCGATCGTATCTAGATGGCCGACTTCATAGCCGCCAAAACCTTTGGTCCCGAGCGCGCCCAGGGTCACCTTGAAACTTGTGCTGACCGGAAGACCGGTGATTGCTACTTGCACAATTCCGCCACGCTGAACATGGAGCACTTTCATGGTGCGGTTGGCAACGGCAACGGGAGTTACGGCTCCACCGGCACCCGTGGTCGTCACCACTGGCGTTACAACCGGCGTTACAATGGGCGCTACGACTGGGGCGACGAAGGCCGATGAGTTAACAAATGAAGTCCGCATCGAGAGGCCAGCGCCATTATCAACGCGCACATCCACAACTGCATTGCTGGCGACATCGCTGAGGATCTCAATCCATGCGACGACCATACTGCCATCCGAAGAAGAGACATGTGCTACTGTTGGGCCACCCGCCCCGCCGGTGCCGGATGCGCCCATCTTGATCGCAAAATCAACGTTGGCGGGCAGGTTTTCAAACCGAAGACGAACCATTTCACCCGGACGCACATCCACAGCCGTTACGCTCATCATTCCGGCTGTAGGTGTGGCTGTGGCTGCGGCTGCGGGAAAAACACTCCCGCTAAACAATGCGGCAAATAGCACCAGGGTGAGTCCCAGTCTTTGTACGGTTATTCGTGACATATACTTTACCTCCAAAACTTACCTATAAAATTGGGTATGACCAGTAAATTTGGCCACTTAGATCTACTATACCCGCATAGAACTATGGGGACTGTCAGCAAGAACCTTATTTCTTTGTCAGATATTATTGATATGTTTTGTAATTATTGAACCTACACAATGCTTTAATCAATTAAATGGGGTCTCTGAAAGCCAGCCTCACCTTAAGCGCGCAAGTGCCCGGCGGCACGACAAACCTGAGCCGGCATGTTTATGCCCGGTCTCAAATTCAGGTAAAATAATGCCAGAGATCATCCACCCATGGCCGTCGAACCCACCTCACCCAGCCTTATGCACAGAAAAACCTGGCGAAACCATCTGAACAGCCCCTGGTTTGCCCTGTTTGATTTGGCTTGCGTAATCCTGGGCATCCTGCTGGGCCGCCTGAATACCCAGTTTGCCGGGCCGCTGCTGCTGATCGCGCTGATTCCATGGACTTTGCGCCTAATGGTGGGCCGCTTCCCTTTTCATAAGACCGGGTTGGAAGGCTGGATCGCAATTTTTCTGGCCACAGCCCTGCTGGGCGCCAATCTGGCATACCAGCCGGGCGATGCCTGGTCAAAATTCTGGCTTCTGGTGGGAGGTGTGGTTTTATTTTACGCGCTGGCGGGTCAGCCGGCGGAAAATGTCAATTGGGCCGCGGCACTTTTGAGCGTGTTCGCGGCCGGGGTGGCTGTTTATTTTTTGCTGACCAATGATTGGAACCTGTTTCCTGCCAAACTGGCATTTCTCAACCCGATTGGGTTGTGGTGGATGAAAGTGCGTCCCGCCTGGGTTGCCGGGAACCTTTATCATAATATCGCGGCCGGGGTGATTGCCTTGAGCCTGCCCTTTAGCGCGGCCATGGTAATCTCAGCCTGGCGCGCCCGCAGGATCGCCACCCTGGTCGGGCTGCTGCTCAGCGCCGGGTTGGCGCTGAGCGGGTTTCTCATGACCACTTCGCGCGGTGCGCTTCTGGCGCTGTTTGCAGGCTGTGTGGTGGGCATGCTGCAACGGGTCTCCCACAAATCCATTCCCTGTTTGCCCCGCACCCAGCTCGCGCGCTTTAAAACCCCGCTGATCCTGATCTTCATCCTGGCGGCGGGCGCGGCCTTCCTGCTTCTTGCCGGCCCGGTCAGCCTGGTGGAAAATGACCCGGCCCTTTCCAGCCCGGGTTCCCGCCTGGAATTGTTTGGCAGCGCCATTCGATTAATCGCCGATTTTCCCTATACGGGCGGCGGTCTGGGCTCATTCCCCGGCATGTATTCCCACTACATGCTGGGCATCCCTGATTTCTTTTATCTGAGTAGCCATAATTTATATTTGACCATCGCCCACGAGCAAGGGCCGTTGGGGTTGCTGGCGCTCGTCGGGCTCTATCTGACCGTTCTGAGCCGCGTTCTGCATGCCAAAGAGCGCCCGGGCTCATGGTTTGTCGCCGCCTCGCTGGCCGGCCTGGTAATTATCCTGCTGCACAACCTGGTGGACAACATTCTGGATGATCCCGGCTTTGCCTTCCTGCTTTTTTTGCTGCCGGGGGTCATTCTTGCCGTTTTACCCCGCGTGCCAGCCGCCCAACCGGCTGCCGCGCCCTCACCCGGCCAGCCAGGTCGGGTCAATTCGCCGCGGAACACCAGCTCGTTTCAATTTTTGGCGCTGGGGCTGGGTATTGCAGCCATACTGCTGTTGGGAGTATTTCGCCAACCGCTGCTGGCTGGCGGTTATGCCAACCGCGGGGCGCTGCGCATGGCCCAAATTGAACTGGTCGGTTTTCCGGCCCCTCAAACCGGCGCAGAGTCACATCCAGCCGAGCTTGGCCTGGCCGAAGCCGATTTCCAACTGGCCCTGCAGTTTGACCCCGCCAACCGCACCGCCAACCACCGACTGGGGCTGCTGGCCCTGCAGCGCAACGATTTTGCAGGCGCAGCCGCATTCCTGGAAAAAGCCCATCAGGTCGATCCTGGCCACCGCGGCATTACCAGGGCCCTGGGGCTAACCTATGTCTGGCTGGGCCAATATGATCAGGCTCTGCCGTTGCTGCGCGTCATTCCCGAAGCCGGGCGCGAGTTGGATACCTACTCTTGGTGGTGGACAACCCAAAACCGGCCGGATCTGGCCGAAAAAGCAGCAGACATGGTTAATAAAATGAACGCCCCTCGGTAATCTAAGTGGGTATAGTGCTGGTCAAACTCAGGATTCCCGATTATTCGCAGATCTCAACCTCATTCCCTGCCAGGCGTAGGATCACTCCTGTGTGAATCAGGTCTAGATCCACCTGATCGAGGCAGGGAATTTCTGCGATGATGCAGCCCACCGCGGTGATCGTCTCGCATTCGCGGTTGATAATGGCCAGGGGCGCCATGTGATTTTGCTTCAGACGAAACAGGGTATAAGAACCCACCGTGGAACCCTTACCGGTGGGAAACACCAGCACGCGCCCGGCTATCGACTGCCCTTCCAACTCATGCCCTTTTTCAACCACCACACCGCTGTCTGGGTCCACCCCACCGAAAAACGAAATCCCCATGCGGCTTACCAAAGCGCTTCCCACAGCCTGACCGTCGTAAATCACGCGTCCCTTCAGCTTCATCGCAGGGCCTCTGCGACCACGTCATCAAAAGGCAGCACACGCGTTTTCATGCGGTTCTTGGCATACGCATAATAGCAGGCCTTGGCACTGTCGGTCGCCAGCGCGTGAAATCGCCCGCGAATTGGCGCAACCACACAGCAAGTGTCCGCCGCAATCAGCGCCCCGCTGGCTTCAATCACCTGCGTCAACCCCAGGCGGTCGGCCATTTGTTTGGTCGGGCGCGCCATGGTGATCCAGAAAATCTTCTTCACGGTTTTTCCGCGCAGCAGATCTGCCACATGCATCAGTTCCAGCAGCGAGAGATGCGGGCAGCCCAGGCTGACGAAATCAATCTCGTCATCGGCCGCGTCGTTCATCGCCACCTGCGCCTCGGCCAGTTCCGCCGGTCCAAACTGCCATGCGGCCGGTGGTGGGGCATACAACCCGGCCTCCGGAGTGATGCCCTGCATGTGAAACAGTCCCACCCCGCCGTACGTGGCCAGGCTGGCGCAGAAAGACTTCAACTCTTCCAGAGAAGCACCGGCGATCCCGCTAAAATAGGGTACCGGCTTTTGCGGCAACTGCTCAATCCGTTCGCCCACCCATTTGCCTAACGCCCCAAACTGATCGCTGCCGTTCAACGTCACATGCACCGCCACGCCGATCCCCGGTGCGCGTTTTTCCGCCAGGTGCAGCCCGTATTCAGGGGTAAACCCGGTTAATGCCGCCGCCAACGCGCTCGGGCCGCCCTCACGGTTGCTGCGCGCCCCCAATACCGCATTGGCATAACACACCGCGCTGCTCTCAGCCCAGGCAATATGCTCCCCAAAACGCGGCAAATTGCCCACCAGATACGGCGTGCAGGTGCAGGTGGTCACCACGCCCATTTGCCCAAAGGCCTCAATCACGCGCTGCTGCTGCGCGGCAAAATCCGCCGGAATTCCCAGCGCCTGCCAGTTTTCAATATCCATGCCGGCCGGGTTCAAGGTGGTTAGCACGCGCGCCTTGCCGCCCCCCGCCGCCATTTCGGTCAACCAGTTCAACCCTGCCTCGCCCAGGTTGTCATAGCTCACCCCAGCAATTTGCACCGAAGCCACCGCTACCAGCCGCCGGGCAGCGTAGATCTTGCCCAGCGCCGTCAGGATTTCCATGGCCTTTTTCACCGCTGGGCCGTGCGCACCCGCCAGCATAGCCTGCTGCAGTTCGTTGAGTTCCATCAAGCAGATTCCTTTATAAAACGGCTCAGGTCCACTACCGGGAACTGCGCCTTGCGGAAAGACTTCCCTTTCGTTTCCAGGGGGCGCGTCAGATCAAAGCCCAGGCGCGTGGTGCGGTGCGTGCCCGCTTCAGAAGAAGGGTCCAGGCTGGAACCCGGTTCGCGCTCCTGGATGATCAAATCACAGTCGCCTTGAAAACGAGTGGCCATTGCCCATTCCACCGCCAGCGGGTTATAAATGTCGATGTCACTATCCACCACAAACACATGCTTGCACGAACGGTGCCCGGCAAAGGCCGCCTCAATCGCCAGGTGCCCATCTTCTTCGTGCTGCTTGTCAATTTGCACCACGGTGTGCAGCCATGAACAGCCCCCCGGGTTGACATGTACATCCAGGCAGCGCACCACTTCGTTGACCTTCTTAAAAATGGTCGGCTCGCGCGGCATGCCCATCAGCAGCTTATGTTCTAGCGCGCCCGGCAGCAAAGCATGCCAGATCGCTCCACGCCGGTGCGTGATGCCAGTCACCGTCATCACCGGCTGCTGCCGCACCACATCATAGGTTTCCGTCAAATCCACAAACGGGCCCTCGGCCTGCAGCCGGTCGGCAATGATAAAGCCTTCGATCACATATTCGCATTCCGCCGGCACCCATAGGTCCACTGTTTTGGCATGCACCACCGGGGTCGGTTCCAGGGCGTTGGCAATTTCCAGCTCATTCACGCCGCGCTCCACCGATGTGGCTGCTGCCGCCAACACCGCCGGCGAAACGCCCACACATATTGCCACCTCCAGCGTTTTTTGATCCTTCAGGAACTGGTCAAAATGGCGCGCTGCCACCACCCGCATCGCCAATTCAGTTTTAGAGATCTGCATACAGCGGTGAAAATCCAGGTTCTGCCCCCATTGCGGATGTTTTGTGATCACCACACCCGAACTGATGTAATTTCCACCATCCCATTCACAGTGCCGTAAAATCGGCAGGCGGTCCAGGTCCGGCACACTTTCCACCACTTCCTGGCAGGCTGCGCTGCTCACCATCTGCGGCGGACGGCGCTGCTCAATCGCGCGCGTCAGAGTCGGAATAATTTCACCCACCGTAATGCCAAAGTAATCGGCAAAAGCGGCCTTTCCGCAAAACAGGTTGCCCGCCACCGGCAGCGCCGATTCCCGGATCTGTTCAAACAGCACCGTGCGCGGCTCTACCAGCTTGAGCACCGCCGCTACTTCATAGGTTTTCGAAATGGGCTCTGTCACGCGCAGCAGCCGGCCTTCCTGTTCCAGGCGTTGCAGATAATCGCGTAAAGTCATGCGTGTGTCCTTTCACTTTCCGCCATACGCGGCAATTTCCAGAATTATAGTGCAATCTATCCTCCGGGCGCGGCGCTTTCCGGCTGGTTTTCCAGTTATAATGGATAAAATTCCGACTACCCCAAGTGACTATGCGAAAATATCTTGCCCTTGCTGTTTTCATCTCCGGACTCACCAGTCTGTCGCTCGAAATGACCGCCTCGCGTCTGCTCGAACGCACCTTTGGCTCCAGCAACCTGGTTTGGGCCTGCATTATCGGCCTGATCATGCTCTATCTGTCAGCTGGATATTTCCTGGGCGGCTTTTGGGCAGACCGTTCGCCCAGCTACCGCACTTTTTTTCAAATTTTGATCTGGGCCTCACTCTCCATTGCCGTCATTCCATTGGTGGCCCATCCCGTGCTGCGCGCCGCGGCGGATGCCTTCGATAAATTGCAGGTGGGCATTCTTGCCGGCGCCTTCGTCGCGGTGCTGGTGCTGATGGTAGTGCCGGTCGTACTTTTGGGCACCGCCTCGCCCTTCGCCATTCGCCTGGCGATGAACGAAAACCAGGGGGTCGGGCAGGTCTCCGGGCGTATTTATTCCATTTCTACCCTCGGCTCGTTTATCGGCACCTTCCTGCCCGTGCTGGTGCTCATCCCCATCATTGGCACCTACCGCACCTTCCTGGTGTTAAGCGCCATCTTGCTGGCTGCCGCGTTGTACGGCCTGTGGCGCTCTTCCGGGCTTAGAGCGCTGGTGCTTTATCTTTGGGCGCCGCTAGTGGTGGCATTAATCTGGGCGTTTGGCCTATCAGGCCCCGATCGGGCCACTGCCAGCATGATCTATGAAACCGAGTCAAGCTACAACTACCTGCAGGTGCTGGAAAACGCCGACCAGTACCGCGTGCTGCGGCTGAATGAAGGCCAGGGCATGCACTCGGTCTACCACCCCAACATCCTCAATTATTACGGCCCGTGGGAAATGGTGCTGGTGGCTCCCTATTTTAACCCCGCACCCTATGCCCCCAGCCGGGTGCAGCGCATGGCCATTGTGGGTCTGGCCGCCGGCACCACCGCGCGCCAGGCCACTGCCGTTTACGGCCCCATCGCCATCGATGGGTATGAGATCGACGAAAAAGTGGTAGAAATTGGCCGCCGTTTTTTCGACATGAATGAACCCAACCTGAATGTCATCGTCCAGGACGGCCGCTGGGGGTTGGAACACAGTCCCAACCAATACCAGATTATCAGTGTGGATGCCTATCGCCCACCCTATATTCCCTGGCACCTCACCACCCGCGAATTTTTCCAGACCGTGCGCGGCCATCTCAGCGCTGATGGCGTGATGGTGATCAACGTGGGCCGCGCGCCGCAGGATCGCCGCCTGATCGAAGCCCTGGCCAGCACCATTCTGACCGTCTTCCCCTCAGTGCATGTGGTAGATGTGCCTCAGACCTTTAATTCCATCCTCTACGCCACCGCCCAACCCACCCAAGACGAAAATTTTTTTAACAACCTGGCTTACCTCATGGGCCAGGGCAACCTGCCTCCGCTGCTGATCGAAACCGCTAAAACCGCCGCCACCCATTTGCAGCCTGCGCCGGCCCCCGGCCCGGTATTCACCGATGATCGCGCCCCAGTCGAATGGATCACCAATGATATGATTTTTCGTTTTTTGCTCTCTGGAGAGAAACTGCAATGAAACCCCTCACATACCTCGGTTCGCTGCTGCTCACCCTCGCGGTGCCCATTTTCCTGATCATGACCTCCATTCGCATCCTGTTGATTCCCTATATTTATACGGAGTTTGAATACCGCCTGCCTGGTTTTCCCCCCGATAGCTATGGTTTCAGTTTGGAAGATCGCCTGAAGTGGTCCAAGGTCTCCTTCGATTACCTGCTCAATGACCAACCCCTGACATGGTTGGCCAACCAGAAACTGCCCAACGGCAGCCCGTTGTACATTGAAAGCGAACTCAGCCACATGCTGGATGTCAAGAACCTGATTCAATCCATGTTTATGGTCTGGTGGGGCTTACTGGCGCTGGTAATCTTGAGCGGTCTGGCAAGCTGGCGCCTGAAACAGTTGAAAGGCTACTGGCGTGCACTGTCCAACGGCGGGTGGGCCACCCTCGGCTTGATCGCCGCGGTGTTAATCTTCGTGGTAATCAGCTTCGATTGGCTCTTCACCAACTTCCACCGCATCTTCTTCACCGGCGATACCTGGCTCTTTCGTTTCTCCGACACGCTCATCCGGCTCTTTCCCATTCGTTTCTGGCAAGATGCCTTCATTTGGATGGGACTCGTCACCATCATCGCCGCCCTGCTGCTCGGTTATTTTGGCCGCCAGCTTGCCAAACGCGATTAGATTTCTGTTCTAAAATGTGAAAGTAAGGTCTGCGTTAAGCAGCCTTGACCCAGCTCTCTTTATAATCCTGGATATACTGCTTCAGGCGGATCGGTTCGCGTCCGGTGATCCGTTTGACTTCGCCGGTGATCTGGTCGGCCATCCCGCTCTTGGTATTGGAATACAACCAGGTGGTAACCAGAGCGAACATCAAGGGCGATTTGCGCACCTGACGGACGAAGAAGGCCAGGGAAGAGGGATTCTTATAGGTGATCATACGGCCCAACACCTCCCTGAAAAGATCGGCCACCTGGTAATAATTCAATGCTTCGGCACCGGTCAGGTCATAAGCCTTGTTCTCGTGCCCCGGCTGGGTAAGGGCTACCGCCGCAACTGCGCCAATATCGCGCACGTCAATAAAACTGGTGCGGGTTTTCCCAACGGGAACGAAGATCTCATCCTGGTCGCGGATTTCGGCACGGTGGACGGTGTTCAGGTTTTGCATAAAGAAGGAGCAGCGCAGGAAGGTGTAGCTCATCCCCGAGGTTTTCAGGTGCCGCTCGACTTTGTAATGAGGAACGATCGTATTTTGTTCAATACCAATCAGCGATAAAAAGACAAAGTGTTTTACCCCACCCGCTTTAGCCGCCTCCATGGCTGGAACCATATACTTCTGAATATCCGTAATCTGTGGTGGGCGCATAATAAAGGCTTTCTGAATGCCTTGAAAGGCCGGTCCAAAGGTTTCGGGCTTGCCAAAATCAAAGGCCACTGCCTGCACGGCTGCGCCGAATCGCTGCTGCACTTTGTCAGGGAACAGGTCACCGGCGCGAACTTTTTCTCCACGTGCCTGTAATGCATTTACCACTTCCGCGCCCACGTTGCCAAGCGCCCCTAGAACCAATATTTTCACGCCCATCCCAGCACCTCAGTCCTTCGTTTTTTTTTGATTAGAAAGATTATACGAGTTAAATCCTGAATTGACAATATATAGACCGTTCGTTATACTAATATTCAAGGTCATGATCATCTTATTTGTTACAGGAGGAAAGTCATATGAGCCAAAAAGAAATTGGACGCGCCGAACAGAATGAGCAGCACAGGCCACCGATGCCAGGATTCTTGATCAAATTGGTAAACCCGTTGATAAAATTTATGCTGAATTCACCCCTGCACGGACGAATGAGCCGGCGCCTTATGGTTCTGTCTTTTACCGGGCGGAAAACTGGCAAACGTTATTCCACGCCGGTTGGTTATGTTCAGCAGGGAAAGGATATCTTTGTCTTCACCCACAGCCTCTGGCGAAATAACTTCGAACAACCAGCGCCGATTCAGATGCGCATACGCGGGAAAGATGTGAGCGGCACAGCGCACCTGGTTCGCGACCCATCTCGGATCAAGCACATGATCCAGATGCTGACCGCCTCTAATGGCGAGGAAATGTCGCGGAGGATGGGGTTCTGGGTGGAAAACCTGGATACAGCCCATCCCGAGGCGGTACGCCAGGCCACGCAGGGCACGTACTTTATTGAAATCAGTCCAGCGGTGGAAAATGAGTAACAGCCGCGAACAGATCTTACTCACCACCTGCGACCTGCTGGAAAACCAGGGTTTCCACGCCACCGGTATGAGCGAAATCGTGAAAGAGAGCGGAGCGCCCAAAGGTTCAATCTACTACTACTTCCCGGAAGGGAAGGAGGAGATTGTGGCAGAGACGGTGCGGTTTGCCGGGCAACGCACAGTGGAACGTATTCGTTCCCACCTTGCATCAATTGCGGATCCGGCGGAAGCGATCCAGTCTTTTTTAGAAACCATTGCTTACCATATCGAGATCTCTGGTTTCCGCGCCGGCGGACCGATCACCATTGTAGCCTCTGAATCGGCGACCACCAGTGAACGAATCAACCTGGCCTGCCAGGAGGCATATACCGGGCTGCGTGAGGCTTTTGCAGCTAAGCTGCGAGCGGGCGGGATTGACGAAACCAAAGCGGAATCATTGGCCTGGACGGTCAACGCGACCATCGAAGGCGCTATCATTCTTAGCCGTACCTTTCATACCGGCAATCCCTTGCGCGAGGCGGCCGCTCAGCTAGCCTGCCTCATTCGCCTGTGCCAATAAACCATTTGCTAAAATGAAATTGCCTCACACCTCGATCGAGCGGCGATCTTCAAATTTCTTCACATCCGCAATTGCCTTGGGCACATTGACAAATGGCAAAATGATCAGCCCTACCACAAAGAAGAAAATGAGCGAAAGGATCGCCGGGCGCAGGCTGCCCGTGAACTGGTTTACCAGGCCAAACAACAAGGGACCAATCCACGAGGTGCCGCGGTCGCTGATCTCGTAAAAGGAATAATATTCGGCCTGCTTTCCAGATGGAATGATCTGGGCAAACAGGCTGCGACTGATGGCCTGCGAGCCCCCCAGCACCACGGCAATACACGCCCCCATAAAGAAGAACTGAGTCACCCGGGTGTCACCCTGCAAACCAAAATAAGCAAAAATGACCACCCCGGCCCAGATCACCAGGCTGATCAAGATCGAGCGTTTGGCGCCCACCCAGCCTGCCAGCCTGCCCCACAGCAAGGCCCCGCCAAAAGCAATAAATTGAATCATCAGAATAGCAACCGTCAGGGTGGATTGATCCATTTCCAACCCCCCACGGATCAGTGGGGCGGTGGCAAAACCGGCCGAAACCGAAATGACCGTCTGGATGCCGTCGTTGTACAAGAAATAAGCTAGCAGAAACTTGATCGTTTCTGGAAAGCTGCGCATCTCTTTAATCGTGGCAAACAACTGCTTGAAACCCACCCGCAGGTAGGTTTCGCCCTTTGGCAGCTTCTTGGCAGAATGGCGCGGGCGCAAACGCTGCCAGGTAAAAAAAGAGAAACTCAACCACCATACCCCGGCCGAAGCCAGGTTGATGCGGATGGCCAGGTCTGTGGGGATACCCAACTTGTCGTGAAACATATACAGGGCCAGGTTTAAGATCAGCAGCAGCCCGTCACCCAGATAGCCCATGGCCCAGCCAAACGAAGACACCCGGTCGCGCTGGTCTGGGCTGGCAATATCCGGCAGATAAGAGTTGTAAAAAACAATCGCCGCTCCAAAGGCCAGGTTGGCAATAATGAACAACAGCCCGCCCAACCACCACACTTCCTGAGAAATGAAAAACATCAGGATGGTGGCAACCGCACCAATCGTGGCAAAGACTTGCATCATCTGCTTACGCCGGTGAGAATAATCGGCAATTGCGCCCAAAAAAGGCAGGAAAATGGCTTGCAATATTACTGAAAACGAGATGCAGAACGGAAAAAATGAATCCGGAGCAATCGGAATGCCAGCCAGGCGGGCCATCCCATCCGCGTTATTTTTCGCTGCGACTGACGCCAGGTTCGCCAGGTATGGTCCCAGGAAAACGGTCCCAATCGTGGTGCTGAAGGCCGAATTGGCCCAATCATACATGGCCCAACCAAAAATTTCACGCTTATCGTTAGGGGCGGGGCTGGTCGCCGGTATTGATTCCATGTTTTTCTCCTGTTGGGAAATAAATCAGGCAGACTTACTTAAATTTCAGCTGAATTATACAGTCAATCTCAAAAATATAAATTTCTATCAGGCGCAAAATAAAGTCAAAATTTTCTAAAATGCCAGTCGCAAGGCCTCACCGGCAATTCGGACTTTAATCAATAAACGGCAGCCGCATGGCTGCCGTTTATTGATTACTTCTTCATCATCGACTGACGGGCCACTTCGGCGGCTTTGGCCTCGGCCGCGGCGGCATCGCCCAGATAATAGTGCCGGATCGGCTTAAGTTCGGCATCCAGTTCGTAAACCAGCGGAATGCCGGTCGGAATGTTCAATTCAACAATCTCTTCCTCGGAGATGTGGTCCAGATGCTTCACCAGCGCGCGCAGGCTGTTGCCATGTGCCGCGATCAGCAGCTTCTTGCCGCTTTTCAACTGCGGCACAATCGTACTAAACCAGAAAGGCAGCACCCGGGCCAGGGTCAATTCCAGCGACTCGGTCGACGGCAGTTGGGCTGCGCTCAGCCCGGCATAGCGCGGGTCAAAGCGCGGGTGGCGTTCGTCTTTCAGGTCCAATACCGGAGGCGGAACCGAATAGCTGCGCCGCCAGATCTTTACCTGCTCCTGGCCAAATTTTTCGGCCGTTTCGGCTTTGTTCAGGCCCTGCAGTGCACCATAATGGCGCTCATTAAGTTCCCATGCGTTGGTCACCGGGATCCACATCTGATCCAGTTCATCCAGCGCAATCCACAGTGTGCGAATCGCCCGCTTCAAAACCGAAGTATAGGCCATGTCAAAAACATAGCCACCGGCTTTGAGCAGTTTTCCACCCTGGTGAGCCTCTTCCACACCGGCTTCAGACAGATCCACATCGGTCCATCCCGTGAAGCGGTTTTCCAGGTTCCAGGATGACTGTCCATGGCGTAATAAAACCAGTTTGATCATGTATACCTTCCCTGATTAACAAGATTGTAGCGCAAGAATTCTCTTGCGCTACAAAGTATATCTTAATCTGCCCTTTCCAGAGAAGGGTTACCGGATCGCGACCGGATTTTCCTTATCGGTAGAGGGATCAAAAATATGGAAGTTTTCCATGTTGAAGACCAACTGCACTTGATCTCCCATCTGGAAGCGGGTGCGCGGGTCTACCCGGGCTACGAACTGGTTCTTGCCGCTCAGCAGATAGAGGAAGATTTCATTGCCCATCAACTCGGTCACATCCACTTTGGCCTCAACCGGCGCCGCGGAGATGCCAGGAGGTGCATAGGTGGGGTTGTGAATATCCTCGGGGCGCATGCCCAGAATGACATCCTTGCCCGTATGGTTTGCGTAAGTCGCCACCCGGTTGTCCGGGACTTTGACAGCAAAATCGCCGGTGTCGACGAATAGAGCGCTGCCGTCCTTGCGGATGGTGGCCGGGAAAAAGTTCATCGATGGAGAACCGATGAATCCGGCGACAAACAGGTTAGCGGGTCGGTCGTACAGGTTTTGCGGCGTGTCCAACTGCTGCAGCCAACCTTTATTCATGACCGCGATCCGGGTAGCCATGGTCATGGCCTCCGTTTGATCATGGGTCACATAAATAAAAGTGGTTTGCAGACGCTGGTGCAGCTTGCTGATTTCAGCACGAGTCTGGACGCGCAGTTTGGCATCGAGATTCGAAAGCGGCTCGTCAAACAGGAAAACCTTGGGTTCACGCACGATCGCGCGTCCAACAGCCACGCGCTGGCGCTGACCGCCGGAAAGCTCGCGGGGTTTTCGCTTGAGCAGATGTTCGATGCCCAAAATACCGGCCGCTTCTTCAACACGACGCTTGATCTCTGCCTTTGGCACTTTACGCAGCTTGAGGCCAAATGCCATGTTGTCGTACACGGTCATGTGGGGATACAGCGCATACGACTGGAACACCATAGCGATATCGCGGTCTTTGGGGGCCACGTCGTTCACCACCACGTCACCAATCGTCACCTTGCCGCCAGAGACTTCTTCAAGTCCAGCCAGGCAGCGCAGGGCTGTCGTCTTACCACAGCCTGAAGGGCCGACCAACACCAAAAATTCCTTGTCGGCGATCTGGATATCCAGATCATTCAGCGCGGTAAAATCCCCGAACTTCTTAAAAACGTGCTCATAAGTTACACTAGCCATGCAATCCTCCTTCCGAGATGGGTATAGTGGTTTGATTATAGTGTGCCTTCAATTTTATGGCAAATGATTTTCGGGTCGAATATTCGGATATTGATCAGTTTTCTTCCAACCTACCAAAAAATCCCCTATAATTTTTGAATGAGTCTGCGTAACCTCAAGCTAATTTTCTTCCGGCTGCTTGCTCTTAGCGTTGTGCTGTGCGTTGGGGCCTGCCAACCTCAACCGGCTCCCCCACCCACATCGACCGTCCTCCCTACCCTTGTTCCCAATGTCATCCTGAATACTCCACCGCCACCACCCCAGCCCTCCGTACCGGTAGAGCAGCCCGTGCGCCTGCTGCCGCTTAGCGGGCCGCTGCAGGTGCCCCTGGCCGAACTGTCGGGTCTGGCCTGGTTTGGCGATACACTGATCTTGCTGCCGCAGTACCCGGAGCGGTTTATCCAACCCGGCGCACCAGATAGTTTTGGGGCAGTCTTTGCCATACCTAAAACCGAACTCCTGGCCTATCTCTCCGGTCAAACCAACGCGCCTTTTAACCCGCGCCCGGTACCATTGATCGCCCCTGACTTGAAGCAGAAAATCAGTGGGTACGAGGGCTTTGAATCCATCGTTTTTGCCGGAAACCGGGTTTACTTGACCGTTGAAACGCATCAAACCGGCGGAATGCTGGCCCTGCTGCTCCGTGGTGAAATGGCCCCCGATCTCTCCAAACTCACGCTGGATGCGGCGCACCTCGCGCCCATCTCTGCCCAGACGCCTGTGCCAAATTTCAGCGATGAGGCCATCACCCTGGTCAACAACTAGGTCGTCACATTTTACGAGGGCAACGGGGCGCGCGTCACTCCGCACCCGGTGGCGCATGTCTTCGATTTGGACTTATCCGCGCGCGGCATGGTCATTTCTCCCTCATTGGAGTATCGCATCACCGATGCCACCCCTACCGGCTCAGATGGGCGCTTTTGGGTGATCAATTATTTTTATCCTGGTGACACCCAGATTGCCCCCCCCGGCGGCGACCCGCTCTTTGAGCGTTACGGCATCCCACCCAGCCACAGCCATTCCAAAGCGGTTGAACGCCTGGTGCAGTTGCAGTGGGACCCCAAAACAATCAGCCTGGTTGCCCGCTCCCCGCTATACCTACAACTGCTGCCGGATGGCACCGCCCGCAATTGGGAGGGTTTGGCCCAATTGGATGAGTTGGGCTTTCTGTTGGTCACCGACAGTTTCCCCAGCACCCTCTTCGGCTTTGTTCCGTTTCCTTAGGGCGGTTGTTCCAGCCGCGTTTGAACGTTTGAATACCCTGCAATTCCTGATGCATGAGTGAATCCCACGGCCACAAATTGAGGTTTCCTGCTTAAGAAAAAAACGGTATTTGTGGCCGTACAAGGTATAATTAATAGAGCTTGCAGATCTGCCTACAAGCATTGCTTAACTTATGGCAGATAATTTTTAAGGAGAAATCCCATGACTTTTCGTAATTCAAATCGTTCTGCACCTAATTTCAATTTTAACCTGGAGGCTGGCATGCGTAGAGTAATTATTGTTCTGGTGATCCTCATGGTACTGCTGGGGTTATCCTCGCTGCTGCTGACCCCCCATTTCTATTTTCTGGGGCGCGTCAACGCCGATGAAGTCGGCGTTCAAACCAGTGGTGGGCGCATCAAAGATATCGTTCCGCCCGGCATTTATTCGGATGTGGGTTTGTTTGTCAGCCTCAACACCTACTCCGTGCAGGCCTATCAGTTTCAGGTGGCCGACCAGGAAGTTCTGACCCAGGACAACCAGCGCATTGGCGTTACCGTTAGTGGCAGCGTCTTCCGCCCCGGTCCAGCCGATACGGAACTGATCCGCAGCTTATGGACCAAATTCCGTTTGGTCTATGTCGATAACGCTGCCCTGCAAAAAGTGATCAGCGACCTGACCCTACAGTCCGTTAAAGTATGTGTGGGCGATCGTCCCTTTAAGGATTCTGTGATCGGCTCGGAACGCGACGCGCTGAAAGCCTGCATTGACAAAGAACTCAACGGCCTGGCAAAAAACTACGGCCTTTCGGTGGCCAATGTCACCGTGCCCAGTGTGGTCCTCTCCCCCGAAGTCCAATCGCTGCTCGATCAAATCACTAAAAGCCGCCTCGAAACCGAAAAGGCCGAACAGGACCGCCTGAAAGCCACCGCGCAGGGCAACGCCGAACAGGCCAAACAAGAGGCTGAGATTCGCGTCGAGCAGTCGCGCATTCAGGAACAGACCAAGCAGCAAACCATCCTGGCAAAACTAGATCAGGATAAACTGCGCGCGCAGCAGGCGGTGATCGAAGCCCAAAAAGCTAACGACCTGCTCTCGGCCCAAAAGGACCTGGAGATTAATAAGGCCATGGCTGCCGCCGCCCTGGAAAAAGCCAAGGCTGAGTTGGCCAAAGAAACCGCCCTGGCAGATATCTTCCGCCTCAACCAGGGCTATTTGAGCCTGCAGTTGGCTCTCGCCAACGCTTCAGCCCTCAAGGCCACCGATAAGATCATCTTTACCCCTGAAGGCGTCATGCCGAACCTCGTTTTTGGCAGCAATATCCTGCCCACCGTTCCGGTAACGCCACAGCCCACCCAGGCGCCTAAATAATTCCGACGAGCTCATCCCGTCAGGGCGCTTCTATGGTCTACATAAAAAAGGTTCCTGGCTGACCAGGAACCTTTTTTATGTACGGGTCCAAAATTGTCCTTGACGAAACCCGTCAGGGCAGATAAAATCATAGTTCGCATGTCCAGGCATTCCGCTGCGCATGCCAGGAGCATTAACGATGGATGATCAAACATTCGACCTCCCAGGCAATCCGGGGCAAACGGAAACCGAACCCACCGTGCAAATGAAAAGCGGTACGATACTCGAATCGGTCGAGGGTGATGTCGTTCAGGTCAATCAATGCACCGTGAACCAGATGAATGCCACCACCATCAGTGTGAGCGAGAGCCAGGTACACAACGTCAGTGCACAAACGGTCAACGTCGTTCAAGGTAGCCTGGGGGTGGCGCACGGGGCCTCTATCAATATTTCCGGAGGCAGCGTTGGCATTTGCAGCGCCACGGAAGCGGTAATAGATGGCAACGCCGGCGTAATGATCGGCCAATCCGTCACCTTGAATAACCATCGTACCGGTTTGGTGCTCACGCGTGAGGTAAACGGCGGCAGCATCCAGGCGGTCATTTTCCTGGCAGGTCGTTCCAATGCCCCGGTGGAGACCATTGTGGACCAGCGCTCGGTGGCATTGTTCGGTATCGCCGCGGGTATTGCCATGGGATTGGTTTTCAGTCTGTTTCGGATATTAAAACGTTAATCCACGGCGGAAGCCGAATCTTATGAATGGAGCGAAGGTAACCTCCTCAACTGCGAGGTGAGAGGCGCTCAAAGGATGAAATACATGAACAAGATTGTGATCAAGGCCACACGACGATCGGTCACCGGTAAGCAGGTTGGCGTTTTACGCCGCCAGGGTCAGTTGCCCGCGGTTTTATACGGTCATCATTTTGATACCACGGCGGTTTCGCTCGATCTTCACAGCGCTACGACCGTTCTCGCTGGTTTAAGCCGGTCGAGCCTGGTATACATTGATCTGGAAGGCAGCGAACACGCCGCCCTGGTGCGCGAAAAGCAGCGTGATTTTATCCGCGGCACGCTCAAACATATCGATTTTCAAGTGGTCTCCCTCAACGAAAAGATCCGCGCCAAGGTTCCGGTGGAACTGACCGGCATCTCGCCGGCTGTGAAAGACCTCAACGGCGTGGTAGTGACCGGCTTGACCGAACTGGAAGTGGAATGCTTCCCGCAGCACCTGCCCGAGCGCTTCTACCTGGATATCTCCAGGCTGACAAAATTTGGTGAGGGTATTTATGTGCGCGACATGCCCGCCACCGATGATGTGGCCATTCTGGCCCACGCGGATGATATGCTCGTCATCATCACCATCGGTGTCGGCGAAGATGTGGATGCCGTCGCTGCTGTGGCTGAGCCTGAAGTGATCGAAAAGGCCAAGAAGGAAGAAGAAGCTGCCGAGAAGAAATAACGGCTGTTGTTCATCAGCTACGATGGAACAGTGGGCGGTCAATCACCGCCCACTGTTTTTATTTTGGAACCAGGCCGATCACTTTCAAGAAATTCAGCGTTATCCGCGCCGTTGCGCCCCAAATCTTCTCACCATCAAACGGCTGAAAGTGGATCACCTTATCCACCCGACCATCCGGCAGGGCGAGTTCCACTTCTTCAAAATTTTGCGGATCCGCCAGCCAATTTAAGGGCACGGTGAAAGCCCGCCCCACTTCCGCGGGTTCCAGGCGCAGCGGGGTGGGCCAGACCAAAACCCCGACCACCGGTGTGATCATGAACCCGGTGTTGGTGGGCATTTCACTCATACACCCCAAAACATTCACTACGGAAGCCTTCACCCCAATTTCTTCTAAGGTTTCGCGCAGGGCTGTGTCTTCACGGCTGTGATCTGCCCCTTCCACCGCACCACCGGGAAATGCCACCTGCCCTTTGTGACTGGGCACCAGGTCGGTGCGCCGGGTGTAGAGCAAATACCAGTGTTCATCGATGCACAGCAACGGGATCAAAACCGCTGCTGCCCGCAATACTCTGCCAGGCGGCGGCAGTACTGCCGGAGAGGCGAACTCATGCAGGCGCTGCCGAATTTCTTCAGGCCGAATCTCGCTGCCGCACTGGCTCCTGGCACTCACATCTCGCCCTCGCTCTGCAGCTCTTCCAACAGACTGTTGGCTTCGATCGATTCCGAGTCCGGTTTGGGTTCCATCTGCACCGGGCGGCCAAAAATCAAAAACCCCGTATGTGCCACCATCCGGTCGACCGGCCGCAAGCGATCCGGCTCGGGTTTATAGAAGCGCAGCAAAATTTCCAACACTTCGATAAAAGCAAAGGTATTGCGCCGCAGTTCGCGAATCAGGGTGGATACCTGGTTGGTCGTGGGCAAAATGCTGCCAAAAAAGCCGCCCAGCTTGAGCGCGGCCCGCACCTGCGGAATATAATCGTACGGGTTCGGCACATCCAAAAACAGCGCATCCACGCCGGTTTCATCAAAACCGTTCTCAATATTACCCAACTTAAAGGTTACCCGGTCGCTCAGCCCCAACCGTTCCAGATTTTTCATCGCCATCGCCTGCATTTCAGGTCTGGCTTCATATGTGGTCACCCGCCCGGTAGAGCCCACCGCATAGGAGAAGGCGCTGGTCAGCGAGCCGGAACCTGTGCCGGCTTCCAGCACATGCAAGCCGGGCCCGATCCCCATCGAAACCAGAATATACCCGATTTCTTTCGGATACAAAATTTGCGTGTTGCGCGGCAGGCTGCGCAGCAGGTCACCCAGCGGCGGTTGGAATAAAAAGAAAGGATTGCCCTGGTGGCTGAACACCTGGCTGCCCCACGGCTTGCCAATCAGGTCATCATGGCGCACAACTCCACGGTGCGTGTGCAATTCGCCGCCCACCCGCAGGGTGATAATAAAATGCTTATGTTTCAATCCCACCAGTTGGGCCAGGTCGCCTTCCTGCGCGTGAGTCCCGTGAAGATTCCAGGTCAATGGGTTGCTCCTAAATTTTGAGAATGTCAGAAAAAATATCGCCGTCCACCATTATATATTACCCGCGGGTAGAAACACCACTTTTTTTGCTTTGTAAAAAGTGGTGTTTCTACCCGCGAAGCCAATATGCTGAATTACCAGGCAGTGCTGTTTGCCGCGCTCAGTTCGGGTATAATCGTTTATAAATCTTATGAACTTCATTCCTACTTCCATTCCCGATGTGCTTTCGATCGAATCCAAAGTCTTTGGAGACGAGCGTGGTTTTTTTATGGAGACATTCCAATCCGCGCAGTTTACCGAGGTGGGCCTGCCAACCTGTTTTGTGCAGGATAACCACAGCGGGTCACGCCAGGGGATTTTGCGCGGTTTGCATTATCAAATTGAGCAAACCCAGGGCAAGTTGGTGCGCGTGGTCGCCGGAGAGGTGTTTGATGTCGCGGTCGATTTGCGGCGCAGTTCACCCACTTTTGGCCGCTGGGTGGGGCTCTTCCTCTCGGCGCAAAAAAAATCCCAGCTTTGGATTCCGCCAGGTTTTGCCCACGGCTTTTACGTGGCGAGTGAATGGGCCGAAGTCCTCTACAAAACCACCGACTTCTACGCCCCACAGTATGAACGCACCCTGTTGTGGAATGACCCTGCGCTTGGCATTACCTGGCCTGTTCCGCCGGGAACCTGCCCCACCCTTTCGGCCAAAGACACCCTCGGAAAAACATTGGCTGAAACGGAACTGTTTCCTTAATGAATGTGACTGCCGTTTTTTAAGCGTTTTTCCAGGAGAAAACGATGCGCAATATTTTAGTTACCGGTGGCGCTGGCTTCATCGGCTCCAATTTTGTCCGTTACCTGCTGAAAACCCAGCCCGATGTCCGCATTACCAATCTGGATTTATTAACCTATGCCGGCAGCCTGGAAAACTTGAACGACCTGCCGGACCCGCAGCGCCACACGTTTGTTCGCGGCGATATCTGCGACCGCGCTCTAATCGATCGCCTCCTGCGCGAGCATCACATTCAGTGCATTATCCATTTCGCCGCCGAAACCCATGTAGACCGCTCCATCCAGAATCCCCAGCCTTTTATCATGACCAACACGGTCGGTACCTTCACCCTGCTCGAAGCGGCTCGCCAGGCCTGGCTGGTTGAAAAACTTGAGCCTGCCGATCAGGTGCATTTCCACCATGTTTCTACCGATGAGGTCTACGGCACACTCAGCCCGCAGGACCCTGCTTTTGAAGAAACTACTCCCTACGCGCCGAATTCGCCCTATTCCGCCTCAAAGGCCGGCAGCGACCACCTGGTGCGCGCTTATTTCCACACTTTCCATCTGCCGGCGACCATCACCAACTGCACCAACAACTACGGCCCCTACCAGTTTCCAGAAAAGCTGATCCCACTCATGATCTTCAATACCGCCGCCGGGTGCCGCCTGCCGGTATATGGCGACGGGCAGCAAATTCGCGACTGGTTGTTCGTCGAAGATCACTGCGACGCCATCTGGCAGGTGGCCACACGCGGCCGCCCCGGCGAGACCTATAACGTGGGCGGCAACAACCAGCCCACCAACCTGGAAGTCATTCGCCAGATCTGCGCCTGGGTGGATGAGTTTCGCCCCGCATCCGCTTACCGCCCACACGCTCAATTAATTCAGTTCGTCACCGACCGCCCCGGCCACGATCGGCGCTACGCCATGAATATCCAGAAAATCCAGTCCGAGCTGGGCTGGCAGCCGCGCCAGTCGCTGGCCAGTGGGTTAAAACTCACCGTGGAATGGTATCTTAACCACCCCGAGTGGGTCAGCACGGTACATAACGCCCCCGATTATGCCAACTGGATCCAACAAAATTACGCCCAACGCGGAGAAAAAGCATGAAAGGTATGATTCTGGCAGGTGGAAAAGGCAGCCGGCTGTACCCCCTCACCCTGGCTTCCAGCAAGCAGTTGCTGCCCGTCTATGACAAGCCCATGATTTACTACCCGCTGACCATGCTGATGATGGCCGGCATTCGCGAGATTCTGATTATCACCACCCCCGAAGACCAGCCCGCGTTCCAACGCCTGCTGGGCGATGGCAGCCAGTGGGGGCTTAGCTTTGAATACGCTGCCCAGGCTACCCCGCGCGGCCTGGCCGACGCCTTTTTGGTCGGCCGTCATTTTATTCAGAACCAGCCGGTCTGCCTCATTCTGGGGGATAACATTTTCTTCGGGCAAGGGCTGGGTGACATTCTACAAAAAGCCGCCAGCTTGCAGACGGGCGCCCTGGTCTTCGCCTACTCCGTGCGCGACCCGGAGCGCTACGGCGTGGTTGAGTTTGATGCCAACCACCGCGCAATTTCGATTGAAGAAAAACCAGAGCATCCCCGTTCGCACTTTGCCGTACCCGGCATTTATTTTTACGATCCCCAGGTGCAAGGACTGGCAGAGAACCTTAAACCTTCTTCGCGAGGCGAGATCGAAATCACTGATATCAACCGCATCTATATGGACCGCGGCCAACTGCAAGTGGAAGTCCTCGGGCGCGGCGTAGCCTGGCTGGATGCCGGCACCCACGAATCGCTCCTGCAGGCCTCCAGCTTTGTGCAGGCCATAGAAGAACGCCAGGGGCTGATGGTGGCCTGCCCTGAAGAAATCGCCTACCAGCGCGGCTTCATCTCAGCCGCCGGTTTGCGCCAACAGGCCCAGCTCATGGCCGGCAACAATTACGGCCAGTATCTACTGCGTCTGATGGATGACAGGGAAAACCAATAGCATGGCGCTGCGCATCTTGCTGCTCGGAAAAAATGGCCAGTTGGGCTGGGAATTTCAGCGCACTCTGCCCCCCCTGGGTGAGGTGTCGGCCTTCGATTGGCCTGAAATCGACTTCGCCCAACCCGACGCGCTGCGCGCGCTCATCCGCCAGTTGCGCCCCCAGGTAATTATCAACGCCGCGGCCTACACCGCGGTAGATCGCGCCGAAAGCGAACCCGAAAAATGCGCCGCTATTAACACCCTGGCCCCCGCACTGCTGGCCGAAGAAGCACTGGCCTTGCGCGCCGCTCTACTGCATTTTTCTACAGATTATGTGTACGACGGTCAAAAAGGCGCGCCCTACCGTGAGCAAGATATCGCCCGTCCGCTAAACACCTATGGGCAAACCAAGTTGGCAGGCGACCAGGCCATCCAACACACCGGCGGTTCCTATTGGATTTTTCGCACCAGTTGGGTATTCAGCCTGCGCCGCGACAGCTTTGTGACCAAGGTTCTGGAATGGTCGCGCCGCCAGAAATCCCTGCGCATTGTATCCGACCAAATCGGCAGCCCCACCTGGGCCCGCCTGCTGGCCGAAATCACCACCCAGGCCCTGGCTCAGGGCCAGCGAGACCCGGCCGCCTGGGTCGGGCAGTCCACCGGGCTGTACCACCTGGCGGGTTCGGGCTGGGCCAGCCGCCTGGATTGGGCCAAAACCATCCTCGAATTGGATCTTCACAAAGAACAACAAATCACCACCGAAATGCTGCCCGCCGAAACGCGCGAATTCCCTACCCCCGCCGCGCGCCCCCTGGCTGCCCCCATGGATTGCAGCCGGTTTACCCAAACCTTCGGCCTGTGCCTGCCACCCTGGCAAACCGCCCTGCGCCTGTTGATGGAGCAATAACTGGCAGGATAGATTTTTTTCTGCCAATTTCTGCCTGACTTATATAAACTCATGTCCTTTCTCGAAAAAAAGCAATTTACCGAATCACTATCCTTTACCCGCTTCTCATCAGTTCTGGGCTGGACCATCGCCGAAGCGGGTAAGAGCCTTTTTGAGCGTGGTTTCGTCGAAATTATCCACTATACGGCTACCAGCCTGGACTGTCAGGTAAAAGGAGATCGTTTCAACCTGCATCACACCCACATAGAAATGAAGGTGGGAACCAGGGAGATATTGAGTACTTGCGATTGCAAAGACGCACAGAAGAATCGGGGGTGCAAACATCTCGTGGCTTCGGCCATCGCAGTTCATAAGGTACTCAGCGAAGAGATCAAAAAATCGTGGGAAAACCATTTGTTATTCGTGCATGAGGCGCCCCGCCAGCATACAGAACCCCCAAAGAAGGTTCAAGATTACTTGCTGGCATTCGCATTGCTCAACACCTATGGCGGTTGGAAGGTCATGGCGCTCACCACGCCAGTTGACAAACTGCCCACCGCTGAGTACCAGGACTCAATCGAGGCCGGCTCAAAATGGAATCGCGAATCGTTTGTGGATTTCATGGCCCAATTCCCGCGAGCCCGGGGTTGTTTTAGCATTGAGCTCAACCATCCACTGGAGGCAGCGTCCTGTTTAAACGCTGCGCCTCAAATTGTCAGCCTGGCCCGGCTAATACGGGGCTTAGGAGATGGCACGAGTTATACTGCCCCATACCAGGTGAAAGCCTTACCTGGCATTGTGGAAATTTTGCACGACAACAATTTTCCACTTTACCTGGGACAACAGAGTTACAATTCGGGCGTCCGCCTGGCCGAGGCGCGCCCGCTGGAAATTTTGCACGAGACAGCCAGTATATTACTGGATATCGAAAACGTTAAAAATGGCGACTTGCGCCTGCAGTTTCATCTTTTCTTGGGCAATCAACTCTGGAAGATCACTCAAAAACCAACGGTTATTTCACAAAACCCGCTCTGGCTGTTGGTAGATAACCGCCTGATCCCGGCTCAGGCAAACCTGGATGTGGAACAAATTGAAAATCTTAATAAGGCCTCCCGTGTCATCATTCCAGAGGCCGAAAAAGAGCAATTTGTAGAAAATTACCTGCCACTGCTGGCTGCGCAATTCAACATCACCGGATCCGGCATCACAACGGTCGATTTGCTTGAAAAACCTCAGCCACGATTGTATTTGCAGGATAACGCTGGCGTTTTGGATATCGCGCTAAAATTTGGTTATGGTATTTTTGAAGTCCCCTACACTGCGCGCATCCCTGAAACGAGTTCCTCTTACGACCCTGAAACCGCCACCTTTACCCGCATTTTCCGAAATGCCGGCCTCGAAAAGCAATCCTTTGCTATTGCCAGCAATTTCGGTTTAAAGCGCGTCACGGGCTCTCAGGGCTTGTTCAACCTGCGCGCCAACGTCGATGTGGTAGATTTCCTGGTCCGCCACATACCCAAAGCCGTGGCATCGGGTTTCGCGGTTTATGGCGAAGAGAATATCAAAAGCGTGCGCATTAACCGCCACCCACCCAGCATCTCTTTCAATGTCTCATCGGGCATCGATTGGTTCGATCTGCAAGCGGTTATCCATTATGGTGAACAGGCCGTAACGCTTAAAGATATGCGTCGCGCGCTCAAACGCGATGAAAACTACATTATGCTGGCGGATGGCACGATTGGCGAAGTGCCGCAGGAGTGGCTCGAACGCTACAAACACCTCTTTGGTTTGGGCGAAGAAACTGAGGAAGGGCTGCGTTTCTCCAACCAACAGGTCACACTGCTCGACCAGTTGTTGGGCGAATCCGAGCGGGTGAACGCAGACGATGAGTTCCAGCGCCGCCGTCAGCGCCTGCGAGAATTTACGAATATTACTCCCCAGCCCCTTCCTGAGAACCTGCATGCAGAATTGCGTCCGTATCAAAAATCCGGTGTGGATTGGCTGCACTTCTTGCATGAATATCAGTTTGGGGGCTGCCTGGCTGATGACATGGGCCTGGGTAAAACTGTCCAGGTACTGGCCTTCCTATTATCTTTACACGAGAAAAAAGATTCCACAAAAGCCACCCTGGTGGTTTTGCCACGTTCGCTGCTGGTCAATTGGCAGCGAGAATCTGAAAAGTTTACCCCCGATCTGCGCATGCTCGAATACCACGGTCAACTACGCGAAAAAGATACCAGCGTATTTGACCAATACGATCTAATCCTGACCACCTACGGCATAGTCATCAAAGATATTGAACTTTTCCGCGGATACCGCTTCCATTACGTGATTCTGGACGAGTCGCAAGCGATTAAGAACCCTGTTTCGCAATCGGCCAAGGCCTGCCGGCTTTTACAAGCAGACCATCGCCTGGTGATGACGGGCACACCGGTTGAAAATTCCACCCTGGAACTGTGGTCACAATTCGCCTTCCTGAATCCCGGGCTGCTCGGCAACCTGGAATACTTCAAAGCCGAAATTGGTGGCCCAATTGAAAGAAATGCCAACGCCGAAACTGCCCAATTTCTGCGCAAAATGATCTTTCCCTTCATCTTGCGCCGTTCCAAAGAGCAGGTGGCTCCCGAACTGCCGCCGCGCACCGAACGCATCATCTATGGGGATATGGATACAGCTCAGCGCAAAATCTACCAGCGCACCCGCGATGATTTTCGCAAATCACTCATGGGACTGATTGAAGGCCAGGGAATTGAAAATACCCGATTTAAAATTCTGGAAGGTCTCTTACGGCTACGCCAGATCTGCATTCACCCACGCCTGGTGGATAAGAACTTTCACGGTGAATCAGCTAAATTCGAGCTGCTGCTTGAGCATATCGAAACCCTGCTCGCTGAAGGCCATAAAGCCCTGATTTTTTCGCAATTTGTTGAAACGCTCAAACTGCTGCGTGTGGAACTGGATCGACGCCAGATTCGTTATGCCTATCTGGATGGTCAAACCAACAATCGCCAGGAAGAGGTCGATACGTTTCAAAACGACCCCGCCATATCCTTCTTTCTCATCAGTCTGAAAGCCGGTGGGGTAGGGCTCAATCTGACCGCCGCCGACTACGTCATTCACATCGACCCATGGTGGAACCCGGCAGTTGAAATGCAAGCCAGTGACCGGGTCCATCGTATCGGCCAGTACAAGCCGGTCTTCGTCTACAAATACATCCTGCGCGATTCGGTCGAAGAAAAGATTTTATTGTTACAGGAACGTAAAAAGAACCTGGTTGAACAGCTTATTTCCACCGAAACTAATTTTTTCAAATCTCTCAACCCGGAAGACATCAAAGTTTTGTTTAGTTGACTAAAACCCAATCTCCTGCGAAGGCGCTTTAATTCCTCTTCTCCGTGGATTGCACCAGGCTCAGCCAATAACCAAAACCGGTCACCACCATGCAAACCGGCAGTGCCACACCCAGGTGTAGCACGCCGTAGCTCAAAAACGTCCAGTCCAAAATTTCCGCGATGATCTGGCCAACCCAGAACCCCACCACGCCAAACAGGATGTAAAGCAGCAGCCGCGCGGGATGCCCCGCCACCACCAGATGCAACAAACCACCCACCAAAGCCCCAATCAGGCTGCCAAAAAAGAATCCAGGGATTGTCATGCGCACCTCATTCTCAAAACCCAGTTTAAACGATCCAGTCTTCGCCGCGCGCGTCAGCCGATGGTCCCGCTGCCGAGCACAACTTCCCCCTGGTAAAATGCGGCCAGTTGCCCAGGGGTGATATCACGCGCCGCCCGGTCAAATACCACCCGCGCCTGGCCATCGGCCAGGGGGGTCACCAGCGCACCGGCCGGGGTGGCCTTGTAGCGAATTTTCACCTCGGCCTGAAAACTCTCAAGCGGCGCCTTGCCCGCAATCCAGTTGATATTGCGCGCCAGCAGTTCCTGTCCGCCCAATTCATCCTCGCGGCCCACAATCAGCCGGTTGCCTTCCAGATCCTTCTCCAGCACATATAGTGGTTCGGGAACGGCAATTCCCAACCCCTTGCGTTGACCGATCGTGTAAAAGGCCAGACCCTTATGCTCACCCAACAGGTGCCCGCTGCGAGTCACAATGGAGCCAGGGCGAACCGTTTCCGGCACATTCCGCGCCAGGAAAGAGCGATAATCTTCCTGCCCCAAAAAACACAAATCCTGGCTGTCGGGCCGCTCTGCCACGGGCAGGTTGAATTTACGGGCCAGTTCGCGCACTTCTGGCTTGGCATACTCTCCCAAAGGCAGCAAGGTCCGTGCCAACTGCCCCTGATTTAAGCTGCTCAACACATAAGACTGGTCTTTGCGCTCATCGCGGGCCCGCAGCAGTTCCACTTTGCCGTCGTCCATCCGCCGCAGGCGGGCATAATGGCCCGTCGCCATAAAGTCTGCCCCCACCACCTGGGCCTGTTCCAGCAAATAACCCCAGCGAATCAGCCGGTTGCATACCACACACGGGTTGGGGGTCTGGCCGCGGCTATATCCATCCAAAAAAGACTGCACCACACTCCCGCGGAAGCGCTCACGCGCATCCAGCGCGTAGAAGGGAATATCCAACAGCGCCGCCACGCGGCGCGCCTGCGCCATGGCATCTGGTGTGCAGCAGCGGTTCTCGCCTTCGTGCCCCACCTCACTCCACAGGCGCAACATCATGCCCGCTACGCGATAGCCCTGCTCTACCAGCAGCGCCGCAGCCACCGAGCTGTCGACACCACCGCTCATCGCGACCACTACAAAAGGGCGCTCTGTCATGTGCGCGCCTTTTCTACCAGCGCGGGCAGCACCCCCAAAAATTGTTCCACCTGCGCGACCGTGCTATCTTTGCCCAGGGTCACCCGCAGCGAACCCAGGGCCCAGCGCGGCGTCAGACCCAGCGCCAACAGCACTTCGGATGGGCTCGGGCTGCCCACCTTGCAGGCCGAGCCGGATGAGCAGGCAAACCCCGCCAGGTCCAGCAGCATCAAAAGCCGATTGCCATCGGCGCCTTCAAATACAAAACTGGCATGGTTGGGCAAACGCTGCGTGGGATGGCCGGTCAGGCGCGCATCGGGCACCATCTCCAGCACGCGCTCGATCAGGGCATCGCGCAGTGGCAAGGTTTGCCGCGCGCGTTCTTCCAGCCCGGTCTGCGCCAGATGAAAGGCTTCTGCCAGTCCCACAATATATGGCACGTTCTGGGTACCGGCGCGCAGCCCCGCTTCCTGTTTTCCACCCGTCTCCACGGCCAACAGGTTGGTTCCCGTCCGCACGTACAGCGCGCCAATCCCCTTCGGGCCGTAAAACTTATGCGCGCCAATCGCCAGCAAATCCACCGCGCTGGATTGCATATCCATCTTCAAATGCGCCGCGGCCTGAACCGCGTCACTGTGAAAAGGTACGCCCGCTTTCCGGCAAATGTGCCCAATTTCGGCAATCGGATTAATCGTACCAATTTCATTATTGGCGTAGACGATCGAAACCAGCGCTGTATCCGGTCGAATCAGGCGCGCCACATCTGCCGGCAGCACCCGCCCAAATTCATCCACCGGCAGCAGTTCCAGCTCAAAGCCAAACTCATGCGCCAATTGTTCGGCCGTATGCGAAACCGCGTGATGCTCCACTGGGCTGATCAGGATGTGCCTGGCGCCGGATTGCTTGCGCCGCGCAAAGGCGGCCCCGCGCAGCGCCAGGTTATCGCTCTCGGTACCGCAGGCGGTAAACACAACTTCATCCCATAAAGCGCCCAAATCTGCGCCAACCCGCCGTCGCGCCTCTTCCAGCGCAGCCTCGGCCTGCTGGCCAAAGCGATGAATTGAAGATGGATTTCCAAACGTACCGCTAAAATAAGGCAGCATCGCCTGCAAAACACGTTCATCCACCGGTGTGGTGGCGGCATAATCAAGGTAAATTGAGGGTTGTCCAGCCATCATTAAGGTTCTCCGTACAAGGACATCCATTATAGCATGTTGTGCATAGAACTTTCCTCAGCACCAATCCCCTGATATAATACATTGGATTGTTCTGAATCTCACATTCTGGAGGAAGAATGGCTCAAAAAATTCGCTTTGGGACCGATGGCTGGCGCGCAGAAATAGCCAATGATTACACGTTCGAAAGTGTGCGCCGTTGCACTCAGGGTTTTGCCAGTTATCTGCTGAACCACGGCAAACAAGGCGAATGGATTGTGGTCGGGTATGATAAACGTTTTCACTCCGAAAATTTTGCCCTGGCGGCGGCTGAAGTGCTGGTCGCCAATGGCCTGAAAGTCTACCTGACCGATAGCGCTACCCCCACTCCGATCATAGCGTTTTCGGTCGTCAACCGCGGCTGCGCCGCGGCCGTCAATATCACGGCTTCGCACAACCCCCCCACCGATAACGGCTATAAAGTCCGTGACGAACACGGCGGCGCCATTCCCCCCGAAGGGCTGACCGAAATTGAAAGCCTGATCCCGGAAAGCGGCGACCAGGCCAAAAGACTGTCCGCGGCCGAAGCTGTAGCCCAGGGTCTGCTGGTGCGCTTCGACCCTGCCCCGGCATATATTGAGCACCTCAAAGACCTGATCGACATCCAACCCATCCGCGACGCGGGGTTGAAAATTGTAGTCGATGCCATGTGGGGCAACGGAGCAGGCTGGTTCCCACGCCTTTTGGCCGGCGGCAAAACCCAGATTGTCGAAATCCACAATACTCGCAACCCCATTTTTCCAGAAATGTCTCGTCCCGAACCCATCCCGCCCAATATTAATGTCGGTTTACAGCGCACCGTGCAGGAAAATGCCGATGTGCTGCTGGTGACCGATGGCGATGCAGACCGCCTGGGTGTGGGCGATGAGCACGGCCAATTTGTCAACCAGTTGCAGGTCTTCGCTTTACTGGCGTATTATTTACTCGAAGTACGCGGGCAGCGCGGCGCGATCGTCAAAACACTCTCCACCACCAGTATGCTCGACAAATTGGGGCGTCTGTACGGTGTGCCGGTTTACGAAACCAGCGTGGGTTTCAAGTATGTGGCTCCTAAAATGATGGAAACCGACGCCATGATCGGCGGGGAAGAATCGGGCGGCTATGCCTTCCGCGGCAATGTCCCGGAGCGCGACGGTATTCTGGCCGGGCTCTACATGTTGGATCTGATGGTCAAACTTCAGCTTAAACCCGCCGGACTGATCGAACTGCTCTTCAGCAAAGTGGGCGCGCATTATTATGACCGCATCGACACCCAGTTCAAGGGGGATCGCAAAGCGCGCGAACAGCAGATCTTGGCGGAGAATCCGGCCGTACTGGGTGGTTTAAAAGTGACTGGCCTGAACCACAGTGATGGTTTCAAATTCAATCTGGAAGACGGCGGTTGGCTGCTCATTCGTTTTTCGGGCACTGAACCGATTATGCGGGTTTATTGTGAAACCACCCATCCGGAATGTGTGCAAGCATTGCTGCAGGATGGAATAAGGGTCGCAGGGTTGGCCTGAGTTGGATTCGTTTGTCGACACACATTGTCATCTGAACTTTAACTTATTCGATGCCGATTTAGATCAGGTGTTCGCGCGTGCCGCGCAAGCCGGGGTTGAGCGCATGCTCCTTCCCGGCATAGATTTGGAAACCAGCCGCCAGGTGGTGCAATTATGCGAACAGCACCCCAATTGTTCCGCCGCGGTGGGGGTGCACCCCAATGATGCCCTGACCTGGGATGCGCAAACCCTGCCGGCTCTGCGTGACCTGTGCCAGCACCCCAGCGTGGTAGCCATTGGAGAAATTGGGCTGGATTACTATTGGCACAAGGCCCCGCCCGATGTTCAGCAGCGCATCCTGCGGCTGCAGTTGGAGTTGGCCGTAGAAATGAGCAAACCGGTCATCATTCACTCCCGCCAATCCCTGGCTGATTTATGGCCCATGCTGCAAAACTGGCAGCAAGAACTGGCCCACCAGGGCGGTTCGTTGGTCGGGCGCTGCGGTGTTCTTCATTCTTATGATGGTGACCTCGCCACCGCACTCACAGCTCTGGAACACGGCTTCCAGATTGGCATCGGCGGCCCGGTGACCTTCAAGAATGCCCTCCAAAAGCAAGCGCTGGTGCAGGCCCTCCCCTTGGAAGGGCTGCTGCTGGAAACCGACGCGCCTTTTCTGGCCCCCCAGCCGATGCGCGGCCGGCGCAATGAACCCGCTAATATACCGGTGATTGCTGAAAAAATTGCACAACTGCATACCCAACCTCTCGCAAAAGTTGCGCAAATTACAACCCGCAGTGCTGAAAGATTGTTGGGATGGAGATTAGATCGTTGACCACACAGACCTCATTTGTAGTTCCGGTTCAGGAAGAAATAAAGGCGGTAGAGTCTTTAATGCGCGCACAGTCCAACGGCCGCCACCCAGATCTGGTGGCGGCGCTCGACCTGATTTTAGTCGCCGGCGGCAAGCGTGTGCGCCCGGCGCTCACCCTGCTGGCCGGTCGCCTGGTAGGCGCAGAAATCGAGCGCATCATCACCCTGGCAGCCGCCATCGAACTGCTGCATACCGCCACCCTGGTCCACGACGATTTAATCGACGGTTCTTTACTGCGGCGCGGCATGCGCACCCTCAATTCGCAGTGGTCCCCTGGCGCCACCGTTCTGACCGGTGACTTTTTATTCGCCTGTGCTGCCAAACTGGCCTCAGACACCAATTCGATTCCGGTCATGGGACTGTTTTCAAAGACACTGACGGTGATTGTGAACGGAGAAATCACCCAACTCTTCACCAGCCGCTGCCGGGCCGACCGCGAAGATTATTATCAGCGAATTTATGCCAAAACCGCCTCTTTATTTGAAACCTCTGCCCAGGCCGCCGGTCTCATCGGCAGCGCAAACCCTGAGACGGTCGAATCGCTGCGCCTCTTCGGCTATAACATCGGCATGGCTTTTCAAATCGTCGATGATATCCTCGATTTCACCGGCGAACAGGGCACTTTGGGCAAACCCGTGGGCAGCGACCTGCGCCAGGGCCTGATTACCCTCCCCGCCATCTGCTACCTTGAAACTCATCCCGAGGATGCCCTGGCGCAGATGATCATCAGTGGGCGCTGTGTTGAAATGAATGCCCAGATCAACCAGCTTATTGAAAATATTCGCGCCAGTTCAGCCGTGGGCATGGCCATGCAGGAAGCCTACGAATTTATCGACCGCGCTCTGACTGCCTTAAATGCCTTCCCCGCCAGCCCGGCGCGCGATTCGCTGCATGCGCTGGCTACTTTCTTTTTACGGCGTGAACTTTAAACAAAAAAAGCCGCTTCATAGCGGCTTTCCTTTACAGTGCGCTGGAGAGGACTTGAACCTCCACGGGTTACCCCACATGGCCCTCAACCATGCCTGTCTGCCAGTTCCAGCACCAGCGCAATAGCAACGGCAATTATAACCGTCTTGACTCCGTTGTCAAGATAATTGATACACTGAACAGGAGGCTGAATGACGATCATCGTAGATGCCATGGGCAGCGACAAATACCCTGACCCCGAATTGCAGGGTGCCATTGACGCCGCGCGCGAATTTGGCGAAGAAATTATTCTGGTGGGCAAACAAGAGTTAATCGAACCGAAGCTGAAGGCCCTGAACCCTGGCAGCCTGCCCATTCGCATTCACGATGCGCCCGACGTGTTAGAAATGGGTGACAAAGTGGTCGAATCTGCGATGAAGAAGCCCAAAAATTCCATGGCCATTGGCATGGAATTGATAAAATCCGGCCAGGGCAGCGCCTTTGTCACCGCCGGCTCTACCGGGGCTGCCATGTTCGTGGCACTGCGCACCCTCAAACTGCTGCCCGGCGTCCAGCGCCCCGCGCTCACCGCCATATTTCCCACCCGGACCGGCCGCTGTGTGGTCTGCGATATTGGCGCCAATGCCGACTGCCGCCCGGAATTTTTTCCGCAGTTTGCCGTGATGGGCAGCGTGTATGCCGAAAAGGTGCTCAAAATTAATAACCCGCGCGTCGGCCTGCTGGCCAACGGCGAGGAAGCCGGCAAGGGCAATGCGCTGGTTAAAAGTTCTTACCCGCTGCTGGCCGCCAGTGGCATCAATTTTGTAGGCAACACCGAACCCAAAGAATTGTTTGGCGGGCATGCCGATGTGGTGATTTGCGACGGCTTCACTGGCAATATTATGCTCAAATCCAGCGAGGCAGTGGCCCGCCTGATCACCGACACCCTCAAGGAAGAACTGATGGCCTCCTTCATTCGCAAAATTGGCGCGCTGCTCATTCGTTCTTCCTTCACCCGCGTCAAGAAATTAATCGATCCCTCCGAAGTCGGCGCGGCCCCCCTGTTGGGGATCAACGGTCTGGTATTTGTCGGCCACGGGCGCTCCAATGCCCGCGCCATCACCAGTGCCATCGCGGTTGCCCGCCAGGCGGTGCAGGTGGACCTGCTGAACGAAATGAAGCAGGCCCTTCAAGATAAGCTCACCCAACGGCCTGCCCCAACAACACCCACAGCTCATTAACTGAAATCACGGAATCTTCTATCCCATGAAAATTGTCTCTAACTATAAACTGGTCCGCCGCAACAAGAAAATTGGCAATTATACAACCATCGCCAGCCTGGTAACCCTGGGTTTGGGTCTGTATATCAGCTTCTCCGCTCAAACCTCCGAGGGTTTCACCTGGTCCCTGGTCTGCCTGATCATCGGCTTTTTGCTTTCGCAGGTTGGCATCTTTTTCGGCAATCGTTGGGGGCGTTCTCCCCGGCCTGATGAACTGCTCACCAAAGAATTAAAAGGCCTGGATGACAAATACACCCTCTACCACTATATCACCCCCGTCTCGCACCTGCTGGTTGGCCCCGCCGGCATCTGGTTGTTGGCCCCCTACACCCAAACCGGCAAGATCACCTTCCAGAAGGATAAAAACCGCTGGGCGCAGAAGGGCGGCAATCTGTACATGAAGCTCTTCGCCCAGGAAGGCCTGGGACGGCCCGATCAGGAGGTGGCTACTTCGCTGGTCGATTTAAAGAAATTCATCGCAAAAGTGGACCCCATCCAGGGTCTGCCGCAACCCCAGGCGGCCCTGGTATTTGTCAATCCCAAGGTAGAGGTGGACGCGCAAAATGCAACCATCCCCACCCTGGCGCTGGAAAAGCTCAAGGATTTCCTGCGCCGCCAGGCCAAAGAAACCCCGGTAGCCATCGATTCAATCCGTATATTCCAACAACTGCTGCCAACCGAAACGATCGAATAGGATAAAAACAGGCTGGGCGGAGTACCGTCCAGCCTGTTTTTTTATTGCACCACACGCACAAAGCGCCGCCTGCCCACTTGCAGCACCCCCGCCCGCGGAAACAATGCCTGCGCATCGTCCAGCGGGTCGCCGTCCAGGCGTACCCCATGCTGGCTCAACAGGCGGCGGCCTTCGCCACGCCCACCCGCCAGTCCTGCCGCCACCAGCACATCCAACACGGTTTGCCCCGGCAACAGATGGTACTCACTCATTTCATCCGGCGCAACCTGCTGCTGAAACCTGCGGATAAACTCTGACTGGGCCAACCAGGCCGCCTCCTCACCGAAAAATGTCGCCGTAATCTCCCATGCCAGGCGCATCTTGGCATCCCGCGGGTGCAGCGCGCCGGTTTGCACCTCCTGCTCAAACCCAGCCACCTGCGGCGGGGTCCAGCGCGTCACCAGGCGGCAGTAGTCCGGCATGGCATGATCCGGAATGCTCATTAATTTACCGTACATATCTTCGGGCGTGGTTGAAATGGGAATGTGATTTCCCAGCGACTTGCTCATTTTCACCACACCATCCGTACCCGGCAAGATTCCCAAAATAATCGCCACATTCGGCGCTGCATCGAGCAAGCCCATCACCTTGCGCGCGGCTTTCACAATATTAAACAACTGATCTGTGCCGCCCACCTGCACATCGGCGCGCAGCGTAAAAGCATCGTAACCCTGCAGGATCGAGTAAAAAGTTTCGTGCAAGTACAGCGCATCGCCCTTATCCCAGCGCGTGCGAAATGCCTCGCGCGTCAAAAACTGCTGCAGCGTGAAATTTGCCGCCAGCGGAATAAAGTCGGCCAGCGATAATTTGGATAGCCACTCGGCATTGTAGCGCACCTCGGTCTTCTCTCGGTCCAGAATGCGAAAAGCCTGTTCGGCATACGTCCGGCCATTTTCTTCAGCCTGCTGCGGCGTTAAAATCGGGCGCAGCTTATCCTGGTCCGAAGGATCCCCGATCATCGAGGTATACGTGCCGATCACAAAGATCACCTGGTGCCCCAACTGCTGAAACTGGCGTAGCTTGCGCATGGTCACAGTATGCCCCAGGTGCAGATCCGGTTTGCGCGGGTCGTAACCACAGTATACCCGCAGCTTGCGCTGTTCTCGTTCGGCGGTCAGCAGGCGCGCCCGCAGTTCATCGGCCATCGTCTGGCGCAGAGAATCGTCACCGTATTCGGTGCCCTGCATTAACCATGCTACTTGTTCATCAATGTTCATTTTCCCTCCAGGTTGGAGTTTAATAAAAAAAAGACGCCGGCTGAAGCGCTATTGTGCTTCCTGCCGGCGTCTGGATCAACCAGTGAACTTACCTGAATAAGTCTTCCAGGGCAGGATGCAGGTCCGGATAATAATAGGCATAGCCGCTCTCCAACAGGCGCGCGGGCACCGCGCGCTGACCATCCAGGATCAGCGTGCTCATCTCACCCAACAGCAGTTTTAACGCAAAAGCAGGGGTGGGCAGCCAGTAGGGTCGGTTGATTACATTCGCCAGCACTTTTCCAAATTCCTCCATCCGATTGGGGTTAGGCCCCACCACATTATACACCCCGGCAGCATTTTCCTGACGGATTAAATGCAATACTGCCCCCACATAATCTTGAATGTGAATCCAGGGCCACCACTGCTGCCCGCTGCCCAAAGCCCCCCCGGCAAAAAGCCGGTATGGCAGCAGGGTTGGCGCCAACCACCCGCCCTGGCGCGTCATCACCAACCCGGTGCGGATGACCACCCGGCGCACACCCTTGGCCTCTACAGGTCGTGTGGAGGCTTCCCAGGCAGCCGACACCCCCGATAGGAAGTCTTTACCATACGGCGCGGTTTCTTCCAACCTGCGGTCTCCTGAGGGCCCGTAGGCGCCAACTCCTGAGGCTTGCACAACCACTGCCGGCTTGTGGCTGGCCTGCTCCACTGCCGCCACAATTGCTTCGCCGGCCTGCTTGCGGCTGGATAAAATACGCGCCTTGCGCGCGTCGCTCCAGCGCCCGGCGCCGATGCTTTCACCCGCCAGGTTGATCAGCACATCCATTTCGTTCACCAGCGCGCCCCACCCACTCGCCGTTTTTCCATCCCAGCCGGCGGCGTGCAGCCCGGCTTCCAGCGCAACCCGCTCAGGAGTGCGGCTCAATACCCACACCTCGTGCTGCTCCATCAGCAGCCGTTGTGTCAGCGCCTTACCCAGCAAACCGGCGCCGCCTGTGATTAATAGTTTCATGATCGACCGCTCCATGCTCTACTAAGATTGTACAACAAATTTATAGCACAAACTCACTCCTTGTGCAACTCAAAACCCGCGCTCATCCAATTTATAAATAACTGGTGCTATAATTTTTTCTATGGAGCTGCCTGACCTTGACTGCTGAAGTTCTGGTCCTGAATGCTAATTTTGAACCGATCAATGTCTGCGACCTGCGCCGGGCCATTAACCTGATTCTCGGCGAAAAGGCGCTCTTGATCCTCAACGGCCGGGGCGAAATTCACACCGTACGCCAGGTGTTCCCGCGTCCATCCATCATCCGGCTTATGACCATGATCCATCGCCCGCGCCCCCAAATCCATCTCACGCGCCGTGAGGTCTTTCGGCGCGACAATTACACCTGCCAGTACTGCGGCAAAAAAACCCTCGAACTGACGATCGATCATGTGATTCCGCGCCACATGGGCGGGCTGCACCAGTGGAACAATGTGGCCGCGGCTTGCTCCACCTGCAACCATCACAAAGGCGGGCGCACCCTGGAAGAAGCCGGCATGCGCCTGCACAAAATCCCCAAAGAACCGCCCGCCTCCGCCCAGTATGTCTTCGGGCGCCACCTCAAGGAAAATTCTGAGTGGGAACCCTACTTATCCGGCTGGTAAATCAAAAACCAGCGTCCCGCGGCCAATGCCGCGGGACGCTGGTTCTTTTACCGACGAAAACCCATTAGAATTCCAGTGTCATGCCATCCACCGCCAAAAACACCTTGCCGGGGAAGATTTCACGCGCATCGTGCAACAGCCCGGGCAGCAGATCAGCCTGAGCCGAATAATGGATCAGATAGAGATTTTTGACATCGGCCTGACGCGCAATCAGCGCCGCCTGCGCGGCGGATGAATGCCCAACCCCCATGCCGGTAGCCTCATGCACCAGTCCATCCGCCCCCCGGGCCAGTTCGATCACTTGCGGGCAGGGTTCCGTGTCGCACGAATAAGCCAGCGTTTTTCCATCCAGCGTAAATTCAATGCGCATGCCAATCGTGGGCACCATATGTTTGACCGGCGACGTAAAAACGCGCAGTTCCGGCCCCCCCAGCGCCAGGCTCATTTCCTGGTCGGCCAGCCGGTGAAAAATTACCGGGTAAAATTGCGGCCACTTTTTCCAATCATACAACGCCATCATCGACTCAACCCGGTCGATGGTGTGCGGCAGCCCATAGATGTTCAGCGGGTGCTTGCGCCCAAGCAGCCAACTGTCCACCAGAAAAACCGGCACTCCCGCCACATGATCGGGATGAAAATGGGTCAGAATCAGGTCCGTCACCCGGTCAAAAGCCACCCCGGCTTTTTTCAAGCGCGCAATTGGGCTGCTGGCACAATCCACCAGGATGCACTGAGTTCCCTGCTCAATCAGCAAATGCGTGTTTTCATGGCCGTCTTCGGCAACCGCATGTCCCGAGCCTAAAATTGTGACACGCCCCATTTCTCCTCCATTTCCAGGCAAATTTGCACCGGGTTTACTTGAATAGTAAGAATGCGATCCTGGGGGTCACCCAGACCTCTAATCCGGCCGCCACCAACAGCAGTGGGATCACAACCGCTATCATTATTTTAGTCCATTCTCCAATTGCTGTGATCCAAACTTCACCCACAGTTTTTCCTGGGGTGGGCGTAGCCAGGATGGCTCCCGCCTGCAGCACCGCCGCACTCGCCAAAATCGCCGCCGGAACTTCCAGAATGCCGTGCGGCAGGATAAACCCCGTCAGATACGCCCACACCGGCACCCCGACCTGTGCCATGATATTCGCCAACCCACCCAGCACCGTCATGGTCGCAAAGAGCGGTAACGTGCCCAAAATACCCATCGATATCCCGCCCAAAGCCATACCGATCAGCAGTGCGCGGATATTCCGCCACCAGATATCCAGCACCGGGCCGCCGGAAAACAGCGGCCACTCTCTCAGCAGCCCTTCCACCTGCGCGTGCGGGTTCTGCAAAACCCGAAATTGATCCGGCAGCCCGCCGGCCTGCGTGTACTGCGCCACCAGGCCATACCCCAACCCGATTCCCACCAGCGCCAGCCCGGTCATCACCACCATGGGTTTACCCAACGCGCGTACCGCGCGCGGCACTGCCACCCAATACCATGCTTTTAACGAGTGCGCATCTCCGCTGAAACTGCTCCAAAAAACCCGCGCCACCCATTTAAAATTCAATACATCGATCTCGCGCCCCAACAGCTCTTCACGCTGAAAGTGCGCCAGCCCCACCCGCATGAAAAGCACCGTCAGCGCCAGCAGCCCCACCACAATCATCCACAAAATCCGGTAGTCGCCCCAGAACATGATGATGCTCTCCGCCTGGATCAGCAGCGCCATGGGGATGATGATAAAACTGGCCAGCAAATTGGCGGCCCGCACCGAAGTGGCCTGCGAAGAAACCACCACTGCTCCTGCCACCATCACCACTGCCTGCACAGTCGTCAGCACCAGGATTAAAGCCATCAAATCCGGCTCAGGCAGCACAATCCGCTGCAAAGCCAGTCCCGCAATATAGGTGGTCATTCCCAGGTAGCTAGAAATTAGCGGCGGGATGGTGGCAGCCACCAGCTTGCCCAGGTAAAGCTGCCAATCCTTCAGCGGGGTATTAAGCAGCGGTTCGATGCTCATCCGCTCTTTTTCGCCTACAAAAGATTCCAACGCAATCACCATCGAAACCGAGATCGGGAAGAACCCCACAATCATCAGTAAAAACGGCACCAGGCGCTCGCCGATGATGGCGGCTTCATATTGTTTGACAAAGTTTAAAATTTGCTGCGCAGTGAAATTCATCAAAAATGGAAAAAACACCGTCAGCCCCAACACTGGGAAAATGATCCGCCAATCCCGCAACTGGTCGCGCACTTCGCGCTGGGCAATCCAAAAAGCCGGACGAATTTGATTAAGCATGGTTCTCCCCTACTCCGCGCGGGAAATTGCCTGCAGGTAGGCATCTTCCAGGCTGCGCGGCACTTCAGCAAATGAAACAACGTCTACCCGGTGCTCCAGCAGTTGCCGCAGCAAAATGGGGTTGGCCTGTTGTGGCTGCAGAACTCGAAAACGCAGGCTATGTTCCGTCTTTTCCAGCAGTTCGGTGCCTTGCGGCAGGTCCGGAACCCAACCGTTGAGCGAGGTGGCCAACTGCGCCTCAAATTCCACCGGTCCCAGCAGTTTCTGCTTGAGATTAGCCGGCGAATCGTAAAAGATAATCCGTCCATGCCGTAAAATAGCAATCTGATCAGCCAACTCTTCGGCTTCGGCCAGGTTATGCGTACACAGTAAAATGGCGCGCTGCTCATCTTTCAAGCTGAGGATGGCATCCCGCACTACCCGCGCACTTTCAGGGTCCATGGCAGAGGTTGGCTCATCCAGCAGCAGCACCGGCGGTTCGTGCAGTAGCGCGCGCACCAGGGCCAGCTTCTGGCGCATACCCTTAGAATACTCGCCCAAGCGTTTGCGCCGCGCCGCGGCCAACCCAAACCGCTCCAACAGGCTGGCAATGCGCGGCAGCGCGAAAGCCGGTTTGAGCCCATAGAGTTGGGCGAAAAACAGCAGATATTCTTCAGAATTCATCCGCCCATACAGTCCATGATGCTCGGTCAACACCCCTACCGCGGCCCGCACCTGGTCGGCCTGGGTCACCACGTCGAAACCAGCTACCCGCGCCCGTCCGCGGGTGGGGCGCAAAATGGAAGTCAACATGCGCACGGTGGTTGTTTTGCCGGCCCCGTTCGGGCCAAGCATGGCCAACACCTGCCCGGCTTTCACTGAAAAGCGTATCCCATCCACCGCCACAAAATCGTCAAAATGTTTGGTAAGATCTTCGGCAAAGATCATCACAGCCTGCCTTCACCCCAGCAAAGAATACCTTCATCTTACCCGTTTTCGAATTGCGCTACAACCGACCTCACAAACTTGTTAACCAAAAACACCGATGGCGAAACAGCATGCTGTTTCGCCATCCGAAGCATTCCGAATTGAAAACGAATCTACACTTCCGCAGGCGGTGTCTCTTCAGGTTCCGCGGCTGGCCCCGGTTTGCGCAAATGGCGGAAAAGCAGTATTCCTCCGGCCAGCACGGCAATCACCACCATCAGGGCCTGATTGACATTGATCGTGGTCGTTCCCAGCGTAGAAGAATCGAGGCGCAGTATTTCTGTAAAGGTACGTACCAGCGGATAGTAAACCAGATACATCAAAAAAACGTCGCCCTTCTGCAGCTTATCAAAAAAGCGTACGCTGATCCACAACAACAAACCCATTCCGATAAAGTTCAGCAGCGATTCATATAAGAATGTGGGATGATAATAAGCCTGATCTGCAAAGGCCGGTAAACGGTGTGCCTCATCAATATAGATGGCCCACGGCAGGTTAGTCGGCGCGCCGTACAGTTCCTGATTAAGAAAATTTCCCCAGCGCCCCAGGCCCTGAGCCAGCAGCAGCCCCGGCGCAATAATATCCGTCCAGGTGAAAAAGCTCAATTTGCTGCGGCGCAGGTAAATATACACTGCCAATGCGCCACCCGCGATCGCACCCACTATTCCCAGGCCTCCATTACGAATATCAAAAATAGCCAGGGGATGTTCGATGTAATAAAAAGTTCCCAGCGAAGGCGGGGGGGTCAGCACATGCCACAGGCGCGCGCCAATCACACCTCCAATGACCGCCCAGGTCACCATATCCCACACCCGCTCAGGATCCTGACCATACCTGGCCGCCCGACGGTAAGCCAGATAAGAGGCCAAAACCACCCCCAACATGATAATGATCCCATAAAAAAAGATCTTAAAGGAACCAAATAATAAAATTCCCGTGCGATCGATCGTCATACCTGCCTCCTCAAAGTAATCCTACGCTCAAACCCAATCCACAACTTCAAAGATGCTGCTGAATCCCGCTATTTTACTTCAGGATGCAAAATTGTGTGGCGCGCATATTGCAGCCGCTGTACCGCGGTGATGTGCGAGATCAGCCCGGCCAGAAAAATAGAAATTTGCCCCGGCAGCATCTGATCGAAGGCAAACAAGATCAGCCCCAGCATCATCAAAATCAGTTTTTCCTGCCGTCCAGCCAGGCCAACCGTGCACGATTTGACCAGTCCGGTCGATTCGGCTTTGGAGCGCACATACGACGCCATAATCACCCCCGAAGCAGTGAACAGCGCCAACGCCGGCGAAACCCACCCGCCCAGCATCATTCCCGCGATCAAGAAAAACTCGCCGTAGCGGTCACACACATGATCCAAAATCATCCCGGCCGGCGTGCCCAGGTTGCCCGCCCGTGCGGTGGCACCATCCAGCATATCGGTGATATTCATCACCAATACCATCGCCAGCCCCCAGCCAAAGGCGCCCAAGGCAATCGCCACACCCGCCAGCGCGCCAGAAAACAGGCTGAAGAGCGTCCAGAAGTTAGGGGTCATGCCCAAACGCAAACTTGCCTTGCCAAACGGTATCGAGAGCTTTTCGTAAAGGGCCCGCCAGCGTGTCAGCATTTCCCCTCCCGTTACAGAGCCAGTTTTTGCGGTTGGCTTAATAAGAAAGCCTGCCGCCAGTCGGCCTCCGGCCGGGTTAAGGGGAAATCAGGACCGCTGTTTTCCACCATCACCGAAGCCACCGCCGAGCCAAAGCAGCCCACCGCGCGCAGGTCGTGCGGTGTTTCCAAATATTTCACCATAAAACCCGCGGCATAGGTGTCGCCGGCGCCGGTCGGATCGATCGCATCGGTGGTGAAGGGCGGAATGACATACACCTTTTCTCCATCGTAGATGATCGAACCCGCTTCGGCCAGGGTGGTCACCGCGATCTTGCAGCCAAATTTGTGCAGCGCGCGCACCGCTTTTTCGGGGTCGTCGCGCGGCTCTATCCCGGTCACTACTTTCGTCTCAAGCTCATTCGCCTTGACCATGGTGGCCATGGCCGCGATTTTTTCAAAACTGCTCGACATTTCGTGGAAAATTTTGCCGTCTTTGCTGCCGCGCAGCAGCCCCTGCGGGTCCACCACAATTGGCGCCTGTGTGCGCCGCTTGATCTCCGCCACCAGTTCTGCACTGATCTCCCCCAAAATAGGGCCAATCAAAACGATATCCGCGTCTTCAACCCCGTCCATTTCATTGGGGATGGCATCTGCCGTACCTAATATGGAAAGGTGACGATTGCCATGCTCATCATAATAAATCAGCGAAAACCCACCCGTTTCTTTGGAGGGCAGTAAACGATAGCTCACCCGGCGTTCATCCAGGTCTGCCTGCAGCCGCGCGCGAAAATCTTCTCCGACCGTCCCCACCAGGGTGGCTTGCTCGCCCAATAAGGACGCCGCCAGGCAGGCGTTGGTAGAACAGCCCGACAGGATGCGTTCGGGGCGCACAATGCGCGGTGTGGAAATCACATCATAAACGGGGTTGCCAAATGCAAAAATCTTCTTATTCATGAATATCCATCCATTTTTTGGTATTGAGCAATATTTTCAAAAATCGAGCGGACTGAAGGGTCCGCCCGGATTCGTTCAGTCACTGTGAGTTGTGGGTGATCCCGGGTCTGGTCCGGGGGTGATTTTCGAAAGTTATATTACCCTGTCTGAAACAATCCGTCAAGTTTAGACTCAACCGCCATCATCCCTATAAGAATCCTCACTGTCTTCCTCTTCCGGCGGCAGCAGCACCTCGCGCTCGCGCCCGCCACCCTGCGACGGACCCACCACGCCCAAAGTCTCCAACTGATCGATCAGGTTGGCTGCCCGCGGATAGCCCACCCGCAGCCGGCGTTGCAGCATACTGGCACTGGCCTTTTGTGAAGAGCGCACAATCCGGATCGCTTCTTCCACCAGCTTATCCGAATCTTGCACATCGCTCTGCAGTAATGCTTCCCAAGGGGCGTTGTTTTCTTCCGACGGGCGCAGCTTCTTCCAATACTCAATCACCTGGGTCATTTCCTGGTCGCTGACAAACACACCCTGCGAACGCACCGGCACACCTTTTTCTGGATTTAGAAATAGCATGTCGCCACGCCCCAACAGGGTTTCGGCCCCGGTGCTGTCCAGAATCACGCGTGAATCGATCGAAGAGGCCACGGTGAAGGCAATGCGCGCCGGAAAATTTGCCTTAATTAAACCGGTCACCACATCTGTGGAGGGCCGCTGTGTGGCCACCACCAGGTGAATCCCGGTGGCGCGCGCCATTTGCGCCAGGCGCACAATCGACTGCTCGGTTTGATCAGGGGCGCTCATCATCAAATCGGCCAGTTCATCGATCATCACCACAATTCGCGGCAGGGGCGGCAGCTTTTTGCGCTCCAACTTGCGGTTGTACGTTTCCAAATCTCTAACATGGGCTTCTTCCAAAAGGCGGTAGCGGTGGTCCATCTCTGCCAACGCCCAGCGCAGCACCCCCAACATGCGCTCAATTTCCGTTTCCACATGCCCCAACAGGTGCGGCAGCCCATTAAAGCGCACCAGTTCCACCATCTTCGGGTCCAGCATAGCCAGCCGCAGTTCATCTGGCGTGTTGTTCATCACCAGGCAGGTGGTCAGCGCCTCAATACATACCGATTTACCAGATCCAGTGGTGCCGGCGATCAGCATATGCGGCATCCGCGCCAGGTCTGCCACCACTGGCAACCCAGAAACATCCTGCCCCAACGCAATTGCCAGGGCCGAGCTGAATTTTTGAAACGTTTCCGATTCCAGAATAGCCCGCAGGCGCACCACGGATATGCGCGGGTTGGGCACTTCAACACCCACAAACGAGCGGCCCGGCACCGGCGCTTCAATACGCAGGCGCTCCGCCGAAAGTCGCAGCGCCAGGTCACGCGCCAGGGCCGAAATCTGTGAAACGCGAATTTTCTGGCGGACCAGTACGCCATCCGGGCCAATCTTTTCAATAAAGCCAGGCTCCACCGCGTACTGCGTCACCGTCGGCCCCACCCGGTACCCGGTCACACGCGCCGGAATGCCAAACTCCGCCAGTGTCAGTTCCAACAGCCGTCCGGTTTCATGAATATGGGTTTCGTCCACTTTATCCGCCGGGTCGGCCCTCAAAAGGTCCAGCGGTGGCAGGCGTTCGTCACGGTTCAACACCACAACGGCCGGCCCGTGCGGTTCGTTAATATTGGTCAGACTGCGCCTGGCAGCCTTGTCTTTAGCGCTGGAACTGGTCACATCCGGCACAGTCGCCACAGCAGCCGGCGCCGGTGCGGCGCGAACAGACGCCGGGGATACCAGTTCTGGCTCATCCGGTGTGGCCAACCAGGTTTCAATCCACAGTGTCACCCGCGCTGCAAGGCCAAACCCAAAAAAGCCAAAGAAGATAAACAACACCAAAAACAACCCGGTGGTTATGGGCGGCGGCAGCAGCTTGCCGACCAGCGTCACCAACCCCCAACCCACCAGCCCGCCGCCGTAGCCTTTATCGGCCAGTTCCAGTGAACTGCCCCCCGCCGCGGCCAGCAAGGCCAACAAGCTGAATCCCCAACCTTCCAACAGCAGCAGGCGCCCCAAGGGCAGCGGCACATCCGGTTGTTTCTTGCGGCGCACACCCATCAGCCCCAAACTGGCAATAAACGCCACCGCCAAAAAACTGCCCCAGCCAAAACCCCGATCCAACGCAGAAATGATCGGCGTCAACACCGAGCCCTGGGTCAACCCCACCAACCCCAGCAGCAGAATCACTGCCAGAGCCAGCAGCATCACCCCCACCACATCCCACACAAAGTGCTCAATCTTAAACCAAAACTGCGCCAGCCTACCCAGCCAATCTACATCAGGGGCAGGAGGTGCAGTTGGCCCCCCGGTCTTTCTAGGCGTTGTCGAAGATTTTCCGGCCGGACTCGTCATTCAAAAGCTACCAGCCCCAGGCCCAATCGCCGTCGTTCGGCATCGATGTGCAAAATCCGGACTTTGATTTCCTGACCGGAACTTAAAACTTTATCCAGATCACGCACCCCATGCGGCAAATTAACGGAAGAAATGTGGATCAAACCTTCCACACCTTCATCCAGGCGCGCAAACACCCCAAAGCGCATGATCGTGGTTACCGTTGCCGGTACCACATCGCCTGGCTTATAGCGCTTTACCAGTGTCTCCCACGGGTTAGCCTGCAGCCGTTTCAGGCTGAGTGCCACCCGCGCGTTCTCTTCAGAAACCTGCAGCACCAGGGTGGTCACTTCCAGACCAATGTGCAGAATCTCGCACGGGTGCTGGACGCGTCCCCATGAAAGCTCAGACACATGGATCAAACCTTCCACCCCACCCAGGTCCACAAAGGCGCCAAAATCGGTCACGTTGGTAACCGTGCCAGTGACCATCTCGCCAGACTTGAGCGCGTGAAACAACTGCTTGCGGCGGCCTTCGCCTGCCAATGCAGCCCTTTCGGAGAAGACAATTCGCTCCTGGCTGGGTTCACATTCGATCACTTTCAGTTCCAGCGACAGGCCCACATAATCGGCCAGAATAAGGCGGCGTTTCTCCTCATCCAGCCCACCGGGCATTTTCACCAGGTGTGAAACCGGCACAAAACCTTGAATTCCAACCCCTTGAACCAGCAGCCCACCCCGATTATATCCCTGTACTTGCATCACCACAATTTCATCGTGATCGTACAAAGCCCGGACTTGTTCCCAATTCACCTTTGGCGCTGCCAGATGAGCGGTAGGTTTTTGAGCCGCTTCTTTGGCGGTTTCAGACTGGGTAACTTCATCCGCTAAAATGGAAGCCCACCAGCCTTCATCCAGTTCAGAAGCTTCTTCCGCAAATCTTTGGTCAATATTCTTAGAAACCATCCAACTCCCTCCCCGACGCTACCATCATTCTAAAATTAATCGTATTATCATAGTATATTATATCGCCAAATGTTCGCAAGGGACTTATAATTTCGGGGTTATTTCCCCTTGCGGGCCGTATTTTCCATCTCCTGTACCAATTTGGCCACCGCCTCGAGCGCTACCCGCTGCTTGCGATACAGATCGGCTTCCGAAATGGCCAGGCGCAGCGCAATTTCGCGCACCTTGCGCCCCTCCATAAATTTCATCTCGAGAATATTATATAGAATCCACTCTGCCGTATATTTACGATCGCCTTCCGGTCGGGTACGGTCAATCGCCTCGCGCAGCACAGCGCGCAGTGCATTGGCCGTATTCCCTTCTAAACCCAGCGCGGCATCTTGCACCACTTGCAGGGGTATCAGCTGGCTTTCAGTGAGCTTGGGGCCACCCCAATAATGAGTCAGGGCATCTTTAACCCATTGTCCCAGATCTGATTCCGCTACCGTCAGATCCTCCTGAAAGATTCGGGTTTCGTTATAGCGTCCCGCGGCGCGCATCGATTGGATCAGGCCCACCTGGGGGGAGAGATCGGCCAGAGTTTGAATCACCTGTTGTTGGACCTGGCGGTCGCGCAGCGCCAGCGCCGCCCGCCGCCCCAACACGTTGAGCGATGCGATCGAATCATCATCCAATAAATTCATCGCGATTCCGCTCAGCCCCAGCAGCCCCACTGGTTTCTTCTCCAAGTCGCCTTCATTAATCAACACCATCAGGTATTCCTGCTGCCATGGCACCAGACCGCCGGGCTGCGCCGCGGCAAGCTCCATAACGCTGGCAATCTGAATGGCGCTGTTCGGCTCCTGGATCACCACCCCCGTGCGCGCAATCACCTCCAACCCGTCGCCATTAAGCACCGCCACATACACACCGGTCGCCTGCATCCGGTCGCGCACAGCCGCCAGCACCATCTCTAAAAACTGGCGCAGGTCGTTGGTGGTCAACAGGCGGTCCTGAAGCTCACGCAGCAGTTCCAGTTCGGCGCGGTCGCTGCCGTCGAATAAAAAGCGCTCGGCCAGTGGCGAAAACAGGGTGATCAGATGTTCAAACAGCAGAATGGTACCCACCATCACAATTGGCACCAGCGCTGTATACGTCACCCCGAAGGCTTCACCGGTGCGCCGCACAATGGTGACCAGTCCCAGAGTGATACTGGCGGTAATCGGGCCGCGCATCAGCCATTTGAACAGGTGCGCCTTCACCACCCGGTCTGTCCAGGAAACACCAAAGAAAGCCACGGCATACGCCATGATCACCAACAAAACCCCCACCAGTAAATTGCTCAGGAATGCCAATGACCAGAAAACCAACGGGTGCAAACTGGCGTAGCCCGAACCAAACAGCAGGAAGGGAAACGAACCCAGCGCAGGCGCGGCTGCCCCCGTGATCAGATAAACCATGCGCCGTCGGCTGGTAGGATTAGTAGTACGCCGGTAGGCTCGGCCAAAATTTATCCAGGAAATAATCATAATTCCCAGATAACAAACTAAAAATACCGCCGTCAGTGCGGTGGGCTGCAAATAAGGTGCCGGACCCTCGTTTATCACCACCGGACCCACAAAAAAGGTAAACGGCAAGCTGATTAAAAACAACGATGAAACCAGGTAGCTGAACCGCACCGCCCATCGGCGGCGGCCACGGCTGCGCTGACCGGTGGTTTCCATCAGTGCATCTGAAAAATGCAAATACGTGGCCGGCAGGAATAAAATACCCACCCACTGCAGCCGCAGCCAGAACTCAATGTTAATCAGGTCGGTTTCGGTCGAACCGAGCGAGTCGGCTGTGAACACGGTCACCACGCAGAACAAAATCAACATAAACGAACGCGCTACCCGGTTACGTAAGTTAAACGTCAAGGCATTGATCAAAAGCGAGAAAGCGGTGACCGCTATCCCCGCGATTAAGATTTGTGTCAGGGTGCGCAGCAGTTCGAGCAGCAGCGTCTGCCAACTGTTTAGCATAAAATTCCTGGGTTACTCACACATCAGCGTAAAAAGCACGAAAAGAACAGGGCAATATCGCGGTTTTCGTAATAATGATCATTGTAGCCCGAAAACTCGTACCCCAACTTATTGGCCAGTTGAATGGCCGGATAATTTTTGGATTGCATCTCAATCACCATCCGCCGCAGACCATGCTGCACCGCCCAATTTTGCCCCGCCATAATCAAAGCGGTGCCAATCCCCTTATGGCGCAGTTCCTCAACTACGGCCATATTATGCACCCAGGCGGTGGAGGTACTGGCGTTCTCTTTCATTTGAAGGTACCCCACCGGAACATCCTCAAATGTGGCCGCCAACAGCCCCACCGACTGTGAAAATTCACTCACCAGCTTTTCAACCGGGTTAGGATAATCCACCCTTACCGGCCGCGGCAGGCGCGTCTCGCGAAAATGAACGTTGATAATACCCTTTTCAAGAAAGCGGTCCATCTGCCATACATAGGGTGTCTGGTAAGAATGGTCGATTTCGAGCATCGCTTGAATGTCCGAAAGTCCAGCCGGGCGAATTTCAATCTCAGGCATACGCCTCCAATCATTAAGGAGAGATAATCCGTACATTGATCACACATGCCGGCAGCACCTTGTTCTGGTTATCGCTCACCACCAGGCGCAGCCGGTAATCGCCCGGGGTGATATCAGTCTGAGCAGTATTCCAGGCATTGCTCCCGCCCAAAGGTTTATCCGTGATTTTTTCGCTGCCTGCCGCAATCGTCACCCACTTATCCTGGCCCAGCGGGCTGTACTCATATTTATAATAACCCAGATTCGGCACCTGCACCGTCCCCTTTAATTCCACCGTACCTTGCAAAGTGCCTCCATTTTTAGGAAACGTCCACTCAATCACGCCCGGATTACACCCCACTTCGGTGACCACTGCCGTGGCCAGCGATATCCCGGTGGGTGTAACCGCCGGTTTCGTACCCGAAACCAGCGTGGCGGTAGGCGTCGCCAGCAGATCTATCGTCGGTGTGGCCAGCACCGTGCTCTGCGGGCGGCCGGGAATGAAGATCGACACCATCACAAACTCAACCCCGGCCATCAGCACAAAAAACAACAGGCCGGTCGTCGCGTTGGTAAAACGATGGCGGGCCGAATCTTTTTCCAAACCAAAAGCCGCCCCTTGCCATTCTCTTACGGCCAGCAGCACCCCGCGAACATAAATCAGACCTCCAACCCCCAGTATGATATAGATCCAGACCGTATAATTTACCAGGAATCGCAGGATTTCATCCATAACCGGGTTTATTCCCCGCCACAATGGGCCGGGCAAGACGAATGTTTTTTAAAGTTGATTGAGCACATCCAACATGACTGTCTTTAACTTCGGCACAATCTGCTTACCTGCTGCCAGTACTTCCGCGTGGGTCGTCTCTGTGCTGCCGTCCAGATTGGCCTTATTGCTGATTCCTGAAAGACCCAACACACGCATCTTGCTATGCCGCGCCACAACCACCTCCGGCACGGTCGACATACCTACCGCATCTGCGCCGATGGCCCGTAAAAAGCGTAAATCTGCCGGCGATTCAAACGAAGGCCCGGCCAGACACACATAAACGCCTTCGTGCAAGGTCATTTGCGCCTTCCGTGCGGCCTGCCGCGCCAGGTCCATCAATTCACGATCGTAAACCTGGCTCATATCTGGGAAGCGCTCGCCAAATTCTGCCAGGTTGGGTCCGCGTAGTGGGTTTAAACCCGCCATGCCAATCAGGTTTAACTGGTCGGTAATCAGCATTACATCACCTGGCAAAAATTCCGGGCGTATCGCCCCCGCGGCATTGGTAACGAACAGCGTGCCAATACCCAGGCGCTGCATCACCCGCACTGGCAAAGTCACCTGATCCATACTGTAGCCTTCATAATAATGGGTGCGGCCCTGCAGCACCAAAACTACCTGCCCGCCCAACCGGCCGATCACCAGGCGGCCCGGGTGCCCCTGTACCGTCGAAACCGGCCAGTTTGGGATTGCCGCGGTAGGAATCACATCCGCATCCTCCACCATATCGGCCAGATCCCCCAGGCCTGAACCCAAAATCAGGCCCACTGCCGGCTGGTAGCGGGTTGCGGCGCGCACCATCTGCGCAGCTTCATCAATTTGCTGAAGAGTCACAAATGAATCCATATCTGCCTCGATTCACCTTTGCTTAAGATTATAGTATACCCATGGGTTTAAGTTCCACGGCTTTGCTTAAGAAAAAAAAGCAATTTGTGGCAATACAGGGTATGGCAGTTCTTACCGGCTACTGTGGAAAATAACCCTCAAGCGCCTGCCAGAACAGCTTTAAACCCCGCCAGAGTGCACTCGATCCCCGCATCATCTACCCAATAATGCGTCACCATCCGAAAACGCCGCGGACCGCTGGCCATCACCCGAATTCCCATGGCTTTGAGTTGTTCCGCTATCTGCGCGGCGTTCATAGCCACCGCCGGGCTCAGATTGACAAAAACCATATTGCTCTGTGGCATCGGCGGATCCAATTCCAACCCGGCAATGCTGCGCAGGCCCTCCGCCAGGCGGCGAGCCCGGGCATGATCTTCGCCCAGCCGCTCCACCATCGTTTCCAGGGCCACAATACCAGCCGCTGCCAGCACTCCTGCCTGGCGCATACCGCCGCCCAACTGTTTGCGCATGCGCCGCGCCTTTTGAATGAACTCCGCCGTTCCACACAAAACCGACCCCACCGGAGCGCACAGCGCCTTGCTCAGGCAAAACGTGGCCGAATCGGCCGGGGTGGTCAGTTCGGCGGCGGCAACGCCCAGCGCTGCCGCCGCATTAAAAATGCGTGCTCCGTCCACGTGCAGTTTCAGGCCGCGGCTGTGGGCCAGTTCAGCCACCTGGCGGGTGTAAGCCACCGAAAGCGGCACCCCACCACAGCGGTTGTGCGTATTTTCCAAAATCACCAGGCGCGACGTAGGAAAATGCACATCCTCACTACGCAGCGCCGCTTGAATATCTGCCAGCTTCATGCTTCCATCCGCCTGGTTGGGCAGAGTATGCGGCATCACGCCCCCCAGCGCGGCCACCCCACCCGCTTCGAATAGGAAAGTATGGCCTAAATTGCCCATGATGGCCTCATCGCCGCGCCCGCAGTGGGCCAGTATCGCCGCCAGGTTGCCCATGGTGCCCGAAGGTACCAGCAGCCCGGCTTCCATGCCCATGCGCTCGGCTGCCATTTTCTGCAGGCGGTTGACCGTGGGGTCCTCGCCAAACACATCGTCACCCACTTCGGCCTTCGCCATGGCTTCGCGCATAGCCGGGGTGGGATACGTCACCGTATCTGAACGCAAATCGACCATTTCCATCGTCAATGGGTGCTCCACAGAGAAAAATTAATGTTTCGCGCGCAGTACTGCCAGGGCCTGCTCCAGGTCCGCCGGCAGGGGCGCCTCAAAGGTGCGCGCGGCAGTCTCACCCGGCAGGGTAATCGTCAGTCGCGCGGCGTGCAAGAAATGCCGCCCCAACCCTTCAACACTGGAATGGCGGTGCCCATAGATCGAATCCGCCACAATCGGGCAGCCCACGAATGCCATGTGCAGGCGAATCTGGTGCGTTCGCCCGGTAAAGGGATGCACTTCTACTAAAGTGTGCAGCGGAAAGGTTTCAAGGGTAAAGTATTCTGAAACCGCTTCGCGTCCCTTGGTCGGCGGTACCACCGCCATCTGTTTGCGGTGAGCCGAGTCGCGCCCAATAGAGGCTTCTACCCGTCCGGTAGGCGTGGGTGGCTTGCCGTCCACCAGCGCCAGGTAAACTTTCTTCACCGTGCGCAAGCGAAATTGATCTTGCAGCCAGCGGTGCGTCAGGTCATCTTTTGCTATCATAATCAGCCCGGAGGTGTTCTTGTCCAGGCGATGTACCACACCCGGGCGCTGTTCCCCACCAATGCCTTCCAACTCAGGCGCGTGCGCCAGAGCAGCCTGCACCAGGGTGCCGGTGGCATGGCCTGCCGCAGGGTGCACCACCATACCGGCGGGCTTGTTGATCACCATCAAATGCTCATTTTCAAACACAATATCCAGCGCAATATCTTCGGGCACCAGTGTAGAAGACACTGGTGGTGGCAGACGAATTTCGATCTGATCGCCTGTTTCCACTTCCAAGCCACCCTTGGTGGCCGGTTTCTCATTTAATTTAACAAAACCGTCCTTAATCAGCGCTTGCAGACGTGAACGAGAATAATCTGGCAGTACGCTTACCAGAAATTTATCCAGGCGCAGTTTGCCCGGATCAGTATACTGAAAAATCATAACCTGGTCTGTCATTCTTTAGCCTCATCGGGTGGGGTCTGTACGACCTCGGCGGGCAGTGCCGGGGGCTCTGTCGATATCTGGCTGGCTTTCTTTTTACGTTCCTGCAGCCAAACACCCAGCAGCAGCACCGCCACTCCAACGGTGATGCTTGAATCTGCGATATTAAATATCGCAAACGTACCTACGGAAATAAAATCGGTCACATACCCCAACAGCAGCCGGTCGATCACGTTTCCCAACGCGCCCGCCAATTGCATACTGAGCGCAATGCGCAATGTCCAATCCTCCGCCGGGATGCGCGGAAAGTAATAAATAATTCCGGCTGAAACTGCCAGCGCCAGAACGGAGAAAACCGGGCCGAAGCCCTTTAACATCCCAAAAGATGCGCCGGTATTTTGAGTAAAGTAAAAACGGGCGTAAGGGATCAGCCATTCCAAACCCGCGGGCATCCACAGTCCATTCAAAGGCAAATATTGGCGCACCAGTAGTTTGGTGATCTGGTCCACAATGATAATAAAACCTGCGATCCCACCCAACAGCAGGTAGCTTTTCAGATATTGCTTCAACCGGTCCTCCAATGGATTAGGTCTCCTGATTTTACCTCAAAACGGGCGCCGCACCAAAAAGTCGAGTTGGTGTGCCAGGTAAACCAGTTCTCCCCGTTCCACCTGGGCATGGCGCTGTCCCGCCCAGGTTTGCAGCTCCTCTGTGGTGATTTCAGGCCGGTTGGGTAGGGTTTCTTCAAAAAAATGCAGGATGTGGTGCAAAAAATAGGCTTCGTCGGCCAGGTATTGGCCGTCTCGGGGGTAAACTACCCAATCCGAACTGCCAGCCGCGAGAACTTCCAGACCATTAGCCGCCAGCACGCCAAACAGATGCCGTCCGGCGCGGCTGTCTCCCGCCAAACGGCCATCCGTTACGCGTTCATCCATACTGCGGTGATACAGCCTGATGATCTTTTCCTCCAACGCGGCATCCCCCACCGGCTCAAAGATGGTATGTCCGTCGAAGTTGATCGTCAAGTACAGCAGCCCACCGCGCCGCACCAGTTGCAGCAGTTCCGGCATCAAGCGTGGAATATCAAACAAATCCAGGAAGGCGTGCGCGATCAGTACATCCCAACTGCGCTTGCCCGTTTCACGGGTCAAAAAATCCAGCAGGTCGATCGTCTCCAACTCCAGTCGCAGGTTGATCCGCTCCCCCTCCAGTTTAAAACCTGCCGCGGAGCGCGCCGCCAGCGTCAGTCCACGCTCCGTGGCCCAGGTGGGAATCGTCGACCACGCGACGCGAATATTCTCAGGCTGCACATCGATACCCAGATAATACCCCTGGTGCAGCGCGCCCCATTCCACCAGGCGTTGCAACATCGTCCCCGTGCCCGCACCCACTTCCACAATACTGAATCCTTCCCCCTGCCCGGCAATTTCCTCCGCCAGGCGCGACCACACCAACCGGTTCAGTGCCCGATCATCCACGCTGCGCTTGGCTGCCAGATAGCGCGGAAAGGTGTAATCCATCCACTTACCTCGCGCTGATTTCGACCAAAAAATCGCGAATGGTCTTGCCGGATTGCTGCCAGGTGGGGAACGCGTTAAATGCGTCGCGTGCCTTCAGACTATGCGCACGCATCAGTTTTCGGTCCCGACAGTATTCTTGCACTGCCGCCGCGATCCCTGCCACATCACCGGGTTTCACCAACCTGCCAGTCTTCCCATCCTGTACAATCTCATGCGCGCCGCCACCCGTAGAAGCGATCACCGGGAGCCCAAAGTTCATGCCTTCCAGGTAGACAATGCCATATCCTTCATAAGAGGAGACCACGATAAACACCTGGGCCCGGCTCAGCACCTGCTGTAGTTTGGCGTCTGGCAGGCTGCCATGCAGCCGGATGCGGTTCTCCATCCCGTATTTGCGAATCTGGGTTTTCACGTCTTTGGTGTAATCCGGGTCAATATCCTGCCGTCCCACCACATCCAGCACCCAGTTTTCCTCGCGCAACAGGCTGAGCCCCTCCACCAGGGTATGCAGCCCTTTGCGCGGAATCAGACTGCCCACAAATACCAGGCGCAGCGGTCCAGGCATCTGGCAGCGCTTTTCCACCCCGGCCAGGGTTAACCCGGCCAGTCGGTTGCCTCCCGGCGTGGCCACCACTCCGCGGGTTTCACCACCCAACATCGTCTCAACCACCTTGCGGGTGGTATGACTGTTATACACAAAATCGTCTGCCGACCGCAGGTATGCTCGTTCCACGTGGCGGTAAAACGGCAGTGCTGCCGCGCTGTGCTCACTTTCGCTCGTGCGCAGGTGATGGACAATCGACACCACTGGCGCCTTCAGGCTGCGCTTCATCCTCTGATTCAATGCGAATAAAGAGGGGTGAACCAGTTCGTCCTGCAGCCAGACATCCGCCGGAAAATCTACAATCTGGCGTTTCAACGAGCCGGACCAGTTCTGCAGCAGGTTGCGCGCATAACCCCGCCAGGGAACCCCCACCACCGCCACCTCGTCGCCCTGGCTCTTTAAATATTCCACCAATTTTCGGTCGTATAAATATCCGCCCGAAAGAATATCCAAATTTCCGTAAATAACCAGGCCAATGTGCATTAGTGCTCCATTTCGTAAGATGCCCAGGCAATTTTATTTTCCCACAACCGCACGCTAACCCGCTGAATATTAGCGGCGCTGATCGCCCGCGAAAAAGTCCGGCAAAGTATACGAGAGAAATGTTCAATCGATGGATTCAATCCGCTGAATTCTGGCAGGTCATTTAACGTGTGATCGCGATAATAAATAACCTGTTTCTGCAATTGTTCTTCGATCGCCACAATATCAACCAGATAGCCATGCTCATCCAACTGCGTGCCCACCAGTTCCAACTCCAGTGTGTAATGATGCGAATGTTTATAATTCTCCGCGCCCCAATCTCCCCCAATTAAAAAATGCTGTGCTACAAACTCACGCCGGACGGCCACATGATACATCTGTACCTCCTTCAGGATGAGAAACATGAAATTGGTTTGCCGTCCAATGAAACACGACGGCCTTTAAAACCAGGCGATGGGGCACGCTTTCGATTTTCTCTCACAGAATGTTCGCAGAGAACCGCAAGACTGGAAGAGTTTTCACCCCAGAATTAAAGGGCACCCAAAAAACAGCAGGCATATCATGCAATGCACTGATTAAGATTATAATCTCTTCAGTAAAAAAGAATTGCAAAAAACAAGGAGAATATTCTTATGGAAAAGCGCAATCTCGGAGCCTCACGGCTGCCGCTGACAGTATTGGGATTTGGAGCGATGGAACTGCGCCATCTCGCACAAGATGACGCCATCCAAATGGTTAACGCTGTGTTGGATCTGGGTATTAATTACATAGACAGTTCGCCCGATTACGGACTGAGCGAAGAATACATCGGCAAGGCAGTCGCTCACCGCCGCGCCGAATTTTTCCTTGCCAGCAAATGCGGCTGCAACGTGGACTCGGCCGGCAAAGGCCAAACCCCGCCGCACCTGTGGACAAGTGCCCAACTGCTGTGGAACATTGAAAACAGCTTGCGGTTGCTCAAAACCGACCACCTGGACGTCTGGCAATTGCATGGCACCCTGCCTAGCGAACTGGCAGGCGGTGCTTCCGATGAGGTCATTCGCACCCTGCAGGAGGTCAAACAGCAAGGCAAGGTGCGCTCGATCGGTCTGAGCTTTAAGAACGGCGGCGCCGGCGACCCGCTCTATCCGGACGGTTATACCTTTAACTATATGAAACATTTTCTGGAACTGGGCGTTTTCGATCTATTCCAGGTGGTTTATGGTGGCATGGTGCGGCGAAATGAGCTCGCCATTACCCGCGCGGCCGCTTTGGGATTAGGAATTGTGGCCCGCGGTGTGGTCAAGCATTACGGCTCCGATTTTTCTGAGCGGTTTGCCAGTGCCGGGCTGACCGAACTGTGTGCTCCCGCTGAAAGCATGAGCCAATTTTTGCTGCGCTTCGCGCTCAATCATTCCGGCATCAGCACGATGATCATCGGCACCAAAAATCAACAGCACCTCGCCGAAAACATCCGCGCCGCAGACGCCGGCCCCTTGCCCGCCGCTGTTTATCAGGAAGCCTGCCGCCGTCTGGCTGCCATGGGCAGCGTACCTCAAGAAATCTAAGGCGCCACCCGGGCAGGTGTTACGATCATGCAAGCTCCGGCAATGTTATCCACGCTGACGGAAATCAACCTCGATGACCTGTTTGCTGCATTGGGTTGGGAAAACTTACGGAACAGCCGCTTGCTGCGGCGGCTGTTCCGTCCGGCGGCCTTGCGCTTTGCCCACCAGGTCGTCGCCTATGACAGCGCCGTCGCAACCATGGGGCTGCAAGCCGGTTCGCGCCGCTTCTTAACAACTCTCCAAAAAGAGCTGCTCATTTCCGGCCAACACTACATTCCGGCCAGCGGATCGGTACTGTTTCTTTCCAACCATCCCGGTATGACCGATACCGTTTCGCTCTTTGCCAGCATACCGCGCCCCGATCTGCGCATTGTGGCGGCCGAACGCCCCTTCTTGCACGCGCTGCCCGCCACCGACCGCCAGTTGATCTACGTGTCCGCCGATAACACCACCCGTACGAGCACCATCCGTGCCGTTTCGAGCCATCTGCGCGCCGGCGGTGCGGTGCTCACCTTTCCGGCGGGCGAAATCGAGCCAGATCCGGCAGTACTGCCCGGCGCCGAAGCCTCAATGCAAAGTTGGGGGCCCAGCATCGGCTTGTTTGCCCGCCTCGCCCCCCAATCCGTGCTGATTCCGGTGATTGTGAGCGGCGTGCTGTCTCCCAGGGCCACCGATCATCCGCTAACCCGCCTGCGCCGCCTGTCCAAAGATCGCGAACGGTTGGGCGCTACGCTTCAAATTTTTTCCGGGGTGGTAGCGCCCGCACTCTGGCCGGAATTGTGGCAGGTGACCGTGCGCGTGCGCTTCGCGCCACCCATTCCGGCAGCCGGCCTGCTCAGCCTGCACGATCCCGCGGCCATCACTCAGGCTGTGGTAGATTGCATCCGGCCCTTCTTGCGCGAAATCATCCGCAGCGATAACCCGGCCTTGCTTACAGACTGATGCTCGCTGAATACAGCATCCTGGTTTTTAACCCCCAGTCTTTTCAGGCCGCCACCCTCAATACTCAAAAATGACCTGGATCGCCTCCGCCGGGTTTTCGGACAGCAGCGCATAAGCCCGATCCGCCGCTCCCGCAGAAAAACGTTGAGTAATCCAGCGCGCCGGGCGCACCTGGCGAATTTGTTCCCATGCCACGCCAAAGCGGCGCTGTTTGCTCCAACGGCCGGTCAGGCCGGCCGCCAGTGTGCTCACCTGGCTGCCAATCAGCCGGATGCGACTGCGATGAAACCGCCCACCCAGGTTCAGGCTCACAGCTTTTTTGCCATACCACGAGCCAATCACAATCCGTCCCTCCGTGCCGGTCAGCGCCAGTGCCTGGTCCAGTGCGCGCGGTGAGCCGGAACACTCCACTACCAGATCCACCCCGCCCGTACTGCCGGCCAACGCTGCCGCCTGCGCCACCTGCTCCAGCGCATCCGGCGCAAAGGGGTCCACACACAGCCTGGCCCCGGCTTGCGCCCGGCGGGTCGCCAGTGGGTCCAGTGCTGCCAGCAGCGCCAATGGCAAACGGGCCAGTAACGCGGTCGTCAGCAGGCCAATAATCCCCAACCCAAACACCGCGGCCGTTTCGCCCATCAACGGCGCCGCATCCAACACCAGGTTAAGTGCCGTTTCCATATTGGGCAAAAAAACCGCGTCTTCCCAGCCAATCCCTTCCGGAATCAGCATCAATTCGCCCGGGACCGCCAGGTAGGCACTTTCGTGCGGATGAAATGAAAACACCCGCCGGCCCAACCAATCTCCCGCCACGCCGCTCCCCACGGCACACACCTCGCCCACGCTCGCATACCCATACTTGAACGGAAACCGGGCCATTCCCGGCAGTGCCACGATTGAATCATCCAACGCCATCTCTTCCGGCACCTCGTCGTGATAAAACAGCATCTCCGTCCCCGGGCTGATCGCGCTCAAGCGGGTCTGAACCAGCAGTTGGCCGGCTTCCGGCACACCCAGTTCTTCCTCGCGTACCTCAATCTGCCCTGGCCCGATAAACCAGATCGACTGCCGCCTCATTCCACCCTCCGCCGCACCGCACCCCACAGCACCAGATCCTTGCCAAACCACCCGCTCTGCGGGTTTTCCAAACCCAGGCGAGCTTCATCCGGCAGTTCCCGCTCCACCACCCGCAGCCCTCCCAACCAGATCGGCGCCACCGTGATGACCGCCAGATCCACCAACTGCGCCTCCAAAAAACTGGTGACCACCCCTGCCCCGCCTTCCACCATCACCGAGCGGATTCCGCTTTGATAGAGCTGCGCCAATAAATCCGCCAGGTCAATCTGCTTTTCACGGTTGGGCCGGCAGTTCAGCAGCCGCACCTTGCGCCGCTCCAGTTCAACCCATTTTTCCTCATCGGCGCTCGGCCCGCAGGCCACCCAGGGCAAATTTTCACTTTGCGCCAGCAGTTTGCTGTCTAATGGAATGCGCAGATGTGAATCGAGCACCACCGGCCGCGGATCGGGTCCTTCGGCAAAGCGCACATTCAATCGCGGATTGTCGGCCAGCACAGTGCCCACCCCCACCACAATGGCATCATGCAGCGTGCGCAGTGTATGCGTCACCTTCAGCGATTCTTCGCCGCTGATGGCATACGGCTGCCCGCGGCGCACTGTCAGGCAGCCATCAATGCTTTGGGCATAGCTCAAAGTCACCACCGGCCGGCCAACTACTTTAAACCCCTCGCGGGCCTTGCCTATCCATAATCGCACTCTTTCCATCACACACCTGTACAGTCCTGCCTAAACTTGCAAAACTAACCTGGCGGGCAACCTGCCGTGGTATCCTGCATCCGGGCAATGGCATCCGCACTTCTATTCAAACCGTCAAATCGGCGCGGCTAAGGCCGCAGCCGCAGCAGCAAGGCAATCAACGCCACCTCTACAATCTTATCCAGCCAACCCAGCCACCCGCCTTTATCTCCCAATAATACCCAGGCGATAATCGTCACCACCGTGAAACCGATGAACCCCAATCGTACCCAGCGCCGGTTCTCACGCGCCAGCGGCAGATTCAAAAACAACGCCGCCAGCAGCACCAGGTAGCCCAAACCATTCAGAGTAAACATCACATCCAGGCTTCCTTGAACAAAATTCAAGGAGAGATGGATCAAGGCTGTGATCATTGCCAGGATTAAAATCCCCAGGCGCGCCCCTGCCAGATTCTCAGAATTTGTTTGCATGCTTCAGCTCCTATGCAATCATACGCAAACTCACCCACGCCAGATGTTCCAGGCTGGTATCTATTTCAGAATATCGTACCTTAAGTTGAAGCCACTTACCAGAATCAATCTAAGCTCCCGCAATGAAATGGGCTGTATAAAAAGATCTTTTCTTCTCCGTGACCTGCGTATCACCGTGGTTAACTAAAAAGCGCCGGGATCGAACCGCGCATACACGCGCAACCCAATCCCGGCTATCTTCACGGAAATATCCTTCTCGAAATCCGCTTAAACCTTCGCCAGAGCCACTTTCACATCTTCACCATCGAACGAATCCTCGCTCGTCGGCAGCCCATGCGGCAGTTCCTGTGAAAGCAGTTCCACCGTCAGCGTCTCACCCATCACATACTCGCGGAAAGCCTCCAGGGCTTCCTGAAGTTTTGGAGTAGCCTGGTAAAATACCCGAATGCGATCTGCAATTTCAAAATCGGCCTGTTTTCGCAGATCCTGCACCCGCCGCACAAACTCGCGCGCCAGACCCTCACGCTCCAACTCCGGCGTCAAGTCCGTCACCAACGCAGCCAGCAGCGCCCCTTCCGAAGCCACGGCATAGCCGGCCCTGGCCTGAGCACGCACTTCCACTTCTTCAGGCAGAATGGTGTAGGTTGCGCCATCCACTTCCAGTGTCAGGCTATCGCCAGACAGGAAGGTTTTGGCAGGACCCTCGCTATCCAGCGCCAGCAACTGCTTGCGGATTGCCGGGAAGCGGCTGCCGTATTTCTGCCCGAGTTGCTTGGGCAGCGGATTTAAGCTGTAAGCCACAGCCTCACCAGTGGCATCCAGCGCGCGCACATGCTTGACGTTGAGCTCATCCTCCAGCAACTCGGCATATTTCGCCACCACTTCGCGCTCTTCCGCGCTGCCCACAGAAAACGCCGCTTCAGCCAGCGGTTGGCGCACCTTGCGGTTGGCCTTGTTGCGCGCGGCGTGCCCCACCGAGGCCAGTTTGACCACCAGAGCCATCTCACGGTTGAGCTTCTCATCGATCGCCTCCGCGTCAAACACCGGCCAATCGGCCAGGTGTACCGATTCGGGGGCGGTTAGATCGAGGGTAACCACCAGGTTTTGGTACAGTTCTTCGGCCATAAACGGCATGGTCGGGGCCAGCAGCTTGCTCAACAGCACCAACGCTTCATTCAGTGTCGCATAAGCCGCCTGTTTATCCGCGTCCGATTCGCTCTTCCAGAAGCGCCGCCGTGACCGCCGCAGGTACCAGTTTGAAAGCTGGTTGACAAACGTCTCAATCGGGCGGGTGGCTCCCAGCACATCGTAAGTTTCCAACGCGATGGTCACATCGCGCACCAGCGTGTGCAGCGCAGAACGCACCCAGCGGTCCAGTGAACTGTAGGCCGGTTTTACCGCCGGGTCTGGCTTCCACTGGTCAAGGTTTGCGTAGGTCACAAAGAAGGAATACGTGTTCCACAGCGTCAGCGTGAAAGACCGCATCACTTCCGAAACCAGATCAGACGAGAAACGCCGTTCCTGTCCAGGCGGCGACGCCGTATACAAATACCAGCGCATCGCATCCGCCCCATTTTTGTTGATCACTTCCCACGGGTCGACGATATTGCCCTTGGTTTTGGACATTTTTTGGCCGTTGGCATCCAGGATCAACCCCAGGCAAATCACGTTTTTGAAACTGACCGTGTCATTTAAAAGCGTGCTGATGGCATGCAGCGAATAGAACCATCCGCGCGTCTGATCCACCGCCTCGCAGATGTAATCGGCCGGAAATTGCTTCTTGAATTCTTCGCGGTTCTCAAAGGGATAATGCCATTGCGCATACGGCATCGAGCCCGAATCAAACCAGACATCGATTAATTCCGGCACACGTTTCATCGTACCGCCGCAGTCTGGGCAGCGATATTTGATCTCGTCCACATAGGGGCGGTGCACATCCATCCCGGTCAAATCACGGCCGGTTTTCTGCGAAAGCTCAGCCACAGAACCGATGCACTCCTGACAGTGGCAGGACTCACACTCCCACACCGGCAGCGGTGTGCCCCAGTAGCGCTCGCGCCCCAGGGCCCAATCCACATTGTTAGCGAGCCAGTTGCCAAAGCGGCCGTTCTTAATGTGCCCCGGAAACCAATTGATCTGCTCGTTGAGCTCTACCAGTCGGTCTTTAAACTGGCTGGTGCGTACGTACCAGGTCGGACGCGCGTAATACAGCAGCGGTGTGCTGCAGCGCCAGCAGAACGGGTAAGTGTGCGTCACTGTGCCGGAGCGGAACATTAATCCACGCGCCTGCAGATCCTGAATGATGTACGGATCGGCATCCTTTACAAATACCCCGGCCCACGGCCGAATATCCGATTTAAACGTGCCATCCTCGGCCACCGTCATCAGCATCGGCAGATCATGCTCCAACGCCGCGGCCATATCTTCCGCGCCAAACGCCGGGGCGATGTGCACCAGGCCAGAACCATCTTCCGTGGTGACATATTCTTCCAGCACCACGTAGTGGGCCGGCTTATCGGGCGGCATAAAGGTAAATAGCGGGCTGTAGCGTTTGCCTTTCAAATGCTTGCCCTTAAAATGGTCCACCACCTTATAGGGTTCATCGCCAAAAACTTTAGCCACCAGCGCCTCGGCCAAAATCAGGCGTTCCTGGCCGCCCTCCGCCAGTGTTCGTTCCACCGTGACGTATTCCACATCCGGGTGCACGGCTACCGCCACATTGGCCGGCAGCGTCCAGGGAGTGGTTGTCCAAACCAGAAGCGAAGTGCCCTTCTGATCGACCAGCGGCATGCGCACAAACACCGACGGGTCAACCGCCTCATCGTAACCCAGCGCCACCTCGTGGTCTGAAAGCGGCGTGCCGCAGCGCGGACAGTAAGGTACCACCTTAAAGCCCTGGTACAGCAGCCCCCGGTCAAAGAACTGTTTGAGAATCGACCACTCCGACTCCACGAAATCATTGGCGTAGGTGATATAGGCCGTCTTTAAATCTACCCAATAGGCGATGCGGTCGGTCAACCGCTCCCATTCCTGGATATATGAAAAGGCCGATTGGCGGCACAACTCATTAAACCTGGCGATGCCGTAATTCTCAATATCCTGCTTATTGTGAAAGCCGAGCTTCTTCTCGACTTCAATTTCCACCGGCAGGCCGTGGGTATCCCAGCCGCCCCGGCGCAGCACCTGATAGCCGCGCATGGTCTTATAACGGGGAAAGATATCCTTAAACGCGCGGGCCAGCATATGGTGCACGCCGGGCTTACCGTTGGCGGTGGGGGGGCCCTCATAAAACACAAACTGGGGTCCGCCTTCACGCTGGCGCATCGATTCATGGAAGATATCGCGAGCCTTCCAGAAGTGCTGCACACCCTCTTCCATGAGGGTCACGTTGAGTCTGGGCGAAACAGGTTTAAACATTCAACCTCCTAAAAGTTCTGGCTGCGCTGGCAGCCTCGGAATGGCTTGGGAGAGCTTAAATTAAAGCTCTCGCCCTTCAGGGACGAGAGATCTTCTCGCGGTACCACCCTGCTTCCCACTACATTCGTGGGCGCTCATGTCCGGTGCATCCGACCGATTCGTTCGGATAGACCAGCGCTTCAAATAACGGCCAGCGGGACCGGCGCACTTACTGGCAGTGGCCTGCGTTCAGATTGCAGCTCCGGAAGGATTTTCGACTCCGCCTCCATGACCCGGCTCACACTATTTCCGGGCTCGCTGGCCGGAAAACAAAAGTCTACTCTTTTCCATCAATGCTTTTAATCACATTGATTATGCCATAAAACGTTAAAAAATTCAATGAGAAAAATGAAAATCGCTGCTATTTGGTTTCAAAGGGAAAATCACCCGCGCATTACTGAATCACCTCATAAAACAGCGGCAGCGCCGGGCAGGGCTCGTCGCTCCACTGATGGGCGGCCAGCAGGCGCACTCGTGCGGCCTCCAACCGCGTCCGGTGGTTGGCATGCAAGGTAAACAGCGGCTGGCCTGCCGCCACAAAATCGCCAACTTTGTGATGCACCAAAATCCCCACCGCGTGGTCAATGGCATCGCTCTTTTTGGCGCGGCCCGCGCCCAATTCCACCGAGGTTTCACCTACCTCCCGCGCGTGAATTCCGAGCAGATAGCCCTCCCGCTCGGCCCGGACGGTTTCAATAAATGTCGCCACCGGCAGCTTTTCCGGTTGGTCAATATAGCTCACATCGCCACCCTGGGCAATCACCAATTGGCGGAAAGCCTTCCAGGCTTTGCCCTTTGCCAGCGATTCTTCAGCCATGCCGCGTGCAGCGCCCAGGGTTTCGGCTTTGCGCCCCAGCAGCAGCAGGTGGCTGGCAATCGTCAGGCAGTGCTCGCTAAAATCTGCAGGCCCGTGTCCGTGCAATGTATCAATCGCTTCTTTCACTTCCAGCGCGTTCCCTACCGCGCAGCCCAGCGGCTGGTTCATATCTGCCAGCAGCGCCACCACCCGCCGCCCACTCAATTTTCCGATCGCCACCATCAATTTGGATAGTTTTCGCGCATCGGGCAGCGTTTCCATAAAGGCCCCCACCCCCACTTTCACATCCAGCACAATGGCCTGTGCCCCGGCAGCGATCTTTTTGCTCATCACCGAAGAAGCAATCAGCGGAATCGACTGTACCGTACCGGTGACATCCCGCAGACCGTACAACTTGCCATCCGCCGGAGCCAGGTCTCCACTTTGACCGGTCAGCACCAGTCCAATGGTTTTTAGCTGCTGCAGAAATTCTTCTCGGCTTAGATTGGTGCGGTAACCCGGAATCGATTCCAGCTTATCCAGGGTGCCGCCGCTGAAACCCAGCCCCCGCCCCGACATTTTGCCCACCGCCAGGCCGCAGCCGGCGACAATCGGTTCAGCCACCAGAGTCGTCTTATCACCCACGCCACCGGTCGAATGCTTATCCACCGCAATCGGCACCACACCGCTCAGATCGATAGTCTCGCCCGAATGAACCATCGCCAGCGTCAGGTCGGTGGTTTCGCGCTCGCTCATACCATTCAGCAGCACCGCCATCGCCCAGGCCGAAACCTGGTAATCGGCGATCTCCCCTTTTGTAAAACCCTGCACAAAAAATTCGATCTCGGCCTGGCTCAGTTCTCCATGCTCCCGCTTCTTGATGATAATATCCACCGCGCGCATAACTTACCACCTTGTACTGGTCTGCTTGATTTTCGAATTGCGATCTACTATATAATACCCGGAATCAAAATAGACCGCCAATACAACGGTCTATTTTGATAATTTCTAAGTTCAGCTCTTTTTAAGTACGATTGTTACCTTGCGGTTGGGCTCTTCCCCTGTGCTCTCCGTTGCCACCTGGGCGTGGTCGCGCAGTTCAAGGTGAATGACCCGCCGTTCAGCGGCCGGCATCGGCTCCAACACCTGGCGGCGCCCGGTGTGAATGGCCTGGTCAGCCATGCGGCGTGCCAGTTGGCGAAGCGTACGTTCGCGCCGCACCCGGTAGCCCTGCACATCGATCATCAAGGGCGTCCAGCGCCCCAATTCCTTGCCAATAATCAGGCTGCTAATATATTGCAGCGCATTGAGCGTTTCAGTCCGGCGGCCGATCAAAATACTCAGGTCGTTGCCCTGGATATCCACCAAAATCACCGGCTGTTCGTGCGAATCTTGCGGTTGAATATAACGCGTTTTAACGGTAGCGTTCACGCGCATGCGTTCGAGCAGTTCTTCCACCACGTGCTGCGCCACCTGCAGGGCATTTTCATCGCCTTCCACCGTGGGCTGTTCACCCTCGGGTTCGCTGGAGTCGCTTTTAAACACTTCCTCAACCCGGGAAGTGACAATCAGCATCCGTTCGCCGTCGTCCTCTTCCTCTTCTTCCTCTTCGTCCACCGCCTCATCCAACTCTGCCACCGGTGCAATCACCGCCGGCTTGCTGTCCACACCGTGAATGGTCAGGCGCACGCGTGCCTGGCGGCTGCCTAATCCAAACAGGCCCCGGCTGCCGGCGTCCAGCACTTCCACGTCTATCGCTTCGCGCGGCAGTCCCAACTGGTTCATTCCCTTCGAGACTGCTTCCTCAATCGTAGGTGCAATTATTTCCAATGTCGTTTTTTCCGGGCTCATTTTTGCCTCAGGGTTTCTGCCCTTATTTGGGCTTTGGGTTCATCTTGGTGGGCTTATTGGTAGAAGGCTTGGTAGCTTTTACCGTTTTGGTGGCCTTTGCGGGTCCCTGCTCTGCTTTTATGGGCAGGACGGGCTTGCTGCTGGCATCGATCACTTGCTTTGCCGCCGGGGAACCGGGCTTCTTTTGGGCAGTGCCTGCCGCGGGCTTGCCACGGCCTGGGATCAGGTTATCCCAATTCAGCTTGCCCATCAGGGCATATTGTCCGATCGTAACCACGTTCGAGGCCACAAAGTAGATCGAAAGCCCCGAAGCCAGGGTAAGCGCCAGCCAACCCATCAGGAAGGGCATGTACACATTCATCATGCCCATCATCATGTTCGACTGCTGGTCACCCTGGGTGGGCGGGGTCATCAGGCGCGATTGGAAATAGGTGGTAACCACCACCACAATCGCCAGCACCGGAATACCAAAGGGGATCCCCGGGATCAACAGGCGTTCTGGCTGCCCCAGATTCATCCACAAAAACTGGCTGTTCATGGGCAGCAATGCCGAAATATTTAAAAACGATGGATAGATATGCCGGCTCAACGTGAGCATTTCGATCGGCGTATTGGCGCTGGAAGCGATCAAAGCCTGATATAGGCCGATCAAAATTGGGAACTGGATCAGTGTCGGCAGACAGGATGCAAATGGGTTGACGCCCATCTCTTTATACAGCGCCATCTGTACCTGCGACAACTTCTCCTTATCGTTCTTATACTTGACATTTGCTTCAATCCAACGCGGATCCTTCTGCAAATCCTGCATGGCCGAAGTGCCCTTTAACTGCTGCACGGTCAACGGATGCGTCAGCAGCCGGATCAGGATCGTGAACAGAATAATCGCGACACCAAAATTCCCGACCAGGGAATAGATGAACAGAAGGACGTTGACGAACGGGGTTACGATCAGCGCATCCCACATAATTCATTTCACCTTTACTTGACGGCGGCAAAAGTCCAGCCTTTACGGCCAGATAAATCATAGGTAACCAGCAGCGGGTCTCCCGATTGCACCGGGATCACCAGACGCTCACCTGCCACAATCGGGCTGGAATAAAGTTTACCCACCGCCACTTTATCCGTCCACGAGCGTTCGTTCTGGAAGCCAACGGCCAGCACCTCACCCGTTTCACACACAAATACCAATCCGTCTGGAACCACGCCGGGGGCTGCAACAATCGGTCCGGGGGCATCAGCCGACCAGGCAGGCGTGCCGTCTTTGGCGTTGAGCGCAAAAATCTTGCCGCTCAAATCGCCAACATACACAAGGCTGCCTTTGAGCACCGGTGTCGCCCAAACGGCGCCCTTGGTCTCAAACGTCCACAGGTTCTTTCCCTGCTCAGGCTCTAATGCCACCACTTTATTGCCCAGCGTTCCCACATATAGAATGCCGTCCGGGCCGAGAGTCGGCGCAGCCAGGGCCGGGCCGCCCAGGTCGCTGACCCAAATCTGTGAGCCGTCCGCCGCGTTCACGGCATACAGCATGTGGTCAAGCGACACCACATAGATCACATTTTTATTCACGACCGGAGTCGCCCAAATGCCAGACCTGGCCGTGAACTTCCACAACAAATTACCGGCGAAGTCCAACGCATACAGATTGTCATCGGCATTGGCTGCTAGAATCTTATCGCTCGTGGCTACCGGGGAAGCAATATACCGATTTTTCGCATTTTTGAAGCTCCACTTCTCGGCGCCAGTGTTCGCATCCAGGCCAAACAAGATCCCCTGGTCGCTTTTATAGTCGCCCACTACCACTTCCCCATTCACAACCAGGGGAGCCGCAAAGAAGGTGATGTTCGCATCCGCTGTGACTGGAAAACGCCAGATCTGGGTACCATCTGTGCGCATTGCCAGCACAGCCGGACCCCCCGACACGTACAGTGTTTCCTGGTTCAGCACTCCCGCCGGAAACCCCCCTGTGATAGGCATCCCAGTGCAGGCCGAAACCAGCACCGCTGCCAAAAACAGGACCGCAACCAAAAAGATTTTGTTTAGCTTCATGGGCTCTTATTTACACCTGAAAAGCCCCGGCCTGAAACAGACCCAGGGCTTAACCATCCCTTACGGTACCGGATCGTACCCTCCGGGGTTAAACGGATTACAACGCAATACACGCCAAACCGCCATCAGTGTTCCGCGGAATGCGCCATATTTATAGATCGACTGGTAACCATAGTGAGAGCAGGACGGATAAAACCGACAGGTGTTGGAAGGTAAGGAAGGTGAAATCACGGCCTGATATAACCGGATCAATGCCAGCAATGGCAACCGCGGCAGGTTCCACAAGGTCACCGGCAGATCCTTCAGGCGAGGTTCACTGGGGTAATCGTTTTGTGAGTTCACTTCTTTACCGTTCAACCATAAGTCCAGCCTGCTCCAACAGTCTGGTAATTCCAGATCGAATCGCGCTGTATTCCGCATTGATAATGGGCTGGCGTGCCACAAGCACTAAATCCCAGCCGGGGCGTAGATGAGGAATAAAATCGTCAAAACAGGCTTTCACCTGGCGTCGCACCCGGTTGCGCTGCACTGCCCCGCCTACAGTGCGGCTGGCGGTAATTCCGATGTGCAGCTCACCCGCCGGGTTGCGCAGCACAACCAAAACAACAAGCGGGTGGGCATACGATCTTCCCAAACGCCGCACCCGCTTGAAATCGGTTGGTCGGGTCAGGCGAAACTGTCGCTTCACCCATTAACCTGCCTGTCTTGAACACTCAGAACAGAAGATTTCCCTGTTCACAGCAGCCAGACCCACAATGCGCCTGGTCGGATCCGCTTTACCAGCGGATCCGCTTGACGTGATTATTCGCGCTGACAGTCAGGCTGTGGCGCCCACGAGCGCGACGGCGTTTGAGAACTTCGCGCCCGTCCGCTGAATCCATGCGTTGCCGGAAACCGTGCACACGCAGACGTCGATGAATTTTCGGTTGATAAGTCCGCTTTCCGCTCATACTCTTTCCTTTCGATCATTTTAAAGTGGTATTCATATTCGTGAAAAATCACGAATATGAATTATATCACATTAGCGCTGGCTTTTCGCTTTGGTTTCGGCATTGACGCAGAACAGCTTCATCAGTTCGTGCGCCCCCTCATGGTCGGTCACCGCCAGCACTTCGTCTCCTTCTTCAAACACCGTCACACCGCGTGGCACAATCACTTCGCCACTACGAATGATCGCCGCGATCACACAGTGTTCGGGCAGCTTCAGATCTTTAATCGCCACCCCAATCGCTACTGCACACGGTGGGATCTTTTCTTCAACCAGTGAATAATTGCCGCGGCGCAGCTTGAGCAGGGTCATCATGTCGCCCATGGACATTTCTTCTTCAATCAGGTGCGCCATGATGTCAGATTGGTTGACCGCCACATCTACCTGGAACAGATCGGTGTAAAGCCACGCATCGCGCGGATTGTTGACGCGCGCGATCGTGCGCCGCACGCCGTAAATGCTGCGAGCGATGTAGCACAACACCAGGTTGTCTTCATCACTGGTGGTAACCGCCGCCATCACATCCGCGTGGGCAATTCCCGCCTGTTCCAATACCTTCAAATTGGTCGCTTTGCCTTCCAGAATCACTTCCGTTGGCAGTTCGCGGTGGATACGAGAAAGCACATCACTGCGATCTTCAATCACTCGCACTTCGTGGTCCTGTCTAATCAGCACGCGGGCCAACTGCGAACCGGTGCGGCCTCCGCCCACAACAATCACTAACATTATTCTGTCTCCTGTCGCAAGCCAAGCCGGCCACGAATAGACTGCACCCCATCCAGGGTGGCGCTCACCAGCAGCACATCACCGGTTTCGAGAACCGTTTCTGTCGTCGGCAAAAAAGCCCGGCCTGCGCGGGTTACAGAAACAGCCAGGCAGGCCTGGTTTGCGATCAGCTTGCCCAATTTCTGGCTGTTCCAAACTTCCGAGATCGTGACTTCATAGATTTCAATCTCACCGTTCCCAGCCGAAAAAACCGTCCGTAAATCGGCGTGATAAAGCAGTTCTTCTACCCGCTGCGCCGCCCAGCCGGTAGCACTCACCACCTGCAAATTAAACGCCTCAAAAAGTGTGCGATATTGCGGGTCGAAGTTGCGCACAACCACATTTTTCACCTTATATAGGCTGCGTGCCATGTGGGCCGCTACAATGTTCAGCGTATCGCCCTCCGTCACCACCGCCAGGGCATCGCAGGTCTTAATCCCGGCCCGTTCCAGCACATCCTGATTTAAGGCTTCACCCTCATACAGGCGCCCCTGAAAATCCGAAGGAAGCTTATTGAATGATTCATCGCTTCGATCGATCACGGCTACATCATTTCCGCGCTTGAACAAGCGATAAGCAAGCTCGGCCCCCATTCTTCCACATCCCACAATAATCACTTTCATTGAATTACCTTTACCATTCCTTGTGCAATTTCCAGCTTATCCAGCGCACCCGCATCATTCTACCTGATACGGGACTTCGGTGATCACGATTCCATTCCGGTTTAGCAGCACTTTGCGCAAAGTGTCGGCCGTGCGCGCATGCAGTACTTCAGTATACGCATGTTTCGGGATAAATTGAGGTACCACCAGCGTGATTAACTCGTTCGGTTGACGCTGGTCATCAATTTCTTCAATATATTCGAGCATCGGTTCAATCAACAACCGGTAGGGCGATTCCAAAATCACCAGGCGGTAGCCATCTCCCCAAGTTTCCCATTTTTCACGGATCCGTTCAGCTTCCTCAGGATCAATTGAAACATGTACGGCTGTAATATCGTCGGAGAGAATGCGCGCATAGCGCAAAGCTGCCAGTGTGCCCCGGTGCACGCCACCTACCGCCAGAATCACCCTGTGACGTGAGGTTCGTGGCGGAGCACCATAATGGTCCAAAGACAGTCGTTTGGCCAACCGCCGGTAATGTGCATTGATAGACCAAAAAATCGAAACCAGAATCGGCGTAATCACGATGATGATCCACGCGCCATCCGAAAACTTGGTGATGCCAAAAAGGATCGCGACCACAAAGGTCATGGCCGCGCCAAAACCATTCACCACCATTTTTACTTCCCAATTCTTTTCGTAACGGACGGTTGAACCCCGTTCCTTTTTTTCTTCTCCAGGCTTCATATGGCCAGATTTCCACCAGCGGTGGGCCATACCCGCTTGCGAAAGAGTGAAAGACAAGAATACCCCAATCGCATATAAGGGAATTAACTTGGTCACACTGGCTTGAAAGAGGACAATTAAAATACTGGCAAACACCGCCAGTGCGACAATTCCGCGCGAAAAAACAAGTCGGCTACCGCGATACGCCAACTGCCGCGGCAGGAAACCATCCGCGGCGGTAAACGCGCTCAAACGGGGAAAGTCCGCGAATGCCGTGTTGGCTGCCATCACCAGAATGACGGTGGTTCCGCCAATCATGAATAAATAGAAGATATCACGCCCACCGTAGACCGTGCGCGCCAACTGCGAGATCACCGTTTCTGCTTCCGATGGAACCGCATGGATATGTTGTGCCAGATAGGTGATCCCCAGCAGCAGCGAACCCAGAATGAGCGACATATAAATCAGGGTAATACCGGCATTCCGGCTGCGCGGTTCTTTAAATGCCGTAATTCCATCCGAAATGGCCTCCACCCCGGTCAATGCCGTAGTACCGTTAGCAAACGCGCGCAAGATCAAAAAGAGGCTCAGCGGCTGCATCTGATGCAGCATCTCAATCTCCGGTGGATCCACCACCCCGCCTAAATTGCCAGAAATTAACCGGACAAAACCTGTTCCAACCGTGATGTACATCATAATCATAAAAAAATAGGTTGGAATTGCAAAAGTCGACCCCGATTCTTTAACCCCCCGCAAATTAATTAACATCACAAACATTACCAATGCCACCGCGATCCACACCCGAAAGTCAAACAAACCCGGAAACGCGGAGACAAGCTGGGCAATACTGGAAGATATAGAAACCGCCACCGTGAGAATATAATCGGTCAACAAGGCAGCAGCCGCAATTAATGAGGGTAATGTCCCCAGATTATCGCGGGCAACGATATACGAACCAGCGCCGCCCGGATAGGCGTGAACGGTCTGTTCATAAGATATTGTGATAATTGCCAGCAAAATCACAATTGCAATCGAGATTGGAAACGCATATTGAATGGCCGCGGTCCCGGCCAGAGCCAGGATCACCAACATTTCCTGAGTAGCGTATGCTGTCGAAGAAAGCGCATCGGACGCAAATACCGCTAAACCGATCAACTTGCCAATCGTTTGATGCGGCGCGTCTGCCGTTTGTAAAGGCCGGCCTATCAGCCAATTACGAAAGGATTTCGGGGGTTGATATTCAGTGTTGCGCCGTTGCACTGGCGCGCCATGCTCATCTTCCAGATTCATACCAGTCCTTCACCATAATTCAGTCATACACACAATTGATAATTATACTGTAAAGTAGAAACCAGCGTCAATGTCATGTCCAATCTTCATTTTCCCCTGCTGCCTAACCTTAGACACCTTCATTTGCGCAGCAGCATAATTTGTGATAAAAATCATTTATATTATTACACGAGGTGGTTATGACTCACGAATTGCGCCATCCTACCCGAATCGCTGTGATTGGTGCCGGTAATGTCGGCGCCACATTTGCCTACACGCTTGTTACCAGCGGCCTGGCCGCTGAGATTGTTCTGATTGATGCCAACCACGCCCGCGCCGAAGGCGAAGCGATGGATATTAACCACGCTGTGCCAATGCACCGCAACTGCCGGGTGTGGGCCGGCGATTACCCCGACTGCACCGCTGCCGATGTGATTGTGGTCACCGCCGGTTCGGCCCAAAAGCCCGGCGAAACCCGCTTGGATCTGACCCAACGCAACGCCGAGATTTTTAAGCAAATCATTCCGCAAATTGCCCGCTATAACCCAGAGGGCACCATCGTCATTGCCTCCAATCCGGTCGATGTGCTCACTTACGCCGCCATCCAGCTTTCTGGCATGCCCGCGCATCACATCATTGGCTCCGGCACCATCCTGGATACCGCCCGCGTGCGCTATCTGCTCAGCCAGCACTTTGGTGTAGACCCGCGCAGTGTGCACGCCTACATCATCGGCGAGCATGGTGACAGCGAAGTGCCAGTCTGGTCGCTGGCCAACATCGCCGGCATGCGCCTGACTGATTTCTGCGCGGCCAATCAGATGGGCTGCGACGGTGAAATTCTTAAAGTTATCATCGATCAGACCCGCCACGCCGCTTACGAGATCATCCAACGCAAAGGCGCCACCTTCTATGCCATCGCCAGCGGTCTATTACGCCTGGTGGAGGCCATCCTGCGCGACCAGAGTACCGTGCTCACCGTCTCCAGCCTGATCCACAACCAGTACGGCATCTCGGGAGTGTGCCTGAGCCTACCCACCATCGTGGATCGGGGCGGTATTGAGAAAGTGCTTTCGCTGGATCTCAACCCTGAAGAATTAGCCGGCCTGCAACGCTCAGCCGAAATCTTGCACCAAACTATCCGCCAGTTGCACCTTTAAATATCTGCCTTTAAAACACTACGGGAACCCCGAGGCCGCCTGTGGGCGGTTTCCGCGTTCCCGTTTCCATTGCTTTGGCTATGAGAGTGCCCCACGGCCCACTCAGTCCCCGGCCAATATCTCTCCACTGAACGATTCATCGCCCGGTTCGATCAACTTCACCAGGCTGAACTGATTCCAAAGTTTGGCCGGCGCGGCTGCGCTTACCCGCAGGTAGTTTTCACTCCATCCTTCCAGTCTCCATGTCTGTGGGCCAGACTCAAGCGCCGATTCCCACAGTACCCGCACCGTTCGCCCCACAAACCGCGCCCGATAGCGCGCCGCGCCTTCTGCCAGCACGCTGCGCAGGGCTGCATTGCGTTCTTTGCGCAATGCAAGCGGCACCTGCCCCGGGTAGCGCGCCGCCGCTGTTCCTGGGCGCGGCGAAAAGGTGAAGGCGTGCCCTCCGGCAAATTCCATCCGGCGCACAAAATCCAGCGTTTCGCCAAACTCAGCTTCCGTTTCGCCGGGAAACCCCGCGATGATATCGGTCGTGATCGCCAGGTCGGCCACCTGCGCGCGCGCGATATCCACCAGCCGCGCATACGAAGCGGGCGTCACCTTGCGGGCCATGCGGCGCAGCGTGGCTTCCGCCCCCGCCTGCAGCGGCAGATGCAGGTGCGGGCACATGCGCGCATCTTGCCACAGCGCAAAGAAACCTTCCTCCAGGTCCCACGGTTCCAAAGAAGACAGCCGCAGGCGCGCAATCGCATTTCCCTTGAGTAGTTCTTCGATTAAATTCCGTAGAGACTGCGGTTTTTCAAAATCTTGCCCCCACGACCCCAAATGAACCCCGGTCAGCACAATTTCCTGGGCGCCACCCATCAGCGCGCGCCGGATATCTTTTAAAATAGCCGGAATCGCCAGGCTTGTGCCCTTGCCGCGCGCCAGGCGTGTGACGCAGAAAGTACAAAAATTATCACAGCCGTCCTGTACTTTGATAAAAGCGCGCGTGCGATGGTGGATCCCCGGCAGAAGTTGGCGGGCCAGCGGTTCCAGGTCCATTTCTTCAGGCGGAACTTTGAGAAGGTCCGCAACCAGGTTTTCTTTTTGCGCGTTTGCCACCACCCATTCCACGCCCGGCAGAGCCGCGGCAGCGGCCCCTTCCAGGGTGGCCCAGCAGCCGGTCACAGCAATGGCAGCCTGCCCGGCCCGCTGCGCCTGTCGAATTTTCTGGCGCGAGTCAGAAGCGGCTTCGGTGGTTACCGCGCAGGTGTTCACCACCACCAGATCGGCGCCGGTCGGGCTATCGACTACTTCATGCCCGGCGGCGCGGAACTGCATGGCCATGCGTTCAATTTCACTCTGGTTCAGGCGACAGCCAATCGTTTCGAGAAATACTTTCATACCTCTACGGTTTACTGACCACAAAATTATCGAAGAATATGTCCACACCCGGGTTGGCGTTGGTTCCGGCAATCACGCCCACTTCTCCAGTGGTAAAACCGCCATCCTGAGCCTGCGCTACCACCTGCTCATTCACTAAAAATGTCAGGGTCTGCCCGATACAATCCGCCTGAATATGGTTGAGTGCTTCACCGGTGCGCACTTGGGTCGTGGCCGTTAATTGAGAGCCACTGACCACCTTATATTTGCCATCCTCTACCTTTAAAATTCCGGCATAGCCATCACTGCTGATCAAAAAGGCATAAAAATTATTCTTATCCTGATAACGGCACATCAGTCCAAAGTCATTATCATTCGGCCCCGCCAGTTTGATTGCGTCCACTTCCACCCGGGCATCGCCAAAACGTTTTCCCGGCCGCGACCAGTAATCAAACTGCTTTTCCATCACCAAAATGCGCAAACCACCGTTCTGATAAACCACATAAGAGCCATTCGCATCACCCCACGTTTCCCAACCGTTATCCTGGTTCGAAAAATCATCGATAAACACGGCATTCGGCCGGGATTTTGCAATCAATGAGCGCGATGATCCATCATAGGAATTTGCGCACGCCGCCAGGCTGCTTGACATTACGATTAGCACCAGCATGCGAAACAGTGGTTTCATGGTTACCTCCGTGAAAGTCCAGCAGGGCTGATGCGCTTTTCACGCACATTCTACCACTTCTGGCGTTAGTTAGGATTGGGTTCGTCCCAGCTCAGGGTTTATAAAAGTAGCGGGCCAACAGCCGCTGCGCCAGCAGGGCCGATTCTGCGTCTTTTTCCGGCAGTTGCGCCGCGCGGGCCAGTGCATATTCTGCCCAATTCAGCCGGCCCTGCCGCAAATACAACTGCCCAAGGTGAAGATATGCAGCCGGGAATTCCGCGTTCATTGCGAGGCTTTGTTGCAAGAATCGTTCCGCGCTGGCATCATCGCCCAGCGCCAGCATCACCAGGCCCAACAGGTCCACACTCGCCGGGTTGTCTGGCGCCAGGGCTGCGGCCTGGCGGGCTGCCGGTAGCGCAGTTTCGCGCACCGCCAGATCGTGATTCAGGCAGTACTGTGCCACCAACTGCCACATCGCCGGGTTTTGCGGCTCCAGTGTTGCGGCTTTGCCATAATACTCCAGGCCTTTCTGCGTATTATGCAAATCAGCATAACTGCTGCCGATCTCCACTTGCCAGATGCCGCGCCGCGGCTCCAACTCAGCGGCAGCCAAAAAATGCTGCAATGCTTGCTGGGCATCACCCTTACGCCGGTAATATAGTCCCGCCATCGCCTGCAGCGCCGCGGAATCTGGCCCCAACGCCAATCCACGCTCCAACTCCGGCAAGCCGTTCTGGTTTAATTGCTGTTTGGCTTCACTGCTGAACGCCCAGGCCTCGGCATAGTTCGGGTTCAAAGTTTTAGCGCGGTCAAAAGCGGTCTGTGCCAGTTCCCACTCGCCCACATTGCCCAAGGCCCGGCCCAATTGCACCGCGCGGTATTCACCAGGTGCATTCTGCGCCAACTGCTGCAGGGCATTCAGCAAGACCCGGCTCGCCGCGGCCCGCTTCAAATCCAGGCTTCCCGCCAATTGCAGGGCCAACCCGGCCGGTTCCAAATCCTGGGCCAATCCCAACCCACCGAAAATCCAGGCTGCCAGGCCACTGCCGGGATATGCCCGCCACCAGTCCTGGGCACTGCGCGCGGCCCCTTGCCACTCCCCCTGGTCGCGCTGGTATTGAACCACGCGCTGATAGATCTCCTGCGGAGCCCGGCCTGAATCCAGCAGCGGTTCCCACACAGCCAGTGCCGCGCCGGGATTCTGGCTGACCCAATAGGCTTCACCCAGGCTCAACCGCCCCGCATCATCCAGGCCGCCCAGGCGCCGCGCCTGCTCCATGCTGCGAATCGCCAGCTCCGGCTCGCCGCCGCTCAGCGCCAGTTGCCCGGCCTGCTGCCAAAGTTCCAGGCGCCACGGCTCCCACTGCGCCAGGTCCACCCGCTGCACTGCCGCTGCTTTGGGCAAGTTCAGTTCGGATGCCAGACGCGCGCCCTGAAATGCCGCATCGAGTGTTCCGGCCCGCGGGGTCAACAGCAGCGCCCCGGCTGCCAGCAGCGGCAGCAAAACGCGCAGGCCCACGGGAAACTCGCGCGGTTTGGTCATGCGGTTCCTATTCTGCTCCGCCGGCCAAAATCACGCCGCTGGACTTATCGATCTGAAAGCCGCCCGAGCATTCGATCTCCTTCGCGATCAGAGCGCGCAGTTGATCTTGCACTGGCTCGTCCCAGCACCCTGCTCCCCAGCGCCCAATGCCCCACATAGAACCGATGTAATCCACCAGCATTTGGGCATCAGTCACAAACAGCCCATCTTCATAAATTTCAACCCGCACCGAACCAAACACCTCTCGCAACAGGTCCGGGCCGTTTTCCAGTCCAAAGCGCTCTGCCGATGAATCGGCCGGCTGGAAGTCAGGCAGCACCAGGCGAATCAGCGCATACAGTTGGCGCATGTGCGGTTTACCATTGGTCGCGGCCACCAGGCGCCCCCCGGGCCGCAGCACTCGCCGAATTTCACGCGCCGCCCGGGCAATATCCGGCACATGGTAGAGCATATGATTGGCCGTCACCACGTCAAAGCTGCCCGTCATAAACGGAATCGCCTGCGCATCCGCCGCCGCCCAACCGAAACGGCCATCCGCCTGCAACGCCCCGCGCGCTGCCTCAACCATTCCCGTCGATAGGTCGCACAACACCACCCGTGCTCCCTCGGGCAGGCGCGCCGCCTGCAACTTCCACTGTTCAGCCGGTCCGCAGCCCAGGTCCAACACACATTCTCCGGGTAACAGCGCCAGATGCTCATATTCCCAGCGAAACCAACCATAAGCATTGCTGCTGAAAAGCTGGTGGATTCTTAACCTGGCTTGCAGGTTTGCCGTGGTTTTATACTGGCTGTCTTTTAAATAATTCTGGTTATCAATCAGGTTCATGGCGTTTCCTTATCTAAATTCTACCATCTCGGACCGGGCAACCCTCATAATCTGGCCTCAGTTGGCGCAATATCTTTCGCCTGGCACGCCCGCAATCCACAGCGCGCCCTTGACAATTCAACCATCCCGGTTGACAATTCGGCCGAATGAAGTTTTTTCACCTAATCTGGAGGAAATGATGATTAAAAAGACCTTGTACAACCTGTTCGTCCTTATCCTGGCTGCTTCAACTGTGGTTCTGGCGGGCTGCAGCGCCCAAGGCAGCGCAACCCCAACAACAGATCCTGTGGCAGTGTATACCCAGGTTGCTCAAACAGTACAGGCTCAAATCACCAACAACGCCAAACTGACTCCACAGAGCACCAACACACCCAAACCCACCGAAATGCAGGGTCCCACTGCCACGCTGCGCCCCAGCAGCACACCGCTGACTCAGGGCACGGCAGCACCTACCAGCCTCACACCGCAAAAAACCGGCACTGTGGTTCTGCCCACCCTGTCGCTGGCCACCACGGCACCTGCAGCCACCCTGCCCGGTGCCACTTCCGGCGATAAAATGGAGTATATTTCCCAATCGATCGCCGATGCAACCACGTTCAGCCCATTACAGGCCTTCACGATCATCTGGACGATTAAAAACATCGGCACCACCACCTGGGATAACACCTACCTGGTGCGCTTATTTGCCGGACCCAACCTGGGTGCCACAGATAAAACCCTGGGGCAAACTGTCAAACCCCAGGGACTGGCAAAAATCGAACTCGACATGCGCGCTCCTGATAAAAGCGGCGACTACAACATTATTTGGGTGATCACCACCCCCGATGGCCGCAATTTTGGCTCCTTCACGCTGAACTTTAAGGTAAAATGAGCGGCTCGCGCCACATCCATGGATCTTAAGCACGATTTGAAAGCCGAGGCTCACCACCTCGGCTTTCTCTTAACCGGGGTCACGCTTCCCGTGCCACCGCCGCACAGCGCTCATTTCGAGCACTGGCTGGCTGCGGGGCATCACGCCGGTATGACCTACCTCGCCGCGGAACGCGCCTGTCTGCGCCGCGCCGACCCGGCCCTAATCCTTCCCGAAGCCCGTTCAATTCTGTGCCTGGCTCTGCCCTACACCCCGCCCGAGCCGCCCGCCCTTACTTCAGGCGCACGCGTGGCGGCCTACGCCGCCGGCCCAGATTATCACGAGTTAATTCCTCCCCGGCTGGCACAACTGGTGAAATTTGCTGAACACCGCCTGGCGCGAAAGGTCACCTGGCGCGCGTATACCGATACCGGCCCTATTCTGGAACGCGACCTGGCGCAGCAAGCTGGATTGGGCTGGATCGGTAAAAATACCTGCCTCATTTCGCCTCGTGCCGGTTCCTACTTTTTCCTGTCGGAAATATTCTGGGATATCGAGCTCAGCCCCGATGCACCCTTTACCCACGATCATTGCGGTAATTGCCAGCGGTGCATTGCAGCCTGCCCCACCGGCTGCATTCTGCCTGACCGCACCTTGGATGCGGGCCGCTGCATATCCTATCTCACCATCGAACACAAAGGCGCCATCCCAACCGATCTGCGCCCCCAACTGCAAAATTGGGTCTTTGGCTGCGATATTTGCCAGCAAGTCTGCCCGTGGAACATTCGTTTTGCCCCGGCCCACGGCGACCCGGCCTTTATACCCCAACCGAGCGTGATCCACCCCAATCTGAGCGCTGAACTGCATCTCTCACTTGAGGAATTCAACCAAAAATTTCGCGCCAGCCCCATCAGGCGCGCCAAACGCCGCGGTTACCTGCGCAATTCCGCCATCATCCTTGGCAATCTACGCTCCCCCACAGCCGTGCCTGCCTTGCAGTCAGCGCTGCTCGCCGACCCCGAGCCGCTCGTGCGCGCCCATGCCGCTTGGGCGTTGGGTCAAATCGGCGTGCCCACAGCCCGCGAGGCGCTGCGCCAGGCGCAGACGCAGGAGAGCGACGCGCAGGTGCTGGATGAAATTGAGGCTGCCCTGAACCCATAGCTGGGCAATCAGGGCAGCCAGACCGGCAGAGCGGCATCAACCGCCATCCGGCGCGCGGCGCCACTCATGCGATTCCACACCCACACTTCGGGCCGGGCCGCTGACGTCGCAATTTTGACCTGTTGGTACAATAACTCGCCGCCTTTTGGGTCCCAGCTATACGCACCATGCGAATAAAGCGAATCATTCGTGATGATCTGGCGCTCGCTGCCATTCGGTCGCATCCATTGTAGTTGTACGCTGTGGCTGCCTCCCCGCACACGCACCCCCACGGCCACCCAGGCGCCATCCGCTGTAGGCGCCGGTCGCCCAAAATCTTCCGGGTCCGCCAGCGCGGCAAACAGCAGTTCCACCTGCCCGCTGGCCACATCCGCCCGGTATGCGCTGCCGTACGGCAGCGTATCGCTGGTTTCCAGGTCCCCATACCACAGCATCCCGCCATTTGCCGTCCAGGCCGCCGCTGTTCCCACACGCGCAGGCAGCATCCACTGTTTGCCGGTATCAATTTCCAGCACATGCATCACCCGTCCGGGCTCATCGAAGAAAGCCAACCGCCTGCCGTCTGGCGACCAGATGGGCACCGCCCCCCCGATGGTGTTATCTTGAAATAGCGCGCCTGTTTTGCCGGTGACCAGTTCCAGGGTCCAGATGCGCGGGATGGGTGCATACGCTTCCCCCTTTACCACCGCCAGACGGATGCGGCTGTAAGCCAGCCACTTTCCATCCGGTGACCAGGCTGGTTGGCTGCAGCGGTCCCCCCCACACTCGCACACACGCCGCGCTTCGCTGCCATCCCGCCGCATCACCCACAAATCGCTGCCCTGCGCGGCGTTGCGCACAGAATAGGCGATCCATTCGCCACTGGCCAAAAGGCCAAAATCCAGCACCTGGCGCCCACTTTGGGTGAGCTGCTGCGCACCACCGCCGTCTGCCCCGCTGCGCCAGATCTCGCTGCCAACCACCGCCGGCGAAAGATACACCACTTCCGGCGGCCGCACTCGCACCTGCCAATCCACCGTCTGGCGCAGCACCTGTCCATCTTCGGCCTGCGCGCCGCTTTCCAGCCAGAAGTGCACTGCGCTCCCTGCTTCCAACGCTGTCTCGGGCCAAAACCACAGCGTCAGCCCATCCCAGACAAACCGCCCCGCCAGCGGCGGTTGGCTGTGCCAGCGGCTCTCCACCCCAGCCGGCTGCATCTTTTGCGAAAAAGTCAGCCCCACCGGCCCCCACGCACCCACCAGCGCCGCGCCAGGTTCGGGTTGGCGCAGCCCCACCAGGCTGGAAACCAGCGCCAGCCCGCCCAGGCTCAGTGCCAGCCCTGCCAGCAATAGCAGCATCCAGCGATCAAAACGCCTCGTCTTCAGCATGTTCATGGGAATAAATAGGGCAGGTCAGGCTCTGTGATCAGGCTCACTTCCGCCGCATCGATTACCGGAACTTGCTTGCCATCCATCTGCCCGGCGCTCAATTTGCCCTGCACCCGCACCCACTGATTGTTTTGCAGACCCGCCGCTGCCGCCCAATTGACCGAAATGCCAATCGCGCTCGCATCCGCGATGCAGCAAGCCACGGTGTAGCGTCCGATTAAGAACTGCTCCGGCTTCAGCCGCGGATCGTGATAGACAAAACCAATCACATCTACGGCCTCTCCATTTAAAGCCGCCGGGTCCGAGGCCGCGTGAAATGCCCGGATCCAATCCAACAGCGTGCGCTGCGTCGCCGGGCGTTCCAAAGCGGCCGCTCCGCTGGTGCCTTGCAGGTTGAACGGGGAGGAAATTTCTACCCCGCGTGCCGCCAGCGCGCTGGTGCCCAGCGAACGCGCCGGGATGACGACCCCTACCAGCAGCGGAATGGCCAACCAGGCCAGGTTGGCAGCGGAGAGATGCCCCGCATGTTGCGTAACTCCGGGGGCTTGTGCCTCTGCCGCCTCTTTTTTGCGTTCTTCTAATACCACCTGGGCCAAAATAATCAGCCCCACGGCCGCCAGCAGCACCAGCAGCACATAGCGCTGGTTGATGTACAGCAGAATCTTTCCGCTCCAGACCCGTTCCAATAAAAAGAACCCGGTCAGTGCCAGCAGTAAAGCCTGAAACGCGCGATAACGGCGTGCTTTCATAACCATCCGCCTTTCACTTCGCCACCAGGTTCCACACTGCCGTGCTCACCAGCGTCAGCAGCAGCGGCAGCAGCACCAGGTACACCACGCTGCGCCGTCGAAACACCCGCGCAAACATCAGCACGCTTTTAATATCCACCATAGGCCCGTACACCAGGAAAGAAAGCAGCGCCCCATTGGCAAACTGTCCCACAAACGCCAGCGCAATAAAGGCATCCACCGTGGAACACACCGAAAGCAGCACGGCGATCGCCGCCATTGCCACCACCGAGAGCACCGGCCCGCGCCCCAGCGCAGCCAGCACCGGCTGTGGCACCAAAATCTGCAGCAGTGCCGCCAGCAGCGAGCCAATCACCAGGTAGCGTCCCATCTCGAAAAACTCATCGCCGGCAATCAGGGCCGCTTTGCGCAGGCGCGCGGCCACCGGTGCTTTTTGCGGCGGGGCAATCACTTCCGTCAGTACCAGCGGCGCAGGCTGCAATGGGGTGCGCAACAATTGATTGACATCCGCCTGGCGCGAAAATACCAACCCTGTAATCAACGCAATTGCCAGCGTCAGCCCCAGGCGGCCCCAAAAGACCGGGCTAAAACCAAACGCCGCGTACGTACTGGCAATCACCACCGGGTTAATCACCGGCGCCGCCAGCAAAAATGAGATTCCCACCGCGGTAGGTGCCCCTTTCTGAAACAGGCGGCGCGTCAGTGGCACCACCCCGCACTCGCACACCGGAATGAACAAGCCCAACAGGCAGCCAGTCAGGGCTGCCAGCAGCGGTTGGCGCGGCAGTAGATGCGCCAGTTCTTCCTGATCAAAAAAGACTTCCACCAGTCCCGAAGCCAATGTACCCAGCAGCAAAAACGGCACAGCTTCGATGAATATGCCCAGAAAGACCGCGGCCACCTGGCTGATGAGATCAAATGCAGCATTCATAAGATAAAAAAATGGGTTTCAGCAGCCGAGAGCCGGCTGCTGAAACCCCTCGTGACTACAAAATAAGTTTCCCGTTCCTTTATGGTTTCGTGGTCGGGGCTAATGTCGCGCTGGGGGCGGCCTTGGTGGCCGTGGGCGTCCCCGGTTTTGGCGTCGGGGTGTCGGTGGTGGTGGGCACCGGGGTGGCGATATTCACCGGAATAACCAGCTTTTGACCCGCCACCAATACATTGATGTCAGTCAACTTATTCTGGAGCTTAATCGCGTCCTGGGTGCTGTTAAAGCGCAGCGCGATCGCGCGCAACGTGTCTCCCGGCTGCAGAATATAATCCAACAGGGTGCCTGGCGCCAGTTTACTGGTATCCACCGGTGTCGATGTGGGCAGAGTCTGCCCGGGCGCCGGAATCATAATTTTCTGTCCGGGAGATATGGGGCACTGTCCCGCCGGAAAACTATTCAGCGCCAGCAGCGTAGTCAGATCCACTTTAAACTTGATGGAGATATCCCAGCAGTTGTCTTTTTCCAGCACCGTATATTCAAAAGGACCGGTGGGGGTATTGGTGATCGTGGCGGTGGGGGTAGACGTCAGAGTCGGCGTGCTGGTAGCCGTCGGCGGGGCCTGGGTAGTAGCAGTAGGCAGCACAGGCGTATTGGTTGCCGGCACAGCCGTGGCGGTTTCGGTCGGCTTGGGTGCCGCCAGCCCGCCTGGGGATAGAGCCATCACAAGGATGACTACCCCGACGATCACCAGCAAGGCAGCCAGACCACCGATCACATAGGGGGTCATTTGCTGGCGTCTCTTGTAAGATTCGATCACATTTTGAGGGTTAATTCGCTTTGGCATAGGGTTTCCTGATCATTTTATAGGCGAGGCAGGTTGAAAATCAATTACCTGTCCGCTTTGATGAAGGCGGTGGATTGCCCGCCCATCCAGTTTTGATCATTTTACCTGATAACTCCCGAATTTGCGAGATTTATCTGCGGATGCATATCTTCCAGATAGCGTTTAAGGTATTCTCCGGTGTACGAGCCCGGAACATTACAGATCTCTTCTGGGGTGCCAACTCCAAGGATTTCTCCGCCCCGATCACCACCCTCCGGTCCAAGGTCGATCAGGTAATCGGATACTTTGATAATATCCAAATTATGCTCAATGATCAAGACCGAATTCCCGGCATCCACCAGCCGCTGCAAGACTTCAATCAGCAGATGCACATCCGCAGCGTGCAGGCCGACAGAGGGCTCGTCCAACACATACAGGGTCTTGCCGGTGGCACGCCGTGAAAGCTCCTTCGCCAGCTTCACCCGCTGTGCCTCACCCCCCGAAAGCGTGGGGGCCGGTTGCCCGATTGTGATATACCCCAAACCCACCGATGACAGCAGGCTCAGTTTGGAAAGGATCCCCGGAAAGGCCGAAAAAATCTCGATGCCCTTTTCCACATTCATATCCAGCACATCCGCAATCGACAACCCCTTGAATTTAACCTGAAGCGTTTCGCGGTTGAAGCGCGCCCCATGGCACACATCGCATGGCACGTACACGTCCGGCAGGAACTGCATTTCAATGCGCAGTTGCCCCTGCCCCTGGCAGGCTTCACAACGCCCGCCATGCACGTTGAAAGAGAAACGCCCGGCCTTATATCCGCGCATTTTGCTCTCAGAGAGTTCGGCAAACAGCGCACGAATTTCATCAAACATGCCGGTGTAGGTGCCCGGGTTAGAGCGCGGCGTGCGGCCGATGGGCGACTGGTCGATATTAATAATCTTGTCCAGAAAATGGATGCCCTCAATCTTGTCATAGTCGGCGGGCTGGGTGTGCGCCCCCATCAGTTCACGCGCCAGCGCGCTGTACATCACATCCACCATCAGGGTCGATTTCCCCGACCCCGAAACCCCGGTGATGCACACCAATTTGCCCAACGGGATATCCACCGTCAGATTCTTGAGATTGTTGGCGCGCGCGCCGATGATGCGCAGATGCTTGCCGTTGCCGGTGCGGCGCTGCTCCGGTATCGGCACCATCATCCGCCGCGAAATATAGGCCCCGGTCAACGATTCCGGGTTCGCCAGAATATCGTCTACCGTGCCTTCCGCCACCAACCTGCCGCCGTGAATCCCCGCGCCCGGTCCCAGGTCCACCACCCAATCCGCGGCGCGGATGGTCTCTTCATCGTGCTCCACTACCAGAACCGTATTTCCCAAATCGCGCAGGCTTTTCAGGGTCTCCAGCAGGCGGGCATTGTCGCGCGGGTGCAGGCCAATCGAAGGCTCATCCAACACATACAACACGCCCATCAGGCGCGAACCGATCTGGGTCGCCAGGCGAATGCGCTGCGCCTCGCCGCCCGAAAGTGAGGCGGCAGAACGGCGCAGTGTCAGATAGTCCAGACCCACATTCACCAGAAAACCCAGCCGGTCTTCAATTTCTTTGATAATACGTTCGGCGATGGTGCGGTTGCGTTCGCTCAACGGCGAATCAGCCGCCCACATGCGCTTCACCCAGGCCAGGGTGCGGTTCACCGGCCAGCCTGTGACTTCTACAATGTTGGCATTGTCCACCGTCACGGCCAGTGCTTCGGGCCGCAGCCGGTTGCCTTTGCAGGTCGGGCACTGCCGGTCGCTCATATATTCAGAGATTTTGTTGCGGATATAATCCGAATTGGTGTCGCGGTAGCGCCGCTCCAGGTTGGGGATCACCCCTTCAAACGCCGCGGAGAAGGTCGATTCGCGCTCGCGCCCCTGGATGTGCACCTGCACTTCCTGTGCCCCGGTGCCATATAAGACCAGCTTCAGCTTAGATTCAGCAATCGTGCGCAAAGGCGCATCCATATCGATGTGATAATGTTCGCACACCGCTTCCAGATGCTGCCAGTAATAGCCACCCTGCTCACGCCCCGAATTCCATTCCATTGCCACGATCGCGCCGTCATTCAACGAGCGTTCCGAGTCTGGCACAATCAGGTCGGGGTCGATTTCCAGCTTGCTCCCCAGGCCCTGACAGTCTGGGCAGGCACCGTGCGGGGTATTGAATGAAAAGGTGCGCGGTTCAATCTCAGACAGGCTCACCCCATGCTCCGGGCAGGCCAGGTGCTCCGAAAACTGCAAATCCACCGGCGGTGTGGTCGAAAGATTTTGAATTGTGAGATAGCCCTCGCCTACTTTCAAGGCGGTCTCCACCGAATCGGTCATGCGCGAAAGCCCCGCCCGCACATCTTCCTCGCTGCCCGGCTGGTTGAGCACCAGCCGGTCCACCACCGCCTCAATCGTGTGAATCTTATATTTTTCGAGCTGGATCTCGCCTTCGTCGTCCAGGTTAAACACCTTGCTATCCACCCGCACCCGCACAAAACCCGCCTTGCGGATTTCATCAAAAACGGCCTGGTAGGTGCCTTTGCGCGCCCGCACGATCGGCGCCAGAATTAATACCCGCGTTTCAGGCGGCAGTTTGGCAATCCGGTCGACAATTTCTTGCGCCGACTGTTTCTCCACCACCCGCCCACAGCTCGGGCAGTGCGGAATACCCACCCGCGCAAACAGCAGGCGCATATAATCGTACACCTCGGTCACAGTGCCCACGGTGGAGCGCGGGTTATGCGAGGTCGCCTTCTGGTCAATCGAAACCGCCGGAGATAATCCTTCGATGTAATCTACATCGGGCTTATCCATCTGGCCCAAAAATTGGCGCGCATAGGCCGAAAGCGACTCCACATAGCGCCGCTGCCCTTCGGCAAAAATCGTATCAAACGCCAGTGATGACTTTCCCGAACCCGAGAGGCCCGTAATCACCACAAATTTATCCCGCGGGATTTCTACCGTGATATTTTTCAGGTTATGCTGCCGCGCTCCAACCACCCGGATCACATTTTGCATCATAGACTTACCTCGAAATGGGATTCGCCCCCATTATAGCACAAATGTTTTATTAATAGGCAATATCTTGACATGTCTTGTCAAAAACACAGCTTTTGATTATACCACCCCGCTTGCGCCATTTTTCGGCCAGCCAGGCCGTGCATCACCTTTTGGCGCACCCAAAAGTGAAACCGAGTGGAAGAAATCCATGGACACAACGGATGCCAGACCCGCTCCGGCTCTGCATGCCATGGCAGTAAAAATGGGCCTCTTGCGAGACCCTTTATTTGCTTCGGCAATGTTTTCGCCCTGCTTTTCCCGTTAGTTCAGGCGCTAACCCCGCCTATCCATGCTCATATATTCGGCTTTTGCTCGCCCCGCTTTTTGCTGCCTGCCACTCACGGACTGATCGTCGCGTACACAACCGTATGGTGTTCAAACTGACCGTTCGTGTAATTACCGGCGCAGGTGATGAGCGTCAGATGCGAAAGACCGTCGGGCGCCGGAAGCGGCCCGTTCCCAGAAACCGGCCCAGCACCGTAAATCAGGGCCAGCACCGCCGGGTCGGAAGAATCTTTATTGGAGTAGACTTTCATCTGGTCGACAATGAAGCGCAGGTCAATCCCGACGTATTTGACGTGGATGATGATCAAGTCCCCCGGACGAAGCTCCCGGAGGTTGGCGAAGATCTGTGGCCGTCCCAACGGATCGTTGACATGCCCGGCAATCGTGGCTGTGCCATTCTCGCCCGGGTTGCCGCTGCCGCGATACCAGAACGCCGTACCCCAGATGGGGTCGCCCACCGCACCGGTGGGCGCATCCATCACTCGGGCCGCTGTGAGACCGACACCAAGCACGGGCGCATTGACTTTGAGTGCGGGAATTTGAATCTCAAGCGGTACCTCGACTGCACCCGCCATAATATCGAGGTTTGCATTAAACAGCCGCCCCAGGACAAAGGGAGTGGGGGTCGCATAAACGGGCGGCAGTGTAGTTGGCAGATCGGGTCGCTGAGCGCTGGGGGTGGCAGCCGGCTCAGTACGGGTCAGTTGGAGGACCGGCCTGACCGTCGGCTCAACCACGGCCTGAACCGCCCGGTTAACCGTAAGAGACGGGGGAGGCCCCGTTGGCGCCTCCCCCGTCTCCTGATTTCCACATCCCACCAGCAAGGCCGCGATCACCCCAACAATCAAAACGCAACCATGCCACGTTCGGCCTGAACACATGCTCAAAGTTCGTTAATCATTAATCTACTTCGACCGGTCGGCTTTGCGGATAGCTCGAATACCGAAGGCCAGAGCGATGGCGCTTAAGCCAACCAGGACCACCGGCGTCCAGGGAAAATTTTGGTCTTGAATGGGTGCGGCCCCCGTGCTGGGCAAGCCACTGACAGCCGGCAGCCGCGTATTCGTTGCGATGGCCGCCTGGGTCTCCGGTAGGGGCGTCCAGGTCGGCTGCCGCGTATTCGTTGCGATGGCCGCCGGGGTCTCCGGTAGGGGCGTCCAGGTCGGCAGTACGCTAATCGTACACGCCGTCACGGAAACGTTGTTGGTATCCAGAGTTACTGCGCCGTTACGAGCCAAGGCTCTGCCTGAGCGAATGTTTGCGCCGGTATTCACGGTGATGCTCTGGAGCGCGATCAAATTGCCCAGGAATGAAGTGGTTGTGCCGAGAGTGGCGGAACTGGTGACCTTCCAGAACACGTTGCAGGCCGAACCGCTGTTGATCATCACGACCGATGATCCGCTGGCGGTTGTGAGCGCGCTGCCGATCTTAAAAACAAAGACCGCGTTGGGGTTGCCCTGCCCATTGAGCGTGAGCGCCCCAGTTAACTGCGCCGCGGCATTATAACAATAGACACCAGGTGTCAGGGTCAGCCCGCCCAGATCCTGACCGGTCAGGTCCGTATCACACGCCTGACTTTCGAGCGCATTGTAGGCCGCGGTGATATCGCTTTGGGCCTGCTGTGCCGCTGCATCGCCATTGTGGGTGGTGCCAGGCGGCACGACGATCCCCGGCGGAAATCCAGTGATCGCAAGACCGGGCCAGGCGCCCAGACTTCCATTAAGCACACTTGGGCCCGTATTGGTCACGGTCGAACCGCCCAACACGGCATAACTCCCGGCTGTACCCAACCCAGGCGCGGTAGCCGCAAGCGGACGAGCCGAAACACCGGTGGCCAGGTAGGCCAATACAAGCGCCAGAATGAGAAGCATTGAAATCGGCAGGTACTTTTGTTTTCGCATATTTCACCACGCCCCTAAACCAATTACTGACCAGAAGACCCACCCTGATGGTCAATGAATTCATATTTCAAAAAAACTTGTCTGATTCTCATTATACCCTAGTTGATTCGTGAGTCAAGTAAGAAAATATATACTAATATCGCACTTACGCCTTACCCAATCACTTCGTAAAGTTCAACCAGCACCCCGCCGGAGCTTTTGGGGTGAACAAAGGCCATTTTGCGGCCCGGCAGCTCCAGCGCAGTTTCATTAATCAGGCGCACACCTTTGGCCTTCAGGTCCACCAGCATCGCCTCAATATCGTCCACCTCAAAGCACAAGTGGTGCATCCCGCCGCCGCGTTCTGCCAAAAATTTTGCCACCCCGGTATCTTCAGCCGTGGGCTGCACCAGCTCAATTTCGCTGTCACCCACCGGAATAAAGGCCACCACGGCTTTCTGGCTGGGCACATCTTCCACCTGCGTCACCGCCAGCCCTAATCCGTCACGCCAGAAATGCAGCGCCCCTTCGATATCACTTACTGCGATCGCCACGTGATTGACTTTGGTAATTTTTGGCATACTTCCTCCTATAAGAACTGCTCACTCCGTCTCGGCAGACACAGACCCATCCTGCTCCTACCGCCACTCCCCTAATCTCTTGATATTTCTCTCCCTTTCCTTTTGGAAAGGGCAGGGGCAGATAGGTGGACTTACTTCCAACCTTTTAAGCCCAGGCCGGCGGCTGGTATTCACCCCAGGTCTGGCGCAGCACCCCACACACTTCGCCCAGCGTCATTAAATTTTCAACACATTCCACAAAGAGCGGCATCAGGTTTTCAGAGGAGCGCGAGGCGACCTCGAGCCGCGCTTTCAATTCCGCCACCTTCACGCCGTCACGCCGCGCGCGCAGTTCGGCCAGACGCGCTTTTTGCCCGGCTTCGATCGTTGGGTCCACTTTCACGCGCTCCAGTTCGAGCGATTCTTTGACTTCCAGGGCATTCACGCCCACCACGATCTGCTCTTTCTTTTCCACTGCCTGCTGGTAGCGGTACGCGGCTTCCTGAATTTCCTGCTGCATATAGCCGTTCTCAATCGCCGCCAGCGCCCCGCCCAGTTCGTCAATCTTGCGAATATACGCCATGGCCTGCTCGCAGATCTGGTCGGTCAGATCTTCCACCAGGTACGAGCCCGCCAGCGGGTCGATCGTATCCGCCACACCCGATTCATAGGCAATCACCTGCTGCGTGCGCAGCGCCACCCGCACCGACTTTTCGGTCGGTAGCCATAAGGCTTCATCCATACTGTTGGTATGCAGCGACTGCGTGCCGCCCATCACCGCCGCCAGCGCCTGCAACGCCACCCGCACCACATTATTCTCCGGCTGCTGCGCCGTCAGCGTGGAACCGGCGGTCTGGGTATGAAAGCGCAGCATCCACGACTTCGGGTCTTTGGCGCCAAAACGGTTGCGCATAATTTGCGCCCACAGGCGCCGCGCCGCCCGGTACTTGGCCACCTCTTCCAGAAAGTTATTATGCGCGTTAAAGAAAAAGGAGAGCTGCGGCGCAAATTCGTCCACGTCCAGGCCGGTATCGATCGCCGCCTGCACATAAGCAATCGCATCCGCCAGGGTGAAAGCCACTTCCTGCACCGCCGTCGAACCCGCCTCGCGAATGTGATAGCCCGAAATGCTGATCGTGTTCCAGTTGGGCACATTTTCCTTGCAATAGTGAAATACATCCGTGATCAGCCGCATCGAGGGTGCCGGTGGGAAGATATAGGTGCCGCGCGCCACATATTCCTTCAACACATCGTTCTGAATGGTGCCGCGCAGGCGGCGGGATGCCACACCCTGCTTCTTAGCCACGGCGATATACATCGCCAGCAGCACCGAAGCCGGCGCATTGATCGTCATACTGGTCGAAACCTGGTCCAGCGGAATCTGGCGGAATAGGGTTTCCATATCATCCAACGAGGAAATCGATACCCCCACCTTGCCCACCTCGCCCACCGCCATCGCATCATCGGCGTCATACCCGATCTGCGTGGGCAGATCAAACGCCACCGACAGCCCCGTCTGCCCCTGCTGCAGCAGATAGCGGTAGCGCCGGTTGGAATCTTCCGCGCTGGCAAAGCCGGCATACTGGCGCATGGTCCAGAAGCGCCCCCGGTACATGGTGGGCTGAATCCCCCGCGTAAACGGGTACTCGCCCGGGAATCCTTCCGCCTCCAAATAATTACGCTTCCGCGGCACCGCGATGCGCGGCATCGGGTTGCCCGATGAAGTTTCAAATTCTATTTTTCGCTCCGGAAACTTGCTAATTACCGGGGTCAGCGATTTCTTTTGCCATCGTTCAAATTCTTCATCAACGGTCATGATGATCGTCATCCTCAATCCGATTAAATTCGTAGGACCAGTATACACCTCCACTCCCCGTCTCGGGAGTGACCATCTTTATGGTAAACTTCGGACAAATTTCCTTACTTTATCGTTGCGCGGTAAATCCACCCGCTAAAAACCGCCCGGCGCTTGGGAGAATAGCATGAAACTCTTAACTGTGGATATTGGTACCGGCACTCAGGATATTTTTCTGTACGATTCCCGCCTGGATCTCGAAAACGGCCTCAAGCTGGTGCTGCCCTCGCCGACAATGATCATTCACCGCCGCCTGCGCCAGGCCACCCGCGCCAGGCAGGCGGTGGTGCTCAGTGGGGTCATCATGGGCGGCGGACCCAGCGCCTGGGCTGCCGAAGCGCATACCCGCGCCGGCCTGCCGCTCTACGCCACCCCGCAGGCGGCCCGCTCTTTCAACGATGATCTGGCTGCCGTGGCCGGGATGGGCATCCGTGTGATTGCTGAAGAGGAAGTTCTGCGCCTCCCAGCGGATGTATTGCGCCTCGAACTGCGCGATTTCGATTTTCTCGCCATCCAGCGCGCCCTGGAACCGTTCGCGGTTTCGCTGATTGACCTGGATGCGGTTGCCGTGGCGGTTTTTGATCACGGCAATGCTCCCGCCGAAATATCGGATCGCCAGTTTCGTTTTGATTACCTCGACCAGCGCATCCACTCGGCCAACCGCCTCAGCGCGTTCGCCTACCTCAACGGCCAGATTCCCCCCATCCTCACCCGCCTGCAGGCCGTTGCGGCTTCCGCCGCCGGGATTGACGCCCCGCTGGTGGTGATGGATACCGCCCCCGCCGCCGTGTTGGGCGCCAGTTTCGACCCAACCACCGCCGCCCGCCCGCGCGTGATGATCGCCAATGTCGGCAACTTTCACACCCTGGCCTTCCGCCTGGGTCCTGGCGGCATCGAGGGCGTATTCGAACACCATACTGGCTTTTTATCTCAGGCCCGTCTGGAAGAACTGCTGCGCGCATTGGCAGCGGGCACCCTCACGCATGCCGATGTCTTTGATACGATGGGACACGGGGCCTTGATCTATGAAAAGGAACCACTGCCGCTTAACGACCCGCAGTTTAACGTGGTGGTCACCGGCCCGCGCCGCAACCTGCTGCGCGGTTCAGCTCTGCGGCCCTATTTCGCGGTGCCCTTTGGCGATATGATGATCGCGGGCTGTTTTGGTCTGCTCGCGGCCACCGCAGACCTGCTGCCCGAGCTGGCGGGTCCCATCCGCGCCTCATTAGCCGGCGCGGGCGGGGCCGGCACCCCACCCTGGGAAATCGAACCTTAACCGGTCTGTTTGCGATTGCTAAATAGCAGCGCGCTCCAGGCGGCGTGTCAGCCAGAAAAACACTCCTAACGTCATTAGAATATTAAAAAAATCGAGGTAAAGCAGCATTTCCGGCCCCACATTTTCAAACAACTGGCCCACCACCCACGGCAAGATCAGCGCGCCCAGGCTGCTGCCGATCGAAAGCCAACCCGTTACCTGCCCGGTAATCGGAATGTGCCGGCTGGCCAGTGACATATTATACGGAAAAATCGTCGCCAGAAAGAAGCCCAGCCCGGCCGAACCGACCCCCAGCGCCAGCAGCGAATGCGGGAAAATCACCATCAACCCCAGGCTGAGCAGCGAACCCAGCAGGTCAAAGCGCAGCATGGCCTTGGGGCTGAAGCGCACCGCCAGCGGAATCGAAAGCAATCGTCCTATGGTCAACGCGCCCCAAAAAGCGGAATTCAGATAGGCAGCGCCGGTCTCATCCGTCAGTTTTAGATGGGTGACGTAGGAAAAAATCCAGCCTCCGTGCGCCGCCGAGGCCCCGGCATACCCCATAAAAATCAGGAAAAAGCCCGCCACCAACCAGCGGTCCACTCGGCCCTGTCCCGCGGCATTGGCAGATTTTTCAGGAGTAGGGCTGCGCACAAACAAGGCCGCCGCCGCCACCGGCAAAAAGGTGGCGGCCACCAACCCGTACGCCCAGACCGTGCCATTCTCCAACCGCACCATTTGCGCCACCAAAATGGGAGTCACGAAAGTGCCCAAACCAAAAAAGAAGTGCAGCGCGTTCATATACGGCGCCACCCCTTTGCGGTGCACCCATACCAGCAGCGCATTTCCGCCCACATTCAAGGTGCCATGCACCACCCCAGACAAAAAAAGCACCGCCGTCAGCAGCCACAGTTGGGGAATCACCGGCACCAGCGCCGTGCAGACCGCCATAAGCGCCAGCACGGCCGCCACCACGCGGTTGCCCGCGAACCGGTCAAACATGCGCCCACCGCCCACCGAACCCACCAGCGAGCCCAGTGAACGGGCCACAAACAGCACGCTGATATCGGTCAGGCTGGATTGGGTTTGCGCCGCCAGGCTGGGCAGCGTGGGTCCCAGGATTGAAAACGTCAATCCTAAGGCCGCGAAGGACGCGGAATACAGCCCGGTTGCGGCCAGTTTCCAGCGTTTTTCTTGCATTTCTTGTGAGAGCAGGGCCGTCGACATTCGTCCCATTATATCGTCCTTTGCGTTTATTGCCTCTCTATGGTACAATCCCCTCCGCCTGAAACGTTGTACCCTTCGCTTCAGAGTATCTCAACTAAGAAAGGGCTTGATTGACATGAAGGTTTTACTGCTCAAAGATGTCTACAAGCTGGGCCGCGCCGGTGACAGCAAAAAGGTCGCCGATGGTTATGGTCGCAATTTCCTGCTGCCGCAGGGCCTCGCTGTTCTCGCCACCCCCGGCGCCCTGCGCCAGGTCGAAAACATCCGTTCAAAAGCCACCTCCAAGCGCGCTGCGCTGAACCTGGAAATGGCCAGCGTGGCCGAAGTGCTCAAGGGCGCTTATGTCACCTTTGCCAACCGCGCCGGTGAAACGGGCAAGCTGTATGGCTCCGTTACCCCCCAGATGGTCGTGGATGCGCTTAACAAGAAATACACCCTGCAGCTCGATCGCCACTCCCTGGAAACCGAGCCCCTGCGCATGTTGGGCGAGTTTAAGGCCCATGTCCGCCTCACTGTGGATCTGACCCCCGAAATCAAGATCATTGTCCACCGTGAAGGTGAGGTTCCCAATGTGCCCGCCACCGAAGCGAAGGCCGGCTAGTTTTACCATTTTTTGCGTCTGACCTGACCAACCGGCCGCGCTCAGCTCTGTGCTGGCAGGCCGGTTTTTCTTAACTTGCGGCAGTCATCTATGCTACAAACCATCGGCCAACAGCTCAAACAAGCGCGCAGTGCGCGCGGCCTCTCCATAGAACAGGCCGCCCGCGCGCTGCATATTCGCCCTAAATACATCGAGGCGCTTGAAGAAGATCATCGCAAAGAACTGCCCTCGCCCGTTCAGGGTAAGGGCTTTTTGCGCATGTATGCCGAGTTCCTGGCGCTTCCGGTTCAGCCTTTGTTGGATACCTGGGACGGAAAACTGCCGCCGCCCGCTTCTTTGCCGCCTGAAATAAGCGAACCGGCCGCCGAGATCGCCGAAGAAACCTATGCTCCGAGCGCTATGCCAGACCTGCCGCAAGAGGAGCCCATTGCGCCCGAAATGCTGCCGCTGCCCGAAACAGCGCCGGTGATTGAGGTCCCCCAGCCGGCACTGCTCGCGGCTGCCCCCCCACTCGACACCCCTTCGCAAACTTCCTTCGTAGATATCGGCCGCCTGCTCCAACGCCAGCGCGAGGCGCTAGGCCTTTCGCTGCCTGAAGTGGAACGCTATACCCATGTGCGCGCCCACTACCTGCAGGCGCTTGAAGCAGGCCGCCTGGATCACCTGCCCTCTCCGGTGCAGGGCCGCGGCATGCTCAGCAATTACGCCCGCTTCCTTAACCTGGATGTCGAAAGCGTGCTGCTCCAATTCGCCGAAGGGCTGCAAACCTCCCGTTTGGAGCGACGTGAGATAGAAAAGCCCGCCAAAAGCACCCCGCGCCGCCCCGCCGCCCGCCCGGCACCTGCCAAAACGGGACCCCGGCGCTTATTATCCCGTGATTTATTCATCTCAACTTTCCTGGTGGTGATCATTCTCGGCTTTGCGTTATGGACAGCCGCCCAGGTGGATGCCTTGAACAGCCAGGCCACCAGCGCGCCGCCTTCCATCGCAGATGTGCTGTTGAGTAACCCCACCGGCACCAGCACCCCCACCACACCGGCCAATCTCAGCACCCTGGCGCCTGGCGAAGTTAAATCCGGGCCTCCCGGCGCCGTCACCGCCCAGCCTGCCACCACCCTCACCATTCCGGTGGGCGGCAGTGGCCCGCTGCAGGTGTATGTGGTGGCACGCATGCGCGCTTTTTTGCGCATCACCATTGATGGCAAAGTGGCATTTGAGGGTCGGGTTGCGCCGGGCGCACCCTATCCTTTTTCTGGTGAGAAAAAGATCGAACTGCTCACCGGCAATGCCGCCGCGCTGCAAATCTTTTTCAACCAAAAAGATTTGGGCACTACCGGGCAAATGGGCCAGGTGAAGGCCCTCATCTTCACCAAAGACGGCGCGATCACTCCCACCCCGCAGTTCACCGCCACCCGCACCCGCACCGTTCAACCCACCTCCACCCTGCAGCCCTCGCCCACGCTGCCTGCCAGCACCATCACCCCTTTTGTCCCCTGATTAATGGTACCCCTATGGATAAAAAAACTTTTTACCTCGTTTCACTTGGCTGCGCCAAAAACACCGTCGATTCCGACGGCATGGCTGCCCTCTTGCTTGAAGACGGCTTTGCACCCGTCGAAAAGGCCTCGCAGGCCGGCGTGCTCATCGTCAATACCTGCGGTTTCATCGGCCCGGCGCGCCAGGAATCGTTTGATGTGCTCAACGAACTGGCCCGTAAGAAACGCAAAGGGCAACTGCTGATAGCCGCCGGCTGCCTGACCGAACGCTACCGCCAGCAGGTCGCCGAACAGGTTCACGGCATCGATGGCATCCTCGGCACCCGCCGCTGGATGGATATTGTGGAAGTCGTGTCGGAACTGCGTAGCCAGCCACACCTCACCACGCTCTACCACCTGCCCCAATCGCCCACGGTAGGGCGTGACGAACACGGCGTGCTGCGCGCTTCCATTCAAGGCGCCAGCGCCTACCTCAAAATCGCCGATGGCTGCCGCCGCCCCTGCGCCTTTTGCGCCATTCCTCTGATTAAAGGCACAGCCGTCTCCCGCTCGCCGGAGACTATCATCGCCGAAACTCAGGCGCTTTACGAACTGGGCGTGCGCGAGATCAACCTGATCGCCCAGGATACCACCGATTACGGCCACGACCTGGGCCTCAAAGACGGCCTGGCCCAACTGCTCGAAGGCCTGGTGGCAGCCGTGCCCCAACTGCCCTGGCTGCGTATTATGTATGCCTACCCCGGCTACGTCACCGATCGCCTGATCGAGGTCATGGCCAGCCGGCCCCAGGTGCTGCCTTACCTGGATATGCCCCTGCAGCACGCTCACCCGGATACACTGCGCCGCATGCGCCGCCCCGCCAACATGGATTGGGTGCATGCCACCCTCTCCAAAATGCGCAGCGCCATTCCGCAGTTGGCCCTGCGCACCACCTTTATCGTGGGCTACCCCGGCGAAACCGAACAGGAATTTCAGACATTGCTCGACTTCGTTAAAGAAATCCGCTTCGACCACGCCGGCGCTTTCACCTTTTCGTTTGAGCCGGGCACCAGCAGCGAACCGCTGGGCGACCCCATTCCCGCCGAAATGAAGGCGGAACGCCTGGAGCGCCTGATGCTGCTCCAGCAGGATATTTCGCTGGCGCGCAACCAATCCTTCGTTGGAAAAACACTGGATGTGCTGGTGGAAGGTTACGATCACAAAATTTCCATCGGTCGTTCCTACCGCGATGCCCCAGAAATCGACGGTCTGGCTCTGATCGAGGGCCAGGCTCCGCTGGGGCAGATTGTAAAGGCCCAGGTCACCGGCGCGCTGGCGCACGACCTGGTCTGTCGCCTGGTCCCGCAAAAATAAACTGCCGCTGCCGCCATGTCGCGTGTTGACCGCATTGCACTGTTTTTATGTTTTGCTTCACTGCTGGTCAACGCCCTGCTGGCTGCCCGCGTTTTTGAAAATATTCCCCACCTCGAAGACGAGATGACGCTCGTCTGGCAGGCCCAGACTATCTCCCGCGGTCAGGCCGTGGTCCCCAGCCCACCGGCCAGCAGCGCGTTTCTGGTGCCGTTCGTCATCGATGACCAGGGCTTCCGCTTTGGCAAATATCCGCTTGGTTTCCCGGTGCTGCTGTCGTTTGGCATGCGCCTTGGTGTGCGCGATTGGGTCAACCCCGCCATCGCCGCCTGTGCGCTGTGGCTGATTTACCGCCTCGCGAAAAAGCTGTTGGACGAACCCACCGCCCTGCTGGCGCTGATTTTAACCGCCACCTCGCCCTACTACCTGATCCAATCGGCCAACCTGCTCACGCATGCCTGGTCGCTCTTTCTCAGCAGCGCCCTGGCGCTGGCCTGGCTTGATACCTTCCACCCTCCATCCGGCGCATCCAACGTGCCCGCCTGGCTGACCGTGGCGGTGGCCGGGTTGGCGCTGGGCACCCTGGCGCTCACCCGCCCCTATACCGCCCTGGGGGTGGCGCTGCCTTTTGGCCTGCACGGCGTGCTGCTGCTCAAAAACGGCCCGGCTGCCATACGCCGGGGTGTGCTCGCCATCGGCCTGCTGGCGGGCGGGGTGGCCACGCTGCACCTCCTGTGGCAGGCCACCCTCACCGGCAGCCTCTGGATCAATCCATACACCCTGTGGTGGCCATCAGACGTGATCGGTTTTGGCCCGGGTACGGGTTTCCGCCCCGGCGGGCATACCCTGCCGGCCGGCCTGAGCGACGCCCTGTATGGGCTGCTGATCGCTAACCACGATCTCTTCGGTTGGCCCTGGCTTTCCTTCCTCTTCTTACCCTTCGGCTTGCTGGCAGGTCGCCGCAATCCCCGCGCGCTGATGGTCAGCGCCGTTTTTCCGGCGCTGGTGCTGCTCTACCTGTTGTACTGGGTGGGGGCCTGGGTCTACGGCCCACGTTATTATTACGAAGGGCTCTACAGCCTCACCCTGCTCTCAGCCGCCGGCATCGCCTGGGTGTACCGGCGGCTGCCGCTGCCGCGCTGGCGCGCCCTGGTCTGCCGCCATCCCTCCCCAAAAGCACTGGCCTCCTTCGCCTTCACCTGCGGGTTGGCCCTGCTCTTCAGCGCCAATCTGCTGATCTACACCCCCTTGCGCCTGGGCAGCCTCAAAGGGTTGTATGGTTCCAGCGCCTCCGTCCTCGCAGACTTCAAACAGGCCGCCGCCCAGGTGCCCACCCCGGCCCTGGTGATCGTACACATTGGTGAAGATTGGCACGCCTATGCGCCGCTGCTCGAGCTTTCCAACCCCTTCCTCGATTCCCCCTACATCTTCGCCCTCAGCCAGGGCTCGCAGGCCGATGCGGCGTTACCCGGCCAGTTTCCCGGCCGGGCGGTGTTCCATCATTTTCCAGGTCTGCCCAATCCGGCTGCGCCCCAGCCCTGAGCGGATTGCCTGCTCAAACGTCACGCGCTGTTCACCCACCGGCCTGGGTAATAGGGTAGAAAGAAAGCCGCAAACCGCGCGGCTTTCTTTTCCTAAAATTCGTCCGCTTCCGGTACCTGGAACCAGCTCCACCACAAATCGAGCTGCGCTTCGCTGACCGGGAATGTCCCCGGCCCCAAATTAGCATTGCGCTTGGATAACCTCGCCCATAACTCGTCGCGGCTCACCTCCAGGTAGCGCAGTTCCACCTGCGCCCCCAGAGCCTCGGCCTGTGTTCGAAAATACCTGCGCTCGTCGCGCGACCAAAAGCCGTATTCCAGCACCACATCCACCCCCAGCACCAACGCCCGCCTGGCCAATTCCCACTGCAGCGTTTCGACCGGAGTGCGCAGGCGATCCAGTTCCACCCCATCTGCTGGATCCGCCAGCAGAAATGCGATCCACTCATCCGGGCACAGGCGTAAAGCCGGTCGATCCTGTTCCAGTTGGCGCGCCAGGGTCGTTTTTCCGGCTCCGGGCAAACCGCAAATTAAAAAGAGTGTCGCCATAGATACCCCACAGCTAATAAAAAACCGGCTCTTGCTACTGTAAAATCCGGTAGCAAGAGCCGGTTTCGATAAACCCTTTTAACCGGACGAGCGCGCCCAGGCCGTTAACAGCAGCACGATTACCGAAATAAACAAATTCAACTGCACCAGCGTCTCCTCGCGATTTTGCAGCGCCGTAAGCGCAGCCGCATCTCCCTTGCCGTGGGCCCGCAACAGCGCCAGGCGCTGCAAAGTGGGCGTCAACCCCCAGGTGATATACGCGCTGGCCACAACCATCACCCCAATCACCGCGTGTTTTAGGAAAATCGCGATCGACCACGGGTTGTTGATCGCCAGAAAACCGCGATACGATGGACTGGCGCTCATCTGAAACATGCCGGTACCTATCAGCACCGCCAGGCTCAACCAACCCACCAGTTGCAGCCGGCGCGAAACCTGGTCCAGAAAATCCGAGTACTGGTTTCCACTGAGCGATTTACGCGCTGCCGGCAGCACAATCAATGCCAGCGTGGTCTGCCCCCCCACCCAGGCAACCGTAGCCAGCATGTGCAGCCAGTAAATCAGGGTAAGAATCCCCGGTGGAAAAGGCGTCATGGATTAATCGTGGGAATAGGGGTTGGAGTGAGTGTAAAAGTTAGGGCAGCCGCCCGGGTCACCGTGGTGGTGAAGGTCGCTGTCCCGCCGCCCGTCGCGTTGGTAACGGTAGCAGCACCAGTCGGCGAAGGCGTCGCAGTCGGGCCTGGGGGCGTCAGTGAAGGGGTCAGGCTTGGCCCAGCGGGGGTCGGCGCCGTCCGGCTGGGGGTAACTGAGATCGTCGGCGTCAATGTGGTGGTCTTGCTGGCCTGCGGGGTTTCGGTCGGCGGGTTACATTCTTTGAACACTCGTGTGGCCAGCGCTTCAAAGGTGGGGTTTTTGTAATTATTGACAAATACCGTATCCAACAGTTTGCTGGCCTTGCAGCTCTCGCCATCCTTGTCCAACTTTTCGGCATAGCGGCTGGCTGCTTCACGATAGCGATCAATCGCGAAGATGTTGGTGTAATCGCGCAAGTTCGGCAGAGAGGGCGCTACCTGGCCAAAGTAATACGTAGCTTTTTCCCAGTCGACCTGCCAGAAACTGGCGCCGATTACATAATAGCGCGCCCACATGCGGTAACTGTCGGCATCCCGGTCCAGTGGACCAAAACGCTCAGAAAGCGCCAGGTCATACATCCCACCTTCCAGATCGCCCAGTGTAATTTTGTTGAGGCCGCGGTAGCGTAAAGCGATGTAATAAAAACCATCGACTTCAATCGTCTTATATTTTAAATTCTTCGTGCGCAGTGCTTCAATGGCTTGAATGGCGCTGTCCCATTTCGCGGTTGCCATTAAAACCGGGATCTGCTTAAATAACTCTTCTTCACCGCGCATATCCGGGGTGGGGGTAAACTGCGGCGTTGGGGTCAGGGTCGCGGTCGGAATTGCGGTTGGCAGCAACGCCATCAACACTTCGGTCAGCTTTTGTTTAATCCCTGGAAAATTGGGGTCCAGTTTGATCACATATTCAAAACGGCTACGCGCCATCTCATAGCGCTGGTTGTTCATATCATCCAGGCCCAATTGGAACTGTTCCGCCGCCGCCATAGCCAACAGGCTCGACTGTTTTGCGACCCGGCTCTGGATACCCGATTGGTACCCCACGTAGCTGCCCAGGCCGCCAGCCAGCAGAATCAGCACAATCCCGCCAAAAATTAGCCAGCCCCGCCCACGCTTTTTGGGTTTGGGCGCCGGTTCACCGCTTGGGGGAAGCGGCGGGGGTGGAGTATTGTCAGGAGCCGCTACAGAACCATCATCGGGCTGTGCCACGATCATAGGCCGCGTGGGCCCCGTACTGCCCGCAGGTCCATTGGCTGAATTATCGGATTTTACCAGCCGTACCGGCCGGGTCGCTTCATTGTTATGGTTTTCGTCAGACATGAAATTGATTATACCTCAACCTAAAGCCGCACCACGGAGCGGAGTTCTTTCCACACAAACGGCACAAAAGCCGCCCCGCCGGCCAGCATACTGCTCACCGAAACCGCCACAGCCGGGATGCGTCCGGTCAGCAGCGCGAAAAGACCGCTCACCACCAGGCCCGCTGCCGCCGCCCCCAAAACAGCGCGCGGCAGGGTATCTCCCAGTGTAACCCGCAGACCCATGCGCCGGTTCAACACCACCAGCAGAACCACAGTCTGGAGGCTGTAAGCCGCAGTATCGGTCAGCGCAATTCCTGGCGCCCCCAGCCAGCGGTACATCCCCAGTCCCAGGCTCACATAAACCAGCAGCGTCATCAGCGCCGAAAAAAACGGGATGACGGCATTCTGCTGCGAATAGTATGAGCGGGCGGCAATTTCGAGGATCGCGTGCCCCACCAGCCCCACCAGAAAACCGCGCGTCACCCACATCATCAGGTCCGCCTGGGCCGCGGTCAGGTCAAACACCACTTTTACCAGGGGTTCCAACCCTAACCCAAGCACTACCGCCACCGGCAGGGTCAGTCCAAACAGAATCCGCACGCATTTTTCGATTGTATCCCGAAATTTCTCGCGCTCTTCCAGTGCCACCAGCTCCGAAATAGCGGGCAGCAACGCCATACCTAGCGCCGTGCCTAAAATGGTCTCAGGCACCTGCTGGATCATCCAGCCATACGTCAGCGCTGAAACCGAACCTTCTGCCAGGCGTGAGGCCAGGTTATCGCGCACTACAAACATCAATTGAATGCAAAACATCACCCCCAGGCGCGGGATCATCACCTTCAAAACCCGGCGCACATTGGGGTCGTTCAGACCAATTTTGGGCGACCAGTGGAACTTGAACTTAATTAATCCCGGAATCTGGATCGCCAGATGCAGCACCGCGCCCAAAATCACACCGTACACCAGGCCATACACCCCCATTCCAAATGCCGGTAGTTGAATCCCCGCCACTACCGTCGGTTTATCCGGAGACAGCACCACTGCGCCAAAGATCTGCCCCAGGTTATACAACATGGGCGCCAGCGCCGGCAGAAAAAAGTGCTGGTTGGCCTGCAGGCTGCCCATCACCAACCCGCTGATCGAAAATATTAACGTAGCGATCAAATTCAGGCGCATCAGTTGAATGACTACATCCTGCTGCACCCCGGAAAAACCTGGCGCCACACCGATCTCAGAGCGCACCAGCGGATCTGCCAGCAGCGCGACCAGCAACGCCAGCACGGCTGTACCGATAAATGCCAGGTTGGCAATCCGGCTGAAGAGTTCCCAGGCCGCCGGGCGGCCCTCTTTGGTGAGGATCTGCGTCAGCACCGGAATAAATGCCAGCGCCAATGCGCCGCCTGAGATCAGGGCAAACAGAAGATCAGGCAAATTATTGGCAATATTGAAGGCATCCAGATCCTTCGAAAAATCGAACTGGCGGGCAATCATCACCTGGCGCACAATGGCCAGGCCCTTATCCACTGCCAGCAGCACGAAAAGCATCAGGGCATTGCGAGTTAGGCGCGACATGCCCAGTATTATACCTTGCGATGGAGCCTTTTTTTACGGGCGTACCCCGGCTTGAACACCATTTTTGGGCGGGCTCGCCTATCTGAGGTAAAATATTCATGGGAATTATCCAGATTAGAGGATCGCTTGAAACAAACTATACCTACAGAACCCGCCCGGCTGGAATTCGATCACGTCACCGTTGCCTACAACGGCAAAGCTGTGCTTGAGGATGTCTCCTTTGATGTGCCGCATGGCGCCCAGGTGGCCGTGGTTGGCCCCAATGGCGCCGGCAAATCGACCCTGTTCAAGGCCCTGGTGGGGCTGGTGAGCGTGCGCAGTGGCCAGATCCGCATCCACAGCCAGCCGCTGCGCCACCACCAGGACTGCGTGGCTTATATCCCGCAGCGAGAAGAAGTCGATTGGCGTTTCCCGGTCAGTGTGTGGGACGTGGTAATGATGGGTCGCTTTGGCAAATTCGGCTGGTTCGGCCGGCCCACCCCCACCGACCGGCAGGTCGTGACCCAGGCACTGGGCCAGATGGGCCTGCAGGACCTGGCGCAGCGTGCCATCGGCGAACTTTCGGGCGGCCAGCAGCAGCGCGTGTTTCTGGCGCGCGCGCTGGCGCAGGAACCCCATATTTTGCTGATGGATGAGCCTTTCACCGGGATCGATATTCGCACCCAGGAAGTCACCCTGAAGCTGCTGGAAGACTTGAAAGCATCCAAAGTGACCGTGCTGGTCTCAACTCACGACCTGAATATGGCCGCTGAACGCTTTGAACTGACCGCCCTGCTCAATCACCGCCTGGTTGCATTTGGCCCGTCTCACGAGGTCTTTACCCCCGAACACATTGCATCCGCCTTTCACCAGGTGCTATTTTTGAACGGCGCCGCGGTGGTGGATGACTGCTGCGGGCACGACCATGCCGATTTACAGGAGCAGGATGCATTGGAAGAACCGCGATGATCATCAGCTGGCTGCTCGACCCCATGCAATACGTTTTCATGCAGCGCGGTCTGATAGCCGCGTTGATCATCGGTGTGCTGTGTGCCGTCATCGGGTGCTACGTGGTGCTGCGCTCCATGGCCTTTTTGGGCGACGCCCTGGCCCACGCCATTTTACCCGGCGTGGCCATCGCCTACCTGCTGGGCGGTTCGTTGCTGATCGGCGCATTGGTCGCGGCGATTGTGGTGGCCATTGCCATCGGTTTCTTTTCGCGCGGCGGAATGATCCGCGAGGATACCGCCATCGGCATCCTTTTTGCCGCCGCCCTATCTTTGGGGGTGGCGTTGATCAGTTCCATACGCACCTATGCCGTTGACCTCAGCCACATCATGTTCGGCAACATCCTGGGGGTCAGCGCGGCCGACCTGTGGCTGGTGGGAGTGCTTTCGGCGCTGGTGCTGATCATTCTGGTGGTGCTCTACCGGCCCTTCCTGGTCGTCACCTTCGATCCGGTGCTGGCCAAAACCCTGCGCCTGCCCACCGAGGGCCTGCGCAACCTCATGCTGATTCTACTGGCCGTCACCATCGTCGTTTCCATGCAAACCGTGGGCATAGGCCTGGTCGCCGCCATGCTGGTCACCCCGGCCGCGGCGGCTTATCTGCTCACCAGCCGCCTGCCGATGATGATGGTCGTCTCCGGGCTGATCGGCGGCCTTTCCAGCCTGATCGGCCTATACCTGAGCTATCATCTCAGTATCGCTTCCGGAGCCGCCATCGTGCTGGTGGCAACCGGCTTCTTCCTTCTGGCTTTCTTCTTTTCTCCCCGCCGCGGACTGGCCTGGAAGGCATTTCGTTAAAACCAACCAGCCGCACCCACGTTGTGACCCCACAAAAGTATCTTCTCCGTGTTCACCGTGGTTAGATTATATAAGCTGCCCATGCTGAAGCGGAGCCCACAATATAATCTTTTTCTTCTCTTCTCTGTGCCTCTGAGCCTCTGTGGTGAATATCAAAAAAGGATACTGTATGCCGAGTCTGAAACCCCGCCTGTCCATCGTCGCTGTTCCCATCGGAAACTTTGGCGATATCACCTTGCGTGCCATCGAAACCCTGCGCGAAGTCGATGTGGTGATCTGCGAAGAAATTAAAGAAGCCAGCACCTTGCTCAAACGCCTGGAGATTCCCGGAAAAGAGCTGGTGGCGCTCAACGAACACAACGAGAACGAACTGGTGCCTTCCCTGATTAACCGCATGTTTCAGGGCAACCTGCACATGGCGTTAATCTCCGACTGCGGCACGCCGGTCTTTTCAGACCCTGGTTCCGCCCTCATCCGCCATGCCTCCGATTTCGGGGTGCAGGTCACACCCATTCCGGGGCCTTCTTCTCTGATGGCGGCCCTTTCGGTGTTGGATTTTAAGCTCGAGCGCTTTATCTTTGCCGGCTTCCTTCCGCGCGACCCCGATGAGCGCCGCCGCGAGCTGACCCGCCTGCGCGGCCTGCGCATGCCGGTGATTCTGATGGATACCCCCTACCGCCTGATGGCGCTGCTGGAAGATGTTTCCAAAACGTTTGGCAAGGGCGCCGGCGTCACCCTGGTGTGCGATATTTCGCTGCCCAAAGAGGCCATTTACCGCGGCCCGGTCGGCGAGGTGAAAGATCAATTCGGCCAGCGCAAAGCCGAATTTATCCTGATCGTGCATAACGGCCAGCAATAACCCCTGTTTGGCAGGCGGCCCGGGGATGGTTATCCCCGGTCCGCCTGCTTTTATTTCACATATCCCAACTTCACCAGCAGTTCGCCATTGTAAATGGCGCCGCCTGCCGCCCCCCGAATGGTGTTATGGCTGAGCACCACCAGTTTATAATCCAACAATGGGTCCGGGCGCACCCGGCCAACCACTGTGGTCATGCCGCGCCCGGTCATACGGTCCAGCCGGGGCTGTGGGCGGTTGGCTTCGGTGCGCACCCGCATTACCGGCTGCGGGGTGGAAGGCAGCTCCTGCGCTGCAGCCGGCGGCTGGTAATCCGCCAGGGCAGCGCTCACCTCCGCCAGCGAAGCCTTGCGGCCCAACTCCAACGACAGGCACACCACATGCGAATCGATCACCGCCACCCGGTTGGTGTGCGCCGAGATCACAAAATCGGCCAGCTCGATCTGGCTGCCGGCGATCGTCCCCAGCATTTTGCGCGGCTCCCATTCCACCTTGGCTTCTTCGCCATCAATGTTCGGTATCACATTATCGAGAATATCCATCGCCGCCACGCCGGGATACCCTGCCCCGGAGACTGCCTGCATGGAAACGGCGAACACCCGTTTCAGTCCAAAGGCATCCAGCAGCGCCTTGAGCGCCACCGTCATGCCGGTGCTGGTGCAGTTGGGGTTGGTCACAATCCCGCCGCGCCAGCCGCGCTCGCGGCGCTGGGCGTCGATCAGCGCCACGTGCCCGGCATTCACCTCCGGCACCAGAATGGGCACATCCGCGTCTTTGCGATAAGCCGAAGCATTGGAACACACCAGCATGCCTGCCTGCGCGAATTCCGGCTCCACGCTTTTGGCAATCTCGGTCGGCAGTGCTGAGAAGACCAGCGCCGCCCCCGCCACCGCGCCCGGTTCTGTCGGCACCACCACCCGATTGGCAGCCCATTCCGGCATCAGTTCGCCCAAAATCCAATGGCAGGTCTCACCGTACTTCTGCCCCACCGACCGGTCCGAGCCGGTCAGCGCCACCACTTCAAACCACGGGTGCCCGTCCAGTAATTGCACAAAGCGCTGTCCCACCGAACCGGTCGCCGCCAAAATAGCCACAGGAATTTTTTTCATCGCTCCTCCTCCACGCATCATTCCACACGAAACTAAATCAAGTTATGCACGGCCTGCACCGCGTGGCGGATACTCGCGCCGTCCGTCACCAGGCTGATCGAAACTTCCGAAGAACCCTGCGCAATCGCGATCACATTCACGCCGCTGTTGCCCAGCGCGCTGAATACCTTACCCGAAATTCCCGGCGTCGAGCGCATCCCGGCCCCCACCACGGTCACAATTACCACCTCATCCGTCGCCCACACCCGGTCAATATCCTGATTGTCTAGTTCACGCGCAAAAACTTGTTCCAGCGCTGCCAACACCCGCCCGGCGAACTCGCACGGCACCGCGAAACAAATCGATTGTTCGGAAGAGGCCTGGGTAATTAATGGCACGCTCACGCCTATCGCCGCCACTGCCGTGAAGGTACGGGCTGCCACACCGGGCACACCCAGCATACCGCGCCCTTCCACCGTGATCAGGCTCAGCCCCTTGATCGCCGTCACTGCCCGGATCTGCCCGTGCACATTGGCCGGGTTATCCCCCACCAATCGCGTGCCAGCGAAATCGGGATGGAACGTATTACACACCCGCAGTCCCACCCCGGCATCGATCACCGGACGAATGGTTTTGGGGTGCAGCACCTTGGCGCCAAAATAGGCCAGCTCTGATACTTCGCGGTAGGTCAGTTCAGGAATGGTGCGCGCTTCGGGCACCAGGCGCGGATCGGTGGTCATCACACCGTCCACATCCGTCCAGATCCACACATCATCCGCCGGCAGCACCGCGCCCAACAACGCCGCCGAATAATCGCTGCCGCCCCGTCCCAGCGTGGTCGTCACCCCTTTGGGCGTGGCGCCGATGAACCCGGTCACCACCGGCACAATACCGTCTTCCAGCATCGGCAGCAGCGTCTGGCGGGTCTTCAGGGTGGTCGCCGCCAGGTCTGGCACCGCCGATTGGAAGGTTTCGTTGGTCACCACCAGGCGAGTGGCATCCACAGCCTGCGCCGCCACCCCCAACGCCACCACTGCCTCAGCCGCCAGCCGCACCGAAAGCCGCTCGCCCAGCGAGGCTACCGCGTCCAGCGCGCGCGGCGAGGCCTCGCCCAGCACAGAAATCGCCCGGCACAGCACCTCAAATTCAGCGATCAGCCCTTCTACCGCGGCTTTCACTTCCGCGCGCCGCTCGTCCAGCGCCAACGCATCGATGATTTCAGTGTGCCGCCGCTGCAGTTCTTCCACCGCATCCGTCAGCCCACTCACATCGCACTCCGCCGCCTGGTGCGCCTGCTTCAGCAACAGATCCGTAACGCGCGCCAAAGCCGAAACCACCACCACCACCCGCGGCCAATCCCGGCGCGTATCGCGGACAATTTCCGCCATTTGGCTCATCGCCGCGGGCGAACCCACCGACGTTCCGCCAAATTTCATCACCACCGTCCGGACCGCAGGATCGTTCATACCGTTTTCCCCGGCCAGTTATTCCACAATTTGATCGTAAACTGCTCAGCCATGCTCTCATCCTCATTCCAGAATAAAAATAAAAACCCTCCAATATTGCGGAGGGCCTTTTTTCAAACGAATGCGTCTACCATCAAGTGCAGTACCTACGCAGAACCGGCCCTGTGGACTTTGGGAGTACCAGTGGTAGTCATCTTCATACCGGTAGTGCTTTCAAAACAGGTCTGAATTTTTTGTTCCAGTATCATAATGCAGGATATTAACACCTTTTAGAATGCTTGTCAAATGGTTTATTGCATGGTTTTTTGGGTGTGATGATCAACCAATCTTTCGGTTTTCCTGCCTTTATTTTTACCGAACCAGCTATAATAAGAACAACTTATCCCATACACCCGATTCTCATCCCAAAAGCCGCGCGCACTTCGAGGATCACACATAATAGCTTTTTCTCCGAGTCCTCCGTATCTGCCGCTTTGCAGGGCTTCGATGCCACCCGAACCCGCTGTGGGTGCCCGCAGGGGCAGGTAGGTGCCGTGGTCAATTCACATAAAGTAACACTGAAAGGATTTCACAATGGCCCGTTATACCCGCCTGCAAGTTTATGACGCCATGCTCACCACTGGCCTGGTTCCCCTGTTCTATCATGATCAGCCCGAAGTCGCCCAGGAAATCGTCAAAGCGGTTTCCGCCGGCGGCGCGCGCGTGCTGGAATTCACCAACCGCGGCGAAAAAGCGCTCACCGTCTTTTCTCACCTGAATGCCTTCATCGAAAGCGCCAAACTGCCGATCATCCTGGGCGTCGGTTCGATCGTGGATGCCCCCACGGCTGCCCTCTACCTGGCCCATGGCGCCAATTTCATCGTCGGCCCGCTCTTCAACCCGGAAGTGGCGAAATTATGCAACCGCCGCAAGATCGCCTACCTGCCCGGCTGCGCCACCGTGGCCGAAATCTCCACTGCCGAGGAATCCGGAGTGGAAATCGTTAAGATTTTCCCTGGTGAAACCGTGGGCGGCCCCAGTTTCATCAAAGCCGTGCTCGGCCCACTCACCTGGTCGCGCCTGATGCCCACCGGCGGCGTGGATGCCACCCGCGAATCGGTGCAGAGCTGGCTGAAAGCCGGCGCCTGCTGCGTGGGGCTGGGCAGCAATCTCATCCGCAAAGATTGGGTCGCCAGCGGCAATTACCAGGCCATTCAAGATACCACAAAGTCCATTCTGGAATGGATTGCTCAGACCAAAGCCTAAACGGAGCCACTCATGACCTATTTTCTGGGAGTCGATGTTGCTACCACCGGCGTAAAAGCCCTGCTGATCGATGGCAATGGCCAGGTGGTGGGTACTGCCAACACCGAGCAGCCCCTCTACACACCGCACCCGCTCTGGAGCGAACAGGACCCCGCCGATTGGTGGAACGGGGCGCTGCAATCCATCCGCCAGGTTTTTGAGCAAACCGGCGTCTCCGGCGCGCAGGTGTCTGCCGTGGGTCTGACCGGGCAGATGCACGGGCTGACCCTGCTGGATGAAGCCGGCGCCGTGCTGCGTCCCGCCATCCTGTGGAACGATCAGCGCACCGCCGCGCAGTGCGACCAGATCCGTGCCCGGCTGGGACGCAGCCGACTGATCCAAATCACCGGCAACGATGCCCTCACAGGCTTCACCGCCCCAAAAATCCTGTGGGTGCGCGACCACGAGCCCGAAATCTATGCGAAAATCCGCCACATACTGCTCCCCAAGGATTATGTGCGCTACCAATTGACCGGTGGATTCGCGGTCGATCGCGCCGACGGCTCGGGCACCATTTTGTTCGATATTCGCACCCGCGATTGGTCGCCAGAGATGCTCGCCGCGCTCGATATTCCATTGGCCTGGCTGCCCCAGACCTTTGAAGGCAGCGCCGTCACCGGCGCCATCACCGCCGAAGCCGCCCGCCTCACCGGTCTCACCGCAGGCACCCCCGTGGTCGGCGGCGGCGGCGACCAGGCCGCCCAGGCCGTGGGCGTTGGCGCGGTAGAGCCCGGCATCATCGCCCTCACCCTGGGCACCTCCGGTGTGGTTTTTGCCACCACTGATGGCCCCTTTATCGAGCCTGAAGGGCGGCTGCACGCCTTCTGCCATTCAGTGCCGGAGCGCTGGCACCTGATGGGCGTCATGCTCTCCGCCGCGGGCAGCCTGCGCTGGTTCCGCGACACTTTTGCCCCCGGGCAGGATTATGACTCCCTGCTGGCTCCCACTGCCGCCATCCCCATCGGCTGCGAGGGGCTGCTCTTTCTGCCCTACCTGACCGGCGAACGCACCCCCCACCCCGACCCGCTGGCGCGCGGGGCCTTTGCCGGCATCACCGTTCGCCACACACTGCCGCACTTCAGCCGCGCCGTACTGGAAGGGGTGGCTTTTGGCCTGCGCGACAGTTTTGAGCTGATCAAATCCGCCGGTCTCAGCCAGATCCATCAGGTGCGCGTATCCGGCGGCGGCGCGCGCAGCCCGCTCTGGCGCCAGATTCTGGCAGACGTCTTCCAATCGGAACTCGTCACGGTTAACACCACCGAGGGCGCAGCCTTTGGCGCCGCCTTGCTGGCCGGCGTCGGCGCCGGCTTCTGGCCCGATGTCGACACCGCCTGCCGCGGCGCGGTGCAGGTCACCGGCTCCACTCAGCCCACCCCCGCCGGCATCGCCGCGTATGAGCCCGTTTATGCCAATTATCGCCAGCTATACCCGGCGCTCAAGCATCTGAGCCACCAGCTCAGTCAATAATCGCGGGCCGGGGCTGCCTCCTTTGGGGCAGCCCCGGCTCCCTTTCGCCTGCCGCGATGATCAAATTAATCACCTGGAACTGCCAGGGGGCCTTTCGCAAGAAATATCCCCTGATTGCCAACCTTGCGCCCGACCTGGCCGTGATCCAGGAATGCGAACATCCCGACCGCATCCCCTGGAAATTCGGCCAGGCGCCCACCCGCATACTGTGGTTTGGCGAAAGCCTCACCAAAGGGCTGGGCATCTTCTCCTGGAGTGACTTTCAATTTGAGGCCCTTGCCGAATACGACCACAGCATTCGCTATTGCGTTCCCATCCAGATTACCGCGCCCTATATCTTTAACCTGATCGCGATCTGGGCCATGGATCACAAGGACGACCGTCACAGCTACAGCGGGCAGGTTTACCTTGCGGTCGGCAGCTACCGCGAATTGATCCAATCTGCCGACACAGTGGTAATGGGCGACTACAACAGCAGCAAGCAAACCACGCCGCGCTCGCGCCTGGGCAATCACGCCACCCTCACCCTCGATCTGCATGACCTGTGGCTGGTGAGCGCCTATCATCAGTTCCACCATGAGCAGGAAGGCCACGAAAAACGCTGGACCTTCTTCCATGGCCGCAAAATCGACCGGCGCGCGCACATCGATTACGCTTACATTCCGGTGCGCTGGCTGCGCCGCCTGGCCAATGTACAGGTCGGCGACCCCAAAATCTGGCTGGAGCACAGCGACCACTGCCCGGTGATCGTCGAAATCCAGGAAAAAGAAAAAGGCCTGATCGTTTAGGCCTTTTTTCGTAACAGACTGAGCCGATACCTTTTTTCGCAGTACCGCATAACATGCTATTGGCATTCAAAACCTAACCCCCCGGCCCCGAGGCGGGAAGGGGGAGAAAAGCAGAGGTCTGCGGAGATTTTGCCACGTCCCATGGCAAAATCTCCGCTTATAATTGCTCCCCTCCCCGCTTCGGGGAGGGGCCGGGGAAGGGGGATGAGAGAGAAATTTTGCTTTATAGCAAGTTATGCGGTATTGCCTTTTTTCTTTAATAGCCTTCATGACACCTCGCTGGTGTGAAAGGGCTGGAATCAAAAACCGCCTGGAACGGCGGTTTTCTGTGGAGGTGCCCCCACGGGGACTCGAACCCCGGTTATAGCCTTCATGACACCTCGATGGTGTGAAAGGACTGGAATCAAAAACCGCCTGGAACGGCGGTTTTCTGTGGAGGTGCCCCCACGGGGACTCGAACCCCGGTTATAGCCTTGAAAGGGCTGTGTCCTAACCTCTAGACCATGGGGGCAACGAACAAGATTTTATCATTGGCTTGCTTTGCGGTCAAGGAATTCGCGGGACCAGTTTTAGGTGTTCTTTTGCTCTTTTAGCGCCACCAGCACCCGCGCATATTCCTGCTCCACCCGCGGCAGATACGCCCGCGCCGCCGGCAGATCACCGCGCACCACCAGTTCTTCAAACTCAAGGCAGTAGCTCATCAAAACCTGCGCTCCCAGGTTGCCCCCCGAGCCTTTCAGGCTGTGTGCTGCGTGCCGCATGATCGCCACATCTTCATCCTCAGCCGCCTGGCGCAATTTCGCCATCAGCTCCGCCGATTCTTCCTCGAACAGTTCAATAATCTCGACCAGCAAATCGTCCTCACCCTCCATCTGCAGTTCGCGTATCCCATTCAACACCTGCAGATTAATCGGACTGGCGACCGCCACCTGCTGTTCATATTCTCCCGCAGGGAGCAGCGGCCCAGACCCATTTACCCAGCGCTCCAGCACCTGCCGCAGCGCATCGATCGTCACCGGTTTGCTGATGTAATCATCCATGCCCGCAGCCAGGCAGGCCTCGCGGTCTCCCTGCATGGCATTTGCCGTCATCGCCACCACCGGAATCCGCCGGAGGCCGCCGGCTTGTTCCATCAGGCGAATCACCCGCGTCGCTTCAAATCCGTCCATTTCGGGCATCTGGCAGTCCATTAAAATCAGGGCATAGGGTTTGGCCCCACTCGCGATCGCATCGACCACCTGTTGACCGTTCTCCACGCCATCTACCGCGTACCCCAATTTCCTCAACTGTATCGCCGCCAGCCGTTGATTGGCCTGGTTATCCTCAGCCAGCAGCACCATCTGGCCGGTTGACAAGGTTCTCTCCCCCACCGGTGCCTCTTCGCGCAGTCCAGCCATCTTCTCCATATCTTCCGCCTGGCCCTGCACCTCCGAGCGACCACCCTTCACCAGCACATTGGTCAGGGTCTCAAGCAGAATCGCCTGGTGAATCGGTTTACTGATTGTTACCAAACAGCCATCAGCCACCCCCCGACCAGCTTCGCGGCGCTGATCGTAATGAGTGAGCAAAATTAAACACGGATTTCCGTTTGCCGGGTCAGCCTTCACTCGTTGCACCAGATCGCTGCTGCCCCCCCCCAGAATGACATCGAGCAGCAGCACCTGATACGGATCCTGCTGCTCCCCGGCCGCGCGCATCATCGCGTGGGCTTGCTCAGCATCGGCAACTGCGTCGGGGCGCATCCCCCATGCGGTCAGGTAATCTTTTAAGATCTCACGCTGCATGGCAGATGGGTCCACGATCAGAATGCGCGGTTCGCCCAGTTCCACTTTTAACGCACTGCCCATGGTAGATTCTTCCAGCGGTTCCAACAGCGCGGTGAACCAGAATGTCGCACCACTACCGGGACGGCTTTCCACGCCAATCTCGCCGCCCATCAATTCCACCAGGCTCTTTGAAATTGCCAGTCCTAGCCCGGTTCCGCCATATTTACGCGTGGTGCTGCCATCGGCCTGGGTAAACGGTTGGAACAGATGTCTGCGGGCAACTTCCGTCAACCCAATCCCGCTGTCCTGCACCGAAAAACTCAGCTCGGCTTTGCCCGCGCTCAGATCCTTCAACACCACCTGCACCACAATTTGCCCCGATTCGGTGAACTTTACTGCATTGCTCATCAGATTCATCAAGATCTGGCGCAGACGCGTGGGGTCACCGCGCAGCCGGCGCGGAATCTGCGGTGAGATAAATGCCATTACGGAAATATTCTTCTGGTTAGCTTTGTTCAGGAAGAAGTCCATTACACCTTCCACCAGGCCAACCACATCCAGATCGATCGATTCCAACCCCAACCGTCCGGCCTCAATTTTGGAAAAATCGAGAATATCATTGATCAGCGCCATCAGGATCTGAGCCGAATCGCGTACCACCTCCGTAAACTCCTGTTGTTCGGGGTTAAGCGGCGTATCCAACAACAGTTCGGTCATCCCGATCACTGCGTTCATCGGTGTGCGAATCTCATGGCTCATCGTCGCCAAAAATTCCGATTTTAAGCGCGAACCTTCCAGGGCCAGGTCGCGCGCTTCAGAAAGCGCCACACTGTTTTGAGCAATTTCATCGGCATAGTCGCGCATCTGGTGCAAATATTGTTCGCGCTCCATCTCGGTCCCGATCCACTGCGCCATCAGTTGCAAAAACTCCTGTTCCATCAGCGTCAGCAGAGCGGAATGCGGCTTCAAACTGGAGAAATTAATCGTTCCATAGGCTTTGCCGGCCACCACAATCGCCGCGCCCAGGTAAGCCTCAGCCTTCATCACCTGATAGCACGGGTGATTGGCCCACGGGCTGGCTCCGGCATGGTCAATGCTGAGCGGGGTGGACATTTGCAATGTTTCACTACAATACGTGTCACCCAATGGCAGCACAGTCCCACTTTGCAGCGGCTGCGCTGTTGAAAAAACAGCGTGGATCTCGTAGCGCTCGCCCTGAATGTGCGCGATAATGCCCGTCTCCAGGTCGAAAAACTGGCAACCCATCACCAGCAGGGCCTGTATTTTGTCATTAAAGGCCAATTCCTGGCTGGCAGTGATCGAATACAGCGCCCGCAGTGATTCCTCGCTTTTGCGTAAAGAGACCTCGGCGCGCTTCAGCTCGGTCATATCGGTCAGCGTGCTGATCGCCCCTGTCACTTTGCCATTCACCCATAGCGGCACGCGATTAACCAATCCGTAGACCACCTTCCCATTGCGATTTTTGAAGCGCAGTTCAAAAGCGCTTGTTTTCCCTTCGTTTTGCTGCGCCAATGCCATATGGATCAGGTTGTGATCCTCTTTCAAAGACAGGTCAAAAGAGGTTTTCCCAATTAATTCCTGCGGTTCATAACCGATCATCGCCGCGAAGGCAGGGTTCACAAATTCATAGCGGTTTTCCAGGCTCGTTACGATCAAACCCTGTCCCATAGTTTTCATAATCAGGCGGGCAAAATCGCGCTCGCGCTCCAACTCGCGCATCATCTGCCGGCGTTCGCTGATATCCAGCGCCAAACCTAACGCGCCAATAATACTGCCTGAGGCGTCAATAAATGGTTCCAGGTATGCCTGAAAATAACGCTGCTGAAAAAACACTTCGAAGGTAACGCGCTCCCCTTTCAGCGCCCGCTGGTGCATTTCTACCGGCTGCAGATCCTCTCCAAACGCACCAAACATCGTTTGTAGTGTGGCTTGCAAGGGTAAATCGAAACTGGCCAGGGCGCTGCCGCGGATGGACGTAATTTGCATGTGTACATCCGTCGTCCATAAAATCGCCGGCATTTGATCCAGCATCAGCAGCAAACTGTTCTGACTGCGCCGCAGTTGCTCCAGTGTGCGCTGGCGCTCAATCGACATGGCAAACGAGGCCGCCGCCACGTGCAGCAATGCCACCTCAGACGCATCCCACAAACCATCCTGAATACAGTTATCAAACCCAATAAAACCATAAAACTCGCTGCCGATAAAAATGGGCAGCACCAAAATGGCCCGAATTTGCTGCGCATGCAAAACATCCTGAATATCCGCCGGAAATTGTTCCACTCTACCGTAGATGGCTTCACCACGCAACATGCGCACATACCAATCGGCCAGACCCCCACTGTAGGTAATTTTTTTCAGGTTTGGGTTATTCGCCTGCGATTGAATGCCCGGCGCGCACCATTCCGCTACCTGGCCGGTCAGCAACTGTCCGCCGGCATCCTGCTGATTGGCAAAAATATACACCCGGCTGGCACCAGCCGACTCACCCAGGGCTGCCATCACAGCATCCCAATTGCCCTTTGGCCCTTGCTCGGCTTGCAAAAATAGCCCCTGAATTTCCACCAGGGCTTCCAGGTAGTGCTCGCGCTTATCTAATGCCTCTTCTACCCGCAGCCGGTGGGCCAGTTGCGCCTGCAGTTCTTTGTAAAGGTTGGCGGCTTCGATGGCCTGGCCGGCCGATGCGCTGACATTATTCACCAGCGCCAGTTCGCGATCCGCAAATTTACGCGGGGTGCTGCTGGAAATCGCCAGCAAACCAATCAACTGTCCCCGAATCACCAGCGGCATCAGCAAATAAGAAGTCACACCGCGCCGTTCCAGGGCTGGGCGCATGGCCGTAAAACGCGCATCGGTCCGTATATCTTCCACATATAATGCCGTACGAAGCTGGCTGATTTCCTTTTCCAGCGCCACTGGCACAAGTTCAACCCATTCTCCCACGGTCGAAAGCGTCTCCGGCGTGTGAAATTCTGCCACCACCTGCACCCGGTGGCTTTTCACGTCCATCAGTGCCCCTGCCACCCGCTGCACACCCAGAAAAGAGGCCAATTCCTTACAGACGGTATCGAGAATTTTTTGCGGTTCCAGCGCTGCTGCCTCTGCCGTGATGATCCGATTTAATAACAGGCTTTCTTTCAAGCGCCATTCGATTTCATTTTCCAGTTGACTCCGTTCCGAAACATCGCGAATCAGAGCATAGGCATACTTCAAATTTCCTGCCGCGATCTGGCTGGCGCTAATTTCCAGGTCGCGCTTTAACCCGCTTGGCGAGACAAACCGTACGTTGATCAGGAATCTTTTGCCCATTTGCAGCATACTGCGAATTTTCTCGTGAAATTCCGCAAAGTCATCGGCAGTGGTCATGTCGGGCATCAACTTTTCGACCGGCTGTCCAACTAAACTTTCTTTTGCCGCGCCAATCATTTCACACAACGCAGTGTTGACCTCAACGATAACCAGATCCGGCCAGCGCAAGATGGCAAAGCCTTCCACCGCCTGTTCAACCATTGCCAGGTAAATATCGCGCCTTACCAGGCTTTCATCTTCCATCAGGTGCGCTGCTTCCAACGCGGTTTCCAACGGCCGGCGCAATTCCATCAAATTGCCAATCTCTTGCACGGCTTCATTCTGCCTGGGTCCGGTTTTTACCCGCGGATCCTGCACCTCACGCGCCAGACGGCGCACAGGATTCATCACAAATCGTTCAAACACCACCAAAAACCCGATACTTAAGATCACCCCCACCAGGATAATCGCCAGTAAAAAAATATTCAGGCTCCATAAACCTTGCTGGTAAATCGTGCGCGGGTTAACCATCTGTATCACACTCACCGGCCGCTGGTTGGCATCGCGCAGCACCAGATACGCCGTAATCACCTGCTCATCCCGCGCCAAGATGATTTCATTTTTCATTTTGGCCGCATCCACCGGGTCGCGCAGTTCTGCCGGAGCCCCCTCAATGGACAATAGGGTGATTTGCGTACGGGGCACCCGTGCCGCTTGTGCCAGCAGATTTTCATCCAATTTTCGCGCAAAGATCAGGGTACCGGCGGCCTGGCCCTGCTGGTTTGAGGGCAAAATCGGTTTCGCCGCCGCCAAAAAATACGTACTCCCCAGCCGAAGCACCCCCTTGGGATTACCTTGGGCTGCACTCAACGTCAGCAGTTGCCCCCCTTGCAAATAACCTTCTATCCCGGTGGGTATGCCGGATACCAGTTCGTTTTGATCGTTGATCTGAAACCCACGCACCGCTTTGCCATCACGCCCGATAAAAACCACCAGTTGGATGCGCAGGTTGGTTAACACTTCGACGCTCAGGTTCCGTTCCTGGTAGTCCGGATTAAGATTTTGCATATACCCGAAGGTCTCATCCCACATTGCCCAATCCTGCGCGGTTGCAGCCAACTGCCCCTGGGCCTCCTCAACAAACCGGTTCAACTCGGCAATCCCAACCGTCACCTGGTCTTGTTCAGCCTGCTCAAACTGGTTGAGCAGCAGTCCATTGAAAGCCGCGTAAGCCCCGGCAACCAGAATGACCAGGATGGTAGTAATAATCAGGATCGTTTTCGTGCGAATAGACATGGCTTAACGCTTGGGTAACATGCGCTCTTGAACTCGTTTCCAGGCTTCCGAGGGGTTTGCCGGTTTTTGTTTTTGGTCTTCTTCGCGGCTGAGCGAATAGGCAAAATCCTCAAACAGCGCCCCAATCGGCGACATGGGTGCGGCAATCACCGGGGGTGCCCCCAGATTAATCGCTGAAACAAAAGTCTCCGGCGCAAACGGCACCACCATTTGAATGGTCTGCCGCAGCACATTTTCAATATCTTTGCGCGCCAGGCCGCGCCGTTCAAAGACCCAGTTAAGCACCATGGTGACTTTTTCGCGCGCATAACCCAACGTATCAAAAACTTCCAGTGCGCCGGCCATAGCGCGCACCGAAGCTAATTCCGGTGCCAGCAGGGTCACATACCCATCTGCCAGGTCCAACCCGGCCAGGCTGGTTTCGCGAAAATCGTGCGGCATATCGAGCACCACATAACTGTACCGGTCACGCAGCATCTCGATCACTTTCTTAACATGTTCAGGTTTCACCAGCTCCCCGTCCGAAACCGCGCGCGGCGCGGCCAGCACCGCCACCCCGCTGGGAGAGCTGATTAGCACGTTTTGCAGCAAATCCGGCTCCAATTCCTCCGGCGACATATTCGCCAGATCGGCCCAGGTATTGCGCAGCGACAGATTCAACATCAGGGCCGACTGTCCCATCGTCAGGGAAAGATCCACCAGTGCCACAGAACTGCCCCATACTTGCGCCAACCCGCAGGCCAGGTTGGTGGCCACACTCGAAACCCCCACGCCACCCCGCAGCGAAAAAACCGCGATCACTTTGCCTTGCCGGACCGTTTCCTGGCTCAGGGTTGGCATCTGCGGTTTGCGCCGCAGCAAAACCTTAATTCTCGCCTGCAACTCAGCCGATTGAAAGGGCTTGATCAGGTAATCATCTGCCCCCGATTCAAACCCCTTAATCTTTTCTTCCAAAGTGTCGTGTGCTGTTAACATGATTACAGGAATGCCCGCTGTGACCGGGTTTGCCCGCAGACGCAGGCACACCTCATAGCCATCCATATCGGGCATGGTGATATCTAGCAAAATAATATCTGGCTTGTTGGCGGTCGCAAATTCAAGCGCTTTGGGTCCGTTATCGGCCGTGAACACCTCATAACCACCGGCATGCTGCAGTGTGATCACGACAAGTTTAAGGTTAATTGGGTTATCATCAACCGTCAGAACACGAATAGCCATACGATGATCTTATCCTTCGCTGAATAATGATGAAACAAGGGCCTCGGCCGGCCTACACACCTGCGGGCAGTACACAATCGGGCGCATCGTAATCGGAGCGATTCACCAGACGCGAAACCTCCACCCGCTCCAGCGCATCCTCAGGCAGCGGATGCAGCATGGCCAGGTGCTCGCCGGAGGTGGCCGGCAAAATCCAGCGCCACAGGTCCGCGCCGCGTAGAATCACGGGCATCCTGTCATGCACCGGCGACACCACTGCATTGGCCTGGGTGGTCAGAATCGTACAACTCCGCAGGATTTTCCCTTCGGGCGAGTGCCAGCTCTCCCATAGCCCGGCCAAACCAAATGCCTTGCGATCCTTTAAATGAAAATGAAAAGGCACCGCGGACCCTTTTTTACCTTCCAAATGCTGCCATTCATAAAACCCATCGGCCAACAGAAAGCACCGGCGTTGCACAAAAGCCGAACGAAAAGAGGGTTTTTCGGCTGCTGTCTCACACCGGGCATTGATCAACCGATTGCCTATTTCAAGGTCTTTCGCCCAGGATGGAACCAATCCCCACCGCATCCATTCCACCTGGCGGGTTTGCGCATCACTCACCACGGCTACCGGTTGTGTAGGCGCCACATTATACCGCGGACGCCAATTCGCCGGCATGCTGCCCAGCGTCAACTGTTCTTGCACATCCTCGGCATCTACCATGATCGTGAATCGTCCACACATTGTGAAATCCTCTATTTGATTTTAGCACAATCCCATTAGATTACCCACGCTCGCAAATTACACTTTTGTTCATTAGAAAAAAAGGGCATTTTGTGGTTACAAAGGGGGCAGAATGAACGCTTCTGAGTATAATTACGCAAATTTATATCATGAGGTCTTCATGCCTTCTCCATTGGTTGAATGCATTCCCAACTTTTCCGAAGCCCGCCGCCCAGAGATTGTGGCGCAGATCGTCCATGCCATTCAGGCCATCGCCGGGGTGCAAATTCTGGACCAGCACTCCGATTTGGATCACAACCGCACTGTCGTCACCTATATCGGTGCGCCTGCCGCTGTGGAAGAAGCTGCCTTCCGCGCCATTGCGCGGGCCGCAGAACTGATCGATCTGAATCATCACTCCGGCGAACATCCCCGTATGGGCGCTACCGATGTAGTCCCATTTGTTCCCATCAGCGACACCTCGATGCAGGAGTGTATTGAAATGGCCCGCCGCCTGGGTAAGCGTGTGGGCAGCGAGTTAAATATTCCGGTATACCTGTATGAAGATGCCGCCACCCGCCCCGACCGCCAGAACCTCGAAAATATTCGCCGCGGCCAATATGAAGGCATAAAAGAAGAAATCCGGGTCAACCCCGAGCGCCAGCCCGATTTTGGCCCGGCGGTGTTGGGGCCTGCCGGCGCCACCGTGATCGGCGCGCGCCAGCCGCTGGTTGCCTTCAATATCTATCTCGCCACCGAAGAGGTCGAAATTGCTCAGAAAATTGCCAAAGCCGTGCGCAATTCATCGGGCGGGCTGCGTTTCGTCAAAGCCATGGGCATTTTGGTGAACGGCCGCGCCCAGGTTTCGATGAACCTCACCAATTTTCGCCAGACCCCTGTCTTTCGGGTGGTCGAATTGGTCCGGCGGGAAGCCGCTCGTTTCGGGGTCGCCATCCACCACAGTGAATTGGTGGGCTTGATCCCGCAGGAAGCGCTGATCGACTCTGCCGTCTGGTATTTACAGCTCGATGAATTTTTACCCGAACAGATTTTGGAACAGCGCCTGTTTGAAGCGTTGTCCAAAAAACCGGAATTGACCCGTGCGGCACCCGAGCCCACCTTTCTCGACCAATTGGCCGCCGGCAGCCCCACCCCGGGGGGGGGTTCAGCCGCGGCTTATGCCGGGGCAAGCGCCGCGGCCCTGTGCGCCATGGTTGCGCGCCTGACCGTGGGCAAAAAGAAATACGCCGCCGTAGAAGCGCGTATGTGGCCCATCATTGAGCAGGCCGAAAGCCTGCGCGCCGCGCTCACCCTGGCCATCCAAATCGATGCGGCCGCCTTCGACGGCATTCTGGCGGCCCTGCGCCTGCCCAAAACCAGCCCCACCGAACAGGCCGCGCGCGACGCCGCGCTAGAAAGTGCCACCCTGCACGCCGCCCAGGTGCCGCTGGAAACCGCGCAACTGGCTGCTCAGGTATTGGCCCTGGCTGCCCAGGCGGCAGCCTACGGCAACCTCAACGCGATTTCAGACGCCGCCTCTGCCGCGGCTCTGGCGCGCGCCGCGCTCACCGGAGCCGGGCTGAACGTACGCATCAACTGCCAGAGTCTGCAGAACCAGGCGCTGGGCGCCCCGCTGCTGGCCCGTCTGTCTGAGATCGAAAAGTTAACCCTGGAAGATGAAAAAACGATCCAAACCGCCCTGCGCGAACGGGCCGGCCTGATATAATACCCACGATGTAACTGCCGAAGGAGCATGAGCAATGGGACTTAAAAATGATCGCTGGATCCGCCAGATGGCGCATGAATTTCGTATGATCGAGCCCTTTGTCGATCACCAGATCCGTGACGGGGTCATCTCATACGGCGTTTCTTCTTATGGTTACGATATTCGAGTCGCCAACGAATTTAAAATATTCACTAATGTCTTTTCAGCGGTAGTCGACCCCAAGCAGTTTGATCCACGCTCGATGATCGATTTTAAGAGCGACACCTGCGTCATCCCGCCCAATTCCTTCGCGCTGGCACGCACCATCGAATATTTCCGCATTCCCCGCAACGTGCTCACCCTCTGTATCGGAAAAAGCACCTATGCCCGCTGTGGCATCATCGTCAACGTCACCCCGTTTGAGCCCGAGTGGGAGGGCTATGTCACCCTCGAAATTTCCAACACCACCCCGCTCCCGGCGCGCATCTATGCCAACGAAGGCATTGCCCAGGTGCTCTTTTTTGAGGCCGACGAACCCTGCGAAACCTCGTATGCCGACAAGAAAGGCAAATATCAGCACCAGCAGTCCATCATCCTGCCAAAAGTGTAACCAAGGACAAAAATAACTCCACTTTTACTTCTCCGTGCCTGCCGCTTCGGCCACCCGAAGGGGTGCCACGGTGAGATTTTCCAAAGCAGGGCCGCCCTAAAAATTCATTAGGGCGGCCCTGTTCACAATCTTCACATACAACGGTTGAGTTACAACTCCAGGCGTAGTTGTTGGAAAGCCGGTTCTGGCCACACCCCAATCACCCGTTCATGGTCTCGCCAGCGCACATGCACCGTGCACTCCTGCCGCCAGATGAACACCGCTTCCAGAAAATCAGGCCAATAGCCGGGATATGTAAAGGCACAGCCCATAAAATAACCCGCCAGCGCAGCTACAATCGTGTCGTGGGTGCAAAGAATATCCACAACCCCGGGCTGCTCTTCCCGATCTAATACCAGATCTAACAAGGCTGCCACCTGCGTGGGCATCGGGTCTTTCTGCCACAATATCGGCAGCGCGTTCCAGGCCGGTGCGATAAAGGGATGGCTCAGCCGGTGTTCGACCCCTCCTGGCGCCGCCCAGCCTGCTCCGCGCGCAATGGCTGCCACCGTATCGCGGCAGCGCTCCATCGGGCTCGATAACAACCGCCCCGGCTGCCGCACTTCAGCCAGCGCGCGGCCAAACCCCTCGGCCTGCCGGATACCATTTTCGGTCAACATCGCGGTGAAGGTATCTTCGGGGCGCAAGATCGGCTGGCGTTCCGAGTGGCGCAGCACCAGCCCGGCACGGCTGCCCGCCGGCAGCCGTTCAATCTGAGACAGCGTCGCGTCATACAGCGTCAAACCTGCCACGCTACTCCACGCTTACCACAGTCAAAGCGCTGATCCATTTTTCAGGCTGAACTCCGTCGATCACCAGCTTGATCATCCCATCACCCGCCACATCCAGATAGGCTTTGGCTAGCTGGTCGCCGCTTAGCTGCATTGGGCCATTACTTCCAACCACCGTCGCGGATTTATAAGTAGCAATCCCGGCGGCTTTCAACAAATCGCCCAGTTTGCGAAGTTCCAGTTCCTTGCCATTCACGCTGACTTTCACTTTGGCAATTGCGTTGACCGCGCTCAAAGCGATCAATTTTATCGTCCCATCCGCGGCCTTCACCTGCACACCTGAGCCCGGCACAGGATAGCCCGCCTGCCCGGCATCGCTCGGGGCCGGGTAACCGGCCTGGGTGGGCGCTGGTGCCGGATACCCGGTCTTGCTGCTGGCCGGTGTTGCCGCGGGTCCAGTTTGAGGGATAGCCGTTGCCGCGGGCGGAGCCGGGGTGGCAGTCGAAGCTTGATTGCATGCCGCTAAGAGCATCACCGCAGCGAGTAAAATAATTTTCAAACCATAATATTTTTTCATAGGATCTCCATTGATCGTTAGTGGGCTTGATCTTACCTTCCCATCTGAACGATGTCAACCCATTGACCGCGCAAAATATATCAACCATTTGGGGCTGAAAGCAATCTGTCCGTCTCCAAAGAATATTGCCGGCCTGAAAATTGCACGCTGGAGTCTTTTGTGATACATTAATATCATCCTCTGCGAACTTGGGAGTAAGGGTCATGAGTTCCAACTTTATACCGGATATTGTCGTTGCGCGTTTGCCCCGCTACCTCCAGGCCCTCTACCAGATGGAGGAAGAGGGAAAGCATTCCACTTCATCGCAAGAATTAGGAGACCGTATTGGTATTTCTGCCGCGCAAATTCGCAAGGACCTTTCACATTTTGGCGAATTCGGCAAACAGGGCACAGGCTACGCCATACCCTACCTGGTTGACCAGCTCCAAATTATTTTAAAGGTTAAACAAGTTTGGGATATTGTCGTAGTCGGCACCGGCGATCTGGGCCATGCCATCGCCCGCTTTCAGGGCTTTGCCAATCGCGGCTATCGCGTTGCCATGGTATTTGATAACGATCCGCGAAAAATTGGCGGCAAAGTGGGTCAGTTCATCATTCAAGATATGCAGAACCTTATCCCCATGGTGCAGCAGGCCGGCATAAAAATAGCCATGCTCACCGTGCCTCCAGCCGTTGCCCAAAGCGTAGCCGAAAACCTGGTGCGCGCGCAAGTCTGCGCAATCCTCAGCTATGCCCCCGTTCCGCTGCACCTGCCGGCCCACATTAAAGTGGAGTACATCGACCCCATCATTCAACTCCAGCATATGACTTACTATATCGGCTGATCCAGCCACCCCTTAAACACAATGGCTGATCGCAATTGAAAAATTGCGATCAGCCATTGTGTTAATAAATACTCGTCAGGTCGCCATCAAACTGCGCCGCAGCGCTTCGCGGTTAATAATCGCCTTGGCCGCGCCTTCGGCTGTGCAGGAACTCGGGTTATCCACCTGGTAAGCCGGGATGCCCAGAGTCTTGGTGAGGTATTTATCCACTCCCCGCAGCATGGCACCGCCCCCACACAATGCCACTCCGCGGTCGATAATATCGGAAATCAGCTCGGGCGGAGTTTTTTCCAAAACCCGTTTCACCGTGTTCACCACATCATTCAGCGGGTCCTGCAGTGCATCGACAATATCGTCTGTGTTCAAATTCACCGGGCGCGGCAGTCCAGAAACCTGGTCTTGCCCCTGCACTTCCATCATCAGCGGCTGGTCCAACGACAGCGCCGCGCCAATGCGAATTTTTAGCTGTTCGGCGGTGGGCTGGCCAATGATAATGCCATATTTCTTGCGGATGTACGAGATAATCGCTTCATCCAACTTCAAGCCGCCGGTGCGCGCCGTTTCAGCGGTCACCACGCCGTTCATGGCCATCACCGCCACCTGCACGGTGCCGCCCCCCAGGCAAATGATCATATTGCCCGAAGGTGTGCCAATCGGCAGATCCACCCCCAGCGCTGCCGCAAGCGGCTGCTGAATGAGATACACCTCGCGTGCGCCGGCGCCTAACCCAGCCTCATGTACGGCCCGGCTCTCGACGCTGGTCACCCCATACGGCACGGTGATCATCAGTCGCGGCGGGAAAAACGAAAGCGGCCCGCGCATATCCTTCACCAGCGACCATAGCATCCGTTCGGTGATTTCGTACTCGGCAATCACCCCGTGGCGCAGCGGGCGCACCACTTCCATGGTTTCGGGAACCCGCCCCAACATATCCCGTGCCGCCTGACCGCGTTCCACAATTTTTAACTCCTCAATCACCAGCGCCACTACAGTTGGCTCTTGATAAAGGATCTGATTGCCCTCGGCAATCACCGTGTTCATCGTGCCCAGGTCAATTCCAATTTCTCGGGTAAAAACAGGCATAAGGGTTACTCGCTCAATCGATCTCTACAACCGGTCCGTTATGCACCCGCCGGCTGCTTAGCTGCATGGATTTGATGGGTAGCACGGCCAATGGCCGTTTTTAATGGAGAGTGTGTTCTACGCTGCGCCGGCCATCGCCGCCGCAGCACACCCGCCCCGATAAATTGTATCATACACGCCGCATCAGGTTAGCGCACCGCGGCAGCATTCATCCTACCAAACCACCTCAGACGTCCGAAGAACCACTCGTTTTTATATGGAAAACGTAAAATTAATCCTCTTCTTCTCCGTGTTCACCGTGACTCCGTGGTTAGTACCTTTAAGTTTTACCGCTCATCCCGAAAAATACTGCAGCGCCAGCCGCAGCCGGGTCTCCAGATCTTTGGCCGCATCGCGCGGAATGGCCTGCAGGGCCGCCTGGGCTTCCACCACCGAATAACCCAACCCCGTCAACGCTTCCACCACATCCGTGTCCACACTCAACGTGGGCTGCATTTCTTCCAACCCGCCGGTAACCTTGCCCTGCAGTTGCAGCAAGATCTTCTGCGCCGTCTTCTTACCCACCCCAGACACCCGCGCAAACATCTCCGGCTGCTCACTCAACACCGCCCTCCGGATCGCGTCCACCGATAGCGCAGATAACACCGCCAGTGCAATCCGTGGTCCCACACCGTTAACCCCCAACAACAAGTTAAAGTAATCACAGTCCACCTGGGTCTCAAAACCGTATAAAGCCAGCAGATCTTCGCGCACCACCAGGTAGGTGAAAAGCTGCGTACGGTCTCCGGGGCGCAGGCTGCGCAGCCCGGATGGAATGAATACCCGCAGCCCAATGCCTCCGACCTGCACCACTACATGGTCATCACCGGTTGCAATGACTTCTCCCGCGATTGAAGCGATCATGCCAGCTCCTTAGACTTGCGTTTTTGGTTAAAAACCTCATACAGCATCACACCGGTCGCCACCGCCAGGTTCAGCGAATCGCTGCGCCCCACCATTGGCAGGCTGACCATCTGATCACACAACTGCATTTGCTGCGCATCCAGCCCCTCGCGCTCGCTGCCCATCAGCACCACCAGGCGCGCCGGGTAGACCGCGGCCCGGTAATCGAGCGCCGCGCCGCCCGATGTGCCCACCAATGGCACGCCGCGGCTGCGCTTCCACTCCGCAAATTCGTCCCAGGCGGCTTTCACCAGCCGCTGTGAAAACAGCGCACCCATGCTGGCGCGCATCGCCGTAGGATCGAACGGGTCGGTGCAATGCTCCAGCAAAATCACCCCTTGCCCGCCGACCGCATCGTTGGTGCGCAAAATAGTACCCAGGTTGCCTGGGTCGGCCACCTCGTCCAGCGCCACCCAGCATTCCCCCGGGCGCACCTCAGCCTGTTCCAGCGCCAGCCAGTGTTGGCGCACCACCGCCGCGATCCCCACCGGGGCCTCTTTCAGTGCGACCGATTGGAATACCTCGCCCGAAACTTCAATCACCTCCACCCCACGCGCCGCCTGCTCTTCAACCAGTTGCAGCCCCACCGCGCTGGTTAATAACTCTGGCGCCACCAGCAGTGTTTGCAGGTCCGCCCCCTGCTGCACCGCCTCCATCACAATTCGCAGCCCCTCGGCGTAAAAACAACCCGTCTCCTGGCGCGCCTTGCGCTCGCGCAGTTTACGAATCCATTTGATTTTAGTGTTGGCGGAACTGGTGATCTTCATTCTTCCCTGGGCAGATTCTGGTAGCGGTGCGTGTGCAAATGCGTTATGGCCACCGCCAGCGCATCGGCCGCATCATCGGGGCGGGGAATTTTCTCCAGCCCCAGCATTGCTTTCACCATCTCTTGAATTTGGTTCTTATCGGCCCGCCCATAACCCACCACCGCCTGTTTCACTTCCAGCGGGGTATATTCGGCCACGCTCAGACCGGCCTCAGCCAGCGCCAGCATCACCACCCCGCGCCCCTGGCCCACGGCAATCGCAGTGGTCACATTACTCGAAAAAAACAACTTCTCCACCGCCCCCTGATCGGGACGGTGGAGAAGCAGTAAACTCTTTAAGTCGTGGTACAACTGCAGCAAGCGCTGTTCCAGCGGCAAACCGGCGGGGGTTTGAATTACACCATAATCGATGGCAATCAGATCACCCTGATCATTCTCGCTGACAAACCCATACCCGGTCGTGGCGGTGCCGGGGTCAATACCCACCACCACCATACCAGATTAAGCCGCTTCGATCGCAGCCATCGCCGCGTCGGAAATGTGCAGGTTGGAATAAACATTCTGCACATCATCCAGTTCTTCCAGGCTTTCAACCAGGCGCATCAATTGCAGCGTCCCATCCACTTCCAGTTCCACCTCCTGGGTGGGGATCATGCGCAACTCGGCTTCGGTTGGGGTCAGGTTGGCCTTGCGCAGCGTGTCGAGCATGATCTTGAAATTTTGCACCGGGGCAAAAATTTCAATCGTCTCATCGTCGCTCACCACATCGTCGGCGCCACCATCCACGGCAAGTTCAAATATCTTGTCAAAATTTTTCCCCGCGGCAGGTATGGCGAAATAAGAGGTCTGTTTGAACTGCCATGAGACCGAGCCGGATTCGGCCAGGCTGCCGCCTAAACGGCTGAGGTTGTGGCGCAGTTCGGCTACAGTACGGTTCTTGTTTTCAGTAAAGCAAGTGATGATGACGGCCACACCATGCGGGCCATAGCCTTCGTACATCATCTCCTCAAACACCATGCCATCTTTGGCATCACCGGTACCGCGTTTGATCGCGCGATCGATGCTGTCTTTCGGCATATTTTCATTGCGCGCTTTTTCAATCGCGATGCGTAAACGGAAGTTCGAATCTGCATCGCCGCCGCCGTCCCGCGCCGCCATCAGAAGTTCCCGTGCCAGCCGGGTATACACAGCGCCTTTTTTGGCATCGCTGGCGCCCTTTTTTCGTTTGATGGTAGCCCAATGAGAATGACCTGACATACCTTCGTTCTCCTTAATTGTAAACCAGGGTGTGGGTTAGAATCCCAATTTTGAAAATTATACCATATCTGTACCGCGCGCATCCGCTGTTAACCCCACAATTTACAAATCCGCGCGCACACCACAAACCCATGCGGGCCACTGCCCCCCACATGCATTCTCTGCGGGCAGGTTGGCCCTGACGGCTGGTTTGCCATTTTTCAACCGGATCACGACCCGCTTTAAGGCTCGCTTTGCAACTTATAACCCAGCCGGTCGATATTTTGAATCAGTTCGGGACCTACAAATACACCTTCAAACTTGCGCCGCAGCAGATAGATCAGGTACTTGGTGCGTTTGCGCGCATCTTCCGAATCTTCTCCCCAAACCGCTGTGGAGATCTTGTTATACCCCACAATCGCGGGCGCCTGTTTGGCCATCACCGTCAGCACCGCGAATTCTTTGGGTGTCAGATGAATGCCCGTACCGTGGTAATTCACTTCCTGTGAGGTCAGGTCAATGCTCAATTGAATCTTGGAAAAAATGAGGCGCGTCAGCGGCGGTGTTTTTCCCGCCCGGCGCATCACGGCCTGAATCCGCGCCACCACTTCAGCATTATAAAATGGTTTCGTCAGGAAATCATCCACGCCCAGCTTGAGCGCCTTAACCACCTCTTCCTTCGCGCCCACCGCCGAAAGAATGATCACCGGCACGTCAGACATCTCGCGCAAATAGTGCAGCACTTCCCAGCCGTCCATATCCGGCATCATTAAATCCAGCAGCACAAGGTCAGGGGTCAGCTCCTTAAACTTCCGCAGGGCTTCTTCGCCATCCACCGCGCTCAAAACATCATAACCGGCCAGCCGCAGGATATTCTTCAGCAGCACCACGGTATCCGTGTCATCCTCCACCACCAACACCCGCTGCCGTTCGGCCGCATTCATTTCATCCAGATCCCGCCCCAAAGACCGCGAGCGGTCCACCACCGGCATTGCGCGCGTTTCATAATCATCGGAAGTCATGCGAACTCCTCTCCACCAAAAAGCCATCCGTCATCGCCGGTATCGCTGCCGGCTCCCCGCAGGTTGGCTCAAGACCACTAAGCCAGGCACCTGGAGCGCCACCAGCGCTGCCTAAAAATTTTATTTTTTCAACTTTTATAAAATTAATTCATAATTCTATTTTTACAATACTTTTCTTTTAGTATAAGGTTACCAAAAAGAATGTCAACCAATAAGCAGAACGATTGCATACTATTTTTGGACTATTTTTTAAACTTAACCGGTAAGCCGGTTCAACCTGCGCCGGCGGCGCAGGTTGAACCGGCTGGGTTCGGCCCTGCAATGCAGGCGGGGGCTGTCTACTCCGCCGCGACCGGGTTGCGCAGCACCCCAATCCCTTCAATCGCGGTTTCCAATATATCTCCGGCATGCAGCAGGCCCACCCCGGCCGGCGTTCCGGTCAGAATGATATCGCCCGGCAGCAAAGTCATCACCGCCGAAATGAAAACCACTTGCTGCGCGATATTAAACACCATCTCACGCGTCGAAGCCATCTGGCGCAGTTCCCCGCTCACCCGGCACGAGATCAGCGCATCCGCCGGATCGATTTCGGTCTCGACCCACGGCCCCAGCGGGCAAAACGTGTCAAAGCCCTTGCCGCGCGTCCACTGCAAATCCGAACGCTGCAAATCGCGCGCGGTGACGTCGTTGGCAATCGTATACCCCAAAATGTGCTCCTGCACGGCTTCCGCAGCAATCCAGCGCCCGGCTTTGCCAATCACAATCGCCAGTTCCGCTTCATGCTCCACCCGCTGCGACTGCGGCGGCAGCACAATCGTCTCCTCCGGACCAATCACAGAGGAAGGCGGCTTGAGAAAAATGCCCGGTATCGTGGGCACTTCCACATTGTGCTCTTTGGCATGGTCGACATAATTTCGACCCAGCGCAATGATCTTCGAAGGCAGCACCGGCGCCAGCAGGCGCACTTTTGCCAGCGGAATATCCGCATCCAGCCGCCGGTAATCGCCAAAGGGGCTGCCATCCAACGGGCCAACCCGGTCTTCATAGACCCAACCGTAGCGCGGTTCTTCACGTCCTTGCTGGTACCTTACGAAACGCATATTCCCTCCGGATTTGCACTATAATAGAATGAATAAAATCTTACGTCCAATTCTAACCGAAAATGAACCTACAAGAATGGCTCGAACAAAAGTATTTGGATTGGGAACGCGCCCAGGGCGCGCGTCAATCGTATTACAATTTTGCGCGCTACCTCGATGTCAGTCACACCGCCCTGGCGCAGTGGATGAACGGCGTCAACCAGCCGGCCGGCGACGACCTGGCCAATATCGCCGGCAAACTGGGTAGTGAGATCTACACCGTGTTGGGCCTCCAGCCCAGCAGAATGCCCTTCCAGGCGGTAGCCGATGCCTACCTCAGCCTGCCCGCCGCCCTGCGCACCCGCCTCGATAGCGCCATCACCGAAGCTGGTCAATCGGTATCGCAGCGCAGGCTGAACCCCGAAAGCGAAGAAGCCAAGCGCCTGGCCCTAAAAATCTTCGAAAAATGGGGCTTTCGCATCACCGGCTGAGCGCCGGCTATGATATAATAGCAATCCTCGGGCGGATAGCTCAGTTGGTTAGAGCACATCTTTTACACAGATGGGGTCGCAGGTTCGAGTCCTGTTCTGCCCACAAGAAAACCACCAGATCTGGTGGTTTTCTTGTTAAAATCGCCTTTGGGGGATATACACCTGCATCTGCACTTAATGATCCTGTAATGGAAGCATTAATCCTCGTTTTTACCGATTGCCAACCGAACCCATTTCCCCTGATAGTCGTTCACAGCCTGGTTGGAACAGATCTCGATTGAGAATCAGATGATATGATTACAAGGTTGCTGGTGATCACACCTGTCATAAAAATCGGAGGTATAGGCATGGACATGCAATTGCTCGGAAAGGTTGCGGTAATTACCGGTGCCAGTCGTGGCATCGGCCTCGCCATCGCGCGCGAACTCTCAGCCCAGGGCATGCGCCTGGCGCTTGCCGCCCGCTCCGCTGATTTATTGGATCAACTGGCGCTTTCTCTGCCCACAGATTGTTATGTGCACGCCGTAGACCTGCGGGACCCACAGGCCCCAGCCGGGTTGATCGCCGCCGCTCAGCAGCATTTTGGGCAGTTGGATGTCTTGGTAAACAACGCAGGAGCAACCAAACGGGGGGATTTTCTGACTCTCCCGGACGAAGACTGGCTGGATGGCTTTTCTCTCAAGTTCTTTGGCGCCATGCGCTGCTGTCGCGCCGCCTGGCCCATGTTGGTTGCCAGTCACGGTGCCATTGTCAACATCGTGGGCATGGGTGGCAGAACCGCCAGCGCAGAGTTCAGCATCGGCGGCTCGGTGAACGCGGCTTTGCTCAACCTCACCAAATCCCTCGCCGACCGGGGAGTCAAAGATGGGGTGCGGGTGAATGCCATTAATCCGGGTTCCATCACCACCGAACGCCTGCAAACACGCATTCGCAGCTTTGCTGCCGAGCATAAACTGAATGAAACCGAGGCGGCTCAGCAAATGGCAAAAAGCCAGGGCATTACCCGCTTTGGCACCCCCCAAGAAATCGCCCGAAGTGTGGCCTTTCTGGCTTCTCCGCTCAATGGCTATATTCAAGGCGCCATCCTCGATATAGATGGCGGTCAAACCCGCACCCTGTAAGCCGCAGATGCAGCGGCGATTGGAGCCCCCTATGAACCAACCCACTGGTATTGAACGCGATACGCCGGACCAGCCCGCCGCACAGCCCGCCCCGGACGAATTGGGCCACTTTCACCTCGATTCGCAGCACGTGCGCCTGACCCAGGTCATCTTCCGTGACCAGACCGATATTCACAACGAACTGGTCTTCGAGCAGGAGTGGTTACTCCACCCCGCCGAACGCGAGTTGGCGCTGCCAGGCAACCTGTTTGTCTTTGACGATGTCCTCACCGGCCACGGGCGCATCGTATTGAAAACCGAGGCCCTACCGCATGCCCGCCCCCAATCCATCCCCGCCGATGTGCGCGTCACCCCCGCCGAAAAGGGCGGTTTTGAGGTCAGCGTGTTGGGCGCACCGGGCGCGCAACGCGACGGCTGGCAACTGCTGGAATATTCCGGCGGTCCGCTCGGGCGCAGCGCGGCCCTGCACGCCTGCCAGCAGGCCCAGCGCCCCAACACACCCGCCCACCGCCTGCCGCGCTTCTTAAGCAACACCTGGGGCGACCGCTCGCGCGACAGCCGCATTCAACACGATTTCATCGCGCACGAGATCGAAGCCGGCGCGCGCCTGGGGGTGGAGGTGCTGCAGATCGATGACGGTTGGGAACGCGGTGTCACTAAAAATTCGGCGCGCTCGGCCCAGGCCGGCGGGGTGTGGGAGGGTTTCTGGCAGCAAGACCCCAATTTCTGGCAGGTCAGCCCGCAGCGCTTTCCGCACGGGCTCGAACCGCTGCTGGCGCAGGCCCGGACCCACGGCATGCAGTTGGGCCTGTGGTTTGGACCGGATTCGTGGCAGGATTTTACCAACTGGCAGCGCGACGCGGCCTGCCTGCTGGATTTCTATCACCGCCTGGGCATCGCGCACTTCAAGCTCGACGGCATTCGCATGGACACGCCCGCGGCCCAGGCCAACCTGCGCAGCTTTATGGCGGCCGTGCTCAGCGGCTCGGGCGGGCAGGTGGTCTTCGATCTGGATGTGACCGCCCAGACTCGCCCTGGTTATTTTGGCGCAATCCAGGCCGGGCCGCTGTTCGTAGAGAACCGCTATACCGACTGGCACCGCTACTGGCCGCACCACACCCTGCGCAACCTGTGGAAACTGTCGCGCTGGGTAGACCCGCGCCGGCTGCGCATGGAATGGTTGAACCATGCCCGCAACCTGGAAAAATACCCCTCAGACCCGCTGGCCCCGGCCGCCTGGACGCCGGATGCGCTCTTTGCCACCGTCATGTGCAGCAACCCTCTCGGCTGGTTCGAGGTCTCCAACCTGCCGCCAGGCTATTTCGAGCGCGCGGCGCCACTCATTGCGCTCTGGAAGCAGCAGCGCGAGGCGCTGTTTGCCGGCGCCATCCTGCCGGTGGGCGCCGCGCCCGATGGCGTAAACTGGAGCGGGTTCCTCTCGCTGGCGGAGGACCGCCGCTCGGGCTACCTGCTGCTATTCCGCCAGTTGGCCGGCGAAACCGGCCGCATCCGCCTTCCCGGGCTGCCCCCCGGTCGGCTGCACTGCACCCGCCTGGCCGGCACCGGCCGGCTCGAGCTGGTAGATGGCGCAGCCCGCGCCACCGGCGTGGAACCGCTCGGCTACCTCTGGGCTCGCTTCGAGGCGTAAAAAGGTAATAGGGGAGCCTCACCGCAAAAGCTGCGCATTGGCGTATAATGAAGCGGGAAGGGAAATTCGTCAGTGACCGCAGGCACAATCGCACCGATCATTACGCTCCGCGGGGTCGTAAAAGCCTACAAGACCCCCGCTGGAGATTTTTTTGCCCTCAAAGGGATCGACGCCGAGATCTTACCCGGCGAATTCGTGGGGATTTGGGGCAAATCCGGCGCCGGAAAATCAACTCTGGTCAACATGCTCAGCGGGGTAGATCATCTCACCCGCGGTGAAATCTGGGTGGATGGCGTCGCCGTCCACCAATTAAATGAAAACCAGGCCGCGCGCTGGCGCGGCAGCAATCTGGGTGTCATTTACCAATCATTTTCGCTCATGCCATCCCTCACCCTGCTCGAAAATATCATGCTCGCCATGGATTTTGCCGGCCGGTTTTCGCCGCGCAAAAGCCTGGAGCGCGCCCGTGAACTGCTGGAAGAGGTGGAGTTGGGCGATCACGCCCGCAAATTGCCCGCCGATATCTCCGGCGGGCAGCAGCAGCGCGTGGCCATTGCCCGCGCTCTGGCCAACGATCCCGCCATCCTCATCGCCGATGAGCCCACCGGCCGCCTGGATACCGGCACCGCCGAGACCATTTTCCGCATTTTTGAGGGCCTGGTGCGCCGCGGCAAGACGTTGGTGATGGTTTCGCACGATCCCAGTTTCGTCCAACGCTATTCGCGCGTGCTGTGGATCACCGACGGCCAGTTGACCGCGCAGCCCGCCGCGGGGCTGGAGTGAACACCGCCATGACCGAACTCGCCATTCCCAGCCCGGCCCAGCCGCTGATTGAACTGAAAAACGTGGTGAAAACCTTCAAATCACCCGCGGGCGAATTTACCGCGCTCAAAGGCATCAACCTCAGCTTCTCCCGCGGCGAGTTTACCAGCATCATGGGCAAATCGGGCAGCGGCAAATCTACCCTCATCAATATGATCACCGGCATCGACCATCCCACCTCCGGCCTGGTGCGGGTGGGCGATGTGCAGTTAATGAAAAAGACCGAGGGCCAGTTAGCCGTCTGGCGCGGGCGCACCGTGGGGGTGGTCTTCCAATTCTTCCAACTCCTGCCCAACCTCTCCATCCTCGAAAACACGTTGCTGCCGATGGATTACTGCAACATGTATGCCCCCGCCGAGCGCGAATCTCAGGCCATGCGCCTGTTGGAACTGCTGGGCCTGGCGGGCGTGGCCGATCAACTGCCCGCCGCGCTTTCCGGCGGCCAGCAGCAAATCGCCGCCATTGCCCGCGCCATGGCCAACGACCCGCCCATTCTGATCGCCGATGAGCCCACCGGCAACCTCGATTCGCTCTCCGAGAAGCTCATTCTCGAAATTTTTGAGGGTCTCGCGGCGCGCGGCAAAACCATTCTGATCGTCACGCACGACCCGGTGCTGGCTCGGCGCTCCACCCGCCGCGTGTTAATCTCGGATGGCGAGTTGGTCAATGAACAGGTAGCCCAAGCCCTGCCCATGCTCACCCACACCCAGATGCTCAAAATCAGCCGCCTGGCCACCCCGCGCAGTTTTGAGCCCGGCGCCATGATCGCGCGCCAGGGCGCCATAGATGAGGCACTTTACCTCTTCACCCGTGGCAGCGTCGAGGTGCTCACCACGCAGCGCTTCCGCGCCCCCAGGGTCACTGGTCAGGTCGAAAGCGGCGGTTATTTCAGCAAGTTCGACCTGCTTGAAACCGTCCGTTGCGACCTGAGCTTCCGTGCCTCGGCCGCCGGGCCGGTAGAAGCCCTGGTGGTCACCCTCGAGAAATTCGATCAGCTCACCACCGAAACCCCGGCGCTGGAACAGGCCCTGCGCCATGCCGCCGCCCAGCGCAGCCCGGCCTTTTGCGCGCTGCCCGAACCGCGCAGCTTCCGGAGGTTATTTACATGATGCGCCCCAGATGGCGAAAAGTAATTTCAGACCTGGTCGGCAGCAAGACCCGCTCGCTGCTGGTCGTTGCGTCCATCGCCGTGGGCTTGTTTGCCGTGGGCCTGATCGTCAACGTCAACCTGATCATCACCCAGGATATGGAAACGGGCTATAGTTCCATTAACCCGGCCAACATTATCGTCTCCACCACTTTTGTGAATCAGGATATTCTGGACAATATCCGCAAGGCGGCCGGGGTGCGCCAGGCTGAAGGCGTGCTGTCGGTTACCTTGCGGGTGCGCTCTACCGACGGCAAGTGGAAGCCCATCGATATCCAGGCCATACCCGATATCCAAACCCGCCAGGTGAACCTGCTGCGCCAGCTCCAGGGCATCTGGCCACCCGGCGACCGCCAGATTGTGGTGGATGGTTACAACCTCAAAAAGCTGCCGGTGGGGGTGGGCGGCAGCCTGGAATTGGAACTGCCCTCCGGTAAAACCCGCCAGTTGCAACTGGTTGGCGTGGTCAACGACCAGACGGTCGGCGCCACCGGTTCAGGCGGTTTTTTCCTGGCGCCGGTGCAGGGCTATATTTCCTTTAAAACCCTGCAATCCCTGGAACTGCCAGAAAAGATAAACCTGGTGCACGTCACCGTCGCCGGCGATGCCACCGATACCGCTTACCTGCGCGAAGTTTCCAACCGGGTCGGCAAAATCATCGAAGACAGCGGCAACACCGTCTTCAGCGCCGCCGTGCGCGCCGCCAATAATCACCCCAACCGCGTCTATGTGCAGGCCATCGCCGCCGTGCTGCTGGTGCTGGGTTTCCTGGTGATGTTCTTGAGCGCCTTCCTGATCACCAACACCCTCTCGGCGCTGCTCAACCAGCAAATGCACCAGATCGGCGTGATGAAAACCATTGGCGCCGATCGCACCCAGATTGGCGGCATCTACATGGTGCAGATCTTCCTGTTTGGCCTGATCGCCTACGCCATCGCGCAGCCGCTTTCCAGCCTGGCGGCCTACTACCTGCTCACCATGGTGGCCGATGCCATCAATATCGTGCTACAGGGCTATCGCACCATCCCCGCGGTGGTGTTATTGCAGTGGGTCATTGCCCTGGTGGTACCACAGGTGGCCGGCATCATTCCGATCATCCAGGGCACCCGCATCACTGCTATGGAAGCACTCAGCGGCTACAACCAGTCACAGCCGCCCAGCGCGCGCGATTGGTTCAGCCGGCTCATTCACCAGAACCGCGGCCTGCCCCGCCCGCTGGTGCTCTCGCTGCGCAACACCTTCCGGCGGCGGGTGCGCCTCATCCTCACTCTGGTCACGCTCACCCTGGGGGGTGCGGTGTTCATTGCCACCTTTAACGCGCAGGGCTCACTGGCCAATTACATCGACCAGATCGGGCGCTACTTCCTGGCAGATGTCAACGTCAGCCTCAAGCAGTCTTACCGCGCCGAACATATCATCGAAACCATCAAAGAAGTGCCCGGTGTGCAAGATGTCGAAGCCTGGGCCGCTTCGCAGGCCGAACTGATCCTGCCGGACGGCTCGGTGGGCGAGCAGATCGGCCTGCTGGCGCCGCCCGCCGCCAGCAAGCTGGTCAACCCGGTGCTGCAGGAGGGCCGCTGGCTGGAGCCTGGCGATCAAAACGCCATCGCGGTCAACGAGCGCTTCCGCGAGGTCTTTCCCAATCTCAAACCCGGCGACACCCTGCGCGCCAAAATTGCCGGCAGGGAAACCGACCTGGTGGTGGTGGGCTTCTTCCAGCTCGCCGGCAAAAGTGGCGGCTACCTGGCCTATACTCCCTACGATTTTCTCTCCAACCAGATCCACGAAAACAACCGCGCTCGCGGTTACCGCGTCACCGCCACCCGCGCCGGGCTGTCGCTGGCCGAACAGGAAGCGTTGGGCCGCGCCATCGAACAGCATCTCACCGACCACGGCTTCCAGGTAGCCGAAATCGAAGCCGGTCACTCGCTCACCGCCACCACCGCCAACGGTCTCAACATTCTCACCGCCTTCCTGTTAATTATGGCCCTGCTTACCGCCGTGGTGGGCAGCATTGGCCTGGCTGGCACCATGAGCATGAACGTGCTCGAGCGCACCCGTGAAATCGGCGTGGTGCGCGCCATTGGTGCCTCCGACCGCGCGGTCATCAACCTGGTGATGGTCGAAGGCATCCTCATTGGCAGCATGAGCTGGGTATTGGGCACCCTGCTCTCTTTTCCCATTAGCACCCTGCTGTCAAACGCCATTATCCTGGCGTTGTTTGGCGCTTCTGCCAAATTTACTTTTACCCCTACCGGGGTCCTGCTGTGGTTGGTGATTGTGCTGGTCCTTTCGGCGCTGGCCAGTGTACTGCCGGCCCGCAATGCCGCCAACCTGACCATCCGTGAAGTGTTGTCCTATGAATAGAGTTGGAAAGATGAACAAACTCCCCCGCCTTTTGATTCCGTTGAGCATGCTGCTGATCGTATCCATGCTGGTGTCGGGCTGTGCCGGTTTATCCGGGGGCGCCACCCCCACCGCGCTCCCCGTCGTGCAGTCCAATGGCAATATCACCGCCGAGGGCCACATTGTGCCCGCCAGCAGCACCGTTCTGGCGTTCACCAGCCCCGGCCAGGTCACCGAGGTACTCGTTAAGGCCGGTGACACTGTCAAAAAGAACGCGGTGTTGGCCCGTCTGGGCGACCGCGAACCATTCCAGGCGGCGGTGAGTGCGGCCGAATTGGAACAAGCCGCCGCCCAGCGCCAACTTGATGACCTCAACAACCAGGCCGCCCTGCTGGCCGCCCAGGCTCAGGTTAGCCTGTATACCGCCGAACAGGATACCATCAAGGCCCAGCAAAAACTGACCGACATCGACACCAAAGACTATACCAAACGCCTGGATACCGCCCAGGACGGTGTGATTAAGACCAAAGATGACCTGAAAACCGCCCAGGAAAACTTCGACAAGGTCAAGAACCTGGATATCGCCAACACCGCCCGTAAGACCGCCGAAGATGCCCTCAAAGACCAGCAAAAGCGCTACGATACCGCCGTCCACGATCACGATCTGATCGTCAACGAGCTGGCGCTGGCCAAGGCCCAGGTCAATTTCACCAAAGCCCGCCTGGATGACGCCCGCCGCACCCGCACCAACCGCCAGAACGGCCCCGATCCTGCCGATCAGACCCTGGCACAAGCGCGCCTGAAGAACGCCAAAAATCAACTGGCCGCCGCGCAGACCGCACTCAACCGCCTGGATCTGACTGCCCCCTATGATGGCAGCGTGATCCGCGTCGACCTCACCCCCGGCGACCGTGCCATACCCAACCAGACCGTGCTGCTGTTTGCCGATTTGTCCAAATGGGCGGTGGAAACCAGCGATCTGGCCGAGAAGGATGTCGTCTTGCTCCAACCAGGCCAGAGAACCAGCCTGACCGCGGATGCCCTGCCCGACCTCAAGCTCACCGGCGCCATCGAGTCCATCAGCCAGACCTTCATCGAGAAATCGGGCGACATCACCTATAAAGTGCGCATTCCACTAGACACCCCCGACCCCCGCCTGCGCTGGGGCATGACCGTCAAAGTAACCTTCAAGGTGCAACAGCCTTAAACCCGCCCCCCTGGCGGATACCGTTGGCGAATCGATTTCGACCCTCTACCCCCCGCAGGGAAGGCTAATCATTACACTCATCTTTTTACTGGCTTTTTTGGCAAAAAACGCTTTTGTGAACGGCAAAACCCTCTATCCGCCGGCCCCTTCCTCCCGCACCCCTGCGGGTGGCCGAAGCGGCGGAGGAAGGGGAGCAAAATTAAGCCATTTTTGGGCGGCGTGCCGCCCAAAAATGGCAAAAAAATATCCTCCCCGCCCTTTGAGGGCGGGGCCGGGGGTGGGTGAGAAATTTTGCTCACCCAAACGCCAGTTATGGGAGAGAAAAACGACTTTTTTAAAAGATGTGGGTAATGATTAGCAGGGAAGGGAGGGAGAAAAACATAATGGGTCTTTTTGCCAGCTTTTGCTGGCAAAAAGACCCCAAAAATAGAATCTCACCTTCTCTCCCTGGTTTTAGGGGAGAGAAGGGGGCAGGGGGATGAGAGGGGTGGGCGGATGATCTTATGTTACCGCTTATGGGGCCCAGGGGTGGGTGTTTTGATTCGCCAACAGGTTTCGCCGACGCGGCAGAGACCGGGGGTGGGAATCTTCTTCCCCACACTGCCGCCTGGGCGTTTGCTAAAACTGCCCCTGCATGCTCCCGGCATAGCCGGTCAATTCCACATAGCCAGAGCCGCTCACCGCTTTCCCGGCGCGAGTTCCCGTCACCCCCACCGCGCCCTCCCAATACGTAAAAGATAGGCGCAGTTCCTGGTCCGCCAGGCGCGGCACAACTTTCAAATCAATCTGCTCAGATGGGATCGAAATTCGCCAGGCCGCCGGGTAAACCGCGCCTGAATGCGGGCTCTTCCAACTGCCATCCACCGTAATCTGAAAATCGGCCTGTGCCAGGCGCCGGGTGTGCCCGTCACGCTCAATCAGCGTGCCGCTCGCCAGCGCATCCAGGCTGCCATCCGCCTTGCGCACCCCATACACCATCAATTCGCTGCCGTCATCCAACTGCAGCGCAAACCAGTCCCACCCCACCTGGTCCGCGGCCAGCGCGCTGGTACTGAACTCGTGATCCATCCAACTGCTGCCGGTCACCATCATCGACTGACCGTTAATCTCCACACTACCCCGGCTTTCCAGCGCCGTCTGGCTCACGTAATAAGACGCATTGCCGGGTTCTGGGCCCTTCTGGCTGTATCCCTGGTCACCCTGCAGCACCGGCCCCTTGCGATCGATCAAATCCAACCCGATTCGTATCCCATCCGCCTGCGCATCCAGCCGGTAAGCGCCGTCGCCCACCTGGTTCACGGCCCAATCGCCCAGCCACACCTGAAAATCTGGCACAGCCAGCGCACCCGCCAACCCGGCTGCCCCACGTTCAAAGCGCTCAAAATAATGAAACTGCCCCCCCTGCACATCCGTCAGCGCAAAATGCGCCAGGTACACCTGCTCCACGGCCCAGGCTGAGCTGCGCGGCACACGCTGGCTTGCCGGCTGCAGCGCCCGCCGAAAAAAGGTCAATTGGTAACCAAAGCGCCGCCCATCCATCCCAAGCAGATTGCCGGTGTAATACCACCATTCCGTCTGAAAATCCGGGTGCGCGCCAAAATCCTGTGGAAAGGAAAAGGCGCGCCCGCGCCCGGCGCGCGCAAAATCGGCGCTCACGGGCTCTGATAAACCCACCAGGCCCACCGCTGCCCCAGGTTGCGGGCGCGGCCAGGCCCACCAGGCCACCCCACCCACCACCAGCCCAACCAACACCAATACCACACTCAAACGCACCTTCATGGCGTCTCTCCCGGTATTTCGACTTGCACGCTGCCCTGCGCGAGCTTCACAAATTCGTCAATGGTCAGCGTAGTTAGCTTCTGGCTCGCAATATAAGCGATAATTTGTTCAAATTCAGAGCCATTCCATTCGTCGCCCTGGGCGGCATTGGGCGTCAGAGCATGAAAAACCAGCGTCAAACTATGCCGGTTTATTTTTGCGGCATCCACCATCTTTTTCAAGTCCGCCAGGCTCAACCCGCCCACATCCTGTGTACCGCGCAGGATAAACTGATTCACCTGCGGAAAAACATCTGGCGCGTTCGATACGGTCCGCCCTGAGAGCATGCCCAACCGCGTCATGATGGCCAAGGTGTCGGTGTTATATTTGCCCCATGGGTAAGCCATGTATTGCCCGCCTTGCAGCCCCCAACCATGCAATGCGGCCAGCGCGCCCGCGATTTCTTTTTCCTGGGTGTCTGCCGGCAAATCGCGCAGTAAAACGTGGTTTACCGTATGGTTGCCAATCACCCAACCGCTGCGCTGCAATTCCAATAACTGCGCCACACTCATCACATTTGGCGTGCCCACCAACCCGGTCGGCACATAAGTAGTCGCCCGCATGCCATATTTACGGAGAATTGGGAAAGCCACGCTGTAATCCGATTCATTCGCGTCATCAAACTGGATCATGATGGCCGGTACCGGCTCTACCTGCGTCATCAACGTGTCAAAAGTCAGTTCGTCGTTGGGGTTTACCTGCAGCCGGATTTTCACAACCGGGTCATTCCAATCCGCCTCGCGCACGCCGGTGAACTCTTCCTTGCAGATCTGCACCAGCGTCCAGCCGATGGGGTTGGGCTTCACCTCTTTGCGAAAATATTGCGAGAAGTTGGTTTTCGTCGCCAGCCAGATCTCAAAAGTGTTGGCGTTGCGTTTGGGGCGATAAACCCACAGGCGCATGCACTCCGAACCGCCCAGGTTCCAATTTACCTTTTTCTCCACCAAGCTCTTTTCCGCGGCGCTGATCAGCTTCAACCCGGCCAGGCCCGATTTTATATTGACTGCATCAGACAGTGGGGCAGTGCCGCTCACCTTCACCCATTCTGCCGCCGCTTCAAAATCTTCGGTCAAATCGCCAGCCGATTTCAACAGGTTCTGCGGCAGTTCCAGCATTTTTCGCCGCGCCTGGGGGGTGTTTTGCACCACTGTGGCGGCTGTGAATTGAGGCTCACGGGTCGTCGCCGGCACCCCGGCCGGCGTTTGCAAAGACAACGCCTGGGCACTGCTCTGCGAGACGGCTGAGCCGGTCGGCTCGCTGGCTGATTCCACCTCAAAACTGCTCAATAACCCCGCTACCCCTACCATAAATAATACAGCCATCGCAAATAGAAACCAGAATGAGTTTCTCATATTTTCTCTACTCGTAGCGGATCTCTTCCGCGGCTGAGGCCCGGCTCATCCGGCTGGCCGGATAGATTCCCGCCAACAAAGCCGCCGCCATCGCCACCAGTATCGCCTGTCCAAACGCGCCTGGCTGGATCAACAATTGCAAGGTCCAGCCAAATGAACGTTGATTAATCACATACACCAGGATCAACGCCAGCACATATCCGGTGGGCGCAGCCAGCACCCCTGCTGTCAGCCCCATCAACCCGGTCTCAAGCATAGTCAGTTGCCACAACTGCCGGCCAGTTAAACCCAACGCGCGCAGAATCCCCACTTCGCGCTTTTTTTCCAGTTGAAGCAGCAGCAGCGTGTTCAACACCCCAATAAAGGCCACCACCGTCGCCAGAATGCGCAGCGCGGCGGTAATCGCAAAGGTGCGGTCGAACACTTCCATCACATCCTCGCGCAGCGTCCGGTTCGGCCGGATCAACAGGCGCTGATCACTCCCCAGCCCATCCTCCAACTGACGTGCCACCGCGTCCGGGTCATTTCCCGGCTGCAGCCGCAGCGCAATGGCGGTAATCCCTTCATCTGCCCAGGACTGGCGGTAAGTGTTCATCTCCATAAACAATGCCCCCTGGCTCGAAGCGTAATCATAAAAGACCCCTTCCACCGGGTAAACTTTTTCGCCCTGTGGTGTCACCAGGGTCAGCACCGACCCGCGTTCCAGCAGGCCAAAGCGCCGCGCCAGCGGTTCCGAGATCAGGATCTTCCCCGCCTGCATGGCCTGCCACACCTGTTCAGGCGGGTCCTGCGACCACACAAACAGCCGCTCCAGGCCCAGGCGCGGATTATCCGAGGCCGAAAGCTGCACCTCGCCCTGCGGCGTGCCCACCATCACCGTGCGCAGCAAATCGGCCCGCACCAGCCCCGGCCACGCCTGAATGGCCTCCACCGCCGCCGGGTCAATATCGGTGACCGAGCGGGTCTGGTTGAAGTTGGGCGCAGTCACATACACATCACCCTGCAGGGTCTGCGCCAGCCACAGCGTGACGGTGTAACGGAACGAATCAATCATCAGGGTCACCCCCACCGTCACCGCCACAGCCACCATTAACGCCGCCACCGCTACCGCGGTACGGCTGAGCGCCGCCTCCAGGTTGCGCGGCGCCATGCGTCCCAACAGCCCAAACAGGCGTTCCAACAGCGGCCCTACGCCGCGCAAAATCCACACCATGGCCAGCGCTGCCAGCATGGCAAAGCCCACCACCACGGCGGCTGTGCCGCCAAACCCAACCAGCAGGTTAGATTGCGGCAATGCAAACGCCGCCGCTCCCAGCAGAATTGTACCAACCCCGCCCATCGCCATCCACAATACCGCCCGCCGCGCCTTCTTTTCCAGCCCGGAGCGCAAAAGCGCTGCCTGGGGTGGTACAGAAGCCGCCTCCCACGCCGGAAAAGCCGCTGTCAGTACCGTTGCCAGAATTCCAGCCGCCGCGCCTTTCAGCAGGCTCTCCAGCGGAATGCCTGCCGCCTGCACGGTGGTGGTGAAATACAAATCGTTGATCGTCTGCGTCACCGCGCTGACCGTGTTGCGCCCCATCAGCACACCCAACACCAGCCCCAACACTGCACCTACCACGCCCACCAGCAGCGCTTCACTAATCACCATGCCAAACACCTCGGCACGCGTGGCGCCCAACGCGCGCAGCGTGCCAAACAGCGCCCGCCGCTGCACCACCGAAAAGGTCATGGTGTTATAGATCAGAAACAAACCCACAATGAGTGCCAGCATGCTGAGCATGGTCAGGTTCAGGCGAAAAGCCGCGGTCATCTGGTCCACCGCACCACTGCGAGCCGCGGCCGCTTCGATTTGTAGCCCGGCCGGCAATTCGCCCTGCAGCCGGCCCAACAGCGCCGTGTCTCCATCCGGCAGCAGCAGGTCAATCCAATCGACCCGACCAATTCGCCCTGTCAGTTCCTGGGCAGTAGCGATATCGGCCAGCAGCATGCCTTCCAGAGAACGACGCTGCAGGCTGTCATTCGGTGTCAATAACCCGGCCACAATCGCCTGCTTCTTGCGCCCGCCAATCTCCAGCTCTAGCGCTTCGCCCAGGCTCAAGCCGTAGCGCTCGGCCAGGTCTTTCGAGAGCAGCACCGCCCCCGGGCGCGTCAAAAAGGTGGTCAGTTGGTTCAGCGGCGGCGCACTTTTTTCGCCCAGATAAGACCTGAAGGGCGCATCGGCAAACGCATCGATACCCAATAACTGCAGCGGCCGGTCGCCCAACTGGGGCGATGTGAAATATTCCGAAATCACCGGTGCCGCCGGAACACTGCCCCCGATCGGGCTGCGGTGCAGCTTTTCGTAAAAAGCCTCGTCCACTCCCAGCGCCCCACCGCTGATCTGGTGGGTGGCTTTGCCGGTTAAGGCCTCGGTGCTCAAATCAAAGGCCTGGCTGGCGCTGGCATTCGCCAGGTCAATTGCCACCATCACCGACACCCCCAGGGCAATCCCCAAAACCATCAAGGCCGACTGCCAGCGGTGGCGCAACAAATAGCGCCGGCCCACGTTCCACAGACCCGCAGGAAAATAGTGCGCCTGATTCATGCGGGATGCTCCACTAATTTGCCTTCGCGCAGCCACAGAGCGCGGTCCACCCGCGCGGCCGCCTCCGGGCTGTGCGTCACCATCACCAGATTCTTACCGTTCTGGCGCGTCAGGCGATCCAGCAAATCCAGCACCTGGCGGCTGGTGTCCTCGTCCAGATTGCCGGTGGGTTCATCAGCCAGCACCAATTGCGGGTTGTGCACCAGGGCGCGCGCAATCGCCACCCGCTGCTGCTCTCCGCCCGAAAGCCGGTCCGGGAAGGTCCTTTCACGTCCCGCCAGACCCACCTCGTCCAACAAATATTGCGCCCTGCGCTTACCGGCGGCATCCATACGCCCGTTTAATTCCAAGGGCAGGGTCAAGTTTTCCCACACCGTCAGGGTGGCAATCAGGTTAAAGAATTGAAATATAAAACCAATCTTACGGCGGCGCAGCAGCGTTCGCTGGTTTTCGCTTAATCCAGTTAAATTCACGCCTTCCAGGTACACTTCGCCCTGATCTGCCCGGTCGATACCGCTGACCAGGTTTAACAGCGTGGTCTTGCCGGTGCCGCTTTTACCCAAAATCGCGATAAATTCTCCCCGCGCAATCTCCAGGCTGGCATCCTGCAGCACAAACCGCGTCTGGGCGCCCTCCTGGTAACTTTTTGTTAGATGCACCAACCGTAAAAATACCGGCTGGCTGTCCGCCGCCGGGTCGGCGGCTATTGCTGCCTGGGCCACCCGAGAGGTTTGTTTAACGCTCATGCTAAATTCTCCAATCCAGCGTTATTCTACGCCATTTTAAGCAGCTTCGCCACAGCGTTGTACATCCTTTGTACAACGCTGTGGCGCAATTCGCACGGTTTCAGGTGGTAAAGCGTTAATACCAATCTTTGCGCATAAAAAACCAGACAATAATGCCCGCCGTCAGCAGAAACAACACGCATACCACCAGCATCGCCACCGGGTCCGCCTTGAAGGCCAGCGCCGCGTTCATCCCGGTAAAATTAACCAGGAGCGCCGGTAAGCTTAGAACGATGGTAACCGAGGTCAAAAATTTCATCACCACGTTCAAATTATTCGAGATCATCGATGAAAAAGCCCCGGCCATCGAGTTCAAAATACTGGTGGCCACGTTGACCATCTCCAACGCCTGCTGGTTCTCAATAATCGCAGCATCCAGCAGATCCTCATCCTCCGGGTACAGTTTAAACAACTGACTGCGCTGCAGCCGCTCCAACACCAGTTCATTGGCTTTAATCGCCGCCGAAAAATAAATCAGGCTTTTCTCATATTTCAGCAATTCGAGCACTTCCCGGTTACGCAGCGAATGCTGCAACTGCTCTTCCAGCCCATCCACCTTCTTGTTGATATCGCGCAATGCAACCAGGTAAGAATTCGCCGCGTTGTGTAAAATGCGCAGCACAAAACGGTTGCGCTTGCCAGTGGAAAACCCCTTCATTTTTCCGTTGGCAAATTCTTCCAAAAGGCTGCTGGCGCCTTTGGTAACCGTGACCATGTATTTCTCATTCAGAATGATGCCCAGCGCAACCGTGTTATACGGCACGTCTTCCAACTTGCCCAGCGACACCGGCACGCGCAGCACAATCAAAACCACGCCATTATCTTCACGCTCGGTACGCGCGCGCTCGTCGCTGTCTAAAGCCGGGGTAATGAAATCGGTGGGAATGCCCAGTTCGGCCAGCGACAGGATTTCTTTCGCGTCAGGGTCCTGCAAGTGGATCCAGCAGCCGTTTACGGGTTCGCTCAACTGCACCAGCCCACTATCCGAATTTTTGTAAATGGTAATCATCGCTGTCTCCTATCCCGCCAGGTTCGATCCCGGTAAGCCACCGCACAGCCCGCGCAATGGATTCGATCCAATCCTGGGTTTATTGTACCAAATTTACCGGCATCGACCTGCGCTTATACCCACTCCTGCCCGGTTTTAAGAAAATCGATATGGCATGCCCGTTAAAAATCCGGTATAATGAAATTGCATTCGGGGATGAAAGGCTTCGACGGGAGAGGCTGGTTCCGAACTGCGAGCCGAGAGGAGCCGACCTCGTAAAATCAGCTCAAAAAACAAGTGCCAATCGCACTTCCTACGCTGCTATGCCCCTCGCTGCCTAAGCTTGGGATAAGCAGAATGATCTCCTAGCGAGATCACGTCCGCCCACCCCGCTCACTGTCCGGAGGTGGAGCCGGGCGTCACAAGGCCAGTGTGCCGCATCGCCTGTCGCGAGCGATGCGAAAGAGGGCTTTCGGGTCCAAGCGGCTGGCCCTAAGCCGGTCTGTGAATCTCCCGGCATCGGGTGAGATTAAAGAATCACTAAGCTCGTAGATGTTCGCGGGTCGAATCTTTCGGACGCGGGTTCAATTCCCGCCATCTCCACTGCTCAGTCTCACTAAAAAATGGCGCAAACGCCATTTTTTAGTTTAATTTGCACTATCCATCTTGCGCCACCACCTTCAGGAACAATTCCACCACCCGCGGGTCAAAATGCGTTCCTGCTTTTGCTTGGATATGGCTCAGTACTTTATTTTCCGGCCATTGCTTGCGATAAACCCGATCAGAGCGCAGTGCATCCCACACATCCACCACCGCAAACAGCCGGGCTGCCAGCGGAATTTGTTCACCCTGAAGCCCGCGCGGATAACCGCTCCCATCCCATTTTTCGTGATGGCAGTACGGAATCTCAATCGCCGGGCGCAGGTGCTCAATGGTCGACAACAAATCAAATGCGTACTGCGGATGCATGCGCATCGTGACCCACTCTTTGTCGGTCAGCGCTCCCGGCTTTTGCAGGATACGATCAGGAATACCAATTTTGCCAATATCATGCAGAATTGCGCCGCGGCGGATTTGCACCAGTTCGGCTTCATCCAACCCCACCGCGCACGCCAGCCGCAGCGTCATCTCCTTCACCCGCTGCGAATGGCCTTCGGTTTCCCGGTCACGCAGTTCCAGCGTGCGCGCCAGCCCTTCCAGCGTCGCATCATACGCGCGTGCCAATTCAAACGCATCGCGCTGCGTTTGCTCGTGCAAGGTGGCACGATAAATGGCATTCGCGGCGATATCGGCAATCGCCGCCAGCAGCCGGACTTCGGCATCAGTAATATCAGTCCTGCGGCCGATCCAAATAAAACCGATCAATTGCTCCTGGGCAACCAACGGGATGCCGGCACAGCCCCGAATATTTTCACGCGCCCAATCATGATAGGTCAGGTTGGGATCATGTTCCAAATCGTGGGTGTGATATAGCTGAAGCGTCTGGCTGATAATGGCATTGATACCTGTTCCGCTTTTCTGCCGCGTGCCCACCAGCAATTTCCAAGGGCCATACCCGGCCTCAACCACCGCTTCACCGGTTTCCGGATCGATGATTTCTACGGTAACCGATTCTATATTGAGCAAACTGACGATCTGCTCAAGCATTAACGGGACCATTTGCGCCCGGTTAGAGGCTCTGCGCAGGGCTGCGCTCAGTGTGACAATCGCCTTCAGTTCGCGTTCTCGCTGCTTGTGTTCAGTGATATCGCGTGAAACGCCCAATAGCCCGATGGGTTTGCCTTGATCGTTCAAAAGATATCGGGTGGTAATTTCAACCCAAACCAAAGACCCATCCTTATGGTATTGTTCGATTTCGAACCGCTGTATGCTGTCAAATCGGCCTGAATTGCCCTCCTCATTCCTCTTTCGGAAAATTTCGGCAACCAATACCTGCGAACGCGGCGGCATCGTCTGTTCATAGCTTTCTTGCATGGCTTCTTCGGACGTATACCCGCGCAGTTGTTGAATGGCCGGACTGATGTAGGTGAACCGGGTCGAAGGGTCCATCGTCCAGATCACATCCGATGAATTCTCTGCCAACAGGCGATAGCGCGTTTCGCTTTCGCGCAGGGCCTCCTCTGCTTGCTTGTGCTGGGTCAGGTCAATGTCAAAGCAGAATAATTCAGGGTCATTGCCTGGTATCTGCACGATGGCATGACTGGAAAAAACAGCCACACGTGACCCATCCGAGCGCATCAAAGCCATCTCCGACGCGGGAATAGGCTGTCCCGTCTCGATCATTTGCCGCATAGCCAATTTAACATCCGCGCGCATTTCCGGCGGAATAATCAGATCCAATAAATTGCGTCCGATAGCTTCTTGCGCGGGATAGCCATAGAGTCGTTCAGAAGCCTGATTCCAGTATAAGGTCGTCCCATCCGGCCGATAACCCTGAATAGATACCGCGGAAACGTTCTGCAACAGGCTGCGCCAGCGGTTATCGCTCTGGCGTAAGGCCTGTTCAGCCAGCCGGCGGGCCTCGCTCTCCTGACGTGCAAGATCCAGCGCGTTTTGCAGATTTCGTACCACCAGGTTCATAAAACCGGTAATAAATATCACGGATAGCGCAAACAGAAACCAGGTCGCCAGCGGGGGTATGTCAAAGAATTTTTCCAGAACGACCCCGCGTTGTTGAATAACGGCCAGCCCCAGTGCGGCCAACACGCTCACCGCCACTAATGTATTCCCGAGGCGCGGTTTTAAAATTAATCCGATCACGAAAGTCGCCGCCAGGATCCCAAAATTCATGGGGCTGGCAATACCTCCGGAAATAATGGCCACTATTTCAAATATAACCCAGGTTGAGCTAATAAAAAATACGCTGGCAAATACCAGCTCTCCGCGAAACACAAAATATCGGCCGATGCTATAAAAAATCAAAAGTGCCAGAACAAGCGCTATTGACGCTGCTCTCTGTTCGGTAAAAAAAAGAATCAGAACAGCAGCCCCTGTAATCAACGCCAACACAAAATACGAACCCACGCGATCCAACAGGCGCGCCTGGGTGGTTTTTTCTTCATCGCCCGGAAAATCAGGCGGTTCCCGCCAATGATTGATCCAATTCCACAGGTTCAAAACCCACACCCTTAAGGAGCAGCTTACAATCTATCCCTTTTACACTTAAACATTGTAACAACCCGCGTGTTGGTGTCAAGCCAATATCACCTTACAAAAAACAAACAAATACCCTACATCACTCCCTGAACATGGCTGCCGCCCGGCAGGCTTCTACCGGGTGGCGGCCAATTGCCGTCTCATCAGAAAGCACCACTCCCTGGTAGCCGGCCCGCAGCGTATCGTACAGGTAGCACACCTCCGAACGGGTGGGCACGGGTTGCCCACTCATATATTCGAGCACCTGGCCCGCCATCATCACCGGCACGGGCAACTGCCGCACCCCGCCGCTGAAACCAAAAACCGCCGCGGCCATCGCCCCAATTCCCAGTTCAGCGCCCAGGTCTCCGCGGCACAGCCACAGTTCATTGGCCGCCTGCGCGATCAACCCGGTCTGCGCCAAAGCCGGGCCGCGCTCCAGCTTGGCAATCAGGTAGGCATCCGCTCCCAGGCGCTTGCGGTAATTCTGCATCTCTGCCGCGTCGCGCACATAAGAAACCGCGAAGCGCACATTGGGGAACTGCCGCGTTTCCTTGATGATCGTCTGATCTTTAAGGCTGAATGTCTCTACCCGGAAATCACTGGCGGTGTAGGTAATGCCTTTTTTTTCCATAATCCGCCCGCCCTGCATCACCCGCGCCAGGATACTTTCGCCCCCTACCGATTCAATCTCCAGGCGCAGCCTGGCATCGTTCAGCACCAATTCACTGGAAGAAAACAGTGCCGCCTTAAAAAAATCGGCATGTGGCACCGGCAGCACCCCGGCGCGCTCACTCGCTTGCGCCAGCACCAACTCCACCCGCTGGCCAACCGCCAGGTCGCACACGGCGAACTCTCCCAGGCGCCATTTACTGCCCTGCAGGTCCAGCACCAGTGGCAAATCGCCCAAATACGGCGCCAACCGATCCAGCCACGCCCGCAGCCCATCCAGGGTCAGGTGCGAGGTATTCAGTCGAAAGGCCGTCGTGCCGGCCTCAATCAACTCCTGCCAGATGCGCGGCTGATCGCTGGCAGGTCCCAGGGTGATAATCAATTGATAGTTCATGGTCAAATCTTTAATACCACTAAACCCTTCAGATAGGTTCCTTCAGGAAAATTAAGCGCCACCGGATGATCGGGCCCCTGCGCCAGGTGCTCGATCAGACGCGCCTCCGCGCGCGCATCCAACGCAGCTCCCGCCACAATCTTCTGGAACAGGTCGGCAGAAATACCGCCTGAGCACGAGAAGGTGAACAACAGCCCGCCCGGACGCAGCAGCTTGAAGGCCAGCAAATTGATATCCTTATAACCGCGCGCGGCCTGTTCGGCCTGGGCGGCCGTGGGCGCAAATTTGGGCGGGTCGAGCACAATCATATCAAACCCGCGCCCCTGATCGCGCAGCTTGCGCAGCACAAAAAATACATCGCCTTCCAACCAGCTCGAGCGCTCCGCCGGTAAATGATTGCGCTCCAGGTTCAGCACCCCGGCAGCCAGCGCGTCGGCAGAGCTATCTACCGAGAGCACCTCACTGGCCCCGCCCGCCAGCGCATACGCGCTGAAGGCGCCGGTATAACAAAAGCAGTTCAACACCTGGCGCCCGGCCGCCAGTTGGCCCAAACGCTTCCGGTTATAACGCTGGTCAATATAAAACCCGGTCTTTTGCCCGCCGCGCAAATCCACTGCGAACTTCAATCCATGCTCCCGAATCACCACCGCGTCCGGCGCCGCAGTGCCGCGCAGCGCGCCACTGCGCTCCTGCAGGCCTTCCAACCGGCGCACATCCACATCCGAGCGTTCATAGATCTGTGTGATCCCCGTCAGTTCCACCAACAGTTCCACCAACACATCCCGCCACACGTCCGCGCCGGCGGTTAAAAGCTGCACCACCAACCAATCAGCGTAGCGGTCCACGATCATCCCCGGCAGCCCGTCCGATTCGCCGTGTACCAGCCGCACCGCGTCCGTCTCGCCTTCCGGGATAAGCGCTTTGCGCAACGCCAGCGCCTGCTCCAGCCGCCGCCGGATCAAACCGGCATCCACCGCCTCGCCCGGCACAAAGCTCCACACCCGCGCGCGAATATTGGAAAGCGGGTTATACGCCGCTGCCCCCAGCCATTCATCCTCGCTGCTCAACACCTGCACCGTTTCACCTGCCACCGGCTGCCCACGCACACTCTCCACCGCGCCCGAAAAAATCCACGGATGGCGCTGCTGCAGTGATTTTTCGCGTCCCGCTTTCAGCACAATTTCATTCAATGTCTGCCTCTTTTCACACCAAATTACCCGATTAATGCCAAAAGCCCGGCTTCATCCAACACCGCCACGCCCAATTGGCGCGCCTTATCCAATTTTGAGCCGGCTCCCTCGCCCGCCACCAGGTAGCTGGTTTTCTTGCTCACCGCGTCGGTCACTTTTCCGCCATACGCCAGGATCAATTCCTTAACACCCTCGCGCGAATAATTGACCAGCGTGCCGGTCACCACAAAGGTCAGCCCATCCAGGCTGCTGCCCGCCGCAGGTTTCGCGGTACTGGCGGCAGTCACCGGCCACACCCCCGCTGCGCGCAATTTTTCAAGCACGCCGCGATTGGCCTCGCGCGCAAACCAATCGACCACCGCCGCGGCGATGTTCGGTCCCACCCCCTCGATTTGCTGCAGTTCCTCAAGGCCGGCCTGCTCCAATTCGTCCAAAGAATGATAAACCCCGCTCAGATCCCGCGCCAGCACTTCGCCCACCCCGCGCATGCCCAGCGCGTTGATCAGACGCGCCAGCGGCTGCTGTCGCGAGGTTTCAATCGCGCGCAGCAGATTATCCGCTTTTTTCTCGCCAAAGCCTTCCAGACCCAGCATATCTTGCCTGCGCAGGGTGTAAAGGTCCGCCACATCCCGCAGCATACCGCTCTCGGTCAACTGCTCCACAATCTTAATCCCCAGCCCCACGATATCCATCGCCCCGCGTGAGACAAAATGCTCCAGGTTGCGCACCAACTGCGCCGGGCAGGAAGTGTTGACACAGTACAGGTACACCTCTCCCTCCACCTGTTCCACCACCTGGCCGCAGGTGGGGCAAACACACGGGCGTTCAAACGTTTTTTCATCACCGCGGCGCAGCTCTTTGACCGGTCCTATCACGTAAGGGATCACATCTCCCGAACGCTTGATCAGCACCCGGTCACCGATGCGAATATCCTTTTCTTCAATATAGTCAAAATTGTGCAGGGTCGCCTGGCGTACGACCACTCCACCCACCTCCACCGCCTCCAGCATCGCAAACGGGGTCAGCACCCCGGTTCGGCCCACGTTCACGCCAATGTCTTTCAGCAGGGTGGTCACCTCACGCGCCGGAAACTTGAGCGCCAGTGCCCCGCGCGGGTCTTTGCCCACAATTCCCAACTCGCGCACCAGGTTGAGATCGTTAATTTTGATCACCACCCCATCCGCCTCAAACGGCAGTTCTTCGCGCTTCTTCAACCAGTGTTCACAGGCGCCCAGCACCGCGGCGATGTCCTCGCAATATTCAATTTCGCCTGAAACCGGGAAACCCAGGGCGCGCAGGTACGCCAACAACCCTTTCTGGGTGGGCGGCATGGCTGCCGAAGCAGCAACCACCGCGTAGGTCAACAGCGTCAGCGGGCGGGTCGCCGTCAGGCCGGCATCCAGTTGGCGCAGCGAACCCGCCGCCGTATTGCGCGGGTTCTGATAGGTGCGCTCGCCGGCCTCTTCCAGGCGCTGGTTTAGCTTCTCAAATTCCTTAATAAAGATAAATACCTCGCCCCGCACCACCAAACGTTCGGGGGCCTGCGGCCCATCCGCATCGACCGGAATGCGCAGCGGGATAGCGCGCACAGTGCGCAGATTAGCGGTGATATCTTCGCCGATCACGCCATCGCCGCGCGTGGCTCCCTGCACAAACACCCCATTGTAGTAGTGCAGCACCACCGTCAGGCCATCGATCTTGGGCTCCAGCATATAATCGGCGCGTTCCACCCGGTCATCCAGCTTCACCAGGCGTTCATACCAGGCGCGCACATCCTCAGCATCAAACCCGTTGGCCAGGCTGAGAATGGCCCCGGGGTGCTGCACCTTGTTAAAGCGCTCCGAGATCGCCCCACCCACGCGCTGGCTGGGCGAATCAGGCCTCACCCATTCCGGGTGCTGGGTCTCAATCTCGCGCAATCGCAGCATCAGCCGGTCATATTCCAGATCGCTGATCACCGGCGCATCGAGCACATGGTAATTGTAGTTGTGCGTGTGGATCTGCTTGCGCAGCGCTTCCAATTCTTGTTGCAGGGTAGTCTCGTTCATACCCTGATTATATAATACCCGCGGCTGTAAACCCGAGAAATCCCTGCGTCAGCTCAAAATCATGCCACTCCAGGGCGCAATGGCCACCGGCAGTTCACTGCCCGAGATGATGTACTCGCCCGACGCCAGCAAATCACGCACGATCCGACCATCCGTCCAACCTACGCTGGCAACCGGCAGGCGCAAATTTCGCCGGGTCGAGCTGGCATTCATCACAATCAGCTTCTTTTCGGAGCCCAACGTGCGGGCGTAGGCATAGATACCGCGCGCATCATCCACAAAGATGCGTATAAAATCACCGCGCCGCAAAGACGTAATAGACTTGCGTAGTTGGATCAGAGTTTTGACCCACTCCCGCAGATCCTGGTGCCAATGTTTGCGGTCCCACAAAAAAGTGCGCCGGCAGGCCGGGTCTTTACCACCTTCTATGCCGGTTTCATCGCCGTAATACACCGAAGGCGCTCCCGGATATGTGAACTGGAACAGAAAAGCCAGCTTGACCTTGGCCAAATCCCCACCCAGTGCCGTCCAGATCCGTTCAGTGTCGTGTGATCCTACCGTCAGAAACATGGCATAGGCATTCTGCCGCGGATAAAGCGTCAACTGCTTTTCTACCTTGTCTGCAAATTGGCTGGCGCTGCCTTTGGCAGCCAGCCATTGCAGCAAAGCATCGCGAATCGGATAGTTCATCAGGCCGTCAAAGTTCTTTTCGCCCACCCATCGCGAATTGCCATCCCAAATTTCGGCCAACAAATACGCATCCGGGTTCGCGGTTTTCACCACCTGGCGAAATTCGTTCCAAAAATCGTCGTCATCGATCTCGTTCGGCACATCCAGCCGCCAGCCATCGGCCCCCTCATCGATCCAGTAACGCGCCACGTTCTTAATATAACGCCGCACCAGTGGGTTGGTGGTGTTCAGCTTGGGCAGCGATTTATACCCCCACCAGGCCTGAAAATCCTCTGCCTCGCCCGACGAATAAGCCTGGACCGGATAGCGTTTGACATGAAACCAGTCACGATAGAGTGAATTTTCCTGATTTTCAATCAGATCGTTAAAAGCAAAGAATCCGCGCCCGGTGTGATTAAAAACCCCATCCAGAATCACCCGCACGCCATTGTTGTGCGCCACGTTCAGCAGGGCCTTAAAGTCGCGCAAATCGCCCAATTTTGAATCGATCTTGTAATAATCGGTGGTGTTATAGCGGTGGGTGGAAGTGGCCTGAAAGATCGGGTTTAAATACAACGCGTTGACCCCAAGGTCCAGCAGGTAATCAAATTTCTGAATGATTCCTCGTAAATCACCCCCCTGAAAGCCGTAAATGGTCGGGGGCGAGTCCCACAGGCGCGTTCCGGGCAAAATATGCGCCGGATCGCCATTGGCAAATCGATCCGGAAAGATCTGATAAAAAATGGCGTCTTCAACCCAATATGGAACCGTCATCGATCTTTCATCTCCGCGGCCGTGATGGCCTGAATAAAACGCTCAGGTTGTTGAGAATATTCGGCCCGCTCCAGGCGGCCCGCCGTCAGATCCAACAACGTTTGGGTCATCCAGCGATTGACCGGCGTGGCTACATGCTGGCGCTGACCAATGCGCACCACCGCCCCGTTTAAATACTCCACCTCGCTCTGCCCCCGCCCGCCATATAGATCGATATGAAAGGAAGGCATCTTATCACCGCGGCCCTTTCCCAAAACCTGCACGAGCAGCGGTTGGCTCAGCGCCGCCGGCAGGTAACGTACCGCCCAGATCAGCGCCCGCACCGGTGTGGCCGGCAGGTCAGTCACCCGCAGCGCCTGCGCATCCATTACCGCCAATGCTTCCTTAATCATGCGCATTTCTATGCGGAACAGAGCGGGGTACGCAAATATCTGGGCCGGCGGCATATTTAAAATCGCCGAAGAGGCGTTGGCCAGCAGGTTGGTCAGCATTTTGGACCATTTCATGCTCGGACCGCTGGGGTAGATCCGCGCGCGCAGCCCGGCTGCGTCTAGGGCTGCCGCCAACTGCGCCCCGGCGGGGTGATCTACCGCCACGCCCACCCCGCGCAATTTTTCCACGCGAATACTGCCCGCGGCCCGCCGCCCCACAGCCGTGGTCACGGTGCCGCTCACCACCTTTTGCGGCCCCAGCAGTTGCGCAATCGCGCTCTCGTTTTCCACCCCATTCTGCAGGCACAATACCGGCGGCATACGTTCGGCAAATCTCACCGCTTCGGCCAGCACCGCCTGGGTATCAAACGATTTCACTGCCAGAATAGCCGCGTCAAAGGGGCCGCGCTGCAATGCTTCGGCCAGGCTGCCGGCCACGTCCGGCTGCTCCACCCGCTGTTCTTGTTCGCCGACACGCAGGCTCAAACCTTGCTGGCGCACTTCGGCCGCCACTTCGGGGCGCTCTACAAACACCACCCGCTGGCCGCTCACCGCCAGGCTGCCGCCGATATAGGTACCGATGGCGCCCACCCCAAAGCATAAGAAATTCATCGCTGGCCTCAATTCGGTCATGCCATCCAGTTCCCCTACTCCAGCCACCCGCGCGCGCCGCGCAAAAAGACATCCCCCGCCATCGGCTTCTTGCCGGGCGGCTGAACCTCATCCAGCACCAACTGGCCCGCCGTGCAGTTCACCGCCGGCAGCCCGGCTTGCACCCGGTGTGTGCCAGGCGCGCCATCCTGCCCGCTCTCCGCATGCGCCCGCAGCACTTTTATCATACCGTTCTGATAAGCAAAGAATGTGCCAGGCCATGGCTGAAAAGCGCGCACCTGCCACACCAACACCTGTGCCGGCTGGTCAAAATTGAGCAAACCCGCTTCTTTCTGGATCATCACAGCCCGTGTGGCCTTTTCATGCTCCTGTGGCTGGGGGATTAAGCTGCCAGACAGGTAAGCCGGCAGCGTTTCTACCAACAAATCGGCGCCCAACCGGGCCAGGCGGGCTGCCAGGCTCACCGCGTTATCATTTTCACCAATGGGTTCCTCCCGCTGCGCCAGCATCGGCCCGGTATCCACCCCGGCATCCATGCGCATAATCGTCACCCCGGTCACCGCATCGCCATGCAGCAGCGCCGCCTGAATAGGCGCCGCCCCACGCCAGCGCGGCAGCAGCGAAGCATGCACATTGATGCACCCAAAGCGAGGCAGATCCAGCACATTCGGCCGCAATATCTGGCCAAACGCGGTCACGGCGATCAGGTCCGGCTCCCAGGCTTGCAGTTGTTCCCAGGCCGCCGGCTCGCGCAGCCGGGTGGGTTGGATGGTCGGCACTCCCAGGCGGTTTGCCAGCAGCTTCACCGGCGGCGGCGTCAGGCTCATTCCCCTCCCGGCCGGCCGGTCTGGTTGGGTAACAACCCCCACAATAGAATAATGCTCTGCCAACCGTTCCAGGCTGTGCAGAGCAAATTCGGGCGATCCCATAAATACAACGCGCAGACTCATGCGTTTAATTGTATCATGACCTTTCCAGGCGCGCCCCCTGTGGCGTGTCGATCACCTTCCAACCCAACGCCAAAATCTGATCGCGCAGCCCATCCGATTCTTTCCAGTTCTTGTTCTGGCGCGCCGTCTGGCGCAGGTTCGCCAGCTCTTGAACCCCGGGCGGAATCGGGTCCGGAGCAACTTCCGTGGCCAGCAGCGCCTGACGTTCTGCCACCACTTTTTGCCAGGTCTCCGCCGCGATCCCGCTTTGCAGGTCCTGCAATGGGGCAAAATCACCCAACAGGCCAATGTCAAAGTGTTCGCCGCTGTTAAAATCCTGTACCTCGCAGTCTTTAACCAGGTGTACCTGGCTGTGCCCGATCACTTCGCACTGCTCGTTCTGCAGGTCAATAATCAGCCCGGTGTGCTCATCCAGCCCCACCATGGTGGTGCCTTCGGGCAGCGGGCGGCACAATTCTTCAAAACGCTCGCGTCCAACAAAACAGCGGCTGGTATCCAGTTCCGCGCCGCCTTCAGCGTTGTTCCAATGTGGAATAAAGATTAAAGACAGTCCATACGGTCTCAGAAAATCCAGCCCGGCCTTCCAGTGCGGATCCTCGCCTACCTTATAAATCTCATACACCGGCAGGGCCTTGTGCCCGATCGAAATGGTAGCGGCGCTGGCCAACACCAGGGCTGCGCCCAGGCGGTGCAGAATTTGCACATAATCCCACGCCAGGCTGCCCTGCAACTGGCGTACCGCGTAGCTGGGGCTGCCCGGCCCCATGAAGATGATCTGGCTGTCCAACAACGCTGCGATCGCTTCGGGCGCATCCGGGCTGTTGGGCGTACCCCTGCGGCGTGCTGGAACCAGCCGCACATCCGGATGGTAATTCTGCAGCCTTACGTTTAAGAAATCAGCCACGCGTCCCGCCACCCGGTTGGCGTTCAGTTCAAAGCCGGCGGGGGTTTCCAAAATACGAATATTTAACGGGCCCTTCACCCGGCTGGCCACCAGTTCAAACACCTGGCCGCCCGCCGGCGAAGTTTCCCCGGAGCCTAACAATGCAATTAATCCAGGTTGGTTCACAATCGCTCCAATTTCGCAAAACTCAACATCATTTCACAAAATCAAGGCGCCCTTCAACAAATACCGGTCGCACATGCTTGTGAATCGCAAATTGATTATAAGGCCTGTCGTACCCGCCTGCATTCGCTTGTATAAAGCACGTTGGCAGATCGATAGGAAAATAAATTCCATTTGCACATGACAGCAATGTGAGGTTACACACCCTCATAAAAGGACTGCTCAACCCGGCAGATTGCAGTACAATAAAAAAGTGTTTGATACGGCGACTCTGACGCAAATCGAAAATGAACTGACCCAGGCAGAAGCTGCCCGCCAGGCAGGCTTTGAGGGCCGGGCCAGGGTTTCGGCCCGCCGCGCCGCCGGCGCGGCCATTCGGGCGCACTTAAATTCGCGCCAGATCCACCTGGGGCAGGTTTCCGCCTACGATTTGCTCCAAATCATGCTCCACCGCACCGACACCCCACCCAAGGTCCATCAGGTGATTGAGCACCTACTGGCCCGGGTCAATGAAGAATACCAGTTGCCTATACCGGTAGATCTCATCGCCGAAACGCGCTGGCTGGTGCAAATTTTAAACAAGGACTCAACTCATGGAAACGAATTCAACTGAAATCATAGTTTATGGCACTGTCTGGTGCGGCGACACCCGCCGCGCCCGCTCATTTCTCGATCAGAACAAAATCTTGTATCATTGGATCGATATCGACCTCGACAAAGAAGCCCGTAAATACGTCGAATCGGTCAACCGTGGTTACCGCTCGGTTCCAACCATTATCTTCCCGGATGGCAGCATGCTGGTAGAACCAACCGCCAGCCAACTCGCCGCCAAGCTGGGCATCCCCCAAACCTGAAACCAGTAAGCCGCGCGCACGTTGTGGACCACGCAAGATTGATCTTTCATGCTTCGCAACCTCCGTGACTGCCACTTCGCAGCGCTTCGATGCCCTGACGAGGGCCACCCGAGGCGCTTCGACGCCCCCGCAGGGGGGCAGGGGTCATAAGCGGTAACATAAGATCATCCGCCCACCCCTCTCATCCCCCTGCCCCCTTCTCTCCCCAAAAACCGGGGAGAGAAGGGGGGATTCTATTTTTTGGTTCTTTTTGCCAGCAAAAGCTGGCAAAAGGAACCATTATGTTTTTCTCCCTCCCTTCCCTGCGGGGAAGGGAGGGCCGGGGAGGGATGGGTTTGTGTCGCTAATCACGAAATTGGCCTTATGTTACCGCCTATGGGGGCAGGGGTGCCGTGGTAGATCATATAAGCCATCCGCACTGAGTGGACCCGCCAAAATGAGCTTTTCCTTTGAGTCTCTGTGTCTGTGGTTAATATCAAAAAGGGAGCTTTGCCGGGAAAATCTGGCCAAGCCCCCTTTTAAATTGATCCTGCTCCTCTTTACGGCGACGGTCTGCGCCCGGAGATGAGCCACAACAGCATCACCCCCAGGAAGAACCCACTGACCACAATCACATACGCTTCCCAAAACGTGCGCGATTCCAACACCATCGCCGGCCGGTGATCGATGCGGTTTCGCACCCGGTTCACAAATGCCGGATCCGGCTCCACTGCGTTCAGCGAAGAAAACAATGCAAACTCCAGGTTTCTCACCGGTTGATTTTTCAAGACAGGTTCATCCAAATCAAGCATTTTGGTCATCCTCTTCTACCGGTATTGCCACAATTCCCACGGTGCCCGGACCCAGATGGGCCGCTACCGGAATGGATAATTCACTCACCACCATTTCCTTGATATTGAACAGCAGCCGGGCGCGCTTCATCAGTGCCTCAGCCGTCGCCGGGTCGGCGGCGTGCACAATTCCAATCGCAATCTTTTGAGTGCCTACCCGCTCTTTGACACATTCCAAAATCCTGTCCAATGCTTTCTGGCGCGTGCGCACTTTTTCACCCGCAAATAGCAGCCCGTCGCGCAGCATGATGATGGGTTTTATCCTTAATACAGACGATAGCGTGGATTGCAGGGCATTCACCCGCCCACTCAGATGGGCAAATTCCAGGTTATCCACCGTAAAAATTACCGTCAGGCGCTGCCGGGCGCGTTCCAGGCGCTGCACAATTTCCGCCATCGAACCGCCAGCGCGCTCCATAATGCGCGCTTCGCGGCACATCCAGCCCATTGCCAGCGAACCGGCGCCAGAATCAAAGGGGATAATACGAAGTTCCTCCGCCATTTCGCGCGCCGCCACCTGAATTACCGAAAACGTTCCGGAGAGCTTACTGGCAATATGCACCGAAAGCACAACATCGCCTTTCTGGGCAATGCCGCGGTAAAAATCCATCACCTGCTGGGGTGAAGGCAGCGACGTTTTCGGCAGCACACCGTAGCTGCGCACCAGGTCATAAAAGTTCTCGGGGCTAACATCCACCCCCTGGGTGTACATCCGCTCACCAAAGCGCACCCACAATGGCAAAATGTGAATATCGTAGGCCTTCACCCACTCGGCCGGCATATCTGCGCCGCCATCGGTCACAATTCTCAACATGCCTCAAGCTCCTTCAACATATCCAACCCGAGCCAGATCATCGCGCAGCGCCAACAGGGTGCGATGGTAAAGGCTCTTGATCGCGCCTTCACTCCGGTTCATAATCACCGCAACTTCCTGGTTGGAAAGATGCTCAACAAACTTCAAAATGAGCAGTTGTTGGCGCTCTTCCGGCAAGTGGCGGATCACTTGCAGTAAAACTTCTTTTTCCTGGTTCTGCACCAACTCTATCTCGGGGGGCGTGCGGTGCACCCCCAGCGTCGTGCGGTCTTCCAGGGGAACCTCGCGCCGCCGGCTGTTATCGCGGTGCCAGTTGGCTACCAGGTTATGCGCGATCCGGTACAGCCATGCCGAGAACGGCACCCCCCGATTGGTGTAGGACTGAATGTGTCCAAAAGCGCGGTGAAAAACCCGCTCTGTCAGGTCTTCCGCATCGGGGGGGCTGCCCGTCCGGTAAAAGATATAGTTGTAGATCCGTTTCACATAGCGCTCATACAACACGCTGAATGCGTCAGGATCGCCCTGGATGGCCCGGTTTAGCGCTTCGTCGTCGCTAATTTCCATCACAGGTTGGATAAATAGTATTTAATTAAAATAACCCGCAAATGGCCCAGGGGTTGCGGGGTTGATTGAAAATTGCTGGCAACAAGCCAATACGCAGCGTGACTCATTTTAAGATTCCTATCCAAGTTAGCTTTCGAATCGACGAAAACCTTTCCGGTACTGCATAATCACCTCGCATTATTTTTCGGCCAGCGCCATTTGCACCGCGGCATAGGCATCCAGGTTACCATACCCAGACAGGTTATTAGGAACTCCGTTGCTGCCGCACAGCGGAAGGACCGCACCACGATAGGTTCGGGCGCTCTGTTCCAAAATCTGGCGGGTGCGTTCCACGTTGCCTATCAGGCGCGGGTTGGCCGACCACATCAAAGCCACGGCCCCCACCACATGCGGCCCTGCCATCGATGTGCCGCTCAATTGGGCATAACTGTTTTGTGGGAAGGCCGACAATACCATCACGCCCGGCGCCATCAGGTCCGGCTTGATAATTTCCTTGCCGAACAAACTCACCGGACCTAAATTACTGAAATCTGCCCGGTCGCCGGAACGATCGAGTGCCCCTACTGTAAATACCTCGGGATAAATCGCCAGCGGATCGGCCAGGCTGCTACAGCCGTTCTGGCCCTCGTTCCCGGCCGAAGCCACCACAAATATCCCGGCCGTTTCTAATGCGCGCACCGCGACCTGATACGTTCCCGCGTCACAGCCTTCCACCACCGGGCAGCCCCACGAATTGTTGAGCACATTGGCCCCCAGTTCGGGCCGCCCGTCGCGCCAGGGGTCGCCCTGCTGTGGGAAAGGCGCCAGCATAAACTGCATACAGTCCAGGTAGAGCGCCGGGTTGCCCAGGTTGCGCGCCAAATTGACACAGCCGATCCACTGCGCGTCAGGCGCCACGCCCACCGTCTTACCCAGCACCGTTCCCAGGGTATGGGTGCCGTGCCCGCCAATATCCACCGGGGCCGCGCTGTGATTCCAGGGGTCATACCAGGCATAATCGTTCTGCCCATTTTGCCCGCGGAACTGGCTGGCCAGTTCGGGATGCTGCCCATCCACGCCCGAGTCGGACTGCCCCACCACAATCCCCTTTCCGGTGACTTTTAATTCATCCCACACGCTATTGGCCCGCACCATGCTCAGGTTCCACGGGAGTGTAGCCGGCGCCACATCCGTACCCTGCTCCACCGGCAGCGCCGCGGGCAGAGGGCGCAGGTGTGGGCTCATCAAAACTCGTTCCACCTCCGGCCGTTCTGCCAGCCAGGCGCGTACCAGTGGCCCCCCCTCCACCTCCAGCGCATCCACCAGGTAATACGGCCGGAAGCGCATGCCCAGGCGCCCCAGATCCTGGCGCAGCCCGGCTTGGGCGCGCTCGCTGGCGCTGGTCAAAAGCTGGTAAATAGCTGCCCGGCGCAGCGGGGCCGCGCTGATCTGAGCCGCCGCCGTCAGACCGGGTTGATCCTTTAATATCACAAACAACTGTTCGCCGTAGAAGCCGGGCCGCCCCACCAGGGCATAGGTTAGCCCCAAACCCAGCCAGGCCGCCACACCCGCCGCCATGAAAGCCCCGCGCGCCACTGCGGGCCGCCGGCGCAGCGCCGCCCACACCAGCAGCGTCACCGCCAGCCCGATCAGCACGCCGGTAACCCCGGCCCGCAGCGCCCATTCCATTAATTCACCACTGCTCGAGGTGACCACCGCGGCCAGTTCATCCGGGTCAATCCATACCAGCGGGCCGCTGATGCCCACCGCCAGCGCCAACCCGGCCGCCGGCCAAACGGGCAGGGCGGCGCCGCTGCGCGTCCAAAAGGCCACAGCCAGCCAACCCAGGGGCGGCAATACCAGCAGCAGCAGCCATTCGTTGCCATTCACACCCAGCCCAAAAGCCAGCAGCCCCAGCACCACCGGCGCTGCTCCCAACCGCGTCCAAAACCCGGGCGGCCCGCTCTCTGCCTGCCCGGCCCTGCCGCCGGGCTGCAATATACCCTGCAAAATCAACGCCGCGGCCAGCCCGGCCAGCACAGCCGTCAGGCCTCCCAAAATCACATCCATCAGCGAGCCCAACGCCCCCCATGCCACCCACGGCAGCAGCACCAGCGCCCCCATCCCACCCGCCAGCGCCAGCCCCACCGGCCAACCGTTCACCGGGTGCAGCCGTAGTGTGGTTTCTTCCCGGCTCACCCTCCAGCGCGCCCACAGCAAAAATCCGCCCAGCGCCACACACTGGATCAGTGCCACCCCCTGGCTGTCGGTCATCACCAGCAGGCGGGCCGGGGTCATCCACAGCGCCGCCATAGCCGCCAACCACCAGCCGCGGAACAGATTCGCCTGTTCCGCGGGGCCAATCCGCGCTAAAAACGCCAATGGCAGCCAGATAGCCACCCCGCCCACCCCAAAAATAATCCAACGCGGGTCGTTGGTCGCCATGGAACTGCTATAAGTCAATTGTTCGATGGCCCAAATAGCCAACTGGCAAATCGCAATCACCACACCCACCCAAACCGCCATTAACCCGGGTAAAATCCGAGAAAAACAACCCGGTCTGGCTGCCGGCTGAGCTTGTTGTGGATTAAAACCTGACGTGTCGTTCATGCCTTACCTTGCGCCAAAAATGCGGGCGGCAGCCATTGTTGAGTCATGGCACTTGCCTGGATTTTCACTTGGGATTACACTTAAATCTGGACTGAATTATAGTCCAGCTCTACTCAAACAATGCTTTTTGGGAGGACACCATGACCTTAAATGAGCTAAATTGGCAAACTGCCGATGGCATTCCGATTTTCGCGCGCGATTGGAAACCAGACCAGCCCGCCCGCGCGGTGGTGGTACTGATTCACGGCCTTGGCGAACATGCCGGGCGCTACGCGCACGTTGCCGCGGCCATGAATGCCGCGGGGTACGCCGTAATCGCTCCCGACCTGCGCGGCCACGGCCGTTCCGGCGGCCCGCGTGGGCACTTTCCCAGTTATGCTGTCGTCCTGGACGATATTCAGCGCGCTTTCAACGAAGCTTCCAGCCGCTACCCGGGGCTGCCGCAGTTTCTTTATGGCCACAGCCTGGGCGGCGCCCTGGTGCTGGATTACGCCCTCAAGCGCAAACCGGCCATCCGCGGACTGATCGCCACCAGCCCCGGTCTCGCGCCTGGCATCGCTCCCAGTGGGTTGAAGATCACCGCGGCCAAAATCTTCAATACTCTCATGCCCGGCCTCACCCTCGCCAATGGTCTGGATACCGGCAATCTTTCCCACGATCCGGCCTTGATCAATGCCTACCTGAAAGATCCCCTGGTGCACCCGCTCATCTCGGCCCGCCTGGGCATGGAACTGATCGCCAATGGCGCCTGGATCCAGACTCAATCCGGCCCGTTCCCGCTGCCGCTGCTGCTCATGCAGGGCACCGCCGACCACCTGGTGAATCCCGCCGCCACGCGGCGCTTTGCCGCCGGCCTGACCGGGGACGTGACCTATAAAGAATGGGATGGCTGGTATCACGAACTGCATAACGAAGTGGGCAAGGAACAGGTCATTCAGGATATGCTCGACTGGTTGAACCGGCACCTCGCTTAAGCATGCTGCCGGGAAGATGGTACAATAAAGGGCCCAGCGATTGGGCCCTTTCATATTCTTTCAGGAGTCGCTGCATGTTTCGTTCTTTTCTTCGCGCCGTCTTGTTTGCCACGCTGCTGCTGGGCACTCTCATCGGCTGCGCCGCCACCCAGCGCATTCCCCGCCCCTCCAACCACCCCGGAGACCTGGCCTATACCACCACAGACGGCGACCATCAAGAGATCTTCATGCTCAACCTGGATACCCAGAAGACACTGAATCTGATTAATAAACCTTCGGATAACATCTGGCCCAGTTGGTCTCCCGATGGCAGCCAGCTTGCTTTTACCTCGTCGCGCGCCAATAACCTGGATGTCTACATTCTGGAAATAAAAACCGAAACGCTGCGCAACCTCACCCAACAGAACACCACAGATGATGGCTGGCCCGATTGGTCACCCGATGGCAAACAAATAGTCTTTGCCTCAAACCGGACGGAGCACTATGATATTTATGTCATGGACACCAACGGCCAGAACCAGCGCAATCTCACCAATACCCCCTCGGATGAAGGCACCCCGGTCTGGTCGACCGACGGCAAAAAAATTGCCTTTTCCACCAATCGCAATGGCAACTGGGAAATTTTCTGGATGAACGCGGATGGCAGCAACCCGGTCAACCTCACGAATCACGGCGCCAACGACAACCTGCCCTCCTTTTCGCCGGACGGCACAAAATTGGCCTTCGTCAGCGATCGCGACAAAACCACCGAAATTTACGTGCTCGAACTGGCCAGTGGAAAACTGACCAACCTCACCAACAACCCCGCCCTGGATGAATACCCCGCCTGGTCGCCCGATGGAACTAAAATCGCATTTGCCTCAGACCGCGGCGGTAAGCGCAATCTCTACAGCATGAATGCCGATGGCAGCACCGTCATCCCGCTTACCGACGACGTTTTCGATAACTGGAAACCGGTCTGGCGCCCCTAAAATACCCGCCAGACCCGGGGTATTGGACCCCGAAATGAATATTCTGAGCACCTACCCTTCAAAAACTCTATCGCAAGGAGAGTTACGATGACCGATTTTCTCTTCCGTGGGTCGCTGGCCGACCTGGACCCGGCCCTGTATGACCTGACGCAGCTCGAATCCGAGCGCCAATACCGCAAACTGATTCTCATTCCCAGCGAAAGCAGCGCGCCTGCTGCGGTGCGCGAATCCCTGGGATCGGTTTTTCAAAACCTGTACGCCGAAGGCTACCCGGACGAAGAAACCCGCCGCATGAGTGAGGATGAGATCCTCAATTACACTGAACGGCTGTCTTTCTACCGCCGCTACGCCGACCCCCGCTATTATAAAGGCGTCGAATATGCCGATACGGTTGAAGCCCTGGCTCGTCGCCGCTGTGCCGAGCTCTTTGCCACCGGCCCATTCACCGCCGACCAGATCTTCGTCAACGTTCAGCCGCTTTCGGGCGCCCCAGCCAACAATGCCGTTTACACCGCCTTACTGGCCCCTGGCGATGTGATTTTGGGTATGAACTTGCTGCATGGCGGGCACCTCACCCACGGTTCGTCAGTCAACCGCTCTGGCAAGCTCTATAAAGTGATCCACTATAACGTCGATGCTACCACCGAACAGATCGACTACGCCGCCATCGAAAAACTGGCGCTCGATAACAAACCCAAGATCATCATTGCCGGCTACTCCTCCTATTCCTGGGCGCCCGATTGGGTCCGTTTCCGCGCCATTGCAGACGCGGTGGGCGCGCTGCTGCTGGCGGATGTCTCGCACATTGCCGGGCTGATCGCCGGGCGGGCGCTGCCCTCACCCCTGGGTTATGCCCATGTCATCACCTTTACCACCCATAAAACCCTGTGCGGCCCGCGCGGCGCCTGCATTGTGACCACCGATGCTGCTCTGGCACGCAAACTGGACCGGGGCGTTTTCCCTGGCGAGCAGGGCGGCCCGCATGTGCATGCCATGGCAGCCCTCGCCACCGCCTTTAAATTGGCCAATACCGATCAGTTCCGCCAGCTCCAGCAGCAGATCCTCAAAAACTGCGCCGCGCTGATCCAGCGCCTTTCCGAGCGCGGGCTGCGCATTGCCTTCGGCGGGGGCAACACCCACCTGGCTAATATCGACTGTAAAACCATCAAGGGTCCAGACGGCACCCCGCTTTCTGGCGATATCGCCGCCCGCCTGCTGGATATAGCCGGGATTGTGCTCAACCGCAACACCATCCCTGGCGATAAGACCGCCCTGAATGCCTCCGGCATTCGCTTTGGCACCCCCTGGATGACCCAGCGCGGCCTGCTGGAAGCGGATATGCACCAGGTAGCCGATTGCATGGCCGATATCCTGCTGGCTGCCATTCCCTACACCGTGGAAACACGCCATGGCCCCGCGCAGCGCGCCAAGGTAGATTTTACGATCCTTGAAGAATCCAAAATCAAGCTGCGCGCCATCGCCGAAAAAGCCGGGATCGACTTCTCCCCCACCCGCCATGGCTACCCGCACTTTTATTATTTAGACGACACTTTCACGGCCAAAGCGGGTTGGTGCGCATTAGATCTCTCCGGCGAAAATGTGCTGCACTTCGCCAATTATGCCTTCTCCAGCGCTGTGGAAGCGCTGCAGCCTGGCGCAAGCCAGGCCACTCAGTTGATTACCCCGTGCGGCGCCGTGTTGGGCAATCTCACCCTGGTCAAACCCGGCCTGTACCGCTTCAGCCTGCCTGCCGCCCAGGCCGGTCTGGCAGCCACCTTCCTGCGTGCGCTTTCCGATGGCTATATCACTTTTGACCCTCAGGAAATCCGCCGCCTGCCCGGCCCAATCGCGGTGCACGAATCCAGCGCGGACCCCGTGACTACTGCCGGCGGACCGCCAGTATCGTCTGAAAAGCCCTATTTCATTGGCATCCCCGCCGCCGCCGGCGCGGCCCTGCCCCAACATGCCTGGGTAGAAAGCGAAGCCCCGCTGCGTAAAACAGCACTGAATGCCACCCACCGCCAGATGGGCGCTAAAATGGTGCCTTTCGCCGGTTGGGATATGCCCGTCTGGTACACCTCGGTCGTTGAAGAACACCTGGCCACCCGCCAGGCAGCCGGCCTGTTCGATGTTTCACACATGGGCGTGTACCAGGCCGAGGGCCCGCACGCCGCCGCTTTTCTCGACAGCGTGGTCGGCAATGACATCGCCGGTTTAGCTGTCGGCGAATCGTGCTACAGCCACTTTCTCGACCCCGCTGCCAATGTCATCGATGATACTCTGATTTACCGCCGCGCCGAAGAAAAATACCTGGTGGTGGTGAATGCATCGAACGATGATAAAGACTGGGCCTGGCTCAATGCCGTGCTGCGCGGCGAAGTATTGCTGGACCCCGCGCGCCCCAACGCGCGCGCATTTGGTCGCGCTGTGCGGCTGCGCAACCTGCGCGACCCTCAGGCCGGCGCCGAAATGCGCGTGGATATCGCCCTGCAGGGTCCCCGCTCGCGTGATATTCTGCTGGCCCTGGGCACAGACCCCAAAACCCGCAAGAAAATAATGGCGCTTAAACGCACGGAACTGTGCGAAGCGCAAGTCGGCGGGCTCGATCTGGTCGTCTCCCGCACCGGTTATACCGGCGAAAAGATGGCGTTTGAACTCTTTGTCCACCCCGATCAGGTTGTGGCCCTCTGGAATGCCCTGCTGGCCGCGGGCGGCCCGCTGGGGCTGAAGGCCTGCGGGCTCGGCGCGCGCGATTCGCTGCGCACCGAGGCCGGCCTGCCCCTGTATGGGCATGAGATGGGTGGAGACCTGGGCCTGGGTGTGGCGGAAGCCGGGTTTGGCTCTTATGTGAAAACCTATAAACCCTGGTTCGTTGGCCGCGCGGCCTATATGGCGCGCGAAGCCGCCCGTAAAACCGTGGTCGTGCGCTTCCGCTTCACCGAAAAGGGAGTGCGCATGGCTCACCTGCACGACCCCGTGGTCGACCCTAAAGGCCGGGTGATCGGCGTGGTCACCTCCTGCGCCATCGACAGCGAGGGCATCCTCACCGGGCAGGCCTCCCTGGAATTGAAATTCGCCGTGGAAGGCACCCCCATTGCCATCTACCAGAGCGCGCCCAAAGCTGCCGGCAAGGCGCCCGCCGAGCTCAAACTGGGCGAGCGGGTTAACTTGCCCACCCCGGCTATAGTGGCCAGCCGCTTCCCCAAACTGGCCTGATGAAAGCCGCATGCACGGTATGAACCACGCAAAAATGATCTTTTTCTACTCTTCTCTGTGCATGCCGCTTCGCAGCCCTTCGATGCCACCTGCCCCTGCCGGCGCCCGCAGCGGGTGACGAGGGCCACCCGACGGGGTGCTGAGTCTCTGTGGTTAGATCAAAAAAGGAGAAATTTACATGCAGATCCAATGGGAACACCGCTATGCGCAGCGCACGCAAAGAATGAAAGGTTCGGCAATTCGTGAACTGCTCAAGCTCACCGAAGACCCCGAAATCATCTCCTTCGCGGGTGGCATGCCGGCCCCGGAAGTCTTTCCCACTCAGGAATTTGCTGAAGCCTGCGCACATACCTTAAGCACCCACAGCACCCTCGCGCTGCAATACGGCACCACCGAAGGCTACCTCCCCCTGCGCGAATTGATCGCCGAATTCTCAGCCCGCACCGGGCTCACGCTTTCGCCCGATAACATTCTCATCACCTCCGGCTCCCAGCAGGCTCTGGATCTGTTGGGGAAAATCTTCATCAACCGCGGCGACCGCATTCTGGTCGAATCGCCCACCTACCTGGGCGCGATCCAGGCCTGGAATGCCTACGGCGCGGAATATATCTCCGTTCGTTCCGATGAAAACGGCATGTGCACCGCCGAGTTGGAAGCGGCCCTGCGCTGCGGCCCTAAATTTATCTATGCCATGCCAACCTTCCAGAACCCTTCCGGCTGTACCATGGTTCTGGAGCGCCGCCGTCAACTGGTGGAACTGGCCGAGCGTTACGGCGTGCCGATCGTCGAAGATGACCCCTATGGACAACTGCGCTTTGAAGGAGCCCACCTGCCCGCGGTCATTAAACTGGACGATGAAATTCATGAAAACAGCGGTTCCTACACCGGCAACGTTATCTATCTCAGCACATTCTCCAAAATTCTGGCCCCCGGCATTCGCCTGGCGTGGGTCATTGCCCCGCGTGAGGTCATCCGCAAGCTGGTACAGGCCAAGCAGGGCAGCGACCTCAATACCTCCACCTTCAACCAGATCATCGCCCACGAAGTCAGCCGCGACGGTTTTCTGGAACGCCACATCCAAAAAATTATCGCCTGCTATCGCGAACGCCGCGCTGTGATACTCGACTCACTGGATGAATTCATGCCGGCAGAGGTTCGCTGGTCCCGCCCCCAGGGCGGCCTGTTCCTGTGGATGACCCTGCCCGAGCACCTCTCTACCACCGCCATCTTCCCGGAGTGCGTGGCGGAAAAGGTCGCCTTTGTGCCTGGCCAATCCTTCTACCCCACCGGCGGCGGCGAGAACACCATGCGCCTCAACTTTTCCTATTCCGACCCGGCGCGTATTGTAACCGGCATCGAACGCATGGCCCGCGTCATCCGCCGCCATCTCTAACCCATCTGGAAAATATCCTCCATTAACCACAAACGAGACGGCATGCCGTCTCGTTTGTGGTTATAACCCGCTCACTCTTTGTTCGGTATACCGTTCTGCCAGAGCGTGAAGCCCTTTAAGATCGAACCGCCAATGAACTCGCGCAGGATCGAATTATCCGGGATCAATTCCTCGCCAATCGGCAGGAACCATTGCAAAAAGGCCAGCAGCCGTTTGGCTTCAATATATTCCGGCGTGCCAAAAACCACCTGGCGCAGCAGCGGTTCCACCAGCATGCGGATTGCCGAGAGCTCATACACCAGCGCGGAGTTAAACATTTCATCCGCGTTCTCCTGGTACGGAAAAATATGCTTCTTCTCCCCGCGCTGCACCGATTCCCAGCGCGCAATCGTCTGCTGCGCCGTGTAGCCGCGGTCACGCTCATCGCGGATGATGCGCCGCAGCAGGCGCGTATCGGTCGTAGAAATCCGATTGTGGCGGTCCAGGTTCAATTGGGTCAGGCAAGACACATAAATGCGCGTGGTCTGGTGCGGTGAGATGTCTGGCAGCAGCAGCGGGTTAAGCCCATGAATCCCTTCCAGAATCACCATCTGGCCTTTTTCCAGCTTCACCACCGCGCCGGGCTCTCTGCGCCCCAGCCGGAAATTATATTTCGGCAGTTGAATCTGGTTTCCGGCGATCAACTGCTGCAAATCACTCTGCAAACGAACCGTATCGAGTGCCCCCAGCGCTTCAAAATCATAATCGCCGTGTTCATCCTTGGGGGTCAGTTCACGGTCACAGAAATAATTATCCAACTCCAGCGGAAACGGCGAAATTCCCTGCGCCAGCAGTTGCACCGACAATCGTTTGGAAAAGGTAGTCTTTCCCGAAGAAGATGGGCCGGCAATCAAAACGATGCGCGCTTCCTTCAAACGCTCCATCACATGCCCGGCAATTTCAACAATGCGATGTTCGTGCAGCGCTTCAGAAACCAAAATCAATTCCCGCACCCGGTTGGCCGAAATCGTGTCGTTTAGGGCGCCCACATTTTCAATCCCCAGCCGCACCAACCAGTTGTTGTATTCGCGGAAAGTCGCCAACAGCTTTTTCGAATCAGGCAGCGGAGGCAATTCATTCGGCGCCTGGCGGCGTGGAAAACGCAGGGCAAACCCATCGCCCATCAATGACAGCGCAAACCAATGCAAACATCCGGTCGAAGGCACCATATAGCCATGGTGATAATCGTGCCGTTCACGCAGTTGGTACAACACCAGGGTATCTTTGCTGCGATATTTCAACAGTTGCACCTTCTCCAACTGGTTGCGCGACCTGAAAATTTCAATCGCATCCTGCAGCGGCACCACCTTACGCTCAAAAGTCAAATTGGCCTTCACCAGCACCCGCATATGATTTTCAACCGCCGCCAACTCTTCCTTAGAAAGCGGCCGGCGGTTGATCACCGTGCAGTAAAACCCACCCGATGAAAGCGAATGATCGATCGAGATGTCTGCATTCGGAAACAGATCCTCAAACGCGGCCTCCAGCAAAAAGGTCACCGAGCGCCGATAAATGCGCGACCCATCCGAGCTGGACATGGGCACCAGATTTACGCGTGAATCCATATCGACCGCAAAGGTTAATTCGCGCAGTTCACCGTTGACAATCGCACCCACAATCGGGTCCGGCCCACCCCACTCGGGCAGTTCCTGCAAAAATGAGCCCACGGGAACATTTCGCGGACCGATCAGAATTCGGCCATCGGGCAGATGGATTTCGACGGTGGCCCGCGGAGCGCTGGCTTGAGTGATTTCGATGGATGGTTTCATTTGGGTCTCATGCATAGTATTCAAGGTCATGCCCGATTCTATCACACAACTCTTTCCCTCTCCCCAAGCCGCGATTTCTTAAGCAATAGAAATTATGAAAACTTCAATGACAAACGCCACAACCAAATGGGTGGCATGGAACAGTTCTACATTGTATAATCCGAGTATGAAAATCGCAATCATTGGAGCAGGTCCGTCTGGGATGACCGCAGCCATCCAGGCTGCCCAGCGCGGCTGCTCCGTTATCTTATTTGAAAAAAATCCCGCGGTAGGGAAAAAATTGCTGGCCACCGGCAGCGGACGCTGCAATATCACCAACGATGGGGTGGCGGCCCAAAAATATATATGCGCCGACCTGACCTGGATGGATACCCTGCTGAGCCATTTCGGAGTGGACGATTTATTGAGCATGCTGCAGCAGATCGGTATCCTGGTCACCAAGACCTCGGATGGTTGGTACTACCCGATCTCAGATTCGGCCCAAACGGTCGTCATGGCTTTTTCCAGCGCCCTGGATCGAGTCGGAATAACCCTGCGGCCGTCCAGCCGGGTGACCGCGATCACCCTGACCGGAAAAAAGTTTCTCCTGACGGTGGTCACTGAAAATGCGACGACCGCAGAGACCTTTGAGAAGGTAATCGTGGCGTCAGGCGGAAAAGCCTACCCGGCACTTGGGTCTACCGGCGAATTGTTCCCCATTTTAAACAGGCTGGGGCACAAGGTCATTCCAAAACGGCCGGCCCTGGCCCCCGTATTGGTAGATTTGCAGGAATTGAAGATACTGCAAGGAGTGCGCGCGGATGTTGGCACGCGCCTGTGGAACGGCAAGAAACTGCTGGCAGAAGCGGCCGGCAACCTGATTTTCACCGAGTGGGGGCTCAACGGGCCGGCGGTCATGGATATCAGCCAGGCGGTTTCTACAGACCCGAATGTGAAATTAACCCTGTCGCTCAATTTCCTCCAATTCTTCGAAGCTGACTTTTTTGCCCGATTAAAAGAAAAGCGGGCCACCGATCTGCCGGTCAAGATCTTCTTAGGCGCCTACTTTCCTCCAAAAGTAACCCAACTGTACTTGAGTCTCTTCCATATCACCGATCAACTGCCGTTGAAGCAGTTAGATGAGGGCGTTCTGCAGCAGCTCATCCGGCGATTGAGCGATACGCGCCTGCCGGTCAATGGGACGCGCGGCTTCGAGTTCTGCCAGGTTTCCGCCGGCGGCGTGCCGGTAGCAGAAGTCGACCCGGTCACACTGGAATCGCGTCTGATCAAGGGGCTGCACCTGGTCGGAGAAACCGTAGATGTAGTTGGCCCTTGCGGAGGGTACAACCTGCACTATGCGTTTGCCAGCGGGGCGCTGGCCGGGATGGCAGTGGCTAAACAACCCGACTGACGGTTTATCGCTGCAGGATTACCCAACGCCTTCCCCGGCACATTAATCATCTGTCCGGTACCGCTGTGATAGTGGACATCGCCGACAACAAACGAGTCTCTGTGCGTATTCCGGCGAAATCGTCCAGCAAATCCGGACCATGCCGTTCACTGAATCCGGCGGATGCCGTCCAGTGCGAAGCGAAGTGACGCTGGTTTAGTCATTATAAATCAGATGCGTGGAATAGGCCCCACCGAACACGTCTTCCTCTACCGCAACCAACCTCTGAGCAAGGATCTGATCCACGGGCGGCTCAAGGCCACCGGGGAGCGCACCGGGGTAAAGGTCTTCGCTCACAAGCTGCGTCACACCTGTGCTACCCAACTGCTCAACGCGGGCTGCCCGATCACCAGCATTCAGAAATTCCTCGGGCACAAGAAGCTCAACTCCACCATGATCTATGCCCGCGTACATGACCAGACCGTGGAAAACGATTACTACCAGGCGATGGCGCGCGTGCAGCAGCGGCTGGATGTGCCGCCCATTATGGCGATCGCCAGCCAGCCCATCCCGGAAAGCGAACGAAAAGAACTTCTGGTATTAGCTGATCAATTCGCCGAACTCGGTCTTAGCCTGGAAAAATGGCTTGGATGAGTGCTCTTGATGCGTACATTGCTGTTCGGGAAGAATTTGGCTTCCCATGAAAATTCGCAAGACGACTTCATAAGAATAGCCCAAGATCATCCACCTCCAGCCATATTATGGGAAGTTTCAGCTTATTTTTTGTGGAAGAAGCCAATTTCGACAATTTCAAATTTGTAGAAAAAGAGTCCGGTCAACTTTCATCAAAAGTTAGGTATTAACTAAAAAGATTTGTAAGTTTAATCTCGATCGAACCACCTCCTACCGAACTATCTTTAAGCATACCAGCAATTTCATTTGCATCAACAACCGTTTCTCGAATAAGTATTAAGTCGCCAGAATTATCCTGCGCGTATTCCCTTATAAAAGCTTTTTCTGGAACAAGGGGATTAGTTGATCCATATTTCGGTATAGGCCAGTCTTCCTTAGAGAAAGGTCGAGAACTTTTAATAAGCGGCCAACTTCCACTGATAATTCCAAGATCCCCAAATTGAGCGATTATCAAAGCATCTTCGGGATCTTTTTCCCACGTCTGTTTATCCTCAGGTATGTCATCATATCTTGGCCCGAAAAAATAACCTGGACCGCCTTTAGTCCTACAACTTCCTCGAACAATAATACCGAGTAAATACCTGCGAATTGAGCGCGATACGCTCAACCAGCAGGTATAATTTAGGGATAATGGTCTTCAGTAATTTATCCCGGTTTCCATAAGGAAGCGATGGAATTCTCCACCTGGCGCATTCTCAAAAGCCTGCCGGCTCCCGGCCCCTGGAATATGGCGGTCGATGAAGCCATTCTCGAATCAATCGGGCGTGGGCAGTCGCTGCCCACCCTGCGCCTGTATGCCTGGCAGCCGGCCTGCCTGTCGCTGGGCTATGCCCAACCGCTCATTGATGTAGACCTGCCGGCCCTGGCCGCGCACGGCTGGCAGTTGGTGCGCCGCCCCACCGGCGGGCGCGCCATTTTGCACACTGACGAACTGACCTATTCTGTGATTGCCCCGTTAAATGATGAGCGCGTTTATGGCAGCGTGCTCGAAAGCTACCGCCGCCTGTCCATGGCTCTGCTGGAGGCGCTCAGCCTGCTGGGCGTGCCTGCCTGCGCCGACAAAGACCACCCGCTGCCCGCCCACCAGGCCCCCGGCGGCCCGGTCTGTTTTGAAGTGCCCTCCAATTACGAAGTCACCGTCTTTGGTAGGAAATTAATCGGCAGCGCCCAGGCCCGTCGCCGCGAGGGCGTACTGCAGCACGGTTCGCTGCCCCTCTCCGGCGACCTCACCCGCATCACCCAGGTCCTGGTCTTCCTGGATGAGCCGGATCGCCGCCTGGCAGGTGAGCGCTTGCTTCAGCGCGCCCTGACCCTCGCGGACTGCTTGCAGCGCGCGCCGAGTTGGGCAGAAGCCGCCCAGGCCTTCTGCGCCGGGTTTGAAACGGCGCTCAACCTGCGCCTTGAACCGGGCGAACTGTCAGATTCTGAAAGTGAGCGCGCTGCCGAACTGTTGGCGCAAAAATACGCCCACCCCCTGTGGACCAACCGCGTGTGATCTGCGGGTATAATCAAGCCATCAAAGACACTCACTCTAGAATGCCCTGGTTAATGCGCGGCCGAACCGTACGACTTGCCCTGCTCTGCTTCTGGATTCTCCCAGCCCTGCTATTGGGCGCCTGTAATCGCGCCACCACTTCGCCTACCCCCACCCTCACCCCGTCGCCCACCCCGGCTCAAACCGTCACCCCGCAGCCCACCCGCACGCCTACCCTGCCGCCCCCCGCCAGCGAGGATAACCCGCTCATTTTGGGCATTCTCTCCGAAAGCAGCGACCCAAAAGCCGCCGCCGCCGGGAATGAGATCGCCCTGCAAATCGCGCGCATCACCAATTTCAAGGTACAGGCGCGCCTGTATACCACCACCCTCAGCCTGCTGGCCGACTTGCAGGCCAGCAAGGTGCACGTCGTCTTTTTACAGCCGTTCACCTACCTCTACGCGCGCCAGAAGGGCCTGGTACAACCGGTGCTGCTTAGCAATCATTTCGGCGTGTACCAGTATGGCGCCACCTTCTTTGCCAATGTGGCCAGCAAATTCACCCTGTATTATGATCCGGCCAAAGGCCAAAACACGGTAGACCCGACCACCGCGCTCAAGCAGTTTGAAGGCAAGCGCCCTTGCTGGGTCGAGCCGGCCTCCAGTTCCGGCTATATCGTGCCGCTCGGTATACTGGCCGAAAAAGGCGTTAAAATCAAAGAAGGCGTGATCACCCAAAGCCACACTGCTGTGATTCGGGCCTTGTATATCACCGGCATCTGCGATTTTGGCGCTACCTTTGCCACCACCGGCGACCCGCGCTCCGCTGCCGCGGTTACCCAGGATCTGACCGATGTGATGAACCGCGTGATCGCAATTTATCAGATCGACCCCATCATTCCCAATCTGAATGTTTCCGTCCTGGCCAGCCTGCCCCGCGAGACGCGGGATGACCTGGTGTTTGCGCTGCGCGATTTCGTGCGCGCTGATAAAGGCAAGGCGGCATTTTCCGCCGCCGCCGCGTATGAAATCGCCGATTTCAAACCCGCGGATGACAGCCTGTATGAACCGCTGCGCACCTACCTCAAATTTTCAGGCGTCAACATAGAAACGCTGATCGGCAAATAGGAAGTCTATTGTTCAAACGAATTCGTCAGGGCCGTTTTTCGCGGCTCAAATCGCTGCTTGTCAAAAGTTTCCAGATAGGATCCCGCATGATTTTGATCGTCTTCGTCGCTGCCATCCTTGCATTGGTGTTGCCGCGCCTCTTGCTCGGGTTATATTCCGGTCCGCGCACCTATGCGGCGGCTCAGGCCCCCACTCTGCGCGTGGCGCTGGTCTTCGGCGCCGGGCTCAGCCGCGATGGCACCCCGTCTCCCGTCCTGCAAGACCGCGTGGCCACCGCCGCTGAGCTGTATTTTTCTGGCAAAGTGGAAAAACTGCTGATGAGCGGCGATAATCGTTTTCTCGATTATAACGAGCCGGGGGCCATGCTCAACTTTGCCCTCAAATTGGGCGTGCCGCGCTCCGCAATCGTCCTCGATTATGCCGGCCGGCGCACCTACGATACCTGCTACCGCGCCAAAGCCATTTTTGGGGTCACCGAGGCCATCCTGGTGACCCAGGCCTTCCACCTGCCGCGCGCGGTGTTCACCTGCAATGCGCTTGGCCTGCCGGCCGTCGGTGTGATTGCCGACCGCCGCCCCTACGCAGGCCCGGCCGATATTCGCGAATATCCCGCCAGCCTGGTCGCGTTGTGGGACGTCTGGGTCAGCCGGCCGCTGCCGGTGCTGGGCGACCCCGAACCGATCTTCAGCGCCGCTGCACCCGCGGCGCCTCAAACTGTCGTCCGGTCCCAAAAATCCCCCGGACCTTAATCATCCACCTGCCCAACCATCTGGAGTAACCATGGACCGTTCAACCGCACTCGCCATTGTACAAGAATACGTAAAAAACCAGGGCCTGATCAACCACATGTTCTCGGTCGAAGCCGCCATGCGCTTTTACGCGCAGCACTTGGGCCACGATGTGGACCTGTGGGGCATCACCGGCCTGCTGCACGACTTTGATTGGGAGATTCATCCCACCCTGGCAGGTCACCCCCAAGACGGTGCGCCTATTTTGCGCACATTAAATGTTCCAGAAACAGTCATTCAGGCCATTCTCAGCCATGCCGACCACACCGGCGTCGCGCGCGTCACCCCTATGCAAAAAGCGCTGTATGCCTGCGACGAAGTCACCGGGCTGATCACCGCCGTGGCCTACGTGCGCCCTTCGCGCTCGCTGTATGACCTGACGGCTTCCTCGGTAAAAAAGAAGTGGAAAGACCGCGGCTTTGCCGCCGGCGCCAACCGCGATGAGATCAGCCGCTCGGCTGAAGAATTTGGCGTGGAGCTCTGGCAGCATGTCGACCAGGTGATTGTGGCTATGCGAAACATCGCGCCCCAGCTCGGCCTGGAGGGCAGCCTGACCCCGCCCGCCTGAACCCCGGCCCCCCATTGAAACCACAAACGACGGTTGTACAGCCTGGATTGCTGCACAATCGTCGTTTCACGCTCCCCTAAGCGCTACCTTATTTTTTGACGGGTTTCTTCACATCCTTTGCAGCCGGCTTTTTCGCGCTTTCACTGCCACTCACGGGCGGCATATTCACCTGCTCCCACCCATGCCCGGTTTCCGCGCCCCCAGCCGGCGCAGGCGCGCCCCCAACCGGTGGTTGCCCCTTGCCCTGCTTGCGGGCTGGCGCTGCGCCGGCTGCGCTGGCTTCAGGTTGCGCATCGGCCCCCGCGGCAGTTGCTGCCCCTGCCTTCGTTTTACGCCCGGCAGGGGCAGCCAGCGCCGCTGCAGCGGGCTTTTCCACGGCTTTGGGTTCAGCCGCGCTCGCGCGCTTCGCCGCCAATTTTGGCGGTTCCACAGGCGCCGGCTCAGGCTTTACCCCAGCCGGTTCCGGCTTCACTGCCACCGCTTCCGGCTTTACCGTGGCTGGTTTTGACGCTACAGTCGCCGGCTTGGCTCCCGTTGCGCCTGAACCAGGTTTCACCGCGGCCGGTTCAATCGCCGTGGATATCGGTTTCGCTTTTGCCCGGGCTGCTTTGGGCTTCGCCGGGGCCGGCCCAACCGTAGCCAGAGTCGGCTGCAAGGGCACAGCGGCCTTCGCACCGCGCCGCGCCGGGGATACCGCCTGCGCTGCGCCGGCGTCTGCCGGGGCAGGCTTGCGTTTACCCGCCGGGCGGGCGGGCGGGGCCGCCGCCGGTTCACCCATGCCAGGCAAGGCGGCCTGCACCTGCTTTTCTTCCAACAACTGCGCGGGTTCCGGCTCACTCTTGCCGCCGCGTTTTTTGGCGGCGCTCTCGGCCTTCGCCCAATACGTCACACCGTCAATCACCGGTGTAATATCCACCACCCGGTCGCCAGTCTTCACCGCGGCCAGTTCCGTCCCAAACCGCAGGCGTTTACCCACGGGAATTTCATCCACTCGCACCGTTTTGGCCGCGGCCAGTTTAAAATGCACCAATCCGCTCTGGGTGCGTTTGCCTGCCAGCACCCCGGTCAGCCGCACGCCCGGTCTCAACTTGCACAGCCCCACTCCCTG
>Ga0105047_10000017_pt1 | contig 180350 bp, 176 predicted proteins | sample MAT04_FD_78384 | JGI IMG/M metagenome (GOLD analysis project Ga0105047, IMG submission 78384) | Freshwater microbial communities from Lake Fryxell liftoff mats and glacier meltwater in Antarctica - MAT-04 (megahit assembly) | ecosystem: Environmental > Aquatic > Freshwater > Ice > Liftoff...
AATCAATTTGATGATTTGTCTACTCCTCAGGCTCAGAAGATGATGAATAAATATCTATCTGATTTATCTGACGTCCCCGTTGATGAGATGACTTCTCGAGATTTATTTGGACTGAAAAGGGTGGTGAATGGAGATACTACGCAGATATATGACAACCTCTCTCGAGGTACTCCACTTACTCCTAAAGAACAGGTTATTCTCGCATTTAGAAATACCCTTGATGATGTGATTGGTCAAACAAATCCTGAGGTAAAAAAACTGACTATTGAGCAATCTCATCTCTATGATGCAGCTGACTCATTAAATCGTTCTCGTAAAACTGTCCCTACTGTGCGTATTGCTGGAACAACTGTCCCTGCTAGTGTGATGCAGACAGGTCAAGATTTAGCAGGAGTTGGAACGCAGGCTATAGGAAAAAGGTTACAGAATGGGTATCCCTGCTGTGGGATTGACTCCTACCTCTAAGGGGCTATACCTATCGAGTAGAGGGAATGAACAACTTCACCAAAAAAATCAGAATGGCGGGAATGACGTAACACACAATAACGCTGCCAATAGCCAATCCGATGAACAGTTGAATACCGATAATAATCATACAAACTCTTTCAGTGAAAATACTACAGAGAGTCATAGCAAAACCTACCTCTATATAGGTGAAGGATTGCCAACTTTTCTTTTACTAAAAATATTACACATTTTCAAATAATCCTTTTTTCAACTCTTTTGATCCTCTAGTTACAGTAGCAACACCCACGCTGAGTTCTTTCGCAATTTGGTGTTGAGCGACACCACTCTTCAAAAGGCGAATAATTTCTAGGCGATTAGGAATCTCTTCCAGTTCCTGGGGAGTTAAGATTCCTGTCAAAAAACGAAGCATTTGACTAGTCGTTTTTTGCCGAAGTAAGGCTTCAATAAGTAAAAGCAGTTTTTTATTTCCAGTCATGATTATACTATTGTACTAGTACAATAGTATAATTCAAGTCCCAAAATTGAAAGACTCACTTGACAGCTGGCAGCTTTGCCGTTTAATGAAGGCATTCAAAAAAAAGGGAAACGTATGGCTGATCTTCCTGTGTTGCACAAAAGAATTCTGCTTGTCGTCAATACTGGTTCACTAAAGAAAAGATTTATTCTTCAAAAGCTAAACAAGCTAGGTTTAACAATTGTTCTCTTAAACAAGGATAAAAATTGGGCTCAGCCATATGTGGATCACTGGATTTTGGCAGATACGTACGACCATCAAGCCTGTCTTCAATCCATCCACACGTTTATTCAAGATCACCCAGAAATTAAAATTGAAGGAGCAGTTACTTTTTGGGAAGATGACGTGCCTCTTTTGGCTGAAATTTGTCAGGAGTTTGAATTCAAAGGAAACTCTCTCGTAGCCTCACAGAACACTCGAAGTAAGCTACTGATGCAACAACTTCTGTTGGACTGTGGTGAACCAGCAATCCCATTCCAACTATTAGCAGAAGACAAAGATTTACACATGGCGATAGAGAAAATTGCTTTTCCGGCGGTGATTAAACCTGTTTTTGGTTCTAGCAGTCAATATGTTGTGTACGTGACAAATAAAGAAGAGGCTGAGGAAGCGTATGAGTACGTCCGCAAAAACTGCAATCCTGAATTTGATCCCATTTATAAATACAACCAAAACCAATTTGTCTATCAAGCCTATATTGCAGGGAGTGAGTTTAGTGTAGAAGGCTACTGTCAGCACGGCATTCCGCATGTTGTAGGAATTCATGAAAAAACTAAGATGGATTTGCCGTTTTTTATGGAAACAGGTGAATACCTGCCTGCTAGAGTCAGTAAGGAACAAGCAGAAGAGTTGGCAGAATCTGCTAAATCAGCACTGATCGTGATGGGAGTCAAAGACAGTTTATTTCATGCCGAAATAAAGTTAACGAAAAAAGGTCCTCAGGTGATTGAAGTTGCGTCAAGAATGGGTGGAGACAATATTTATGCTCAAATTGATAGAATTTATGATTTTGATTTGATTGAAACAGGATGTGAAATTGCTCTGGGAATTAACGTCAATCGTCAACCAAAAGAAGCCAAAAAATGTGCCGTAAACCGCTACTTTATTCCCAAAGTTTCTGGTGTTATTACCAGGATTACAGGCTTTGACGAAGCTACCAAAGCTAAAGAAATTACCGAGTATTTCTTAGCCAAAGAAGTTGGAGACAAAGTTTTAGTTCCGCCGTTGGGCTATGACGACATAGGTTGGGTGGTGGCAGTAGGGAATACGTATGCAGAAGCAGAAAACGCGCTGGCAAATCTGCTGGAAAAAGTACAAATTGAGGTGGCTCCGTTCAGAACGTACTCCTCATTTGGTCAGACAAAAAGAAATAGTAGATTTTCTGCAGCACAACTCCAACTTCCAGCCGATATGGCTGGCGGTGGAAAGATTGATAAAATTACTAAAGTTTCGTTGAAAGATATTCGTAAATTGCATGTGGGGATTGCGGCAAATGATTATGTACCTGGAAAAGGCAGTGAAGTTGAGAAAAGTTTAATGGATGTGGGACACACCATTGAAAATGTACTCAAAAAATTAGGTTACAGAACAACCTATTTTGACTTTAATAACTGGCCAAATACGTTTAGTGAACTGCAAAAAAGTGATGTAGATATTATTTTTAATGTTTGTGAACGTATTAACAGTTCCAGTCTTTTAGAACCACATGCCGCCGCCATTTTTGACTCGCTCCAAATCCCATATACCGGTTCGAACCCAATTACTTTGGGACTCTGTATTGATAAAATTCGAGTAAAAAAACTTCTGGCTTTTCATAACATTCCGACGCCTCGCTGGGACTATGCCTACTCCATGCAAGATAAAATTCGAGACGATCTCAGCTATCCGTTAATTGTCAAACCCGCAGAAACAGACAACTCAATTGGTGTTACCAATGACTCTGTCGTGACGAATAAACAGGATCTCGACAAACAAATGAGATATGTACTGGAAGAACTGAAAAGTCCAGTATTAGTGGAGGAGTACATTGAAGGTGACGAGTATGATTTATCGATCATTGGCAACGATGCAGCAGATTTAAGGGTTCTACCACTCTCAAGGACAGTCTTTAAAGATATGCCTAAAGATATGTGGCACATCTACTCATATGAATCAAAATGGGAGCCTGGGGCAAAAGAAAAACAAAAGTTAATTGTTCAACGTCCCGCTAAGAATATTAGTAAAAAACTAGAAGTGCTCTTGAGTGAAATTGGACTCGATACCTATAATATTTTAGACTGCCATGATTATGGACGAATTGAGATCAGAGTAGATGATGAAGACAATCCGTATGTATTGGAGCTCAACCCAAATCCATCGATCAATCAAGGAGATTGTGTACCTGAGGTCGCACATTTGGCAGGTCTAGATTATGGAGAGTTTATTGAGCAGGTCATCCGTATGGCAATCAAAAGATATCAAGATCAGCCACCATATGCTCACTTACAAACGTCATTACTTTAGTTTTTTAATCCACGAATAAATGCGGAAATTTCTTCTTCGCGAGTTCCCAACCTGCAATTGCCTCTGCATCCCAGATCTCTCCACTGAGAATTTTTTCATCCATTTGAAAGAAGCTCACTTGCATCACTTCAATTTCTTCATTTTCATCCAAGTGCTGGGTGGAGTTAAATCGACAGTTCTCTGCGATAAAAAAGTGGATAACTTCAGTGGCTTTAGTAGAGGAGGCATGCATTTTTGTAAATTGAGTTAATTGAGACTCAGTCACTTTAATTCCCACTTCTTCTTCTAGTTCGTGCTGAGCGGTAGAGAGCATATTGGTGTGATTTTTTTCAAATCTGCCGGCTGGAAACTGAATCAGAATATCACCAATTCCTGGTTTGAACTGCTTGACTAAAATAACTTTTTTGTCAGTTGTGATTGGAATAATCATTGCTACATCAGCTAAAGTTGTTATGGTAAAATCATCAACTATCCTGCCATCAGGAAGTTCATATGTTCGCGACTCAATCGGAAACCACTTGCTCGGTGATACATCTTTGCTGGAGAGAAGCTTCCATTTTTTAAGAGACATATGAAGCGATTCTAACAGAGGTGTGTTGTATTGTACGAGGGACTGCATCATGATCTGATACAGTCCCTCGTCTTGTCTCAGAGCATAGAGTCAGCTCGCCCTAAAGATCTTTTAAAAGAGGATCTAGGGCAAGAACTCGGTTGAAGCCAACAAAACGGTAAAGTACTTTATTACCGTCTGGTTGCTCCTCAACCATGTCAGCATCCTCTTCCTCTGAAACTTCTTGCAGATTTATCCACAAGGGATGGATGTTCAGAGATAAAAACTTCGCAATCACCACCAGATTTCGTTTTAAACCAGAAATCGCAATCTCATGGTAACCGCCTTCTTGAAAAGTTTTTACGATATCATCGGCCGTAACTAGCGCCCGAAGATCCATTGTTACTACAAGACTCTTACCAAAGTGAACTTTCAACAGCCGTAGCTGGTGCTCACTCGGCTGAGTTTTTGAGAACCAGAGCAAAATTTTCTTTTTTATGATCAACTCCTCTGCTGCCAAGAACAGTTGCATTGTAGAAAGTATAGTCAATAAACTCAAGGAGTAAGACTTATGTTTTGAGCGTATTTTTGCGGTACACTACTTCTATGAAAGAAGCTGTCTCAGCTCTTACGTTGCGCGCGGAGTATACCAAGTCGAAGACTCTAAACTCAGTCAGATGATGGAACAAGTTATTTTCACCCGCAGACCTTGGTGGTCTAAGGTCGGCGCAGAGTTGATTGCTTTGCCTGGAGGTAAAATTGAACCCGTAGATTTTCTCCCTTTAATTGCGAGATGTTTTTTAACTCAAGATAAGTACTCTGACCCAGAGTTTGTTCCTGATGAGCAACTTATTATTCTAGCTGCCGAAGAGACCGTAAAAGGGAGTTTCTGGAAGAACTTGGTCCAAGAAGCAGCTGTGATCGCCGCTGCCAGATTAATCTATAATAGGAAGAAATGAGCAGTATGACTTTGTGAACGAAAAAAGATGGAGTTCATATATTTATGGCAAAAACGGAACTCAGAAAGTGATATTGACGGCAAATAGAAATGCGGATGGCGTTATTTGGGAAAGCAGTTTTCATTTAAGAAATGCTAATAGCGGCGTATCTTTTTACCAGGTCAACGGGAAATGGGTGCAGATGCCGTGGGGAGACTTGAGGAGTAAAAGTAGATCCAATGTTGCAACTCGTGGACGAAGTTCAAACCTTTTTTCGCAGACAAATCAGGAGAATTTTCGAGCTATTCGCCAGATAGATCAGAAAGACGGAAAAGTATATAAATACTGGGAAATTTTGAATGAAAATGATAAGAAGTTGATTGAAGCTTCGAAGATTAAGAGACAAGATTCGAACTTTGTCTCGGCGTGTATGTCAATGTTGCGGGACTGGGCCCTCCGCTTCTGCTTCGGGCATTCCCTCGCTCAGCTCGGTCAGAGTCGTGGCTTCGCCAACAATTTCTATTCAATCACAAAATAAATAAAAAAAACTACCATTTGGTAGTTTTCTTTTATTATGTTGCGGGACTGGGAGTCGAACCCAGCCTGCGAGATTATGAGCCTCACGTGCACCGTACACTATCCCGCGCGAATAGAGAGTGATCATACCATCAATCAAGACATTTTCCAACGCCAATACCTAAAAATTGAGAATTTGCCTCCATTCTTCCCACGGACTACGTTGCTTACGTATCACAGTCTGATCAATTATAGGTTGTGGTAAGTCCGGCATTTGTACGAGATATTCACCTGATTTCTGCATCACAAGCTCATCTCGAACAATTGATTCCTGATTGTATGGATTTTTTGAGGCATCAGCCTTAATTTTGAGGCGTTCAAGCTCGCTTTTCTTCTGATTAACCTGGGATTGAAGGTGAGTGGACAATTCAGAGGATTTTTTGATTTCACGAGCATTTAAGAACAAGGTGGTGCAAATAGCAATAACAACCAAAGTTATACCGAAAACAAACGTGGGATGATATACTATCTGCGACAATTGCGTAAAAACCCTTTCTGTGATATTATAAGCTCTTGTTAAGTACTGTTATAACTATATAATCCAAAAACTGCTTGATTACATTTTGCCTCGTAACCAGCAAGAAGACAAGAATATGAATTTAATTTCACTCTCAGAAATGAGAGAACAGTTCACTCAGTACCTAGTCACTGCAGGAAGAGCGCATGCGACCGTGATTGCGTACAGTAAAGATGTGGAACAAGTTCTGCAGTTCTTAGCCGAACGGCAGAAAACCGCAGCTGATGAAGTCTTATCAGATGATATTGAAGAATTTAAAGAATTACTCAAGAAACAACGGTATACTGGCAAATCAATTTCCCGAAAAATTAACTCCATTAAAAGTTTTTTCCGTTACTTAATCAGTCAACGAGTGTTAGCCGAAAACCCTGCAGAAGTGATTACTCATCCAAAATACGATCAAGTTCCACCTAGAGTACTTTCCAAATTGGAGTATCGAGCATTGCGTGACGCTTGCCGAAGTGACGTCAGAATTTATGGAATTGTAGAAATTTTGTTGCAAACGGGTATGAGAATTAGTGAACTGTCCTCGCTTCAAGTAAATGAAGTGGATATGGATCATAACGTTATTCTAATTGAAGCACAAAACTCTAGAGAAGCGCGGAAAGTGCCATTAAATACTGCTGCAAAGAATGCCTTAACTGAGTACATGCGAATTCGACCTCGAGCTCGAGAAAAAACCTTGTTTTTAACCAAAACCTGCAGACCATTTTTGGTTCGGAATATTCGTACCGCAATTGACCGCTACTTCCGTTTGGCTGGCATTAAAGATGGTAAAGTTAATGACTTGCGTCACACCTTTATTATTGAGCAGCTCAAAGCTGGAACACCTCTGGTATATGTCTCTCAATTAGTTGGTCACAAACGAATTACTACGACAGAAAAGTATCTCAAATTGATCGATACTCCAGATATGAATCCGAGTGTACGGATTGAAGAGCTATAAACCACTCACTGGTAAGATTTCTCAGAAGTGATAAAATATCAACATGAACGTACAAATGTATGTAGTAATTTGGCGAAACGCTCACTTTAAATAGGGAGTGTTTTTTTTGCGTACTGCACATCTACGCAGTTGAACTCCCACTTGGGAGTTTTTTTATACGTTACAATATATTTATTATGAGGAACTACATGACAACAACACAACAGCAAGCGAGTCGCATTTTATCTGGAATTTCTCCAAGTGGAAGCGCTTTGCATATTGGAAATTATTTTGGGGCGGTAAAACCGCAAATTGAACTTCAAAACTCGCATCAAACCTTTTACTTTGTTGCGGATCTGCATGCCTTAACTACCGTTCAGGCCAAGAAGACACTCGAGGAGAACATTGAAAGTGTGGTTCTTGATTACTTGGCATTAGGACTCGATTCTGATAAATCAGTGTTTTTCCGTCAGTCAGACGTGCCACAGCACTCCCAATTAGCCATTGTCCTGGCAAATTACGTTACGTATGGCCATTTACAGCGAATGCACGCTTTTAAAGATAAACTCCAAAAAGGGGCTTCTGTGGAATCTATTAACATGGGTCTTTTCAACTATCCAATTTTAATGGCTGCTGATATTTTGCTCTACAAGCCGAGTGGTGTGCCCGTAGGCGATGATCAACGTCAACATGTAGAAATTACAAGAGACATGGCTGAAGCATTTAATAAAGCCTATCAAACCAATCTTTTCCCTTTGCCCGAGCCATTAATTCAAAAAGCCACGGGTAGAGTCATCGGTACTGATGGAGAACGGAAAATGAGTAAAAGTTTGGGAAATACAATTGGGATATTTGAAAGTGAAGAGGTTATTAAGAAGCAAATCATGAGTTCATTTACTGATCCAAACCGCAAAAAAGCCACTGATCCAGGAAAAGTCGAGGGAAATCCGATCTTTTTATATCACGACCTCATGAATGATGATGTTGCTGAAGTTGAAGAATTAAAGGTGAGATATACAGCTGGACAAGTTGGCGATGTAGAAGTCAAGCAAAAGTTATTCTTAGCTCACCAACGCTTATTTGCTTCAGCAAAAGCGAAACGGCAAGAACTTGTCAAAAATCCTGATTTAGTGCAGCAAATTTTGGATGCCGGAGCAGCAAAAGCAAAGACTGTTGCGCAACAAACCTTAAATGAAGTCTATCAAGCAATTGGGATCCAAAATACATTAAATGAAACAAGAAAGTTACTATGAAACCAACTATTGAGTATTCAGATTTTGAAAAGCTCGACTTACGTGTGGGCTTGGTAACCTCAGCCATCATGCCGAGCTGGAGTCATAAATTAATTCAGTTTACAGTCGATTTTGGCGAAGAAGTTGGTGTCAAAATAATTTTATCTGGAATCAAAAAGTGGTATACGCCAGAAGACTTTATCAATAAAAATTTTCCGTTCGTGATTAACTTAGCGGAAAGAAAAATGGGTGAGGGAGTGAGCCAAGGCATGATGATGATGGCAGACGGGGATATACCCATTATTTTACCTCTTCCGAAGTTGGCCTCTCAAGGCAGTACGATTCGGTAGTTCAGCTCCTAAAAATAAGACAGTTGTGTTAAACTACAGCCTTATGGAGAAACCAGAACCACAAATCCGTATTCCACGTTTTAGAAAACCGGATCTTAAAAAAGAGCCTGTAGCGGCAGGTAATGAACAAAAAGGACCGAGCGAAAACAAGAAGTTTGAGTTTCAGGTCAATTTGGGAACACTCTTAAGTAAGGGATTACTATTTGTCTTCATTGGTTTGCTTTTCTTGCCTTTTTTTATCTCACTTCTTGGGATGGGTAAGCAAAATGAGGTAAGTCTCTCGGAGCTTGTCGGTGATATCCGCTCGGAACAAGTCAGTAAATTAGAAGTTTCTGGCTCGGATGTTCGCATTTTCTATAAAGATTCCTCAGAAAAAGTAACGCGTAAAGAAGATGGCCAACAACTGTTGGATATCTTAAATAAGTCTGGATTGGACTTGAGTAGTGTCAATGTTGTAATTAAAAATCTGACTTTAATGGATATGGGTTGGCAGTTGGTGATTAACATTTTGCCAATTATTTTAATGGCAGTGATCTTCTTATTCTTATTTCGTCAATTTCGAGGGACTCAGGATGGAATTATGGGTATTGGCAAAAGTAAAGCCAAGTTATTCATCAAAGGCAAGCAAGATACGAAGTTTTCCGATGTAGGTGGCATGGATGAAGCCAAACAAGAGCTGGAAGAAATTGTTGACTTCATGAAGCATCCAAAGAAGTATAAAAAAGTTGGTGCCAGAACGCCAAAGGGTGTGCTTTTGGTGGGACCATCTGGAACTGGCAAAACCTTGTTGGCTCGAGCAGTAGCTGGTGAAGCCAATGTTCAGTTTCTATCCATGGCAGGTTCTGAGTTTATGGAAATGCTGGTTGGAGTGGGCGCTTCTCGAGTTCGAGATTTATTTGCAACTGCTAAAAAACTTGCTCCGTCAATTATTTTCATTGATGAAATCGATGCAATTGGTCGAGTTCGAGGTCAAGGAAGTATGGGTGGTCATGATGAACGAGAACAAACATTGAACCAGATTTTGGTTGAGATGGATGGTTTTACTCCAAATGATAACGTAATTGTGATGGCGGCGACAAATAGAGGCGACATGTTAGATCCGGCCTTAATTCGTCCCGGCCGATTCGACCGGCGAGTTCAGGTCAACTTACCAGATTTGGATGAGCGAAAGTTCATTTTAAGTATTCATGCTCGGGGTAAATCATTCAATAAAGATGTTCAGTGGGACAGGGTTGCCAAGAGAACGGTTGGTTTTTCTGGAGCTGATCTGGAAAATATGTTGAATGAAGCGGCTATTTCCGCAGCACGGAACAATCGGATTGAAATTGACTACGCTGACATCGAAGAAGCTTCCTTAAAAGTGAAGTTGGGTCCAAGTAAAAAACGACTGTTTGATGAAGAAGAGCGCAGCATGACGGCATATCACGAAGGTGGTCATGCCGTGCTTGCGCATTTTTCAGCTCACGCAGATCCAGTCCACCGTATTTCGATTTTGTCTCGAGGCATGGCGTTGGGTTTCACCTTAACTCCTCCAGAAAAAGATAAAGTTCAGGTTACGAAGTCAGAACTTCTTGATGACATTGTTGTTTTACTCGGTGGCAGAGCTGCTGAGCAGTTAATTTTCAACGAGCTGACGGCTGGTGCTAGTTCTGACATCGACAAAGCGACTCGCACAGCTCGAGCCATGGTCACGGATTACGGTATGAGTAAGCTTGGTCCAGTGAACTTTGCACCTCAGTATGACTTGGGTTATGGACGTGGCGAGCCAAACAAAATCTCAGATAGATTTCAAGAACAGGTTGATCTGGAAGTCAATGAAATCATTGCTGAAGGTGAAAAACGAGCCATGGCGATGTTGAAAAAATATCGCAAACAGTTGGAGAGAATCTCCAAACGCTTAATTGAAAATGAAACTGTAGACGCAGATGAGTTCATCACCATCATGGGTGCCCCAAAAGCCAGTAGTAAGAGCAACTCAAAAGGTATAAAGGGTTTAGAGAGTATTGAGAATGAGAATGAGATTGGGACTGGGACTGCTTCTTAAGCAGCTTGATCGGGATTGGCAGGATCAGGCAAAGTCTCAACAAAAGAATGGATGGCATGTTTCCAAATCTGACGAAAATTTCTGTTCACTTGTCGCTCTTGAAGATTTTTCAATGGTTCTGCTAGAAGCCCGCCCGCATAGTTGATGTAATGAATAAACTGGTCTAGTTGATTTTCATGCTGTAAAGTTTTGATTATATAGTCACAAATAGAGATTTCTTCAGAGCTCAATGAATGAGACTGAATGAATGATTGGCGACTTTGGAGATAGGTACCTCTTTCTTCAAAACCTTTCATCCGAAAAAAAGAGTGCAAGAGATCTCGAAAATCATCTTCACTGAGCCTTTTTTGCATCGCTTTAAGTGTGAAATTTTGCGTCTCATTCAAGACCTCAAGAACTTCCTTTGGAGCTGGATAGATCAAAAAATACATGAACTCTTTTGCATCATCTAGTAAAAATTGTTTGGAGTATCTACTGACTGGAGACGATTCATCTAGAAAAAATTTCATATCTTCTAGTGCATCTTGATCGAGTTCGTGCTGTTTTGAGCACTCAATCAACAGTGCTCCTTTTTTGCTCAGATCAATCTGAAATGTTTCATACCTGTGATGAATTTGCCAAAGTTTTTTCAATACTGTCAAAAAATTGTTTTGCCCTAACTGCTTTACAAGCTGACTAATTGATTCCCTAAACTCATGAAATACGACGTCTTCATAGTTCTTTTTGTACGCTGCGGTGGGGTAAGAGGCTATTTCTCCTCGTTTTCTTTTCTCTATCAATGTTTTGCGTTTTTTGACTTCAAGCTCTTTTCTAAAATCTGAACTCTCCCGATATGCATTTCCTTTTTCAAAGGAACTCTGTATGCCTTTTAGACCATTGTTCTGACCCGAAGTTGGCCGAGATGGTATGGACCAGGAGGGTGAAGCATCAAAATGAGATACAGTCGAGATTGATGGAGGTGACGCGCTGTGAACGGTGTTTCCTAGAAGTATTTGACGAATGACTGAGACGGCAGTCGTAGCCGTTGCACCTGAATCAATGAGATCATCAACGATTAAGACTCCTCTTTGATGAGGATAATGAAGAGCAACTTTCTCCTTCAGGAGTTGAATTGCAAAAGAATCAGTTTGTTTTGTTGGTGAGTCATATCCAATATTAAGAAAACGAATCAATGGTCTCTGGAGTTGTGGAGGAATAACTCCCTTCTCTTTCAACGCATCCCACAAATAGACAAAACATACGACTCCATTTCGCTCTGATTTGTCTAGACCAACCACTGTTGTCACTTCATCTGCTGTACCCACAGAAGTGAGAATCAGGTTAATCAGCCTCAATGTCCCAGAAATCACGATAAAAAGCTCTGAAGCAGCAAAGTGCCTTTTGAGATTATTTGAAAGCAACTCATCAAGAGATATGTCTTCTTCAAGACTCTTCCAAACGGGATCGTCTCTGAATGGAATTGTGAGAGGACGGGAAAGTTCTTTTTTCTTAAATGAATCTGGTTTGCTGGAGGTATCTGGATCTGTTGCAAACCAAGAAGTACTGTGGTCGTTTACTTTGATATCCATTTGTTATTTCAGTCTAGCATAAAGACAGCGACAGGTTATCTGTTACAATTTCCACATGTCCACAAAAAATATTATTTTGATTGATGGTCACGCCCTCATCTATCGGGCGTATCATGCGTTTCGCGATCTTTCTACTTCTTCTGGGGTGTTGGTCAATGCTGTCTATGGTTTCACCAAGATTTTATTGACCGTTATTAAAGACTTTGAACCAGAATACATTATCTGCACCTTTGACAATGCCAAACCAACCTTTCGTCACGCTGATTTCGTGGGGTACAAAGCCAACCGTGCCGAAATGCCAGATGATCTGAAAGCTCAAATTGATCTGATCAAAAAAGTGGTGACCGCACTTAATATTCCTCAATTTGAGCTGCCAGGCTATGAGGCAGATGACTTGATTGGGACACTGTCTTGTCAACTTGACGAGCTGCGCCAACAAAAGCAGGTCGCTACACAATCTGTTCCCGAGTTGACAGTGATCGTTACTGGAGACCGAGACGCTTTTCAACTTGTCACAGACACCACGCATGTTTGGATGCCAGGCAGAGCGCCAAAAATTCCAGACAGAGAGTACGGCCCAGTGGAAGTTAAGGCTCGGATGGGCGTCCGTCCCGATCAAATCATTGATTTAAAAGCACTTATGGGCGATGCATCAGACAATATTCCAGGAATAACGGGAATAGGTGAAAAGACTGCGGTAAAACTCATTGAAGAGTTTGATACTCTAGAAAAGCTTTATGAATCAATCCAAATTGGAGAAAAAGAAATTAGCAGACATACTCTGATGACTGCTAAATTAACTCAGAAGCTGGCGGACGGGTATGAGGACGCTGTATTAAGCCAGCAGCTAGCGACAATCGATCGGCATTCACCAATCACCTTGACCCTAGAAGACTGCCGTTTGACTACATACAAAAAAGATGATGTAGAAGTCCTTTTTGAAGAGTTGGAGTTTGACTCGCTTTTGAAGTTGCTGCCTCCAGATGAGTTTGAAACTGGAGTTCAACGTGCCCTCTTCTAGAGTTCTCCCTTTTGCCGATCTAAAAGTTGCTTTAGTCCACGACTACCTTCGTGAGTACGGAGGAGCTGAGCGAGTCCTGGAGGCGATTCACGATTTATTTCCAACTGCACCGGTGTACGTGGCGTTTACCGACCCGGAAGTAGCTGGAATTCACTGGAAAAAATTTCAAGACTGGCACATTCATCAAAGTTGGATCATTAAAATCCCTTTTTATAAAAAACTTTTTTCTCCACTGCGTATCTTTGCCCCTCACTACTTTCGTGCTTTTGATTTGACTGATTTTGATTTGGTCATTTCTTCTTCCAATGCTTACTTTGGCAAGGCAATCAAAGTTCGCAAAAACGATCCGAGTGGTAGGCTTGATGCCGTGCACATCTGCTACTGTCACACTCCAGCGCGCTCACTTTATGGCTACAGCACTATGACCGATTGGGAGAGCAGGCCGATAACCAAAGTCTTGGGAACACTAATAAACCACTACTTGCGAATTGTTGACTTTCAGGTCGCACAAAAAGTAGACCAGTTTCTAGCCAACTCTCAAGAAGTCAAACGACGAATCGCCAAGTTTTATCGTCGAGATGCAGTTGTGATCTACCCACCTGTGAACGTACCTGATTGGGCAGAAGTAGAATCCTGGCGGAACGCTGCATTGGGAAAATCTACAGTAAAAACAGGCTACTTTTTATACGTGAATCGTTTGGCTTTTGCAAAGCATCCGGAAATGGCGATCCAAGCCTGTACTGAACTCAATCTACCACTCAAAGTGGTGGGAGAAGGCAAGTTACTGCCGAGACTGAAAGCAATTGCTGGACCAACAGTGGAGTTTTTGGGTGCAGTACTCGATCAAGAACTAGATGCGCTTTACGCAGGCGCTTCAGCGTTGTTATATCCAGTAGAAGATGAAGATTTCGGGATCGTACCCGTAGAGGCCATGGGACATGGCGTGCCAGTTTTGGCTCACCGGAGTGGAGGCCCTCAAGAAACGATCAAAGACGGGGAAACGGGTTTGTTCTTTAATGAGCTCAGTACCAACGCACTCATTGAAGCGATCTATCGATTCCAAAAAATGACCTTCAACTCCAAAAAAATTCATCATCACGCGCTACAATTTAGCCATGCAAAGTTCAGCGAAAAAATGTTGGATTTGGTTAAAAAAATACGTCCTATTACTGTTTCTTAACCTCAATGAAGCTGACGTTATTGACCGACATCGGCACTTGAAAGCGCAAGCTTGCAGAGGTTGTGGAGAGACTCTCTTTTTGGTTTCCACCATTCAAGAAGCGCTTTGTGACTTGGTATGTGCCAGGCTCAATATTTTGAAGGGTGATGGGTACAATCTCACTGTGCGAGCCGTTTGGATCAAAATTAGACAGTACAACTTGAATTTGTCCCTCATCTCCTTTTGCAGCTAAGCCTTTTACCCAAGAACCTTTGCCCAACAGTTGCAGTCGTTGATCGCCAATAGAGTCAAGCATCTTTAATGCAGAGTAACGAGGTTTAGTGCTACTTCCAAAGTCCTGATGAGTGAATAACCCCCATCTACCCCAATTCTTTTGACCTGCTGGATCCTTGCCATCTTGAATCTCAAACACGAAGGCTCTTTTCACCGTACCCACCATTTGGATTGCTCCTGCAACAGTGTGTGCGGCGCCGTAGTTATTGTCATATCCTGGACTCATGTCACTGTCGTGACCCCACTCAGTGATTTGAAACTCCAATGTGGACTCCAACTGAGGGTATGCTCTGACCCATGATTGAACTTCAACCATATCTTTTTTATATTGATCCAGATCGTTGGTGTATCGGTGCCAAGAAAAGAAGTCCATTCTCAGATTTTTCTCTGCTGTATGCTTCGCCAATGCGTCAAACCAGTTTTTATAGAGTGCTGTAGTGGCTGGTCCACCAATTTTAAATGGTTTGACCTTACTATTGGCTGCATTGGCACCACGAATAGCGTACTCGTAGAGAGTTAAGTAATTTTTATCGCCATAGGTTTTCCAGCCACCAAACAAATCTGGTTCATTCCAGACCTCATAATAAACATCTGCTGTGCCTCGCTTGCCACTAATGTGCTCGATGGTTTTTTGAACGACGAGTTGCCAGTCTTCCCATCGAGTTGGTTTGCTCGTAATGTCTCCACTGGCTATAGCAGGTGGCATGTATGACAAGGCAATATATGGTTTGGCACCAGTTGCCTTAATGTCATCTAAGACAGCATCAAGTTTTGTGAAGTTGAAACTCAGGTTTCCCGAAGTTCCTTGGACAATGTCATAAAAATCATAAATGTGATCGATGCGAATGTATTCTGGACGAATGGCTTTTACACCACTTATAACACTGGGACTCATACGCCAGTTATGATCTTCGCCGCCTTGAGCTAAGTTCTGCCAAGGTCTCGGCATTGTACCCAAGACAGCAGTCGTATCCACCAAGATGTTTGCAGGTTCGCCACTAGCGCGACCAAAAAATTCCCGGACTTGCTTCAGTTGCCAGCTACCAAGTGCAATTGCCGCCAATAGTAAGAAAAAAGGGATGGTGCCTAAAATAAGTTTTAGGCGACTCTTGTTGAGCGAAGGTGTTCGATATTGACTCATGCAATGAGCATACCTAAATTCAGCTAGAGATGTAAGTAGAAATGGCTTATGATCGGCACTATGCACGCAGCAGTGGCTTGGGAGAAATATCGCAAACATCTTTTAGCTCTCAGGAAATACCGAGCCCTGCTCCACACGTATCAAAATCAAACGGTTTTTCTTCCTGACAAAAATACAGGTGCTTTTTGGGACGACATTTTTGCCCAACAACCTGGTGTCTTTCCAATGGAGAGCTGGCGCATCCAAACAATCGCACGACTGGTTGATTGTACAAAATCAATTTTAAATCTGGGAGTTGGTCGAGGTGACTTGGAGACGCTGCTTCTGAAACAGTCTCCTACATTAGACTACCTTGGCACAGATATTGCGCCAAAAACAGTCGTTTATTTAAAGCAAAAATTTCCAACTCTTCACTTTCAAGAAGCAAAACTCCAAGCCTTATCACCAAAAAAAAATCAGTTTGATCAAATCCTTTTGTTGGAAGTTCTCGAGCATATTAAACAGAATGAAACATTTGCTCTTTTAAAGCATATTTATCAACTGACCAAACCAGGGGGAGCGTTCATCGTCAGTGTGCCTGTGAATGAAGGTTTGGAGCAGATGCTGCCAATCAACCCAAATAGTCACATGCGGCTCTATTCAGAAGAGTTGCTCTCATTTGAGTTAAGAGTTGTCGGTTTTAACATCTCAAAAATATACCGGGCTTCTGCGTTTTCGCGACAGTTCAATCTCAAACAACGTCTTAACTCTTTCTGGAGATTCAGACAACCAAATAACATTGTCGTGGTTGCTCGTAAACCTCTTCCACATTCTGCGGATTAAACCCTTGACACATTAGCAGTTAATGAGTAACATTGCTAATTAGAGTTGTTTTTGAGATTTTTTTAAGACAAGGAAAGCAATGTTAGATCTTACCGCTCGTCAAATACAGATTCTGCGCTCAATTATCGAAGAGTACATTAGTACCGCTGAACCAGTTGGCTCAGAGACCCTAGATCGCAAGTTTAGTTTGGGCGTTTCTCCTGCGACTATTCGTAACGAGATGGTCTACTTAACCAAACAGGGCTACTTAAATAAATCACACAGTAGCGCAGGTCGAATGCCAACGCCAATTGCCATGAAGCTGTACGTGAATGAGTTAATGAAAGAGAAGGAATTATCTGTGGCAGATGAAGTGTCTGCCAAAGAACGAGTTTGGGACTCTCGCAAAGAGTTGAATAGCTTGATGTATGAAGTGACAAAAGCCTTGGCTGAAAAGTCACATTCGTTGGGCATTGGTTTGACCGACGATAAGCATTTATACTCGGCTGGCTATGCCAACCTTTTGCAAATGCCAGAGTTTTATGACATTGAAGTCATGCGTCATGTCTTAAACCTGATTGAAGAGGTCAAGTTGCTAGAAGAAATTTTTGAGTTTGGAGCATCAGAAAACTTAATTCGGGTTGTTTATGGACCAGAGCTCGGCAATAAATTCTTAGCTCCAGTGGGATTCATCTATATGAGTTTCCCTGTGGCTGGGCATAACTGTCGACTGGGAGTGATCGGTTCTCATCGTTTCGACTATCAATATGTCATTCCGATGATGCGCTACTTTCGATCGTTAATTGAAGAACTGGTGAATAACCAACAAGGAGAACTGAATGGCAGATGACGTACACAAAATTCCGGTAAACATGGTCAATGAGATCGATGAGCTAGAAACAATTGAGCCAGATCTAGATGAGACCGAACAGTTTGATCGTGTGGCTGAGCTTGAGCTACAAATCAAAGATTTGCAAGAACAACGGACACGAGCACAAGCCGACTATCAGAACCTATATCGACGCACTCAAGACGATCGTAGTAAGATGATGAAGATGGCGAGTTTGAGCGTGATTGAAAGCATTTTGCAGCCATTAGAGCATTTACTGATGGCGAAAGAACAGCTGAAAGATAAAGGCTTAGACATGGTAGTGCAGCAATTTCAACTGGCCCTCGCTGGTGAAGGTTTGGAAGAGATTGAAGTGATGGAAAAAAAGTTTGACCCAGAAGTGATGGAAGTGATTGATAAACAAGAAGTTGAAGACAAGAAACACGTTGAAAAAGTCATTAAAGTGGCTCAAAAAGGCTACCGACTCAATGGAGAGGTTGTCCGCCACGCCAAAGTTGTGGTTGGAATAGAGAAAGAGTTATAAAAATTACTATTTATATAGAGGAGAATATATGTCAAATACAGGTAAAATTATCGGAATCGATTTAGGAACAACCAACTCGGCGGTAGCCGTGATGGAAGGTGGATCACCAAAAGTTATTCCAACTGCGGAAGGCAGAAACACTTATCCTTCCATTGTTTCATTTAAAGGCGAAAACTACGTCGTTGGTGATGCTGCTAAACGTCAAATGGTACTGAACCCCAAAGCTACGATTAACTCCGTCAAGCGTTTTATGGGTCAAAAAGTCAAATCGGATCGCGTTCAAAATGCCATGAAACACGTGGCATACGAAGTAGCTGAGGGCAAAGATGGAATGGCAATGATTAAGCTTGCTGGGAAAACCTACTCTCCCCAAGAGATTTCCGCTAAAATTCTTGGTAAAGCCAAAGCCGATGCTGAAAGTTATTTGGGTGGTGAGGTGACTCGGGCGGTCATTACCGTTCCGGCTTACTTTGACGACTCTCAACGCCAAGCCACCAAGCAAGCAGGTGAGATTGCTGGTTTAACCGTGGAACGTATCGTCAATGAACCAACTGCGGCGGCCTTAGCGTATGGCTTGGATAAAAAAGGCAATGGCGTAATTGCAGTTTATGACTTGGGTGGCGGTACTTTTGATATTTCTGTTTTGGAAATTGGTGGAGGCGTGTTTGAAGTTAAATCAACCAACGGTGACACATTTTTGGGCGGCGATGACTTTGACAGTAAAATCATTGAATGGATTTTAAGTGAGTTTAAAAAAGAGAGTGGTAAAGATCTGTCAAAAGATCCTCAAGCCATGCAACGGATTAAAGACTCCGCCGAAAAAGCCAAGATCGAGCTTTCTTCTGCTCAACAAACGGAAATCAATCAGCCTTTTATTGGTCAAGGTGATGATGGTCAGCCACTTCACTTAACTATGAGTTTAACTCGCGCAAAGTTGGAAGAACTCGTTGATGACTTAATCAAACGCAGTTTTGAACCGGTCAAAAAAGCACTCGCTGACGCGAAGCTGAACGCATCTGACATCGGCGAAGTTGTGTTGGTAGGTGGTATGACTCGGATGCCAAAAGTGGTAGAAGAAGTCAAGAAGTTTTTCGGCAAAACTCCTCATCAAGGCGTAAATCCAGATGAAGTCGTCGCCGTCGGTGCTGCAATTCAAGCAGGTGTCATCGGTGGAGATGTGAAAGATGTGGTCCTACTCGATGTAACGCCATTGACTTTAGGTCTTGAGACATTAGGTGGTGTCAGAACTCCATTGATCGATCGCAACACAACGATTCCCACGAGTAAGTCGCAAACTTTTTCCACAGCAGCAGATAATCAGACTCAAGTTGAGATTAACGTTTTGCAAGGTGAGCGAGAAATGGCCGCCGACAACAAGTCGTTAGGCCGATTTGTCTTAGATGGTATCCCAGCTGCTCGCCGAGGTATGCCACAAATTGAAGTCACCTTTGACATCGATTCCAATGGTATTTTGAATGTAGCTGCCAAAGACAAAACTTCTGGCAAAGAACAGAAAATCTCGATTCAGAACTCTACCAACTTGTCTGATGAAGAAGTTGAACGAATGAAGGCTGAGGCTGAGAAGTACGCAGACGAAGACAAGAAGAAAAAAGAACTGGTTGAAGCGAGAAATCATGCCCAGAGCGTCGTTTTTGAGCTCGAAAAACAACTTAAAGACTATGGCGACAAAGTTGATGCTGAAACCAAGGCCACTATTGAAGAAAACGTCAAAAAACTCAAAGAGTTGGCACAGAAAGATGACGTAACCAAAGAAGAGTTAGATAAGGCAACTGAAGAAACCTTAACCTCTTCTCAAAAAATTGGTGAAGCGATGATGAAGGAGCAGTCCGCCAAGAGTGGTGCACCTGGAACTGAGGGTGCGGCTGGCGCAACCGCGGATTCAACTGGGGAAGCCAAAACAGACAGTGCTGCAGATAAAGGTACCGCTGAGGAAGGTGAAGTGGTAAAGGAGTAATGTTGCAAGGCCTCGCCTACTCTATGATCACTTAACTTGAAGAGTTCGGTTGGATCTTAATTCGCCCAGTAATGGTTTACTTTTTACAGAATTCAGATCTATCTCAAGTCGCTTCCTTTGCACTGGTCGGAGTACTGGCTTTTGCAGGTCTCGTTAAGATGTATCAAGTAAATCGATACTTCAATGGAGTAAAAGGGGAAGATATTAATCATCGTGTAACAGAGGAAGAACTTCTTCAGGTAAAATTCGCCGGAAGTTAACTAATATTTATGGCTACAAAACGTGACTTTTATGAAACCCTTGGTGTCTCTAAATCTGCTTCAGCAGATGAAATCAAGGCAGCATATCGCAAGATGGCGCTGAAGCATCACCCTGACAAAAATAAAGAAGCAGGTGCGGAAGATAAGTTTAAAGGCATTAATGAAGCCTATCAAGTTCTTTCAGATGCACAAAAACGAGCTGCTTATGACCAATATGGTCATGCTGCCTTTGATCCATCTGCGAGCGGCGGTATGGGTGGAAGTCCGTTTCGTGGAGGAGCTGCTGGTCAAGGTCCTTTTAACTGGTCGTATCAAAGTAGCGGTGGAGCTGGTGGAAGTCCTTTTGAAGGCATGGACTTCAACGATCCGTTTGACATCTTTGAGAATATTTTTAGTGGTGGATTTGGCGGAGGAGGTCAACGCCGCGCCCGCTACTCGATGAGAATTGAGTTTATGGAAGCTGTAAAAGGAGCGGAAAAAGTGATTGAAGTAGAAGGGAAGAAAAAAACGATTAAAATTCCCCCAGGTGCCAATGACGGAACTCGAATTCGTTTTGACGAATTTGATATTACTCTCGATGTAAAACCAAGTGACACGTTTAAACGTGATAACTATGATTTATATGTGGACCAAGCTATTTCATTTGCCACGGCGGCTTTGGGCGGCAACGTGGAAGTACCTACGATTGAGGGTGCGTTAAAAGTCAAAGTTCGTCCTGGAACACAGTCTCACTCCCTCATTCGTTTGCGAGGAGAAGGAGTGCAACACCTGCAAGCTAGGGGAAAAGGTGACTTATATGTCCGACTGGTTGTTCGTGTGCCAGAAAAATTGAACAGAGAGCAAAAGAGAATTTTGGAAGAGTTGCAGGAAGTCGAGTAAAAACGGACTGCTTTCATTTGTCAAAATTATGAATTGAGCGACGTTTGATACATAAAGTTCATCAAGTTATTAGATTTTACGTGTTTTTTGGGCTATAGATTTATTAAATTAGAATCACAACTCTCGCACAGGAAGCATTCTTTGTGTAAAAAGTGTGGAAATCAATAAATCTGCCCATCAGGTGGAGAGTAAGAGCTAAAAAAAATCTTACGCTTTTTTACCGGCGCAGTTGATCATCCAGTCGATTCCAAATCTGTCAGTAAACATGTCAGTAAACATGTCAGTAAACATGCCAAAGGTATCTCCCCAAGGAGCAGTTGTATAAGGCATACTAACTGTTCCACCTACTGTCAGTTTATCCCAAAATCCTTGTAACTCTTCTACATTGTCGCCACTGTGAGAGATCCCGATATTTTTACCAGGAGTGTAGGGAAAACGATCCGGAATGTCTGAAATCATTAAAGTCATGCCATTTTCTGCAATTAATTCAGCATGTATGATCAAGTTATCTTCTGTCGGACCAGATGACATGCCACCCTCTTTAAAAGTTGTTATACTCAACACTCCTCCAAAAACAGACTTATAAAACTCAATGGATTCTTTTGTCTTCCCTTTGAAGTTGATATACGGATTCAATTTAGTGACAGCAATAATGCCTCCACGACGAATGGGTTTGTAATGTAGATTATTACATATACTGATTCGTCTCTGTCTGCTTGCTCTTTGAATTTCCTCAAAAAATGTGTATAATAAGCTCTGTTTGAGAAAGTGTAGAGAAGGACGCCCAGGCTGTCCTTTTTTTGTAAAAGATATCAAATGTAAGAAGGATGTTTATGTCAGCCACACCAAAAGTTGCCCGTACCGAATTTTCTGCTGCAATCGCCCAGATTTCAAACGAACGAGGCATTACTCCAGAATCAATCGTTGACGGTATCCAACAGGCTTTAGTTTCTGCCTATCGCAAGCAGTTTGGTCCTTTGGACGAAGAATTTCACTATCTTGCCGAAGTAAACCAAGAAACTGGTGAGTCTCAAATTTTTAAGTATCCTACTATAGCTCGAGACGAAGAGACTGGTGAAGTGACCAAGTACGATGAAAAAATCAAAGAAGATGTCACCCCAGCTGGTTTTGGCAGAATTGCGGCGCAAACAGCAAAGCAAGTCATTTTGCAAAAAATTCGTGAATCTGAAAAAGACCAAGTTATCTCAGACTTTGAGAAACGACTCGGCGAAGTTATCAATGCCCAAATCTTGCGAATGGACGGCAAAATGGTCGTTTTAGATCTGGGTCGAGGTCAAGGTATTATGCCTCCAGAAGAACAGATGCGTGGTGAATTTTATCGATTGAACAATCGTATTTCTGTGTATGTCAAAGAAATTAGAGATACATTTAAAGGAAAATCAATTATTGTCTCTCGGGCTTCTAAAGAACTCGTTTCCAAACTGTTTGAGCGAGAAGTTCCAGAAGTTGCTTCTGGAGCTGTCAAGATCGTCGCAATTGCTCGAGAAGCAGGTGTTCGTACAAAATTGGCTGTTCAATCAACCCAAGAAGGTGTAGATCCAGTCGGTTCGTGTGTTGGTCAACGCGGAGTCCGCGTGCAAGAAGTGATCCGAGAAGTAAACAACGAGAAGATTGACATTATTCCGTTTACAGAAGACCAACATGAATACCTCAAAGGCGCTTTGGCTCCCGCAGAGAACTTGAAAATTGAAATCGATGAAATGAACAAAATGGTAACCGTCACTGCTCCAGATGATCAACTGTCTTTGGCGATTGGCCGAGGTGGACAAAATGTCCGTTTAGCTGCAAAATTAACTGGCTACAAAATTACGATTAAATCAGCTTCCGGCACTGTCCAATCAGCTGTTACTGGTCAAGAAGAGCACGAGATTGATACTTTTGAAGGCTTAATCCCAGAAGTGCGAGTCCTCTTAATTCAGAATAAGTTGACAACTTTAGCTGATTTAGCTCGATTTAAAGAACGTTGGAGAGAGATGGCTGAGATGACTTCAGAATTTAAAGCCATGCTTGAGGGGAAAGTGGCCGTTTTTGAGAAAGAAATGGCTGAGCGAGATGCGCTTGGTATGAAGATGGGTCGAAAACCATTTGAAAAATCAGATAAACCGTTTGAAAAAGACAGTGAAGATAAGAAAGCAGCGTAACAACATAATGTCAGTTCAACAGAGACCACCAATTGTTACCATCATGGGTCATGTCGACCACGGCAAGACCTCCTTGTTGGATTACATCCGTAAAACCCACGTCACCGCAAGAGAGGCGGGTGGAATTACACAACATATTGGGGCGTATCAAATTGAATTTGAGCAGAAAAAAATTACATTCATCGATACTCCAGGTCATTCTGCGTTCAATAAAATGAGAGCTCGTGGCGCGAAGGTGACTGATCTAGTTGTCTTGGTGGTGGCTGCAAACGATGGAGTTAAACCACAAACGATTGAGTCGATTCGTCACATCAAAGAAGCTGGCGTGCCCTACGTCGTGGCCATCAACAAAATTGACTTACCAAACGTCTATCCAGATATGGCCAAAGCTCAACTGGCGGAACAGGATGTTTTGGTGCAAGGCTACGGGGGAGAGATTGATGTTGTCGAGCTGTCTGCCAAGACAGGACAAGGCGTAGATAAGTTGTTGGAACTCATCCTTACCATGGCTGACTTAAATAACTACACTGCCGACCCAGATGCAGATTTGCGAGCAGTTGTAATTGAAGCTACCCGAGATCAAAAGCGCGGTGCAGTTGCAACCGTCGTCGTCCAACAAGGAACACTTCGTATTCGTCAAGATATTGTATCTGATGGGGCGATGGGCCGCGTGCGACAATTGGTTGATGAAAACCGTAAGCCTCTAGTCACGGTCACTCCTGGTTGTCCAGCCGAAATTGTTGGTTTCACTGACGTACCTGCCGTTGGAGCAAACGTCTATGAAGTAGGTCATGAGGTCGTAGAAGAAGAACAGGAAGTTGTTGAAGTAACTCATCTACCTACTGACTACACTGCTTTATTTAATGAACATCCAAAACTAAAACTCATGGTCAAAGCAGACGTACAAGGCACTCTTGAGGCTATCATGCAAAACATTGACGAAGAAAGTACGGTTGTCTTGAGAGCTGGTGTAGGGGAAATCACTGAGGATGATGTTGATTTTGCTGAAACAACTGGTTCGATGATTCTGGCTTTCCACACTAAGTTGCCAAAGGGAATCGAAGAAAAGGCCAAGAACGCCAAAGTGAAGATCAAACACTACGACGTGATTTACAAATTGCTAGAAGATTTACAAAAACAGATGCTCAAGCTCCTCGAACCAACTATTGATGAGGTTGTTCTCGGTGAAATTGAAATCTTGCAGATTTTTGAGATGAAAGGTGAAATCATCGCTGGCGCACGTGTTATCACTGGAGAAATCAAGAAGACGGACAAGCTACACTTAAAGCGTGGAGAAGAAATCTTGATGGATCCAGAAATTAAGTCAATGATGCATGGTAAAGATCAAATTGATATTGCCAAAACCAAAAGTGAGTTTGGCATGACGTTCAAGAAACGAGTGAGCTTCCAGGTTGGAGACCACCTAATTGTGTATAGAGTGGAAGAAGACTAATCCTCCTCGAGGATTTGTGATATAATAGGCATCTTATTAAATAAAAAGGCTACTTTTTTACTCTGTTTCGACTCAGTAAAAAAAGAAAAATACCACTATGGCACTGACAAAAACGAATAAAACAGAAATTATTAAAGACTTTGCGTTGTTCGAAGGTGACACAGGATCTCCAGAGGTTCAGGTTGCTCTATTAACCAACTCCATTCTTGAATTGACTGAACACTTAAAGAAACACAAAAAAGATAATCACTCTCGCCGTGGCTTGTTGAAACAAGTTGCCAAAAGACGAAGATTATTAAACTTCTTGTTGACCAAGAGTGAAGAGCGATACCGCAAGTTAATCGATCGTTTGAACTTGAGTAAGTAAGTTTCCTTTTTTCATACACCTTGTGTAATACAATTCCGCTATATGAAGGTACTGAGGAACAGGCATTCACATCAAAATTTTTATGACCCAGCTGGATTATTGGTCAATTCTTGATAGTAGCTCGAGCGCACTTATTTGGCTATGTTATAATAATTCCCAATATATATTTGTAGTGGAAATAAAGGCAGAATCAGAGTTCTAAAGTTTAAAAACGAAGCCCTAATCTATTTAGAGCTTCACATTAAAATTTAGAATTTCTTCTTTTTCCTTCCCTTATACGTTGTAAGTATTCCACCAAGGAGTTTTTTATGTCATATCCGACATACCCCAAAACATACACCCGCGACATTCGCGTTGGTGAAAAAATAGTTAAATTGGAAGTTGGTAAATACGCTGAACAAGCAAATGCAGCCGTCCTCTTGACCTGTGGCGGCACTACTGTGTTAGCAACTATTGCTCTAGGTCGTCAAGTAGACTTGGGTTACTTTCCCCTCTCTGTTGAGTTCCAAGAGAAGCTATTTGCCGGTGGAATTATTAAGGGTTCTCGTTGGGTGAAGCGTGACGGTCGTCCAACCGATGGCGCCATATTGAAAGGCCGCTTAATTGACCGAACAATGCGCCCAATGTTTCCAGAAGGCTTAACTCATGAAGTGCAAGTGATCGTGACTGTTTTCTCTACAGACAAAGAAAATCCAGCAGACATGTTGGGTTTGTTGGCTACCGGCATTGGTCTATCCATTTCTTCTATTCCTTTTGATGGGCCAGTTTCTGGTTTACGAGTTGGCTACACAAAAGCTGATGGTAAATTCATGATAAATCCAACTGAATCTGAACAAGCCAAGATGGACATGGACTTAATTGTGTCTGGAACTGGTGAATCAATCGTGATGGTGGAGTCCGGGGCAAATGAAGTTGGCGAAGAAATAATTTTGGAAGCATTTGACTTAGCTCAGGTTGAGTTGGGAAAAATCTGTTCCGAAATAAATCAAATTGTGGCTGATATTGGTAAAGAAAAACAAGTTTTGGTTCCATTGATTGAGATCACAGAGCAAACTGAATTAGCAGTTAAAACCAAAGCTGGAATTGCCAAAAGTTACGAAAAAGAAATCCAAGAAATGATCAAGTTGGAAGGGGTATTAAAACCAAGTGGTATGAACGAACTCATCTACAAAATAGTCGCGGAAAACCAACCAGCTGAAGGTGAAGACTCAGGCTTGTTGGCAGATCCAAAGTTCTTAAAAAATGCATTTAGTGATTTGATCATTGCTGAGGGGCGCCGCATGATCATCAAGGATAAAGTTCGTCCAGATGGTAGAAAGACAGATGAGATCCGTCCAATTTGGTGCGAAGTTGATTTATTTGCCAGTACTCATGGCTCTGCCATGTTTAAACGTGGAGCAACTCAAGTGTTATCGATCACTACTTTAGCTTCTCCAGCTAGAGGTCAATTGATCGAGGATATGATGGGTGAGGAAGAGCGTCACTATATTCATCACTATGAAATGCCACCTTTCTCATCTGGTGAAGCTGGCCGAGTTGGTTCTCCAAAACGCCGAGAAATTGGTCATGGAGCACTTGCTGAACGAGCATTGATGCCGGTTATTCCTTCTCAAGCAGAATTCCCATACACTATCCACGTTGTTTCAAATGTGGTCAGCTCGAACGGCTCAACCTCTCAGGGTTCTGTCTGTGGCTCCACCATGTCCTTAATGGCTGCTGGTGTACCAATTAAACGACCAGTTGCTGGTATTGCCATGGGTTTAATGTCTGATGGGACAGAGTACGTTGTCTTATCTGATATTCAAGGTTTGGAAGATCATATCGGTGACATGGACTTTAAAGTTGCCGGCACTGCTGAGGGTGTTACCGCCTTACAAATGGATATCAAGATTAAAGGTATTCCTCCAGAAATTATGAAACAGGCTCTGCGCCAAGCAAAAGTTGGCCGAATGCATATTATGGATAAAATGTTGGAAGCAATTGCAGAGCCAAGAAAATCCTTAGCCCCAACCGCTCCAAAAATTCAACAGCTTAGTATTCCAGGAGACAGAATTGGTGAGCTGATCGGTCCAGGTGGCAAGATGATTAAGAGTATTATTGAAGAAACTGGTGCCGAAATTGAAGTCGATGAAGACAAAGAGACCGGTATGGGTATTGTCAATATTGGATCTTCTGATCAAGCTAAAGTTGACCATGCTTTCCGAGTAATTAGTAGCATGATGAAGACAATTGATATTGGTGAAGAGTTTGATGGTGAGGTTGTCAGAATCGAGAGCTATGGCGCTTTTGTCAACATCGCTCCAAATAAAGACGGTCTAGTCCATGTATCTGCGATGTCTACTGAGTACGTTCAAGATGCCAATGACATCCTAACCATGGGTGAAAAAGTGCACGTTCGCGTCAGTGATATCCAAGAAGATGGCAAAATTAAGTTGACGATGTTGACTCCAGAGCAAGAAGCTCAATCTTCTGAAAAACGCAACTCTGGCGGTGGTGACCGAGGTGGTTTTAGTGGTCGAAGAGATGCCGGCAGGCCTTCATTTGGTGGTGGTCGTGGAGGAGATCGTGGCGGACGCGGTGGTGACCGAGGTAGTTACGGGCCACGCAGATAATTAAATCAAGATAGATTAAAAAAAAGGCAGAGAAGCGATTCCTGCCTTTTTTTGGTCTTAATTTGACTCTCCACAGCTCTGACAAAACGCCTGCTTCCATGAATAAATCTCCACTTCTCCACCACAGCTCGTACAGTTTCCACTTAGAGACCACATGACTGTTTTCAATATGTTGATCATGTGTCAAATGTACAACTCAACCATTTCGTTAAGTGTAGAATTCAGGTAAGAACATACGCTATACTGAAAGATATGAATTTGCGCTCGATTCAAACTTCTGAAGGTCTTTTCACAATTGCACCCTTTGATCATCGAGGATCGCTTGCTAAAATGTTTGATTTGAATATCCAGGATCAAACCACACAACATGTCGTGACTCAATTAAAAGTACTATTCATGGAAGCTTTTTCAGACATGTGTTCTGGGGTGTTGGTGGATCCTGAGTTTGGTTTTTCGTCAATTGAACACAAAGCTCCGAATACTGGCCTGATTTTGACGTTAGAGGCATCTGATTATTCAGGGGATAAATCAGCTGTACCCACGATTATTCCTGGTTGGAGCGTACATCAGGTTAAAAGTAACTACGCGGTAGCAAAGTTACTTCTCTTTTATCACCCAGCAGAACCAAATGCCTTGGCTAAGAAAAAACTACTTATAGAACTGTATCAATCATGTCGGTATGAAGGCATTTCATTTCTAGTTGAGCCATTGATGTTTAATCCGAATGGTTCAGAGCTACTCACAAAAGAGGAGTATCAAGAGGCTCATTTACAAACCCTCCAAGATTTTCAAAAGTATTGTGATGTCTTAAAAATTCAATATCCAGGCGATGCCTTAGCTTGCGCTACGATTACCGCTGAGCTTGATGTTCCATGGATTTTATTATCTAGAGGGATGAGCTACGAAGAGTTCGCGAACGCCTTGAAAGTATCAATGGAGAATGGAGCGAAAGGCTTTGCAGCTGGTCGCTCAGTGTGGCAAGAAATCGGTCAGCTCCGAGCAGAAGATGGTTCTCCAGATTTGGAAAAAATTAAACTGTTTTTAGAGACTACGGGGAGACAGAGAATTGCTGAGCTGATTCAAATTACACAAGCTCATCCTCAATGATGTTGTGCACAATCGTAAATAAACTTAGAATTACCAATAGTTCAATGATTGCAGAAAACTGCTCAAAGTAGAAAGTGAATGCTTGTGTCATTAAAATATTGACCGCGAGTCCATTTCTAAAGAGGGCTAAAGCGCGAGCCCTTTTCCTACTAATCAAGAAGAAAAGGCCACGAATCATGAGCAAAGTAGACCAGAGTTGCGTGAAAAAGAGTCCACAAATCATAAACCAATCAAAGCTTGTCACGGCTCTAAACTTGAGTTTATCAAAATGCTTGTTTGTTAAGTTGAATAAAAATGAAGCGATACTTCCAGAAGTTATAGCAATATAGAGTATAAAAATTAAAATTAAAAAATAAAAGACCGGGCGTCGCTCAGTTGTAAATTCATCCAGCCACCTCCATGATGACTTGATCTTTTGCAAATACTGTTTGGGTTTGGGCAAAGAGTTGACTGTCAGTTGATCAATCACGTTCTGAATGCCTACACCAAAGACTTGAAAGCGTATGGTTTTCTCAGCTTTTAACTTATTTAGCCAGAATAGTAGGCGCTTTTTATTCGCGGGAAAAAACTTTCCCTCGGCCACTTCTTCCAACTCCTCAAGCACTTCATATAAAATCTCTCTAGGATGTAGGGGCGTATACTCATTTAAGTATCGATATATAAAAAAAAGGAAAATGAAACAAAGGTAAATCAACATCGGCACAGGTCGATAAAAGTAATTGTTATCTTGAGTAATAAATTTACCTAATTCGTCAATAAATAATCCAAATCCCAATCCAGATATAGTTGCAGCAAATTGCCTACTTTTCCTGCCATGCGTGCTCAATAAAAGGAGATTTCCAATGGAAAGAAAAACACCTCCAAAAATGACGTGGGCAACGTGGATGTTTCCTCTAGTAATTTGTGGATAATCAAATAAAAATAAGTAAAAGCGCGTCAAAAGAACAGAAGCAGCCGCGCTAACCATAAACAATAATAGGTAATCTGCGGCGCTAGATCTCTTGGCGAAAGAGAATTGCATAGTATAGTATTGTAACCCAATTCATCAGATCATGTTAAAAATTTCTCTTCTTCACAACACAGTTTTTTCTTGGTGGCGAAGTGCTGGTCGCGTGTTACCTTGGAGGGAAAAATATGCAGTTCCCGTTTCATTGAATAGAGAAAAGGTGTTTGCGGACTACTTCGCTTCTTCCTTAAGAAGAGACCCATATAGAGTTATTGTGGCAGAAATGATGTTGCAACAAACGCAAGTAGATCGAGTAGTACTCAAGTATCAAAGTTGGATACACACATGGCCCAGTACAGGTGCTTTATCAAAGGCATCTTTAGCAGAAGTACTTATTTTTTGGCAAGGACTTGGGTACAATCGTAGAGCAAAATTTCTGTGGCAGTTGGCGCAGCAGATTGAACAGAAAAACGGAGTTTGGCCGACAACTGAGGCAGAGCTGTTGAAGCTCCCAGGAATCGGTAAGTATACTGCTCGAGCAGTGATGTCTTTTGCGTTTGGCATGCAAGTTGGGGTTGTCGATACAAATATCAAACGAGTGATTGGAAGAACTCAAGGCATAGAGTGGAAAGAGAAACAAGTTCTACCAGCGATAAATCTGAAAACAGATTACTTTCAAGCAGCTGATCAATTATTGCCAAAAGACCAAGCAGATCCTTGGAATCAAGCGATCATGGATTTGGGAGCCATGATTTGTACTGCCAAATCCCCAAAATGTACTATCTGCCCAGTCAATCACCTGTGTCAAAGTAATCTGCAGGCCCAAGATCAGGGTTGGAAGCAGTATAGTGATTGGCTAAAAAAAACTGAACAAAGCAGAAAGGTGAGTGAAGGAGGAGTGAAAAAGAAGGCGATTCGTTTTGAAGAGACAGACCGTTTTTTTAGAGGTAGGATTATGGATTTTCTTAGGGTATCAAGCTATAAGTCTGCAAAATTGGCAAAGAAAATGGAGGCAGAGTTCGGACTCACTGAACAGGAACGATTTCAAAAAATACTTACAGCATTGAAGAGTGAGGGTTTAGTGAGCATCATTGAAGACACTGTCCAGTTGGGGTAAAAATTCTTCCCTCACTTTTTCACAGTATTCGTGTATGCTTTTATTCGGAGGAATTCATGTACACTTTACCCCAACTACCTTATGGATTCACAGCGCTTGAGCCTCATATTGATGCCAAGACGATGGAAATTCACCATAGTAAGCATCATCAAACCTATGTGGATAAGTTAAATGTCGCACTAGAAAAATTCCCAGAACTGCAAGCAAAGTCAGTGGAAGTCTTAGTCAAAGAAATCAATCAAGTTCCGACTGAGATCAAAACAGCCGTTCAAAACCATGGTGGTGGTCATGCTAATCACTCGTTATTTTGGACGATTATAGCGCCAAATGCAGGTGGTAAGCCAACTGGAAAACTAGCTGATGCAATCGCACAAAAGTTCACCAGTTTTGAAAAATGTTCTGAAGAGTTCAACACTGCCGCTACTCATCGATTTGGTTCAGGTTGGGCATGGCTGGTAGTTGGAGCTGATAAGACCTTGTCAGTCATTTCTACCGCCAATCAAGATTCTCCACTGATGGTGGGACAAACACCTATTTTGGGAATTGATGTCTGGGAACATGCGTATTACTTGAAATATCAAAATCGTCGACCTGAGTACATCAGCGCCTTCTGGAATGTGGTGAACTGGGCCGAAGTATCTCGTCGGTTTGATGAAGCCATGAGCTAAGTATCTTGTATGCGACAAATTATCCTAGATGTAGAAACGCAAAAAACGTTTGACGAAGTTGGTGGTTTTTTCCCTGACCGTTTAGGTATTTCTTTTGTGGGAGTTTGCATTCGCGACGGTTTTAGTGGTAAAGGCGAAATGCAAGGCTATTTTGAACAAGATTTACCAAAACTGTTTCCTCTCTTGGAAGCAGCTGATGTCATTGTGGGTTTCAACTGCGATAACTTTGATATGCAAACCTTTTTGCCGTACTACAAAAACGATATTTCCAAAATCGCGACTCTTGATTTGCTGGTTCGCATTAAAGAGAGCGTTGGCCACCGAATTGGACTAGATGCTGTGGCAAAAGAAACGCTGGGTATTGGCAAAAGTGGTGACGGCTTAGATGCAATCAAGTATTACAAAAGCAAAGATTGGGATAGCTTATCCAAATACTGTTTGCAAGATGTTGCGGTGACAAGAGATATTTACGATTATGGTTTGAAAACGGGTAGGGTAAAGTTCAAAAATAAATGGAATCGGTTGGTTGAGTGTGACGTAGACTTCACTTTTACGCCCAAAAAAGATGCAGGGGTTCAGATGAGCCTCCTCTCATGGTAAAATCCAGGCATGGCAAACCTGCAACAGTACCCAGCTAAAATCTGTTTAACCACCTGCGCGGTTCTAATTCATGAACAGAGTGTCTTGTTGGTAAAGCACAAAAAAGTTGGTTTATGGCTCAACCCTGGGGGTCACATAGAAGCCAACGAACTTCCGCACCAAGCAGCAGAAAGAGAATGTTGGGAAGAGACAAATATTAAAGTGAAGGCAGTTGATTGGCAAAAATTACCAGCTACGGGAACCGAGTACGTACCAAACCCCTTCGCAACAAATCTTCATTGGGCATCACAAGAAAACTACAATGCCCGAACTGCAGATCCGGAGCAGTATCAGCCACTTTCCCCATGGAAACGCGGATGTGAGCAACACCTCAATTTTCTCTATCTAGTCGAAGCTATTGACTCGGTAGAGTTTAAGCAAAATGTTGAGGAAACGGACGGAATTAAGTGGGTGGAGCTTGATAAATTGGATGAAGCAGATCTCCACTCAGATATTAAAACAGATATTCAAGAAGCTTGGAAGGTTTACCAAACTCATGAAAAATGAACTTAAAATAATTGATTTATTCGTCTCAGTTGTAGATCAGCAAACGGATCAAAAAACAGAAATTCTAAAAGGTGTCAATTTGCTGGTAAAACCCGGAGAAGTGCATGCAATTATGGGTCCAAATGGTTCTGGGAAATCTACCTTAGCCTACACACTAGCTGGCCATCCTTTTTATGTAGTCGATCAAGCGAAAGGCTCAAAAATGACTTTGGCTGGGCAAGATTTGCTAGCCAAATCTCCAGACGAACGTGCGGCAATGGGTGTTTTCTTAGCCTTTCAATATCCGGTAGAAGTAACGGGAGTTAAGGTTCAGAACTTTCTTCGCTTGGCGTATAACTCTCGCTTTGTCAATGAACCAAGTCGTTTATTTCCAACAGTTTTAGCATTTAGACAACATCTGGAATCCCTAGCCACAGAGCTGAAAGTCAAGCCAGAACTATTGAAACGCGGTTTAAATGAAGGTTTTAGTGGAGGAGAAAAAAAGAGAGTCGAGATTCTCCAAATGGCCGTTTTGGAACCAAAGTTTGCCATTTTAGATGAAACTGATTCAGGTCTAGATGTAGATGCAATGCGCGCAGTGGCAGAAGGTGTCAAAAAGATTGTTGATAAGCACCAAACGGGTGTAGTTGTTATCACACATTACCAACGCATTTTGAAGTTTTTGCAACCCGATTTTGTGCACGTGATGAAAGCAGGCAAAATTGTTCAGAGCGGCGGTCGTGAATTGGCTGCAGAACTTGAATCGAAAGGGTACGAAAAAATTTAAAAAAAATATGTCTAGATTTGCTGCTAAACACATTGAAGAGCTCGATCCCAGTCTCAAAGATGATTCATATGAGCAAGGGTTTTCATTTCCTACGACAGATTATCAATACATTATGAAGCCGGGTATAAATGAAGGTGTGGTGAGAGAGATTTCGGCAATTAAGCAAGAGCCGGAATGGATGTTGAAGTTGCGCTTGATTGGTTTACAACAGTTTGAGTCTAAACCTACTCCAATCTGGGGAGGAAACTTAAGCGAGATCAACTACGACGCTATCCATTATTATTTACGACCAGCGGAAACCGCTAAAACTTGGGCAGACGTGCCAAAAGACATTCAAACCACATTTGATCGTTTAGGGATTCCTGAGGCCGAAAAAAACTACTTAGCCGGCGTTAAAATGCAGTACGATTCTGAAGTAGTCTACGGTTCTTTAAAAAACGTCTGGGCAAAAGATGGCGTCATTTTTCTATCAATGGATGAAGGATTGAAACAGTATCCCGAACTTATTAAAGAGTACTTTGGCAAACTTATTCCCAGTGGAGATAATAAATTTTCTGCTTTAAACACTGCGGTTTGGTCTGGTGGTTCTTTCGTGTATGTCCCAAAGGGAGTGGAAGTCAAAATGCCACTTCAAACGTACTTCCGGATCAATGCCGCAAACGCGGGACAGTTTGAAAGAACTCTCATTATTGTTGATGAAGGAGCAAAAGTTCACTATGTGGAGGGCTGCACCGCCCCCTCTTTCTCCTCTTCCTCACTACACTCTGCAGTAGTGGAAATCTTTGTCAAAAAAGGCGCTCGCTGTCAATACACCACAGTTCAAAACTGGTATAAAAATATTTACAACTTAGTCACTAAACGAGCCTGGGTAGGCGCAGAAGGTGAGATGGTCTGGACGGACTTCAACATGGGTAGTAAATTAACAATGAAGTATCCAGGGTTTATTCTTGCTGGAAAAGGGGCAAAAGGTGAGACATTATCAATGGCTCTTGCTGGTGCTGGTCAGCATCAAGATACTGGCTCAAAAGCGACTCACTTAGCTCCTTACACCAGCTCAACAATTATTTCAAAATCAATTAGTAAAAATGGTGGCCGGACGAGCTATCGGGGTTCAGTTAATGTCGGTCCTCAAGCTCACCACAGCAAAAATACTGTCATTTGTGATGCACTATTGCTAGATCCAGAATCTCGCTCAGACACTTACCCCGTCGATAAAATTTTCAACAATATCGTGGAAGTACAACACGAAGCCACCGTTTCCAAAATTGGAGAAGAACAGCTGTTTTACTTAATGAGTAGAGGCTTAACTGAAGAGATGGCTAGAAAAATGATCGTCAATGGTTTCATTGATGGTCTCGTCAAAAAACTTCCTTTAGAGTATGCAGTTGAAATGAACCGGTTGATTGACCACGAGATGGAAGGAAGCATTGGCTAAGCCAAAAATGACCGAACAATACACACAAAAAACCCAAATTAAAAAAACAGTTCATGCAACTCTGATTCAGGTTCAAACACAAGAAAAAAAAGTGATTTTGATCACGCAGCCGGGTGACTACATTGTGGAACTCAATGGTGTCGGCGCTCACGCAGATATAAAGGGCGCATTCTTAACTCGTGAAAGAACTCAACTGGAAATTAACCTCTTTATTGTTCACAAAGCCGCTCATACTTCAGCACAAACCATGTTGAAAGGTGTGGCTAAAGATCAGAGTAGAATTCGATTTTTTGGCAGAATTAAAATCGAACCAAACTGTCCCGGCACACAGTCGTTTTTAGAAGAACGAATTTTGCTCCTGTCTGATAAAGCCAGTGCTGAAGCAGTTCCAGAACTTGAAATTTTGAGCGATGACGTGAAGTGTTCTCACGCCGCCAGTATTAGCCCTATTCCAGAAGAACATCTATTTTACTTACAAAGCCGAGGAATTCCTCGCCAACAAGCAGAAGAAATTATTACCGAAGGATTTTTGAACTTACTTTAAGCTTACGCTGTAATTTTTTTTGGCCGAAATAAAACAAGTTGGTTGAGGATACTAAATTGAGAAGTCAGGATACTGATTACTTCACTGATCGTAGATTTCCAGCCCTCCACAAAACCATACTTGACTGTTTTAAAGGTATTTTCTGCAGATGTTTGAAACCAGTAACTGTTCTTCTGATGATGAATCATGTAGTGATTAACTGCCACTTCTAAGGCAAATTTTTCAAAGTGTAGGGTGCTAAAGATATTCTCTAAATCCCTTTTTTTCAACCATCTTTCTCCAGAAACGATGACATCTCCTCGAATAACTCGCAGAATAGGGTGAGGGCAGGTGCGGCCTAGAATCAACATGTCCATTGCTCGAGTAGTGAAAAGTTGGAAAGATGTAGCAACTTCTGAGTGAGACATGTTTCGAATGTCAGCATCAAAAAGTAAAATATTGTCAGATCTGCATTGATCTAAACCAGCTTTCACTGCTGCTGCTTTTCCGCCGTTTTGAGCGAGTCTAATTAATTCTACTTGAGGAAATTGTTGTTTAACTTCTGCGGCAGTTCCATCAGTTGACCCATCATCTACGCAAATAATTTGTTTCAAAAAAGAAAGCTGTGTTAATTCTTGAAGAACTTGAGTAATATTCAATTTTTCGTTATAAAACGGAATGATGCACGTTGCATTCAGTTGTGTCATACGATTTGCCTTCTACTGTATAATACGCCTATGTTTAATGCTGTAAGTATTCTCGGTGATTTTCCAATTCTACAGAAAAAAATCCACAATGATAAGCGTCTAGTCTACTTAGACAATGCGGCTACTTCGCAAAAACCAGAATTGGTGATCGAAGCAATGAGTAATTATTATCGGCAGCATAACGCCAACGTTCATCGCGGAGTCCATCAGCTTGGAGATGAAAGCACCAAACTTTTTCATCAATCACGTCGAAGAATAGCGAATTTTTTTGGAGCGGAAACTGAAGAATTTGTTGTCGTTCGCAATACCACGGAAGCGATCAATCAAGTCGCTTACACTTGGGGAGAAAAGCAAATCATTGCAGGGGACATGATTCTCTGCACCGAGATGGAGCATCATAGCAATCTAGTGCCTTGGCAAAAGTTGGCAAAAAGAAAAAATGCTCAGCTAGTATTTTTGAAAGTGAATAAGTTTGGTGAGTTAGAACTCGATCGACTAGAAGAACTCTTAAAATCTGGAAAAGTCAAAATTATTTGCTTAACGCATGTCTCAAATGCTCTAGGAACGGTTAACCCAATTGAAAAAATTATTGAAACAACACGTCAATTATCACCAAAGACAAAAGTATTAATTGATGGCGCACAAGCTGCTCCACACATGCCTATTCATTTTGATGATCTCGGTGCAGATTTCTATACTCTTTCGGCACATAAAATGCTCGGTCCAATGGGTATTGGTGGTTTATTCATCAAACTGAAAGTCTTAGAAGAATTGGAACCATTTTTATATGGTGGTGGAATGATAAACACAGTTTCCTTGCTCGAAACCGAGTATGCTGATGACGTAGAAGAACGATTTAGCCCGGGAACACCAGATGTAGCTGGATTGGTGGGTTGGGCAGCTGCTTGTGAGTATCTGCACAATATCGGTATGGAGATACTGTTAAAACATGACCAGCTTTTAGTCAAGTATGCTATTGAGCAACTTCAAAAAATCCCTCAAGTGAAATTAGTTGGAATTACCGATTTGCAAAAACTATCTCAACGAGTTGGTTCAGTGGCTTTTGTCTATCAAGGCGTTCACGCTCACGATGTTGGACAGATTCTTGATTCTGAAGGAGTAGCCGTCAGAAGCGGGCACCACTGCACCATGCCACTTCATAATAAGTTTGGCTGGCCGGCAACAGTTCGAGTCAGTTTCCAACTCTACAACAGTACAGATGACATTGACATCTTAGTCAGGGCTTTACAGAAAGTCGAACACGTATTTGGAAAGTAAGAAAAACCTATGTCCGCAGACCTATATCAAGAAATCATACTCGAAGAGTATCGTCATCCACATAACTATGGTAGTTTTGAACATGCTGACTTGGAATGGAAAGAGCAAAACTCTTCATGTGGAGATGAAGTGACAGTCTATCTAAAGTTGAATCCTGATATGAAAAAGATAGTCAAAATGGAGTGGCTTGGAGCTGGCTGCGCGATTAGTACCGCATCAGTGAGCTTGCTTTCTGTTCACGTTCGGGGCATGGAGGTAGGAAAAGTCTTAAAAATGACCAAATTTGATTTGGAGAAGTTACTTGGAATTGAGGAAATTGCGTATGGTCGAGAAAAGTGCCTCACTCTGGGTCTCGAGGCAGTCCAAAAATCGTTAAAAGAGAAAAAGACTCAATGACATCGAACTCTTTGTCCAATTATTACTTTTTTGTTGGATCAATCAATCCAATAAAAACTAGTTCAGTTAGACGAGCCACGGTAAGTCACTGGCCAAACGCTGTAGTGAATGGCTATGAAGTTGAGAGTGGTGTGAGTGCTCAGCCAAGAACAGACGCGGAAACCAAGCTCGGTGCCACTCAACGAGCCCAAGCCGCACTCCATGCTGGTCTAAAAGAATTGCAAACTCAACATTCAGATCAAAATCAAGATGACTTGACTGCCATAGGTATTGGTTTGGAAGGTGGTGTTTTCGAGCAAGATGGTGAGATGTGGTCTACGGTTTGGGGTGTTGTAGTAGATCAAAAGGATCAAGTTTTTGCAAGCAATGGGGCTCGGTTTTTGATTCCCCAGATTGTAGCTGAGAAAATTTACCAAGGTGAGGAAATGGGCGTTGCCTCAGCGCATATTTCTGGAATTGAAAATGTAAAACATAAAAATGGCCTGATTGGGATCGTCACAAAAGACTTTGTTGACAGGACAACTGAGTACGCTTCGATTGCGAAGCTGACAATCGGCCTATGGTATGGAAGAACCTGGCAAGCAGACCTCAGCGCAAAGAGCACTCGCTAGTTTATAGACAATTGTCTTTTTTCCAGGTATTATCTCCCAAAGTATGATTCCACCTAAACAATGCACCGCCAAATTATCTGACAAATTAATTTTAAACGACAAGTTCGTCCAAATGACCTTTGAATGGACAGAACCTCATCAAGTTCAATTTGCTGCAGGACAGTACATCTCTCTCCTTATCCCTTCTGTCCAACTTCGTAGAAGTTACTCTATTTGCAGTAGTCCTGCTAAAGAACACGGCTTTGATTTATTGATTGATTTGGCTCCAAACGGCGTTGGTGTGCAGTATCTAAACTCATTACAATTTGGTCAAGAAGTTTCCTGCCTATGCCCACTTGGAATTTTTACAGTGCCAGAAGTTGTGACTGGACCCCTCCATTTTATTGCTACAGGATCAGGAATTGCTCCATATAGATCAATGATATTAGACCAACTTCAAAACAAAAAAAATACTCTTCCAATCAGTTTATATTGGGGTATGCGTGAGCCAAATATGCTTTTTTGGGAAGATGAGCTCGTTGAGCTTATGCAAGCATTTCCACATTTTCAATTTCATCCAGTTATTTCTCAACCTCAGCCGGAATGGCCACTTTGTCGTGGTCACGTCACAGATTGTCTGTCAACCCATCAGCTCTTACCCGATGCTCAGTATTTTGCTTGTGGAAGTGAAAAAATGGTTATAGACGTGTTAACATTGCTAGAATCCAAGGGAGTTACAAAAGACCATCTGCATCGAGAAAAGTTTTACTAGGGTTGATCTTCAGAGGGTGTTGTAAAATGAAGAAAGCAATAAAAATATGATCACTCAAGTCCAATCTGTTCTACCTCATGATAAGCCAGTGTCTACTTCTACCATCCAGGGAGTTATTGCACAAAAACAGATCGGCAAGTATAGGGTTGAAGTAATCCGAGATAAATGTATCGGTGCGGCAAGTTGCGTAGCAATTGCTCCGGCGGTCTTTGCACTGGATGAGACTGACATTGCAATTATCTTATCTCAAGATGGCAATGATGATGATACAAAGCTCCTTGCTGCACAAAGCTGTCCAACCGCTGCAATTATTGTGACCGACATTACCACTGGCGAGCAAGTTTGGCCGAGAGAATAAAAGGATATTTATGAAAAATCTTCCATTACTACTTGGTACTGTATTTGGCACAATTTTACTGGTAGTTGTAGTAGCAGCGCTTTTTTCGAAAGGCGCCGATCCAGTTACGGTGGACCAAACTATTTTGATGAACAACACTCGATTGGTCAAAGGCTCAAATACTGCCAAGGTGATCGTGGTTGGCTTTGGAGACATGCAGTGTCCGGCATGTGCGTCTCAAGAGAGATTTGTGACGGAGCTGTTGGCTAAGTATCCAAATGACGTCAAGTTCATTTTTCGTCATTTTCCCTTGGTTGGCGTGCATGCAAATGCTCAGATGGCTGCACAGGCAGTTGAAGCGGCTGCTACGTTTGATCTCGCTACCTTTTGGAAGCTCCATGATTATCTATACCTCAATCAAAGTGACTGGTCAGAACTTGATAAGAATGGCCTGAAACAAAAATTGGGTGAATATGCCGACAAACTACAGATTGACAAAGTAGAGCTGATGAAGAGAATAGAGAGCCAAGAGGTCAAGGATAGAATCGCGACCGATGTAAGTGATGCTAACAAACTTGGTGTTGATGGCACACCTACTTTTTACGTAAATGGTCAAAAGACGCTTGCCCCGCAGTTGGAATCAACTGTTGCATCTTTCTTGGCCAAATAAGACACCTTAGGGCCTATGAAAAAATTTCTTCCGTTCTTATTCCCGCTGATTGCGCTCCTGATTGTGTTCGTTTTAATTTTCAGATGGTACAACGCTCAGACTTCTTCAAAACAAGGTCAAATTCCGGATTTTGCAGAAGGAATTTCGGTAGAATCATTAGCGTCGTCAGAGTCCTCAAAATTGAGAAAAGGGGCAAAAGATATCAGTACGATAGAAATGAGGGGTAGCCAAAACGAGTCGGGTGAAATTCGTTACGAAGTAAAAGACGGCAAGGTTTTATTTACTGTTACCGCAATCGTTCCTTTGGCAAAAGATGCCCAGTACCAGGTTTGGTTGCAGTCAGTCAATGGAAATTCCAAAAAGAAAGCATTCGCTTTAAGTCTGGAAAAAGGTGGATATACAGGAAGTGGTTCAATTTCTGCAGGCACGCTACCGTTTGAAGTGGTCGTGTCTTTAGAGAAAAACCAAGATAACGAGATGGAGTTACCAATTTTAAGAGGTGTGATTCAAAAAGAAAATCCAGTCCAGAAGTAACAGATTTCCTTCTTGATACAATCCTCGAGTGTGGTAGGCTTAAGACTGTTCAATTACTACATTGATCATCTCCTCAAGAAAAGGAGAGAAAAAGGAGCAACATGGCAAATTCTGCCTTCAGCTATACAAACAAAAAGGGGCAAACATACTACTTGCACACCCGAGAAGTGACCTTGAAAAATGGTCGAAAACAAAGAATTTTCTTCTTTGCTCGTGACGTTCGTCCAGATTCCGCTTTAGACGCAGTTCCAGCAGGGTATGCTGTTATGGAGACCGCTCGAACAGGAATGCCAGTTTTGAAGAAAGCTGTCTAATTGTTTGATTTATTTTGAATTTGATAAATCCCTTCCCGCCTCGGCAGGAGGGGATTTATGGATTTTGACAGATGCCTGTTAGAATACATCCATGCTCCAACTTACCAAAGAAGATGTATTTGCCTGTCTCCACAAAGTCATTGACCCGGAACTTGGGATTGATATTGTCAAACTCGGTCTCATTTACAATGTTGAGGTGATAGAAGAAGATCACAAACCTGTGGTCAAAATTTTAATGACCTTAACGACTCCAGGTTGCCCATTGGCAGGGGTATTTGACAGGATGGTGAAAGACTCCCTATACGGTCTTCCTGACCTCAATCCGGATCAAGACGTGAGGCTGAACCTGACCTTTGACCCACCATGGGTACCTGATATGATGGATGAAGAAGCAAAAGCTGAACTAGGCTTTTAATATTCTCTTTTTATGACTATATATCTTGGGGCAGACCATCGAGGATATCCTCTCAAGCAATCATTGCAAATCTGGCTAACACACGCTGGTCATCGGGTGATTGATTGTGGCAACACGGTTCTCGATCCAGGAGATGACTATCCAGATTTTGCCATCCCCGTCGCAAAACGCGTCTCTCAAGATAATGGCGCAAGTAGAGGGATTGTTTTATGCGGCTCGGGAGTAGGAGCAAACGTAGCTGCCAATAAAGTCAGAGGAGCAAGAGCAGCCATTGGCTTCACCTCGAAGCAAGTGATGTCAGGACGTCACGACGATGATCTGAACGTACTTGTGGTCGCGGCGGATTATACGTCAGAAGAGATGATTCAACGATTGATTATGACTTTTATTGACACCGCATTCATGCCCGAAGAGCGCTATATTCGTCGATTAGAAAAAATCAAACAACAAGAGAATGCTTAAGGAGATATGAAGATCATACCAGCTATTTTGACCGACTCATTCTTAACTTTGCAAGACCAAATGAATGCAGTGAAGTCGAGTGACCACATCGAGACCATTCATGTAGATATTATTGATGGGCAATTTGCCGATAATATTACGGTGACCCCACTTGATTTAACTGTGGCAGATTTTGATCAGTTTAAGGTAGATTTTCATTTAATGACCGAAGAGCCAATGGACTTCGTTTTTGAGTGCGCTGGTTTGCGCGAATACTTGCCCATCCGTCAAATTATTGGTCAAGTGGAGCGGATGAGCCATCAGCTCGATTTTGTAGAAGAAGTGATTAGAAACGGCTGGCAGCCGGCATTGGCACTGGATCTATTTACTCCACTTGAGGCGATCGATGAAGATGTTTGGCCACAACTGCACTCAATTTTGATTATGTCGGTGGAGGCTGGTGTTCAAGAACAAACATTTAATAGAGCAGCTTTGGAAAAAGTTCGAGAGATTCGCAGAGTGTATCCATCAATAGAACAGATGAATATTATGGTCGACGGTGGAGTGAAGACGCTGAATGCAAAAGAAATTTTGAAAAGCGGAGCCAATGAATTAGTTGTTGGCAGCGCACTTTGGAATAGCACCGATCCAGTCGCCAAAATTGAAGATTTTACTCAAATTGAACCAAATCACTCATGATTGATTTGATCAGTCGAGATATACTAATTACTGAGATCTGCCCATATGAAATCACAAATTCCTATTCCAAAGTCTAAGCTGCACTGTGGCATTAAAAATGTTGCTCTTTTTGGCAGTGCAGATATTGATCGGAATCACCCATTATACCGAGATGCTTTTATCGTGGCTCGGTATTTGGGGTATCACGACAAAGTTGTTATTAATGGCGGCGGTCCAGGAGTGATGGCGGCAGCTACAGAAGGTGCGCTCTCAGCTGGTGGAAAGACTATGGCGGTGACGTTTTATCCAAAAGACATGCCGGAGTTTGAAGGCAGATTTTCAGATAATCACGTTGATAAAGAAATTAAAACAGCCAACTACATTGAACGAATGTTTGGCCTAATGGATCACGCCGATGCTTTTATTATTTTCCAAGGTGGAACTGGCACATTAAGTGAATGGGCGACCGCATGGTTGCTGGCTCACTTGTACTATGGCAATCATAAACCGATAATTTTGTACGGGGGTTTTTGGAAAAAAGTGATGGCAGTGATTAACGAAAATTTTTTCATTGGCGAACATGAAGAATTAGTCTATAAAATTGCAGAAAATGAAGCAGAAATGATTGAAGCCTTGGACTTCTTTGAGAAGCAACTCCAAGTTCGTTGCAAGTTGCCTACAGCTGAGGAGTTATCAGAGAAAATATTAGTAGAGAAATAATATGCATGACATCATTACGATTGGATCAGCTACAGTTGATATTTTTATGAAGTCAACTCAGTTTCACCTCCAACCTACTCAAGAAGGATTGCTGCTGTGTCAAGAATATGGTGGCAAGATGGACATTGATCAATTTAGAATGTCTACAGGTGGAGCAGGTACAAATACAGCTGTAGGTTTTAGAAGAATGGGTTTCAAAACTGCCGCTGTCATTGAAATAGGAAAAGATGTCTTAGGTCAAATGATCTGGGATGACTTACAAAGAGAGCACGTGGATACCGACTTTATTGTCAGTGAAAAGAATGAAGAGACGGCTGTATCGGTGATTTTAATTTCTGGCGATGGCGGTAGGTCAGCATTGACACACCGTGGTGCTGCTTCTCAGTTGGAAGCGCGTGACTTACCTTGGGACTTTTTAAATAAAACACGTTGGATTCATCTGTCAAATGTTGGGGCAGATACAGAGCTTTTATTTACCTTGTTTGACTACCTGAGAACAAGTTTAGTAGGACTTTCCTGGAACCCAGGTCACTCAGAATTAGAGCTTTTAGCCAATGGAAAAATAGTAGTCGAGCAGGTGGTGGCAGATGTTCTGTTGATGAATAAAGAGGAGTGGCAAATTTTAGAGTCGGTTCAAAAGCGCATTTTGGCTCATATTCCGACAGTGGTGGTCACGAATGGCAAAGAGGGCGGACAACTTTTTAAGCACGGTGACTATATCTACGATTATAAGCCAATGATTGTATCCGTTACTCAAGAAACGGGAGCAGGTGACGCATTTGCTGTGGGGTTTGTGTCGGCTCATCTGTCTCATTTAGATTCTGCAACTTGTTGTAGTTGGGGCGTCCACAACTCAAGTAGTGTGATTCAAAAGATGGACGCAAAGCAAGGCTTACTGACGAAAGATCAAATGGTAGGTAGAATAATAGACGGGAAGTAACTTCATTTTTATGTCTGACTACAAAGCAATTCTTCAGCAAGAGATTCAAGGTCTCAAAGACCGAGTGGCCACTGCGCAAATTCCAGATGAACTGCAGCTGAAAGTTGCAAAAGAAATTGTGGCGCTGGAGCGCTCAGTGGAGTTGGGTTCTTATGATGAGAAATATGAAAAAGTTTCACGGTATATAGAATGGGTCTTAAAAGTACCGTGGCAAACAGAGTCGCAGGATACATTAGATCTGGAAAAGACGAAATCAGTTTTTGAAAAGCATCACTATGGTATGAGAGATGTGAAAGATCGGTTTTTGGAGTATGTATCTGTATTAAAGCTAAAGGCGGCGAATCAAAACGAAGAGGATTTCCGAGCCCCAGTGCTCCTTTTAGTTGGACTGGTGGGTACCGGGAAAACAACTTTTGCTTACTCACTTGCCGAAGCACTCAATCGGAAGTTAGTTCGTATTCCTTTTGGCGGAATGGGTTCTGCTAGAGACCTGCGTGGTCAATCCAGACTAAACCTTGAGTCTGAACCAGGCGCAGTTATTAAAGGGATTGTTGGAGCTGGAGTACGTAACCCTGTTATTTTGTTAGACGAAATCGATCGTGTGGCGGAAGGTGCTCGAATGGATATCATGGGAGTGCTAGTTGAGCTTCTTGACCCTGCTCAGAATCACTCTTTTGTTGATAATTACTTGGATTATCCAGTCAATTTGTCGCATGCTATTTTTCTTGCTACTGCCAATAATACAACCAATATTGCTACCGCAGTCATGGACCGGTTGGAAAAAATCAGCATGCCTTCGTACTCAGATCAAGAAAAAATCGTGATCGCCCAAAAATATATTCTGCCGGAACTTTTAAAAGATGCAGGCCTTAAGCCAGAGCAACTGATTATTGAAGATGTCTTATGGCAGAAAATGACGCGGCCGCTTGGTTTCGATGCTGGTATCCGTACATTACAGAGAACTTTGCAGGGTGTCGTTCGCAAAGCCGCCCGGATCGTGGTGGAAAAAGGGTATCCACAGGTAGTGATTACCCAAGAAAACTACAAAATTTTCTTACCTCAGTACTAATACACCCTTGTGGTAGGATAAAGTCATGTCTACCAAGGTTGAACGGCTCAAGCATCTTTATCTCCAGTTGGAAAGTGACATATCAAATTTACCTCTGGGAAACATTGGCGAGAAAACCGTACCTGGTGACGGCAACGCCGACGCAAAAGTGTTGTTTATTGGCGAAGCTCCTGGCTACTATGAATCTGTAGAGCGCAAACCGTTTGTCGGCCGCTCAGGTCAGCTTTTTACGAATACATCTGCAGAAATAGGGTATCCTCGCCAAGATGTGTATATTACGAATATTGTCAAAATTCGGCCGCCAGAGAATCGAGATCCACTTCCATCTGAAATTGTTGCCTATCAACCGTATCTCGATCAGGAAATTGAGATCATTCAACCCATATTAATCGTGACTCTGGGTAGATTAAGTATGGGGAAGTTCTTGCCGGAAGTGAAAATCTCACAAGTTCATGGTAAACTACATAAAGTGAAGTGGAAAAATCAGACACTATATATTTTGCCAATGTATCATCCGGCAGCCGCGCTGAGAAATCCACAAACCAAGACTTCGTTTGTGACTGATTTTCAAAAAATCCCCAAAATTATTGAGTGGTTAGAGAATGAGACAGAAACAGATACGCTAGAAGCGTCAATCAAGGAAGCATTATTATAACTGTTGTTCTATTGCGGTAGAACATGAAAGTAAGGAGCCAAATATGGCTGGATTAAAAATTATTGATTTGGGTGGTATGGGAAATGTTACTCAAAATATGTATGTATACGAGTACGATCAGGAGATGTTGCTCGTGGATTGTGGAATTGGTTTTCCCAATCAATACATGCCTGGTGTTGACGTGATGATCCCAGACATTTCATATGTTTTAGAGCAAATTGAGGCCGGCAAAAAAATTGTGGGTATGATCTTGACTCATGGCCATGATGATCATATTGCTGCTACCCCATATATTTTGCCAGAACTTCCAGAGTTCCCAATCTATGGCGCTGAATTGACGGTCGGATTTGCACAAAACCGAATGAAGGACTGCACTGTTCAAAGAGAGTTTACCGTGATTCGAGACAACACATTGCTCAAAATCGGGACCCACTTTGATGTTGAGTGCTTTGCTATGACACACTCCGTTCCAGATACAAAGCACTGGGCAATTCACACCCCTGAGGGCATTATTTATCACGGGACAGACTTTAAAATTGATTTAGAGCCAGTTGATGGCGTTTTGCCAGATTTTGACACGATTTCTCGCTTGGGTAAGGAAGGTATTTTGTGCATGTTGATGGACTGTTTGCGAGTCGAGAGACCAGGTTGGTCAAAAACAGAGTCGGCTTGTTTTCCTGCCATTGAAGACTCAATGCTTGATGTCAAAGGCAAGTACATTATGACCTTAATGAGCTCTCATTTACATCGAATCCAACAGACAGTCAACGCCGCCGCCAAAATGGATCGAAAAGTCGTTTTTATCGGTCGATCAGTTGAGCAAAATGTGGATGTAGCTCTCAACTTGCATAAACTACAAATCCCTGCTGGGATGATGGTGAATAAACGAGACATGTCAAACTACGCCGACCATGAACTGTGTATCATCATCGCCGGCAGTCAAGGTCAAGAAGGTTCTTCTTTAGTGAGAGCTGTTTTTGGTGAACACCCCACACTTCAAATTAAACAGGATGATCGAGTTGTTTTCTCCTCAGACGCAATCCCGGGGAATGAAATTCCTTATTACAATGCGATTGATGAACTCGCCCGCAATGGCGTCCGTGTCTTATATCCAGATGTAGTCCCTGACTTACATCAATCAGGACATGGCGGAGCGATGGAACAACAGATGTTAATCGCGTTGGTCAAACCCAAATTTCTCTTTCCAATTGGTGGTCAAGACAGACACCGAGAAAAGTTTTTTGAGCTCGTAGCCAGTAAAATGGGCTATAAGCCAGAACAAGTTTTGATACCGGGCATGGGAGACGTGGTTGAGTTTAAAGATGGCTTGCCATCTGTGGTTGATCATCTCGACCTCCAACCTCGACTTGTTGATGGGCTTGGTGTTGGAGACGTGGGTCGAGCAGTGCTTTCAGACCGCCAAGCTCTTGGTAGAGAAGGGATGATTGTACTGGTCTTGCCAAAACACGATGGTACGTTTGATATCAAAAATATCAACGTCATATCTCGAGGCTTCGTCTTTATGAAAGAAGCGCAAGAAGTGGTCACGTTTATCAAGGAAACAGCGAAAGAAGTCATTGAAGAGATGGGGAATGAAGGTAAAGATGAAGAGATCAAACGGACGATTGAACGCCGCCTAGCCCGTAAGCTTTACAAGATTATTCGTCGAGCGCCTATGATTTTGCCAGTTGTAGTGGAGATGTGATATGAAAATAAGTTGGATCATATTAGCCTTAATTGCTTTAATTTGTTTTTCAATCATGGTCACCTTGATTACTTTTTCATCACGAAAAGGATTGCCACTTTCATTCATATTGTTTGGTATTTTTAGTGTTGGTTCAGTTGTATATTTTTTGCAAACTCTCTTTACGACTAGTTTCAAATTTCAAATATCGGGTTTATCAATTGGCTTGATTTTGGCAATGGGGGTGTTAAGTGTGATTGGAAACTACGCGCAGTTTCAAGCCAGTAATTCAGCACCTAACCCTGGATTGGCAATTGCAGTAGTTGGTTTGCAGTCTGCTTTAATTGCCATTTTGGCGACAGTGTTCTTTAAAGATAAAGTTAGCAGTTTACAAATCGTTGGGATGATCATCGGGTTGATCGGCATTTCGATGATCAGTCTGGGAGGAAGCGTAAAGAAGCAAACTATTCAAGATCCGACAAATCGGGAAAGTACACACAGCAATTAACAACAAGAAATGTTTGAGTTAATCGAGAGGCTTGGAGCCTCAAATCCTTTAGGAATAGTTTCTTCTTACTCTCCCTCTTGTTTCCCAGTCCAATACCTACTACCATTTTATTTTGGCTCTTGATCTAGTCTGATCAAATGTGATAAAACTATCCTATAACATTTAAACGACATGCCACGACGGAAGAAAAAATCACCACTTAAACTGATTATTCGTAAAGAAACGATTCTATCTCTTGGCGCAATTACCCTGATTCTACTGGGAGTGCTTGTGATGGTGTCCTTCTCAGGGAAGGGTGTGGTGTTGGCCGCTGTAAATGAGTATTTCTCTCAGAGTTTTGGTTTCTCGATGCTTTTTTTACCCTTTATCTGTATTGCTGCCGGCTTGGTTCTATTTCAGACCAACTTTCCATGGACAAAGCCTCACGTTCTCTTGGGAGCAATTTTAATTATGGTAGGTGTGATGGGTATGAGTCACTCAGGAGAAATTGGTCTCAATTCTTATCAAAATCTAGCACTTCTGGTGACTGGATATGGTGCATCAACTATTTTTGCTGGGTTTATTCTCTTCGGCATCTTTATTATGCTTCAGCTTTCATTGGCTGAAGTGGTTGAGACACTGGGTCGATTACTCCCTCAACCTCGATACAAGCCAGATCAAGAGAATCAGGCAGAAGTAAATGCAGAACGAACTGGCTTCCACGTTCCTAAACTCAATTTAGGCTTGGGTAAGTCAAGTAAAGACTCTGGCTTTAGCGTCAACGACCACAGTCAAAATGAAGATAAATTTAAGAAAGAAGAAGGTGTGACAGATACTGCTTTGCCCGTGAATCCAATGATTGCCGCCACTTCTTCAGCAGATCCAAATGATCCCAACTTCATTTGGGAGTATCCACCGTTGTCACTTTTGTCCGAAAAAAGAGGCGGCGAAGCAAATAGAGGCGATGTCAAAGCCAATGCCGACCTGATTGAAAACACACTTGGCTCTTTTGGTATTCGAGCCAAAGTCAAAGAAGTGAACTATGGCCCAGCTGTCACCCAATATGCTTTGGAGCTGAGCTCCGGCACCAAAGTCTCTCGTATTACCGATCTTTCCACAGACTTAGCCTTAGCATTAGCTGCTCCTACAGGTCAGGTCAGAATTGAAGCACCAATTGCCGGCAGATCTTTAGTTGGTGTGGAGGTGCCAAATCACTCCGCTCAATTTGTGACGTTACGCACGATGTTAACCTCAGATAAAATGAAGAAAAATCCATCTAAATTGGCAATTGCTTTGGGCTTGGACGTATCCGGTCGTGAAGTGGTGGCTGATATTGGTCGAATGCCTCACGTGCTTATTGCTGGTTCTACGGGATCTGGTAAATCTGTCGCCGTGAACACGTTTATTTGCTCGATGCTTTTCAGAGCTTCTCCTCAAGAAGTTCGTTTCATTTTGGTTGACCCCAAACGAGTTGAATTAACTGGCTACAATGGCATTCCTCACTTATTAACGCCAGTGATTGTGGAACCACAAAAAGTTGTTTCTGCTTTAAAGTGGGCAACTGCAGAAATGGATCGCCGATACAAACAGTTGGCTGAGGTTGGAGTAAAGAACTTAGATGCCTATAACGAACTCGCAGGCTTCCAAGCCTTACCAAATATCGTCATCATCATCGATGAGTTGGCGGACGTGATGCTTTTTGCCGCCAAGGAGGTAGAAGAGACGATTACTCGAATTGCTCAGATGGCTCGAGCGGTGGGAATCCACCTCGTTTTGGCCACTCAAAGACCTTCAGTGGACGTTATTACTGGTCTGATCAAAGCTAACATTCCCACCCGAATTGCCTTTAACGTTTCCTCAATGATGGATTCTCGGGTTATTCTCGATGGACCAGGGGCAGAAAAATTGTTGGGTCGCGGAGATATGCTGTACGTTCCACCTGATCAAGCCAAGCCAACTCGGATTCAAGGCACGTTTGTTTCTGAGCCAGAAATAAAGAAATTGGTTGATTACATTAAGCTACAAGGTCATGCACCGCAATATGTAGATGAAGTGACCACCAAATACCAGGCTAGTACAATTAAGGGAGGTTCTGGCGGAACTGATGGAGAAGATCGAGATTCATTATTCGGTGAGACGATTAAAATTTTCTCACAAGTAGATAAAGCTTCATCTTCATTGATTCAACGTCGCTTATCAGTTGGTTATACACGTGCTGCTCGAATTCTTGATCAACTATACGCAGCAGGGTACGTGGGACCAGCTGACGGTAGCAAGCCAAGAGACATTAACATCACAAAAGTGCGTGACTATTTGACCAAGATGCAGCAGCCAGAATAAATTTCTTGCGATAGATCAGAAACTCCCCAGGAACTCTCCCCCTTGAATAGTGATACCTATTCAATTACATTCCTCATAGGATCTATGAAGCTATTTGTTATTATTCCCGGCTACAATGAACAGTTCTACCTTGAACAACTACTAGAAAAAGTAACTAAAATCACCCGTTCAATCATATTTGTAGATGATGGATCAACTGATAAGTCAACAAAAATTGCGGCTAAGTACACTCGGCACGTACTGTCCCATCTCGTTAATTTAGGGAAAGGAGCCGCAATGATGACTGGAGCAGAGTATGCTTTTCGGGTCTTAAATGCTGATGCAGTCGTATTTCTGGATTCGGATGATCAGCATGATCCGATCCATTTACCAGAATTTGAAAAGAAGTTGAAAAAATTTCATATTGTGTTTGGAGTCAGAAACCTAGGATCTGATATGCCACTGGGCCGCTTCTTAGGAAATAAGTCTGCGTCAGTTTTGCTCAACCTCCTATTTGGTGCTTACATCCCAGATGTCCCCTCAGGTTACAAAGGGATGACCAAAAAAGCTTTTAATAAGTTAAAATGGAAATCGAGTGGTTATGAGGTAGAAACTGAGATCGCCGTTCGAGTAGCTCAACTGAGAATGCCTTTTGGCATAGTAGACATACAATCAATTTACCATGATCGAGACAAAGGACTGACTTTACTTGATGGGGCACACATTACTCAAAAAATAATCCAGTGGAGATTTGGTTTATGATTCTATTGCAAATACTGTCTTTACTGTTTGGTCTATTCATGATTTATATGGCCAGAATTCACTTGATGAAACAACATATTCAAGTAGCAGAATTTTACCTATGGTCCAGCGTATGGCTGGTTTTCATTCTATTGGCAATTTTCCCTCAAAGTATCGCGGGCTTTGCTCAAAATTTAAAAATAGCGAGAATTTTTGATTTACTCGTTATTATTGCGCTGATGATTTTGGCGTATTTGACTTTCCATAATCGCATCAATTATAAAAAACTGGAGCAGAAACTTGAAAAAATTATTCGGAAGCACGCGATTGATGAAAAAAAATAATACTACGAAATACGTAATCACAGGTGCTGCTGGGTTCATTGGTAGCCACTTAGTTGACCTTTTATTGAGGGAGGGGGTGTCAGCTAATCAGCTCCGGTTGGTGGTGAAGCCAGGGGAAGGTCTAAGTAACTTACCAGAACTGCCATTTGAAGTAATCTACGCAGATATTCGAGACAAAAAAGCCATGTTTGCGGTAGTGAAAGGTTGCGAGGTAGTCTATCACTTAGCCGCCCGAATTGATTTTGATGGTAAAACATATGATGAATATAAAGATGTTAATGTTGATGCGACGTCATATTTACTTGCGGCGGCACAGAAATATGGTGTTAAAAAATTCGTCTTCTTCAGTAGTATTGGGGTGTATGGTTTGCCTGCTGGAGTAGGTGACATTGATGGTTGGGACGAAAATCATCCCTACACCTTTAGTAATTTTTATGGACAATCGAAGTGGGCAGGTGAAGAACTCGTTCGAGCTGCTCATCAAAAAACTGGTCTGTCTTACGCTATTGTTCGACCCGCCAGTGTCTATGGTCCAAGAGAAAAAGGACCGACGCTCGCTCTTTATCAGGCTATGATGCGTCGTCAGTTTCTATTGATTGGTACAGGTGAAAACAAAATGCATTATGTGTTTGTTAGAGATTTAGTCAAAGGTGCTCGATTGGCAGAACTCAGTGAGAAATCTAACGGGGAATATATTCTTGCAGGTCCTGATCCGTTACCTTTTCGGGAGATTGTGGAGGATGTGGCAGAGTCAGTTCATCTGACAGCACCTACTTTCTCGCTCCCTGCTCCAGCTGCACTAGTCCTAGCACATGGCTGTCAGCTTGTTAGTTCTTTGACTGGTTTGTCCCTGCCACTTTTTCCATCTCGAGTGAGGACGATGACAACAACCTATTGGTATCAAATTGCTAAAGCGAGGAAAGAAATTAAATATAACCCACAAACATCCTTTGCAAAAGGAAGCAAAATTACAGGCGAATGGTATCTCAAAAAAGGTTGGATATGAGGGCGCCGTTAGTTTCCTGTATCGTAGTCACATACAACTCTCAAGAGTATCTCAAGAAGTGTCTCACTGCTTTGCAGAAAGTGACGTATTCTAATCTGGAAATTTTGGTGATTGATAACCAATCAACAGATAAATCGCTGATCATAGCTCAAAAATTTTCTCCAAAAATACACGTATTCGTGAATAGCAAAAATGAGGGCTATGCTGGTGGGCATATGACAGGCATTAAAAAAGCCAGAGGAAAGTACTTTTTTCTACTGAATCCAGATACTTTCGTTCGACCAGACTTCTTAGAGCCATTAGTAGACGCTGCAGAAAAAAATAAAAAAATAGCGGCGGTTCAGCCACTTGTTTACTTGACAAATCAACCCAAAACCATTAATTTAAGTGGCAAAGTTCCTCACTATCTGGGTTTTGATTGGTTACGAGATTACGAGGCAAACGCAGTACGAGAATCAGGTCAAATCCTTTCTTTCAGTGGCTCAGGCATTTTGCTGAGTGCTGAGTCGATGGTTCAAGTAGGAGGACTGGATTCTACGTATTTTATGTACTATGAAGATAGCGATTTGAGTTGGCGTTTACGAATGAACGGGTTCATCCTGTGGTACTGTGCTGAAAGTGTGATCTATCACGATTATAAGTTTTTACCTGATGAAAAGTACCAAGCTCTCACCCAAAAACTGTTCTGGGCAGAGCGAAATAGAATCTATACCATATTGAAAAATTACTCTTTGAGCTCTTTGGTCCTATTTGCCCCCATTTTCTTCTTTATGGAGTTTGGTTTATTGGTTTATTTCACTACAAAAGGATGGTTGAAGATCAAGCTCAATTCATATGTTTCGCTCTGGAGTTCACGACAGGAATTAAAACTCTCAAGAGCAAATGTTCAAGTCATGAGAACTGTTGAAGACCGTGACCTGATCCGAAACTTTCAAGCTACAATTGAGTTTAGCCTTTTCAAACATCCTGTTGCTGAGTACCTACTTAATCCAGTACTTTGGTTGTATTGGAAGCTCATTTGGCCATTGGTCTAATATATGAAAAAAATTGCAATTACAGGCTTAAGCGGCGAGCTAGGAAATAACCTAACCCAAGTGCTGAATCAGTTTCCAGGATCCATCATCGATTTGTACCATTCCAGTCCTACTGAAGGTTTGCAAATGACAGATCACGTTCAAGTGAATCTTATAGACACTGTCCAAACACTAAAAACGTTAGACTTTATCCAGCCAGATGTAATTATTCATATGGCTGGAGCGACGCACATTGATGCATGTGAGGCAGACCGAACGAATAAAGAGGAAGGTATGGTTTGGAGAATGAACGTATCTGCCACTGCAGAAATTGCTAAGTACTGCGCTCAACATAAGACTCACTTAATCTATTTATCGACAGAATGTGTTTTTGATGGGTCGCAAAACATGTATTTGGAATCAGACTCGACTCATCCAATCAACTGGTATGGTGTGACCAAAGCAGCTGCTGAACAGGAAATACAAGACTCTGGCTGTCTCTTCACTATTTTGCGAGCAGTCATTGCTTACTCTCCAAATGGAAGAAATACATTGTGGCAAAAAATAAACCAGCATCTTCAACTATACGGTACTATGAAAATGGCGACTGATCACAATATGACTCCTACCTACTTGTCAGATATTTGCAAAGCAGTAGTCTTCTCTGTGCAAAATACGGCGATTGGAATTTATCATGTCACTCCGTCATTCGCTGTAACACCTTATCTATTCGCACAAAAAGTAGCTTCTGTACTAGGCTTTAGAAAGGATGTAGTACTCGCAGCTACATTGGAGGAGATTGTGGGAACTGAGAGAGCAAAACTAAGATTAATCAATGCATGCTTAGATTCAAAAGAAACAAGAAAAAAGATGGCTCTGACTTTTCAGTCGATTGATGACGTCATAAAAATGCTATGAAAATTTTAGAAGCAGTTCCATATTTTTATCCTGCATGGGCGTATGGAGGTCCAGCAAAATTGGTATACGACACCTGTCAATACTTTGTTGATCAAGGCCATCAAGTAACTGTATTCACTTCTGATGCGTACGATGAACATAAAAGAATGCCTGAGTCGCTAAGAATTAAAAAAACAAAGCAGCTCAATATCATTTACTTTAGAAATATTTTTAATAGACTTACCTATAAATATAATATTTTTTGCGCTCCTGGTCTTTTCCTCAGAACAATTTGGTTGGTTCCTCAAGTTGACGTGATTCATCTTCATGACTTTTATACACCGCACAACCTATGGATGGCTATTGTCGCAGCAATTCTTTATAAGCCCTACGTAATAAGTGTTCATGGCTGTTTGGAAGCAGAGCGAATTGCTCAGCGAAGCTTGTTCAAAAAAGTCTTTTTGGCAGGAGGTGGTCGATGGCTTTTACAAAATGCAGAAAAAGTGATTGCGACCTCAGAAAATGAAGTAGCCGCCTACTTGGACTATGGTGTAAAAAATGAACGAATTACTTTTTTGGGACATGGCATAAATCCAGCAGAATTTCAGTCTAAACTGACTCGTGATGAAGCAAGAAAATCTTGGAACTTACCAATGAAAGATATTGTGATCACGTTCTTGGGGAGAATTCATAAAATTAAAGGTTTAGATCTGCTCGTTCAAGCTATTTCTTTGATTCCATCAAAAAGAGTGACTTTTATCATTGCCGGCACTGATGATGGTTACCTAGATGAGTTGAACAAGCTAATTAAAAAAATACAAGTGAAAAATATTACCTTATTCGGTGCCTGTTTTGGTACACGGAAAGCAGATTTGTTTAAAGCGAGTGATGTTTTTGTGTATCCCTCGTACTCAGAAGGTTTTTCCTTAGGGATTTTAGAAGCTGGAGCTGCAGGACTGCCTTTAGTCATTACCACAGGTTGTCATTTTGAAGAAGTAGAAAAAACTGGAAGTGGTTTAGTTGTACAGCCGAACGCTAATGACTTAGCAAAGGCATTACAAAGGATGATTGAGTCACCCATCATCAGGAGAACTTCCAGTCAACAAATAAGAAAGCTCATCACACAAAAATACTCAATGGCAACTATAGGTAACACCTTGTTGGAGATATATCAGTCCGTACTTAAAAAACAGGTCGCATCGTGATTGCCCTTCTCGTTGGAACTCGACCAGAAATAATTAAGATGGCTCCAGTAATTCGAGAACTGAAACGTAGAAAGTTGTCTTTTCTCTTTATTCATTCAAACCAGCACTACTCACGAGAAATGGATACTTTAATTTTAAAAGACCTAGACCTGCCCAACCCTGACGTTCATCTCAAAGCGGGTTCTGGATCTCAAGCTACTCAAACTGGGAAAATTATGGTGGGCGTTGAAAAAGCATGTTTGAAATATCATCCTCAAATTCTCTTAGTCCACGGAGATACAAATACTACACTTGCAGGAGCGTTGGCTGCAAAAAAATTACATGTACCAGTGTGGCATATTGAAGCTGGTTTGAGAAGTTTTGACTACACAATGCCGGAAGAGATTAATCGAATACTTACCGACAGAATTAGTGATATTATGTTTGCACCAGTTGAGTCCGCTAGGCAGAATTTACTGAAAGAAGGTCTGCCAAATGCAGCTATTATAGTTACTGGAAATACAGTTGTTGATGCATTGCAACAACACGTCGCTTTAGCAAAAAAGTCTGTATTTTTAAAAAATAATAAGTTGAAGAAAAATAATTATGTGCTGGTGACTGTCCATCGTGTTGAAAATACAGACAATGAAACAGCATTTCAAAATGTGCTGAAGTTGCTGATACATGCGCACAAAAAGTTGAAGCAGCGATTTTTTTGGCCACTTCACCCAAGAGTCGCTGCCATTTTAGAAAAGAGAGAGATAACTTTACCAGACTTCATTCTGACTACACCGCCATTGGGTTACATAGATATGCTAGCCAGTATGAGTAGTGCCAGCTTGATTATGACCGATTCAGGTGGATTACAAGAAGAAGCCTATCTCCTCCACCGCCCACTAATTACACTGAGAACATCTACCGAGAGACCGGAAACACTTTCTGCCAATTTTATTGTAGGAGTTGACACTCAAAAATTTGACGAAGCGTGGAGTGCGTTTCAAAATAGAAAAGTGTTCTGGTCAGACGCTTTGGGAAATGGCAATGCTGCTGAAAAAATTGTTGATACAGTAGATAATTATTTAAAGAGGTTGTAAAGATATGTTAGCTAAAAAAATGACAGTAGCAGTGATTGGCTTAGGGTATATTGGATTACCGACGTCTCTATTGATTGCAGAACAAGGCGTGCAGGTCAATGGATTCGATACTAGTCAGGAAAAGAAAACACATTTGAAGAAAGGAGTACTTCCATTTGAAGAGAAAGGACTGTTTGCACTTTTTAAACGTGTCCAAGAAAAGGGAACCTTTTGTGTGAGTAATGCGGTGATAAGTAGTGACTATTACATTGTTTCTGTTCCCACACCACAAATTAATGGCAAAGCTGACTTGACGTATGTCAAACAAGCGCTAGTGAGTATTCAACCAATTTTCAAACCAAATCAAACGATTATTATTGAATCAACAATTGGCCCTAGAGACTGTGTAGATGAGTTGATTCCACAGGTAGCTGCATGGAAGATACCCTTTCATTTTGCTCACTGCCCAGAACGAGCCATTCCTGGAAACACTTTATTTGAGATGGTGCATAACGATCGTATCATTGGAGGTGACACTCCTGAGTCAGCAGTGAATGTGGCGAAGCTGTACACACATTTTGTGAGAGGACCTGTTCATTTAACCAATACCACAGTTGCAGCGAGCTGCAAGGTTATGGAGAATACATATCGAGCGGTTAATATTGCATTAGCAAATGAGTTTGCTCAGTTGGCAGAAGAGTTAGATTTTAATGTTTGGGAAGCGATTTCTTTGGCCAATAAACATCCACGAGTTCATATTCATCAACCAGGTCCAGGAGTTGGTGGTCACTGTATTCCAATAGACCCATGGTACTTTGTGGGCGGGAGTCAGAAGGCTATTTTAATTGAGACATCACTAAAAAAAAATCAAGAAATGTCACAGTACATTGCAGGACAAATTAAAAAAACTCTCTCTTCGCTTGCTATTCCTAAACCAGTTATTGCTTTGTTGGGTTATGCCTACAAAAAAAATGTAGACGACTCTAGGGAGACTCCAGCGGAGCCATTAAGAAAAATATTGATGAAAGAGTATGACGTGATTGTTACCGATCCTTTCGTAAAAACAAAAATGATGACTAGCGAGATTGAAGCGTTAAATATTGCCGAAGTGTGGGTGATTGTGACCGACCATGATCAATACTTAAAATTAGATTTGAAAAATTATCCGCATCTACAGTTTATTTACGACACTAGAAACTGCCTAACCGATGAGCAATTGAAAAATTTCAAAGGTGTCTATAAAGTGTTGGGAAAAAATTCAAGATGAAAATTCTTTATCTGTGTAACTACTTCCAACCAATGAACTATGGAGAAAATGAAATCAGCCAATCATTGGTTAAGCTAGGCCATTCAGTTGTAATCGTGACCGGCGATAAATATTTTCCTTTTCCAAATTACGTTGACACGGTTGGTAAAATACTTGGTAAGAGACAACAAAAAGTTGGTCAATCTCGAGTTAAGGGGATTCAGGTGCTGAGGAATAAAATCGTAGCTGAATTTGCAGCTAGAGCGGTATTTTGGGGTGTACGGGGAAGTATTCTCAAGATGAAGCCAGATATCATTCTCGTCTCAGGCATCTCAACTCCAGTTGCTGTTCAAGCAGCTCTTTTTAAACCAAAAAATTGCCAGTTAATCTATGTTGATAGTAATTTGCCATCTGAACTCAACCAGGGAAACCAAGTGCTAAAGTATATTTCTTATGGAATGTTCCGTTTTATATTTTCTTCATTAATCAACAAAAAGGCAGATAAAATAATTGCTGCACAAGAAGCGACTGCAAAATTGATTAAAGATAGTTATGGTATTCACAAAAAGGCTGTAGTCATTTCTCATGGAACCGACAAAGATATTTTTGTTTTTAGTGAAATAGAAAAACAAAAAATAAGAAAAAAATTAAAAGTTGAACATAATAGTTTTATTATTATAACGAGTGGTAAAATTATTCCTGCAAAAGGTACAGATCTTCTTTTTGCAGCAACCGCTTTACTCCTTAAAAAGTATTCAGATATTTACCTTGTCATTGTTGGGGATGGACCAAAGGAATATCGAAAAAAGTGCATTGAGTTTATTCCAGCATCAAAAAGAGACCGGGTACACGTAGTTGGTTTTCAACTTCAAACTTCTTTACCTTCTTACTACTCTTCTGCAGATGTTGCAGTTTGGCCTTTACAAGAGTCTCTCGCAATGAACGATGCAATCAGTTGTGGGTTGCCTGTTATAGTGAACAATAAAATTGGAGTAAAGGAGCGTTTTTCAAACAAAAATGCTTTAGTCTATAAGCAAGGCGATGCTGATGATTTAGCATTAAAAATTGAATATTTGTATAATAATCCAGATGAAAGACGTGCAATGGGTCAAAGAGGAAGAGATCTAGTTGAGAGAAAAATGTCTTGGTTACAAAAAGCGAAAGAGTACATTCAATAGTATGTTTAAATCAGCAACTTATCTAGTCCGTTATTGGTTTAACTTGATTGTTATTCAAATATTACTGCGTAATAAAAAAGATGAAAAAATTCTTGTGACCGAGATAGGGAATCCTGGTGCGATGTGGAAAGTACCAACTTCCTTGATAAATAAAAGATCGATCTGCTACTGCGCTGGAGTTGGTGAAGATATTAGTTTTGAGAAAGGCTTATTTCAACTATCTCAGTCATCTTTTTTCTTCTTTGATCCTACTCCACGTTCCATAGAATTTATGCGTAAACAAAAACTTTCTAGTAAAATTCATTTTAAACCTTGGGGTTTGTGGTCAAAAAATAGTAAACAGAAGTTCTTTGCACCAAAAACTCAATCTTTTGTTTCACATTCAATCGTAAATTTACATAAAACGAAGGATTACTTTATTGCAGATTGCAAAAGTTTAGATGCAATTATGAAGTACTATGGGCATAAAAAGTTAGATTTATTAAAAATTGATATTGAAGGAGCAGAATATATGGTTCTTTATCAACTTTTGAGCACTTCTCTGAGACCTAGCATAATTGCGGTAGAATTTGATCAACCTATGCCAGTTAAGAAAACATACAACATGATTCTAAATCTTATTCACGCTGAGTATACTTTAATTAACCAAACTGGTTGGAACTTTATATTTCTTTATTCACCGAAAAGGATAAAATGAAAGTTTTCTCACTCACCCTTCTCGGATTCGAGTGTTTTCGCGACCTCTTGAAATGCAAGTATCCTGTTTATTCAAATGAAGTTCATATTAAAGCGGGAATCGATTGGTTATGCCGTGCGCAAAATATTAGTGATGACAATGGAGTTTCTGCTTGGTTTTCTCTAGTAAATGGATGGCAACCATCTTATATTGAAACAACCGGCTATATTATTAATACCTTTCTTGATGTGAGTAAAAAAATGAATCAGCCAGAATTAAAAAAAAGAGCCATTAAAATGGCAGATTTTTTAATTTTAATGCAGCATGAGCTGGGAGGATACAGAACGGCTGTTCCTAGCCGTGGAGCAAAATCTGTCCCCACTGTTTTCAACACAGGCCAAGATCTGTTGGGGTTAACAGATGTTTACACACTAACAAAAAATAGAAAGTACCTTCATTCAGCAACTCGTGCAGCTGACTTTTTACTCTCGATTCAAGAAAGTGACGGAAGTTGGTTGAAATATACCTACGGCATGATGAAGCACACATATCATACGAGAGTAGCTTGGGGTATTCTCAAAGTTTGGCAAATCTCAGGTAAAAAGAAATATTTAAATGCAGCAAAAAAGAATTTGAGTTGGGCCGAAAAACAGCAACAAAAAAATGGTTGGTTCACGCAAAATCATTTACCATTGCCTAATCCAAAAGTCCCATACACACATACTATTGCCTATGCGATTGAAGGTTTTCTATGGTCCGGATTGATTTTAAAAAATCAGAAGTACCTGGACATTGCTGCAAAGGGAGCACTTCCACTTGCTAATTATTATCTTTGTCACGACTTGCTTCCCGGAACTTTCGACCAGGATTGGAAATCTAGAGATGAGTATACTTGTTTAACTGGAGATGCTCAAATGGCATTGATCTGGCTAGAGTTGTATAAAGTGACTCACAAAGTAACTTTTTTGGAAGCTGCTCAGAAAATGTTACTTTTTTTAAAGTCCACTCAACCTACTGGGAGCACCGTTCATTTGGACATTCGTGGGGGAATTAAAGGCAGTCTTCCAATTTTTGGAGACATACTACACAATTCTGGATATTGTAGACTAGCTTACTTGAATTGGTCAACTAAATTTTTCTTGGATGCATTACTAGTTGAGGATCAAATCATAAAACTACAAAAATAATATGTCTTTTTTAAAATCTTTTCTTACTATCCTTAGACATCCATACAATAAGAACAGGTTTTGGAAAACTATTGCAATCAGTGGTTGGTGGAAAATAAATCAGCTTTTTTTTCATATGCCTGCCATAGTTGAAATCGCACCAAATGTAAAAATTATCTGCAATCCAAGTAATTCGTATGGTAGTTTTATTGTTTATGCGAAATGGCCGGAGTACGCAGAGTTAAAGTTTATCTCATCGATCTTAAATGAAGGAGATACATATGTTGATGTTGGAGCTCATATCGGTGATTCGAGTCTACTTGCTGCAAAAAAAGTAAAAACGGGCATAGTGATTGCGTGTGAACCTACTCCGGAAATATATAATGAACTCGTTGCCAATGTAAGACTAAATAATTTTGAAGGTACGATTGTTCCAGTACAAAAAGCAATAAGTGACAGAATCGGTACATCCTTTTTTTCATTGGAAAGTGAATCTGAAATAAATCATATTAGTTTGAAAAAAATTGCTGGGATTAGTATTAAAGTTGCTACAACCACAATAGATTTTCTATACAAGGAGTATCAGCTAAAAAAAATTACATTACTTAAAATTGATGTAGAGGGATTTGAGTTAGAGGTTCTTAAAGGCGCAAAAAACTCTTTGAATTCAAAAAAAATCGAAATGATTTTATTTGAAGTAAATCCTTCAGTTATCGGAATTAAAGATAAAGTAGAGCAGATACAGATTCAATTAGATGCTAGTCAATTTATTTATTACACATTTACAGTCGAGGGCTTACTCATTAGAGTTCCTCACTTATATATACTAGAAAATACAGGAAATTTTTTGGCTGTTTCCATTCAAAAAGAAAGGTCAGCATCTTTTCAAAAATGTCTCAATTAATGTTTTATTCACCGACTCATGAACTGTTGGCAAAAAATACATTTAGTATCAAAAATCGCAAGCTAAGAATCATTGATTACGGTTGCGGTGAGGGTGTGCTTTTGCACTATCTTCCTTTAGAGAAAATACATCACTATGATGGATATGAAGTTAATAAAGACTCTTTGCAAGCTGCCAAAAAAAAATGGGAGGTAAGTTCAAAAATTTCCTTTGAGATGATTAATAGAAAAAAACTTCCTCGTTTTGGTAATAACGACAAGGTTGACTTCATTTTTTTAATTGGAGTCGTTCAGTATCTTCCACAAGCCGATTTAGCCTATGTTTTAAAGGAAGCCTTTCGTGTTTTAAAACCAGGCGGTAAGTTGCTGGTAAGTTGTACAACCGACCATGTAATATACAAATGGTTTAATATCTATCGTTTATTCTTGCCACACAATGTCGTAAATAGAGGAAAGTTAATTCAAAGGTTGATTGAAAGTGGATTGACTATTGATCAGCAGTACGAACGTGGTTTATTTCTTACACCCATCTTTTCAAACGTTCTTGTATTCTTTTTTGACGCTTTTGATAAAGTCATCTATAAGACTCACGGTGAGTTAGGGCCTGCGGGTAGAAGAGTAAGAAGCTTTTGGGCTCCTTTAACCAAGATTGAGTTCAAGTTAAATTTTGACTTTGGTTATACTTTATTTGTAGTGGCATCTAAGTAATCTGAGCCTCATAATGCCTTTAAATTCAGATATGAAAAATTCACCACAATCACTTACTGAGAGGGTCGTCAAAGGGAGCGGAGTAGTTTTATTATTTACTTTTCTCGGTTCTCCAATAGGATACTTAATTCGAGTCTTATACTCAAACAGTTTATCTATTGAGATGTTTGGGCTGTTTTACGCTGCATTAGCATTTTTTGCACTGCTGTCTACCTACTTAGATTTTGGTTTAGGGATTAGTTGTTCTTATTTCATTCCCAAATTCTTAAAAAAACAAGATTTTAGCAGTGTTGCTACAATTTTTCACTATACTCAAATAGCAGAGCTCTTAGTGACGTTGGTTGCTGCTCTATTTCTTTATTTTAGCGCCGATTGGCTTGCTGTAAAATATTTTAAATCTCCTTCAGCAGTGAATTTAATTTATATTTTTTCAATTTATCTTATTGCAAATAGTATTTTCACTGCTCTGAACGCACTTTTTGTTGGTTTTCAAAACGAAAAGTATTACGCATCAATGCATTTCTTTAGATTATTTTTTATTCTTGTTTTTTCAACTTTTTTTTGGTTTTTTGATTTCGGCAATGTACTCTACTTTGCAGCAACTTGGGTTGCAGGCACTATCTTGATGGTGGTAGTTTACTATTTGCTTCTAGCAAGACGGTATTCTTTTGTACTTCAAAAGTTTCACAATGATCCTTCACTCTTAAAGCGAATGATCAGTTATGGATTTCCAACACTTCTTACTACGTCTCTTTTCACATTTATTAGTTCAACTGATACGTTGTTTCTTACTTACTTTCATGGATTAAAGGATGTTGGTGTTTATAATGTTGTGTTACCTTTAGCGACTCTTTCTGGTCTTTTCTTAACTCCTATTAACGCTCTCATTTTGCCACTTATTTCACACTTAATGGAAGGAGAGGAATCAAAAATTGTGTATTTAGTCCAAAGTTTATTAAAACTCGTTCCATTTATTGGAATCTACTTTGCATTATTTTTGAGTTTATTCCCCGGTCAGATTATTACTACTCTATTTGGAGCTAAGTGGAGCGGGCTGGCTGAAACCTCATTGATTATCTTTTCACTTGGGTTTATCTGGTCGCCATTGTCAAATTTTTTAGTCATCATTTTAAGTGGTATGGGAAAAACAAATGAAAGACTAAAGCTATCTTTTTTGGTGGCTATTTTGAATATCATCTTGTGCTTTTTATTAATTCCCAGATTTGGAGTGATTGGGGCTGTGATTGCCAATTCATTGGTTTACATGATATCAGTCGTTATTTTTACTAAAATGATTGAACGTTTTTTTCAAATTACTTACTCGTATATGTTTTACGTAAAATTACTTCTGCTTGTTGGAGTTATTTTTATCTTTGTTAAAGCTCTTGGAGTGAATCCAAATGGACTTATTCAGATATCTATTGTTGGGTTGCTCTACACAATTCCTTTCTTAATATTTGGTTTTACTCAAGATGTTCTAGATACTAAAACTAGAAAGCTCCTTATGAGTAGAATCTTTAAAGGATTTGTTGCAGACCCAACGCAAAATTAATCATACTTTGCAAAAACTTTTTTTGGACTACCGTCCATAACTAAACGACCTTCTTCGATCAGTAATGCCCGATCACAAAACTCTTCCACTGCTTCGCGCGCATGACTCACAAAAACAATTGTTTTTTTGTGTGTCTTCTTAAGTTCTGATAAATACTGTAAACATTTTTTTTGAAAGTCTTCATCTCCCACTGCTAGGACTTCATCAATTAATAAGATTGGTGCATCAATATGAATCGCTACAGCAAATGCTAGCCTCATTTGCATTCCTGTTGAATATTTTTTAATTGGAACATGAATGAAATTTTCGAGTTCACTAAATGCAATGATGCTCTCTACCTTTTGTTCAATCTCTAATTTATGCATTCCCAATATGGCGGCATTTAAGAAAATATTTTCGTAGCCAGAGAGTTCATGATGGAATCCTGCTCCTAACTCAATAATGGGGGCGACGCGTCCTTTAATACTCACTTTTCCTTGCGAGGGGTATGTTACACCAGCTATTAATTTTAAGATTGTAGACTTCCCCGCACCGTTCTTTCCCACGATTCCCACAGTTTCACCTTCATAAATTGAAAAGTTGAGGTCATTTAGAGCCTTATACTTACGTGAGAGTGGTCTACGAAATACAATGCTGGGAATGAGCTCTTTAAAAGTTCTATCTTCTTGAAGTATGTACTGCTTTGTTGCATGGATAAATTCGATAATTGGTTTCATACGATATCCGCAAAATATTTTTCACTTCTCTTGAATAAATAGTACCCCATTAAAAATACTACTGCGGAAAGTATCGCTGACCAGCCAATGATTGTCCACTCAAATGGATAGCCAAATAAGGCACTTCTATACCCCTCAATAATTCCAACTGTGGGGTTTAACTTATAGAGCCAAACATATTTGTTTGGAACGAGTGAAAGGGGGTACACAATTGGAGTCATATACATCCAAAGCATTAATAATAAGTTTGTTAAGTACTGTATGTCACGATAGAACAAATTGAACGCAGAGAAAACGAGCGCAATCCCGGTTGTTAAGAAGAGTTGAATGAAAAAAATAGGTATGATGTAAAAAACGGTTGGTGCGATTGGAACACGTAACACTATTGCTAGACCGGTAAAAAGAAACGCTGAAAAACCAAAATCCACAATTTTTGATAATACAGAGGCATAAGGGATAACTTCTCTAGGAAACGAAACTTTTTTTAACAAAGTTGAATTATCAACAAGAGATTGAGTTGCAGATGTAATTGATGATTGAAACAAAGTCCACGGGAGTAGGGCAGCATACAAAAATACAATGTAGGGAACATTATTTGTTGGAAAGTGAAACACAATTGAGAAAACAAAAGAGTATACCAGTAGTTGGGCGAAAGGATTTAAAAGAACCCATGCATATCCTACAAATGATTGTTTGTAACGTGCCTTTATCTCGCGCAAAGTCAGCTGGTAAAGCAAGTACTTATACGAAGTAAATGGAAGTAGAAAATCTTTTAACATTCAGACTTAGTATACAGCATTCTCCATTAATCCATTTTGCTAAAGAGTATCTTGATAGTAAAGAAAGTACTCAACACAAATGCGCTTACGTTTAGTGCGACAAATGACCAAATGAAGAAAACCGGTCGATCCCAGTAGTACAGGTTTTTTACCCACCAATAGTCAAGTGTTCGCTCATTAACCCTTGCTCTCATTTGCCAAAATGCCCATTGATCGGTAATTACTTTACCAGAATATTCGTAAGACCTCATTGTGGTTGCAGTTCCTAGATTTGACATATCTGGATAGTCAAGAGAACTCAGATTAACCACTGTGTCGTCAACCATCATTTTTTTGATATAAATGACTTGAGGAGAAACTAATTTTTGATTATAGGTAACCTGAAAAACAATTGTATTTTTGAGTAAAAGTTGCTCTGTGGGAATAATAAGCTGCAATTCTTGGTCTTTTTGTGGGAGCAAAATCACTTCTTTTAAGAATTGTCCATTTAGAAGTAATACGATTTTGGCAGGTTGTTGATTTTTGATGATATCTGGTAAATTTAAAAGAGCAAACGAAATTTTTATTGGATCCTTAGAAGGTTGGGTAAAAGAAATATGTCCTTCTTTTCTAAATCCACGAAGCACGCCCGCACCAGACTTGTATGGAGGGTCAAAACCATCAAAAAATTCAACATGATATTTACCAGTTATGAGTGTTTTTGGGACATCTAGAGTTAACTTAATAAATTCTTTTGATAGAGTATAAAGAGGTGTGTACCGTGGAATAAAGCTTGCATATTCATACACAAGAACTTCTGTTTTACCTATAAAGAAGTTATACGGTAAATCAATATATTGTAGTAAGTACGATGTGCTTACACCGACTAATTGTATCCAAGCTCCAAGGAGGAAAAGTGGTACAACAATCAACTTCTTTTGGAGTGGCCTCAACGAGCGAAAAATATCAAAAACAACAAACATCCAAAGAGGGATTAATGGAGAAATATATCTGACCCCCCAGTTCATGCCTCCATGCCAGATTGGTTGAAGTATTCCTAGCTTACTAATAGAAGCGGAACCTAGGACGTAAAGATAACAAAAAGTAAGTATGCTCGCTGCAATAAGTTCTGGCTTGATTGATCTTTTCATCTTGTGCCAAAAAAATGGAACGATTAGGAGCGGAGGTGAATATAAGAAAATACTTTTCCCTGGACTGAACAAGTACCCCCAAACCCCTTCAAAAAGGATTTTTGGTGATATTTTAATGGTTCTCAAGATAAGATCGAGGAATGAGCTTTTTATAGCTGTCATCATGCCAAGTAAGCAAAAAAATCCTACCCCAGCAAGAAGTAGGGCGATTCTTCTTTGCTTTGGAGTCAAATGAATAAGTAAATATATGCCCAATGGGAAAACTGTTAATGTAAATGTTTCGTTATAAGAAATTGCAAGGAAGAGAAATGTTACAGCAGATGCAAAAAGGTAGTAGATTTTTTGAGTTCTACCAAAACGTTTAATAAAATAAAATGTGGTGATGAGAAAAGTGATAAACATCATGTGAGCAAAACTAAATTTAGCGAGTGGGAGCAAGCTAGTCGTGCCCAAAGTAAGTAATGAGATGAGTACAGACTCCTTGACAGAAAAATGTAATTCTTGTGCATATAGGAGTAAAACTACAGCAAGTATTGCTCCGTAAAATGCGTTGGTGAAACTAGCAAATAAATGAAATGACCAGTCGTGTTCTAAAGGAAAGTGCTGAGATGGCGAGACTCTGTAGGCTTGGTGCACTAAATCTGACAAAAAGACAGCGGGGACTAGGGAAAGAGAGTATCCCAAACTGCCAGGTGCTCTCCAAACGCCATCAGATCCTTTTTCTGAGTTCATGTGGACATTGAGGTCCGGATATTCATCGGGCGCAGCAGAAACTTGATGGTGATAGTAAATATTGCGTGCTACACTAGCATAAAGCCATCCATCCTCAGAGTCGAGTGAACCTGATGAAATCAGAGTCAAAAAACTAAAAACAGCTAGAAAAAAGCTGAATAAGAATGAAAAGCTGATTTTTCTTTGTGACATAGTTGTATATGATACACGATACGAACAGCAAACCATTGGTCTCAATCATTATTGTTAATTTTAATGGCCATCTGCTACTAGATAGCTGTTTATCTTCTCTAATGCAACTTGATTTTCCTCAAAAAAAGATGGAGATCATTCTTGTTGATAATAACTCTAGCGATGACTCAGTACCATTTGTACTAGCACATTTTCCCCAAGTTAAGATTGTTCAAAATACTGAAAATCTAGGATTTAGTGGAGGAAATATTGAAGGTTATAAAGTAGCTCGAGGAAAATACATCGTTTTACTCAACTCAGATGTAACTGTTGATAGAAATTGGCTAAAAAGGTTGGTCGAAAAGGCCAAAGATCCCCATATTGGGGTCGTGGCTTCGCGTTTAAGATATGCAACGCCCTTCATTGAATTATTAATTGAATCTACGGCAGTGCCCCGTTCTAAAGTTTTTCGTACTACAGATCATTCCCCAATCGGTCTTTTGATTGAAGAAGTCCTGTGTGAGACGGAAGCGTTGAGCGAGATGGTTTACTACAAAGATGGTTTCTACGATCGACAGAGTGGAGAAATAATTACAAGAAGAACAAAGGGGAACGCGCGACTACTGCTGCCTTTTTGTTTAGATTTAAATAAAAATAGCTATAAAATTACTCTTCATGGATTAGAATCTGCGGAGGATATTTCGATTCCTGTCCATTTAATTCTAAATGGAAAAAAAATTCGTAGTTTGGATCTAAAGTCACACGACTCTATACAAATTGAGCTAATGCTTCTGTATGAAGAAGTAAAAGACTCTTTCATTTGGTTGGTTCAGAATGCTGGGAATGTTATTCTCCATAACGGATATGGAAAAGATCGGGGAAGTGTGGTTGTCATGAAAGAGACTGAACAAAAGGAATTTTATGAGGAAGAGTCACCGTACTTCTTGAGTGAAAAAGAGCTTCTCTCTGCTTGTGGAGCAAGTTGCTTGATCAAACGTGACGTAATCGAAAACATAGGCTTTCTTGACGGTCATTACTTCATGTACTATGAAGATGTCGAGTTCTGTATTAGAACGTGGAGAGCTGGATGGAGCATTCAGTACGAACCTCTTTCAATTGGCTACCACAAACATAGAGCGACAACAGGTAATGAAGAGTCGGCATTCTTTTTACATTTAGTTGAAAGAAATCATTTAGCACTTGTAATCACTCATTTTCCTTTTAAAACAGTTGTTCAGGAAGTTATTCTCTTTTTACTTAGGTATGTAATGACTCTCTTAAAATTTGTCGTATTTCAATTTAGAGACAATGAAGTACGATCTGAAATTTGGAGAACAAAGCATATAGGTAGGCTTGCAGCATTGAAATCATTACTGCAATCAGGATCGGTTCTCGTCAAAAATCGTACCCAGATGCAAAAGATGTGGCCTGTAGAAAAAATTAAATTAGAGAAAATGTTGTACTAAAAAAAAATGACAAAAACTGCAGCTATCTACGATCGTTGGTTATCTACCTTAGGTGGTGGAGAGCAAGTAGCTTTTGCATACGCCGAGACACTGAGAGATTTGGGTTTTAAAACAACTATGTTGACTCATAGCGTGGTAGATAGTAATAAAGCAGAAAAAAAAATGGGCGTCAAGCTGAACGACATTGAAATAAAAGTATTGCCATTGATGTCCTCTCAAAAATTATCTGAATATACAGAAAATTATGATGTATTCATAAATACTTCTTACTTAGACTACTTTCCAAATAGAAGTAAATGTGGAATTTTATCGATTTTCTTTCCCAGTCAAATATTTTTAACACCATATGAATATGTAAAAAGAGCCATTGTTCTACCGTCGTTTTCTCATTTTTTTATTTATCCATCACACTTTGAAGGATTTCGTTTTGATGAATATAAAAAAAGAACTATCTATAAATGGATGTCAAAGAAATCCAGTATTATTTTCAATAAGAATGTAAAGAAATTCTCCATTACTCTTTTTTGTCGAACAATGGCTATTTCTTTGATAGACACAATCAATTTTACTTTGGAAGATAAGCCAGTAGTTCCAGTTAGAAGAAGATTATATGACAAATCCAATAAAGTTACTTATTTTTTTCAACTTGAAAATAATGCTCATAAACGCTTCACTATCCATTTACCAGACAGCACGTATGCGGTTGATGTAGCTCTTGTTAAACTTACAATCAGTAGTTTTCGATTTGTCCTTTATAATCTTTTTAAACAGTACTTCCCCAAATGGGAGATGAGACTTCATGGTGGTCCTGGAGTGACAAAGTTATCAGATCTAAACTCATATCAAAAGATACTAACCATTTCTAATTTTAGCCAGAAATGGATCCGACGCTACTGGGGATTAAGTAGTCTAGTTCTGTATCCTCCAGTAAACGTAGAAAATTTCCTTTCCAGTTTCAAAAAGAAAAATTGGATTACTCATGTTGGTAGATTTTTCGTGACAGGTCATAATAAAAAACAATTGGATTTGATTAAAGCGTTCAGAAAATTAATTGATGAAAAAAAAGCAAGGAATTGGGAATTACATTTCGTAGGAAGTGTAGCTGATGGTGAAAAGCATCAACAATATTTTGATCAATGCAAATTCTATGCACAAAATTACCCTATTTTCTTTCACACAGATGTTCCGTTCAAAGAACTAAAAATAATCCTTAGTCAAAGTAAGATTTATTGGCATGCAACAGGTTTAAATGAGGATGAGAAAAAGTCACCAATTCTTTTTGAACATTTTGGTATTACTACGGTAGAGGCAATGGCATCAGGCTGCGTACCTGTGGTCATTAACGCAGGAGGTCAAAAAGAAATTGTTACAAAAGAAAGTGGCTTCTTATGGAATTCAATTTTGGAATTGATTGATTACACGCACATCTTAATTAAAAATGAAAAGTTACTGCAAAGTATGCAAGAAAAAGCAACTTCCAGGGCAAAGTATTTTGATAAAAGTGAGTTTAGATTGAGATTTCAAGAGCTCATCAAAATTTACTTTAAAGAAAATTGAAAGAAACTTGAACAAAATTTTAATTCCTACTTTTATTTTTATCATTCAAAATCTTGCATTCTTTTTTTGCTTTGGTCTTTTCTTGCTTCTTCTTGCAAGAAATCCATTCTCTAGCAGAACGTTGATTGCGGTCATGGATCCATTTCCAGATACAATTCACTATACAAATTCTGCTTTTAGTTTTCTTCGTGGAAAGGGTTACGTGTTAGAAAGAGAGGGGAGAATCATAACTGCAGACGTGCCTCCTTTATATTCCTTTACACTCATTCCATCATTTCTTATCTTCAATGACGTCCGTGCTTTCTACTTTACGAATGTATTGCTTGCGATAATATCCTTCATTCTTTTTTATCGAATCATATTGAGATTCTTTTCTCATAAAAGCGTACAGTTTTTAGTCCTTTTTTCATACGCAACCTGTTTGCCAATTACGTGGTATACCTCGCTTGCCATGGCGGAAAATTTAATTTTGCCACTTTTTTTATTTGCATTATTTATAGTTTCTTCAAATTACTCATGGAAAAAAGCAGTATTAATGGCAGTTGTTTGCATTAGTTTTTATGCAACAAAATACGCCAGCATTCCACTTCTATTTTCTTTTGCACTCATATATTTTATAAAGATCTTCTCAGCGTTTAATATCAAAAATAATAAGTATAAACATGCTGGATTCTTTCTAGTAGTGCTTTTATTATTTGGTACGATGTTTGAATTATTCGAATACAAGTATAAAGGTACTGGAATAGTTACTCAAATTCTTCCTCTTTTTAAATTGGTGTTTTTAGACAACCCCAAAACAATATTGAGTCAAGAAGCTACTCAAATAAAATCTTTTTTTTCTACTGATTTCATTTTGTTAAATATCAAAAGTTACTTAAGCTGGTTTCTTGGAGGAAAAATATATATTTTATGGAGTTTAGTACAGATTACTTCTCCTATTTGGGCAGTCCAGGCTAGTCTTGGTCTATTTTTTGGATTAGCAAGAAAAAAATGGCGTCCTCTAGCATTTTCACTCTTATTTTCTCAAATCGTTGTCCTTGGTTTTATGATGAGTTTTTATACCACTGACGGTCGTTATTTCTATACGGCAATTCCAACTGTATTTTTGGGATTAGGTTTCTTTTTATCTTCAGTAGTTGATTTTTTTAACAAAAAATCGTTCCATTGGATTTCATATTCTTTTTTAGTTCTTGTCGCTGTAGTACTTTTGATGCAAAATATTCTTCCTCTTAAGTCGGCGATTATGCTTAACCTTCGTCATGCAGAAACTCCTTGGCCATATATCTCAATCCAGCGCTTAAATGTGTATTTGAAAGTACGGCAAGTGAAGAACCAAATACCTGTGGTAATCTCTCCACTTTCACCATACTATGTTGATTTTTTTAAGACGGAGAAAATGATTTTATTACCTTTGAGTTTGCAACAAGAGGCCAGAACAGATCAAAAAAAGGTTTGGGGAAACTATGACTTCAAGCATTTAGATCAAGTCTACACAGACTTTTTGATGCAAAACGTTCCCGTTTACTTCGCAAGTTATGGAATTGGAAACGACACTGGAATGAACGAAGCAAGAAAAAATCTTGAAAGTAAATTTAATTTACAGGAAGTAGATGTTGGCTGCTTAAATGTGTGCACTATTTATCAACTACAGCTCAAAAAAGAATTAAACTGAGAAAACCTGAGGTCATAAAGGAGCGAATAATTAACACTCCGGCCAACTATCTACACGACAAAAAAATATGTTATCTTCCGAGCAAAATGATTTGTATTATCATCTTAGAGTTTAAATCCAAAAAATAAATAGTACGAGCGCACTTTATTGGTACAAGTTTGAACGATATTAATACCAAAGTGGTAGTAAATTAAAGGTTTGACAAATTTTCTTCTCCGGTATTATTTGGCATCAAAACAATATGCATTTTTTTAAACAATACTACTGGTACTTTACATCTAATCCCTCCTCCCTGAGGCAGTTTTGTTTGTAGTTACTTTATAAAATAATAAAAATATATCACTTACAAAACCCTCCATCAGGAGGGTTTTTTGTAGTGGGAAAGGCAGTATGTCTACCTTTGAGCAAAAACACTCTTTGCAACTTCCTGATTTATTATCGGGAGAGGTCAAAAACTATTTTGAAAAGAGATTGATGATGGAATGGTTGACAATATTAGAACAAAACAAGGTCTCCGAAATTCGTCAACCAATCATCAATAAGGAAAGATTGCTTGAATTAATCATCACAGCTCAAAGGACTCAACAGCCACTTGTTTTTGTTGCTATTGGTTGTCAAGACTGGATTAAGCCAGAATGGGGAGATCCTCGAAAAGACAGAATAATGGGGAAAATTTCTCCTGAAGATAAAAGAGCACGTCGGTTTGTAAATGAAATGTCAAGCTTTAGTCAAGCACTTTCTTCATTCGAAGTTCCACATAGGATTCACTTCTCTTTATCTGATATAGAAGCACTTATTCATATAGAACTGCATAATATGGGTTTAGTAATTCATGATCCGGATAAATCGCGCTTGGAATTATACGTAATAAATCTTGCGACTTCAATCCAGTTAAATGGAGGTGTTGTAGAGCCATTTATTCACAGCAAAATTTTGCAGAAGCTTTTCCAGTTTCCAACCTTGCAAGGCTATCAAGAATTTTTGACTGGCCAATCAGATCCGTCATACAGAGATTTCTTAGATAGGGAATATGTAGTTGATTTGAGTCTCGTGGCAAATTATTTTGTCCGACCAAATGAGCTTGGTCCTGTTTGGCTGGATATTCAATCATTTAACTTTGAGGATGATGTGATTTCATTTGAGAAAATGGCGCAGGAAACTAATCCAGAAATGCCGATACTATCAATTATGCCAAATGCGGGAAATTGGCATGGTAGAACGAAGCCTCAAGGAATTTTTCCACAAAGGTCTGAAATCTTATCATTACTGATTGGTCTCAACCAACAACCTAAAGGTGAGGAAGACTGGTCGAGAAAATTAAGCAAAGCAAAAAATGAGCCATTGCAGCAATTAATTTCTGGTATTATGGAAAAAGTATTTGCTGTCAGACTCGTTAGCTTACTCGCATTTGGCATTGATCCGATGCTAAAAGAAAGTAGGGAAAATGAATAAAAATAAAAATAAAAATAAAAATAAAAATGAGAATGAGAATATAGCTTTTGATTTAGCTAAGAAGCTGATTGCTATAGATACATCAACTATTGCTGGTGTAAAGTGTGCAAATAAAGAAATTATTCAGTGGGCAAAGAAATACGATTTGTCAGTCATGACGTTTCCTAAAACTCACGCTTTGTTAGTCCAGACAAATCTTAAGGCTAAAAAAACGTTTGCCTTTGTTTGTCATTCAGATGTTGTGCCTGCAGATGGATGGGAAACTGCTTTCAACCCATGTGTGAAAAACGGAGCCCTTTATGGTCGTGGAGCCGTTGATGATAAGGGTCCACTTTCAATTTGTTTGTCGACACTTGTGTCTTGGAAAAATTTTCATGACATTAACGTGAGCTGTTTGGTTGTTGGAGATGAAGAAGTCATTAATCACGACATACAAGAAGTTTTAGCAAGTAAAAAGTTTCATGCTGATTATTGCTTGGTAGCGGATGGTGGAACTCATAATTTATTTGATATTGGGCAGAAAGGAATTGTTAGATTGAGTGCTTCTGTAACGACTGAAGGTGGACACAGCGCATTTGAGGAAGCAGAAAAAAGCGCCTCTATCCAGTTACTAAAGTTCATCAACAGTTTGGACGCGTATTCGAAAACGCTCTCACATGATTCACATTTTCAGCCAACATTTATAAATGTAAGTCATTTTGAAACAAATGCCGTACCATATGGATTACCAACTCTAGCTGTTGCAAATTTGGAAGTACAATTTCCGTCACCTCAAACACTGGAAGACTGGTTGTTAAAAATTAAGAAGCTTCAAACTGAAATTGCACACTTGAAAGTAACAATTGCGTTTACAGAAGTGCCTCACTTAATCAGCGATCCAATAGTCTTAGGATTGATTACCAAATTGCCTGAAGTGTCTCTGATAACTGTAGGTGGAGTGAATTTGGCAAAAGATTTAAACAAGGCTGGGATTCCAGCTGTGGGTCATTGTCCTGTCAAAAAGTACATGGGGCATTGTAAGAATGAGAGAATGAGATTAAGTGATTTTAGAAGAGGGTTAGCGACTTATAATCAACTCATCAACTTGTGGAAGGATATAACCTAAGTAACTTAAAAGGACTGAGACTCAGTCCTTTTAAACCTGGTGGAGATGAGGGGTTTCGAGCCCCTGTCCGCAACGGCAACACTAGCATCATCTACAGACATAGATCACTCTTGTTATTGAAAAAGTGGAAAGTGGACGAGCCGGCCTTTATCAAGCCATTTCTTTTTCTTAAACGCAAGCGAAATGACTTTTGCGTTTGACACACTGACTAGGTTGACACCCACAGCTCACCGTCAGTGAGAATGGTGCTGTGAATGCCAGTTAAGCTACGAGAGCTAAACTTGGAGTTGGAAACATTGAAGTAGCAACTGATTGTCCGAATGTTTGCACATCAAGCAAGGTTGAAGCGACACGTTTACCAACTGTTTCTGCTTTTTTGGCAGTTGAATTTTGATCAATGTTTAAACTCTGAGATCAAAGAGTGTCTGCAGATGTTAATGAGCACATCACGTCAAAACGATACATCCCCGTGATTTGACTATTATAGGGTATTTTATCTCGTTTTTCAAGTTAATTTCCGTGTGCGATGGTCAAGCCGACAACTGAGCTTGCTCCATGTTCTTTTAATACTTTTGCACACTCATTAAGTGTTGTCCCTGTCGTGCAAACATCATCAATTAATAAAATACTCTTGTTTGCGATTTCCTTGGGATCCCCTATAAAAATAAAAATATTTTGTAGGTTGGTAAAACGTTGGGCTCTAAACTGCAATGATGCTTGATTGGAAGTAAGTTTATTTCGTTGAAGAAGTGTCTTGTACTCAATTTTGCTATGTTTCGAAATTCTTTGACCGATTAAATCTGATTGGTTGTAGCCTCGCTCAGCTTGTCTTAAAAAATGCAATGGAATTCCTGTAATAAGATCAGTTTTTGGGAAGGAGGTAGTGAAATACAAAAAATCTCCAAGAAAATGACCAATTTCTTTTGCATGTTTGTACTTTAAAAAATGAAGCACCGAACCGATGGTTGGTTCGTAAACAACTGCGGAGATTATACGATCTAAGTAGAGAGGAGATACTTTGAGTGAAGAAATGGGAATAGGAAGTACATAAAACTCAAGTTGTTCATAACAATCAGTACAAAGGTATGGTCCAAGTTGTTTACATGAACAGCAAAAACTGGGAAAAAGAATTTCACCAAAGAATTGGAGGAGTGAAAACTGCACAGATTATTGTAGAAAAGTTTTATGACTCGATGCGTTATTAATAATGAAACAAGTGGTGGGAGCAAGTGGATATATTCAGGAACAGAGGTGTTGGGTTTAAATTTAGTTCACAGAATATTCAAGGGTGTTTGAGACATTTAGTATGCTATTTAGTTTAGCCTAAAATTTACTTATTCTGCTTTTCCAATGAATACACTAGAGTCAGGAACGATGACTTCATTTGTGAGTGTAAGGATGTACCATTCATTTTAGTGCCAGGATGATCAACAACAATGACAACTCGATTGCTAAATTGAATGATTTCTTGCTTATACGCAAATTTAATTTTCTTCAGCACTCATTGTCCTAGTTTTTTCAACTGGGCATCCATTTCTTTATAGTCAGAATCACCGTAACACATATTTACACCCTTTTTTTGGATGTACCACTTATATAGAACTTGACGGACAGATCGAAAATTTATCTTATGTCGGTTCATTACCATCTTCATTTGGGTAATTAATTTCCCAGTTCAAAAAAGATAGTAGAACCGATACCACGACAAATTCTCCAGCAAGGTTGATTAATGAATTGATTAAGAATTATTTTATTATTCATGCAGATAGAATACCAAATAGAAAGACCCTGAGTTTCCGCATGGTACGTTATTCATTTAGCCACCACTTGCAAGTAAAATTTTAACCGTCAGTGATCTCAACGGTCCTTGTTTGACGAGCGAATTTTTCTGCCACTTCGCTCAGAAAGCCTGGACTCATATCGTCCTTCTCATACGGGGTAAGCTTTTGTTAACCAGTCGTGGAAGCGAAGACGTCTCGCACGCTTCAAGTTACAACTCAGCAACGTACGGTCATGTGTACATTGCGCACCTTCATGCGACATGTCGATTCTCCTTCTAGTTGTGAACCAAGATAAAATGACTGTAAGCAAGTTGTGGATGAGTAATATTAAGTTCTATGGCTCAATAAGTGGTCAATACAGGACTCGAACCTGTGACCTCACGAATGTGAATCGTGCGCTCTAACCAACTGAGCTAATTGACCACTTGAGGTGTAAGTATATCATGCCAGCGAATTAGTTCAGTTGATATTTTTCAATTACTGCCTGAAAATCATGGCTCGAGCTACATTGGTAAATTTCTTGTCTTATTTTTGCTGCATTTTCAATTTTGTGGACACTCCAACCTAGATGTTTTCTCATAGGTAAAAAATTATACTTCTGAAGATGACCATACGTGGCCTCGTAGAGTTGACTGTGTTCTAAAGCGACGGCAATCAGCTTGGTGGCGGCAGGTTGTTGCTCTATTTCTAAAAATACAAACGGATTTCCCATGCTTGCTCGTCCAATTAAGATACCATCCAATTTGAACTCAGTGATTTTATCGATTGCATCACTTAAAGACTTGACGTCGCCATTCCCTAATAAGAGTGTTTCCGTCTGGTGAACAAGTTCCGCTGCCTCGCCAATGAGCTCCCAATCTGCCAACCCACTGTACTGCTGTTTGAGTGTACGACCATGGAGCGCAATTGCGGCTGGCTTCATCTCCAATAAGTTTGAGATCCAGTCATGAATAATTGGTGCATCGTAACCAACTCTGGTTTTTACAGATACAGGAATGGCCCGCTTTTGCTGAAAAAATTCAGGTAAAACACTTGCTCTCTTTTCTACTTCCAGTGCAATATTTACAGTAATGTTGAGACAGTCTCGTACAGTTTTTCCATTTATCCAATCCTGAACTCCTGCTTTTGTTTGGCGAATGATCTCTTGAGCTAATTCTGGAGTCTTAATTAAAGCGGCTCCTGCACCAGAATGAGCAACGTTTTTAGCTGGACAACCCATATTAATATCTATTCCATCAAATCCTAATTGACATAACACAATGGCAGTTTGGCGAAAATAATCGGGAGTTGTGCCATAGATTTGACCGATAATCGGTCGTTCAATTTCTCCAAAAAGAAAATCGCGCAACAGTTGTTCTGCTCCATGGCAGACTCCCTCTACACTCGTAAACTCGGTATAAATCACAGCGGGCCGACCATACTTTTTAGTAATCTCTCTAAATGGAAAGTCTGTGACGCCATCCATGGGCGAAAGACCAATAATTGGTGTTGCTAATGTTTTCCAAAATCCTTGAATCATCTGGAAATTATAGCATTGAGTTGCTGGTTCAGCTCTGTTAAGTCGTCTTGAAGAATAAAACTGAGTTCAGATCTTATGGTAGAAGAAAAAGAAGTAATTAAAGCTTGCAGTAGCCCAATGTATCTTAATTGTCTTGTCTCTCCAGAAAATTCCGAAAATTCAGCTTCACCATCTAGTTTTTTCCAAGACCTTTCTTCAATCATTTTTAACTCTTTTCCAATTCCCAAATCCTGTCGAAATGTACTCAGGCTAATGATATGTTTTAGTGTGCTGATATTTTTAGTAAAAGTTAAGGTAAAGTACTTCGGCTCACGGTTAAAAAAAGTAGATTGTGATAAATTGGTCAGATTACCGTCTGAATCATAAGTAAAAAAATGAAAAGGATACTCACCTGGTTTTGAGGAACGTACTTCCAAAATGTATGTTCCCTCAATTGGCTTTGAGTACAAATGTTCAATCGTTGTTCGGGTAAACTGCGCTCCACTTTTGCCGGTTTCACTTTCAAATGCACGAATATTTTCAGCGCCTTCTTCAAAATTGGAAACTTCTATTCCCTGATCGTTGAGTAATCGAACGCTCAATTCTGATTGATGTGACATTAAAAAGTAACTCAGATCGGTGAAGCTTGGTGTAAAGGTTTCAATTGCTAGAATTTTAGTGCGATACTGATTGAACTGTGTATATTTAAACGCCGGATCTTTGGTCAGAAGGTCTTGATCGTCTTCGGTGACTCCATCTGCAACAAGAAAATGACCATCAATTCGCAAGATAACTGGTCTTTGTAGTTTAATTTGTTCTTTTGCGATCTCGATGTCACCCTTTTTTCTGTTAAATTCTAGCTTTGTTGTGCCATATCGATCGTGAATTTTTTTACTTAATCGTGAAATGGCTAACCAGTTTAACGCTCCTTCTCCCACATACCCATCAACTTGTGATTTTAGCCAGATGTTGAGGGAAGTAGGATTCAAATACGTTCCATCTGGAAGAAAATTGATCCCATAGTAGCGAAAAACCATCACAACGGAAGTTAAACTACACCCCCACCGACCAATTCCTAGCTCTTCAGACCATTTTTGGGCTGAGTCATACTCGGTGTCTTTCCACTGTGGATCGATTTGTTTGATCAAAGGAACATCTAGCCTCATTCCAGGATCTAGTGAGCGAATCACAACGTTATCGAAAAATGAAACAGACCTCGGGAACGAGCCGTTACTCGCTTGAAAACCTACTGTTTTAAAACCAGATATATCTTGAAGTCGATCAGGAAACTCAAATGCTTCTACATTATTTATTTTTAGCGTAATTTGTGATTCATTTCTGACAATAATGGTGAAGTGATATGAATTATTGGCGAAAAAAGGAAATCTGTAACTGTTTTCTAAAGTGACGTATTGATTATTTATCATCTTTTGTAAAATGACTATTTGATCAAAAATCCTGATGCCGTACCAATTTTGACCACTTTGCCAGTGAAAAACGACGTTTCTATTGGCTAAAGTAGTTTCATTGAGCGTTAGGTCAAAGTCATATTGATAGCTATGAATATTTGACATATCTATGAAGCGAGGAACGATTTCAGAAGTGCAGTTTGGTCCATCAATAACCATGCCCAACTTTCCGCCCAAGATTTGCCATTCTGCGGGCATATTTTGATTAAAGCACGGTTGACTCAAATCGTCCCATTCCTGGTTTCGAACCATTTTCCAGTTGCTTAAAGAGTTATGGCTAAAGTTATCTTGAAATAAGATTCCCTCAGCTTGAATTTTATTTACTGAGAAGATCCAAATGGCAAAGACAATGATAGTAATTTGCCAAACTTTCATATATTCTCCAAGATATTATTTGCTTTCATTGAATCTAACCATTTGATTTAGACATAAACCGTATGAATGTTCTTTTTCTAAGTAGAAGATACATGCCTCACATAGGTGGGGTTGAGACCCACATTCAAAAACTAGCAGAGGAGCTAGGGGCAGATTGTGAGGTAACTGTTGTTACTGAAAGAGACAATCCTCAATCTGAATTGAAAGAACAATTGGGAATGGTTGCTGTGCTGCGAATTCCCATCCCCGAACAAAAAACGAGTAAAGTATTAATTTGGTGGTGGTGGATCAAGCATCTAAAGCTTCTTTTCTCAGCAGATATCATTCATATTCATGATGTTTTTTTCTGGTTTTTGCCATTTCGCGGCTTGTTTTTCTGGAAGCCAGTTTTTATGACATTTCATGGCTATGAAGGGACACAAAACCCAAATTGGAAACAAAAATTTTGGCATCAAGTTGCAGCGCGTTGCACAACCGGCAACCTATGTATTGGGGGATTCCATCAAAAGTGGTATGGCGTAAATCCAGACAAAGTTTCCTATGGCGCAGTTGAAACAAATCATAGAAATGTTGCTGCAAAAAAGTTTGATTTGAAAAGAAGACAAATAATAAAGATCGTTTTTGTGGGAAGATTGGCTGCCGATACCGGAATTTTGACCTATCTAGCAGCCATGAAAATAATTCAGTCACACCACCAGGTTAGTTTGGACGTGTTTGGAGATGGTCCGGATTTACCATATGCCAAAAAGTACGTACGAATACATCACCTCAATGTTGTATTTCATGGATTTTTACCTCAAGATCAAATAAAATGGTCGGAATTCCAAGTCGCATTTGTTTCCCGATATCTAGCAATTTTGGAGAGTTTTATCAACGGCATCCCGGTTATAGCTCAGTATGCTGTTGAGATAAAAAAAGACTACTTGAAGTTATCCCCGTTTGATAAATGGTTAATCATTGCTGAAACCGATTTAGAAATTGCACGAGGTTTTGAGCAAATTGTAAACAATGCATGCTTTAAAATGACTCAATCAGCACGGGAATGGGCGTCTCAACAAACTTGGTCTCAGCTTGCATCGGTATATCGAAATTTATGGCAGAAAAAATAAAAAAAATCAAACTTCTTTTTGTAAATCAAACACTAGATATTGGTGGAGCTGAAGTTTTTCATACCGATTTATTAAGTAGCTTGCAAAAACAGCATGTTGATATACGGGCGTATGTGTCAGAGCCACGATATGTAAATATGCTGCTTGAAAAAAAAATTCAAACACAAAAAATTCCGGTTATTTTAGATATAGTTGGGAACTGGAAAGGCTTGTTTAAAGCATTCCTTCTTTTCCCAGCTGCTTTTTTGTACTATTGGACCATTCTTGCAAAGAACCGAAACGCTGATTTAGTGTTACTGTCTAGTTTTACAGAAAAATTTTTAGTTTCTCCGATTGCTTTTTTTTATAGATTGCCAGTCCTCTGGATTGAATTTGGACCTGTTCATCCACTATTAAAAAAATTCTTTGGCTTGCCAAACATATTTTATAAGATGGTCAGCTTTATTCCTCAAAAAGTAATCGTGCCAAGTTTGCACACACAGAAAAGTTTAATCGAACACCAAAATGTTTTTGCACGAAAAATTGTTGTGATTCCCTGTGGACGAGATATTACTGCAGATCAAGTGAGAATGCTGAGTCAGCAAAAAATAGTGAAAAATACAATTTTGTGTCTTTCAAGAATGGAGAAAGGAAAGGGACAAGATCTACTCATTAAGGCTTTTTCAATGACCAGAAAAGAAAATCCGAATGCAATGCTTCAAATTTCCGGCATGAGTAGCTGGCAGACTGAGTTGAGCTCTTTGGTGAAAAAATTGGGTCTAGAAGACTCGGTTCATTTTTTGGGTACTGTGCAAGATCCTTTAGTTTGTATTGCAAGATCTCAAGTCTGTGTTTTCCCTTCAGTTTGGGAACTGGAAGGATTTGGACTTGTGATGATTGAAGCTATGGCTTTGGGGAAACCTGTAGTGGCTTTCAAAGTTGGACCCACATCTGAGATTATACGTGATCAGGAAAATGGATTCTTAGTTGAGAAAGAAAATGTGACGCAACTCGCAGATAAGTTGCTGAAGGTGTTAAAACAAACTAAAGAAATTCAGATTATTTCTGCACAAGCAAAAAATGATTTTTATCATCTTTTTCAAATTGAAAAAGTATCTAAAAAATACATGGATATTTTTTTAAGAATTAAAAGATCAACATAATAGTATGCATACTACAAAAATAACTGTAATTCTTACAGTACTTAATGAAGAAAAAACAATTCTAAAGTTGTTAGATGCTCTTTTTCAGCAAACATACAAGATTGAAAAAATAATCATCACCGACGGTGGTTCTATTGATTCAACTGAAAATCTTGTCCATCAATTCCGAATCAACAATGTTAATCCAGAAATTGAGTTCATTAAAGTACTAGGTAACCGAAGTGTTGGTAGGAATGTAGCAATTTTGAATGCGACCACTCAGCTAATTGCAGTAACAGATGCTGGATGTATTCCGCACCAGAATTGGCTGGAGGAACTCTTTAAAAAATATGAAAAAGAATCAGTTGTAGCAGGCTATTATGATGCAGTTGCAAAAACTGGATTTGAGCAAGCTGTTGTTCCATACGTTTTAGTAATGCCAGATAAAGTTAATCCTAAAACATTTTTACCCGCTACGCGGTCGCTCCTGATTGAAAAAGAAACATGGCAAAAAGTGGGAAAATTTAATGAAGCGTTAAAGTGGAATGAAGATTATGAGTTTGCTCAACGACTTCTTCGGTTTAAAGTATCGATTCGTTTTGCTGAAAATGCAAAAGTGACCTGGATTCCTCGTAGTACTCTTATAGAGTTTTGGAGCATGATTTGGAACTTTGCAAAAGGTGATGTCGAAGCGAAAATTTGGAGAAAAAAAGTCATACTCATTTTTACTCGTTACTTTTTTGGATCGGTGCTACTAGTAGTGTTTTTTTTGTTGGGATATTGGAAGAGCACTTTTCTTTTGTTTACCTTCTTCCTGACAATCTATTGTATTTGGGCCTACTATAAAAACCAAAAGTACCTGTCAAAAGGTAAACTTTGGTTACCAGTATTGCAAATCACTTCTGACCTCGCTGTTATGGGAGGAAGTTTGGCTGGATTGATGAATTAATATGACTTTTAAAGTATAATAGCGCTTCCAATGAATCAAATCGTCCAAGAACAGCTTCAAAGAGTTGTTCACCATCTTTATATTAACCCTCTAGAAAAGTGTAACTTGAAGTGCAAAATCTGTTACACTAAAAAAACGAGTCCGATTCTTGCAAATGATCGAATTATTCAATTCATTGAACGCTATGAGAAAGAAGAAAAAGTCGATTCTATTACATTCTGCGGGGGTGAAGTATTTTCTTTAGTTACTTTCCCCGATCTCATCAATCACATGGTTAGAAAAGGAATCTTCGTTCAGGTGATCACAAATGGGACAATTGATCGACTGGATGAAATTGAACAACCAAACGCAGTAAACTTGATTGTATCACTAGATGGAGTTGAAAAATACCATGATGCAAATCGAGGGATGGGTAATTTTAAAAAAAGCTTGAACTTCCTTAAAAAAGCTAAAAGTATGGATTTTCATCTAAGTATTTTTTCAATCTTAACTCACGATAACTTGCCACATGTTGAAGAATTCGAAACAATAATCAAAAACGAGCTTGGATTTTTACCCGAAGTCACCTTTCATCCTAGAAAGCCACCAACGTACCTTATGCATCACCCAGTTTCAAATATTGTTGGAGAAGTGCAAGGGTTTGATTTTTTAACCAAAGAAGAGATGCTGGAGGTCTTGAAAACTAAAAATGTTTTTCCTCCTAAAGACTTAGGATGCTATCAAATTGCAGTCACATCGGATGGAAAAGTATTTGGTTGTTGCGAAGGCGTGACTGCGATTGGATCAATTGATAGCCCAGTTGTAGATTTGCTCTCAACATTGAAAAAAAGAGTAGAAGAATGGTCTTTAACAAATCGTTCTTTGACCTGTCTTGGCTGTAGTCAATCCGATTTTATGTGTGGTATTAAGGAGTATCTCGATATTCTTCACTCATGATAAAAAAAATAAACCTTCAACCTGTTTTTGTTAGAGAAAAAGTGATCAAAATATGTCGATCATATTTTGAAGATCAACAGTTTCATGAGGTAATGGCTCCTGTACTAAATAACGCAATACCATTGGAAGAAACTCTTTATCCATTTTCCACAGAGTGGAATGCTTTAAAAGCAAAGAAGAGTCTTTTTTTGAGTATTTCTCCCGAAAGTAGTTTAAAAAAAATGCTAGCTGCTGAAATTGGAAATTGCTACTCAATTGCAAAATGCTTTAGGAATTTAGAAGAGTCTGGTGAAATTCACAACCCAGAATTTTTAATGTTGGAGTGGTATCGGGTTAATGCAACTATGGAAGATATTATGCATGAAGTTAAGTTGTTGGTGGAGTATATTTTTGACCGGATTTTTCCTGATAAAACAAGGAATGATAAAAAAGAATTTTCTTATCAAGGAAATAGTATAAATATTTCCGAGTGGCAGACCATTTCTTTGAAAGATTCATTTAAATTTTTTTTAAATGTAGATTTAATAGAAGTGATTGAAATGCAAGCTATGATAGAACTCGCACAAAAAAAAGGATACACCACTGAAGATTCCTCTTGGGAGCAGCTGTTTGATCAAATCTATCTAAATGAGATAGAACCCTTTCTGCCGAAACAGCCATATTTTTTAACTGATTATCCACTTCGTCTGTCACCGCTTTGTGCAGCAAAAAAAGGAGAACCTCATATAGCTCAACGATTTGAATTTTTTATTCATGGAATGGAAATAGGAAATGGAAATAAAGAAAGTACTAATGCTGTGGAAGTCTTAGAATCATTTAAAAATGTGTCACTCAAACGTCAAATTACGAATACTTCATCTCCGATTGATCAAGACTTTATTGAGGCTCTAGTAGCCTTGAATGGGCGAGAGTTGGCTGGCATTGGAATAGGAGTTGATCGCCTCGCTATGTTATTTGCAGATGTGCCTGAAATAAAAATGGTAGAACCGTTTTCACTTTCTCTATAAACAAAAAACCCCCTACGGTTAAGTAGGGGGTTTAAACATCAGCAAAAATTATTTCTTAACTGCTTTCTTTTTAGCAACTGTTTTCTTAGCTACTTTTTTTACAGCTTTTTTAACTTTTTTAACAACCTTTTTTACAACCTTCTTCACTGCTTTTTTAGCAGCGGTTTTTTTTGCTGGTGCCTTCTTTTTGGTTGGCATATCTGTTTCCTCCTCAGTGAATGATTTTGGGTAGTTAATCACTCACTTTTTTGTATTGTATCCATTAAAGATGGTTTTGAAAAAGAAGTCAATGAAGTAATTATTATTTATTTTTTTTCCAGACAGAGAAAATAAAAACTACTTTTAAAATGAAAAAATTATTCGTCAGTATTTTTTGAAAAAAGAGAAATTATTTTTGTGATCAACGCAATGATTAAGTAGTACATGACAATGCCTAGGAGTGCGGCAGAGTCAAAATAGGAAATTCCACTTTGAGCAGAAGGAAAAATTCCTTTGAATGGAAGAATTAAAACTGCAGTGATGTTGTAAATTAAAAGTACTATTCCTGTTAAGCGAGCGCCTAGTAATAAAAATACAAATCGTAGTCCTAAGACTGCGGCGAGAAAGTGACCAAAGAACCATATAATTTGAGAAAGCTTGGCAAGAGTAAATTCTGCTGGGTCTGCTGAAGTCTCAACTTGTTCTCTAATGACGTGCGTATTACCTTTATCTTGAGTTTGCACTGTTTTTTTGAAGTTTGTTTGTTCCATGTCCCCATCTTAGCAGTTCTAAATTTTAATTGATAGCAGAAGAAAAAATCAATTTGAGGCGGGATTAATTTGCGTGAAATTTCTTTGCCAGTTCTTCTTTTTGTACTCGATTCAATGTTTTAATATATACTTCTCTTTTTAGAGCTGCGGAATGATCTTGATTTTTTTCTGCAAAAATAAGCTCAACTGGTAACCGACCTCGAGTATACTTTGCACCCTTACCTTGATTGTGTTTTTTAATTCTTTCATGAAGATGAGGAGTACAGCCAGTATAGTAACTTCCATCGCTGCATTCTACGATATATGTCCACCATACCTTACTGTCGGTGATACTCATAATTGGGTAGATAGTCTGACAAGCTTCGTGACAACAGTGCTTGGGAGAAATTTTGTTGCGAGTACAAGTATTCTTGAACTCATATTGCAAAATACAATGTTTTTTTCCAACATCATTCCGTTAAATCCATTTTTTGCTACTTGAGCAGAGGTTAAAAGTTTCCCAGAAAAAGACTGTGTCTCTTTAACGCCTGCAGTTTCAGCAAAATTACTTTCAGTAGGAGGTGGACAAAGCGTTGTTACACTAACCCCCGTTCCCCGCAGCTCTTCTGCAAGTCCAAGTGAGAAAGAAAGGACGTATGCTTTGGATGCAAAGTAAACCGACATAAATGGTCCAGGAAAAAAAGCCGCGACTGAAGCAACATTTAAAATCTTCCCCATTTTTTTTTCAATCATTTGGGGAAGAAAAAGTTTTGTCAATAAAGTTAAAGTAATAATGTTCAGTTGAAGCTCGCTAGCTTCTTTTGCTTTATCAATCTCCCAAAACTTTCCTGCGGATCCAAAACCAGCACTATTTATCAACACTTCAATTGAAAGATGATGTTTTTGCACTTGATCAAAAACATCTTGCGCTGCAAGTGTCTGAGAAAGATCAATTGCAATTGGAAGTACTTCGATATTAAATCTTTTTGAAATTGTATCGGCAAATTCTTTCAAGTTTTTTCTGGATCTAGCTACGATTACAAGTTGATATCCAGCTGCTGCCAGCAACAAAGAAATTTCTTTACCAATTCCACTCGTGGCCCCTGTTACTAGTGCATATTTTTTCATACGTCATTTTAGCATTTTTAGATTTTGTTTTTCAATTAGACTGAGCATCTGTTCTGTGAGCATAAAGATGACGGAAGTGATCACAGGATGTTTGATTGAAAATACTTCTTGCCGAATGCGATAGATATTTGCTTCTGCACTCATTAAAGTATCTGCTGTCCACTTGGAGATAATCTTTGATGCCTTCAATTCTTCAAAATTTGGGTTGCCAATAAGATTTGCTGCTGCCAGAACTTCTTGGGGGATGTTGTAGATTCCTTTTAAGACATCATTTTCTAAATCTCTAGCAGAATACACTTGACCCTGGACGATAGGGAGTAAACGCAATCGTTCAAGCGGCAGAGTGGAACGGAGTCCTGTTAAGAGTAAGCTATGAAGTGGCTGGAATGTTTCAGTATAATATTGGTCTAGTTGTTTTTCAGTTAATACATCACCGACAGTTGAATTACTCCAAATTCCAGTTTCTTGATTGAAAACATGAGATCGTTTGTAATCGTAGACAATGGCTTGAATAGCTCTAATTAAATCTTGTTTGGGAGGTGCAGCTTGGGCGGGAGACCTTTCAAGTACTTTCAGCACATATGCTGTTAATTTTTCTGGAATAGTGCTATCTGCAAAAGTGGCTGTAGCAATTTTATTGCAAAATGTCTGAGCCCATTCAAATGGGTGTTCTATCTCTGGATCAATACGATCCTCGTCCACAATATCATCAATATATCGAAGTAAGAAATATGTTGCACCACTCACTAGACCCGTTTCAGTTCCCATAAATTGTGTCACTGATCGGACACGACCTTTGTATTTTTTGTTATTTCTTGCTAGAAGAATCGCTGCTTCACCGAGCACAATTCGATTTATTTCTGATTCCTGTGGATTCATTTTATGAAGCATACCCCAAATTTTTAAGAAATGTGGAGTAGTTTTGATTGCTTTTGGCGTAGATGCATCCATCTACCAACGAGGTACGCAATTAAGCAACATACGCCCACTAGGTATTCAACCCGAACAATCGCATTTGTGGTCTGTGTGATCAGTAAAATGGCTTCAGAGTAGGACTTATACATTAAGTAAAGAAAAGCAAAACTTGCCAAGAAAGAGAGGACTGCACTTTCAACGATGCGTTTTGTAATCTGAGGAGAGGTGAAGATCAATACATCAATAAACACGTCAGCGAAGAAAATACCGATGAGTAGACTAAAAACATTAAAAATTGTCATTGCCCCCATATAGCCTACAAAATCATCCAAACCAATAATGAATGGTAATAAGAATGACCAACTGGCAAGTTTCAGCAGAGACATTTTTTGGACTTTGGGACTTCCTAACTCGGGAATCCAAAAAGTAAGACCTTGTGTCAAATTGTGAAGGAATGTCACTCCACCCACGGTAACTTGTCGCAACGGTTTCCAAATTGACTTCGCTTCAGCAAAGTAGTCCAAGCTTTCATACGCAAGTTTGATCATCACACTTCCAGCAAAAATCAATAAAACAATGATGAACCAATCTATCTCCTTAGCAAAACCCCACAAAAAAAGCACCAAACTCACTCCAGCAAAACAACCGACACAAGTGCAGACGTTCATTACAAAGCGGGCTTTTCCGCCAGGATTTGCAATCTGCATTCTGCCCACAATTAAAGCGTAGTCTACTGCCGTGACAAAATAGAGAAAAAAACCAACAAAGACATCAATGGGATGAAGCTGGATTGCAATTTTTTCACTGCTAAATGGGTTAATGAGGTGGGTGATAAAGAAGATTGAAGTGGTTGCAAAAAGGATAAACAAAACAGTACAAACGATGACTGGGAAAAGTTGTCGAAATAGTTTGGTATGAAAAAACGTACGAAGCTTCATCGGTTATCAAATCATACCCCTCGTTCCAAGAAATGGAATAATCTGATTGTGAAAGGAAGTGCATGAAGAGAGGATTCCCTTTGAGTAACAATTACTCAAGCCTATAATATTGACTTTTTTGCTCATTCTTGCTATAAAAGTTTTTACTAAAGACAACAGTCTGACTCACAGTCTAACTAAATCAGATAGCTTTGTGAAACAGCTCATTCGTCTTTAGTAGAATGAGGAACTATTCAACACTTTGCTCTGCAATGTGGAGAAAAGCACCTTAACAGACTTACAGATGGGTCGAGAAGTAGACTACCCAGCAGATGAATTTTTCGTCTCCTGGTTGGTCTACTAGGCTCACCCAAAAATGGGGAATGGGGACCTGTTGACATGTGTCAACGCTCCTGAGCCTTTTGAAAAGGACAAAGTGGTGAAGAAATTGGTTAGTGTTTTTTTAGTGCTTAGTATTTCAGCGGTGGTCTATTTCATCATTGGTATGGTGATTGGGATTACACTCACTCAAGAGGTAGTTCAGAACAGTGCGACGAATACGTACGTGTCACCGAATTCTGAGGACGATTGCGTAGATCCACTCGTTCTCAAAGCAACTCTGGGAGGCAGTGTCTTTGAAATCCGAGATCGCCTTTTGGTGATCTATTATGATCATCCTGCAGCAGTGCAGTATGTTGAAGTGGGGCGTTCCCACTCGGAATACACTTGGATTGGATTTGAAGAATTTGATCGAATTTTCTGGACCTCCCTTCCACAAAATGTTGTGAACGAGCGAGCGGCTGTGGGTGGCTTGTTCCCAATTAGTGTAATCCCAGATCCGTTTGATCCCGAAGAGAAGTTTTTCGGGATTTTCACAGTGCCTCACGGTACTGTTTTCGCTATGGACCCTGGTTGGGGAGGCGAATTCGTGTATGCGATCAACTTTTGCGTTCTCCCCCAGTAATCTGTAAGTTTTTTGAACCCTCGCAAGAGGGTTCAAATCCTGAGGTTTTCATCTAGTCATACGCACGGATGGAATCCTGAGGATTCCACTTTTATCACTCGATTCAAAATGAAATGCTATCTAAATGTAGCCAGAGACTTTACATAGCAGCTACAATAGTAGTATCTATGCAAACTTTTGTTCCCAAGAATTACATCTGTCCCATCTGCCTTGGAAATCAAGGTATTGAAAGTGAAGATACATTGCTTAAGCAAGCTGATGCCGTTTTTTGCGATGACTTCGTGAGTGTCTGGATAAATTCATTTTGGATAAAAGGGAATGAAGGACATGTGATTATTGTCCCCATAGATCATATTCAGAATATTTATGAGATGCCTGATATCACGGGTCATCGAATTTTTGAGACTTCAAAAGTAATAAGTAAAGCAATGAAGCTGGCGTACAAGTGCGATGGAATCACGCTTCGCCAAAATAACGAACCAGCTGGAGATCAGCACGCATTTCATTACCACTTACATCTCTTCCCAAGGTATAAAGATGACAACTTTAATCAAGAACTATCCAAAAAGAGCTACCTCTCTGATCCAAAAAATCGGATAAAGTATGTGAAAATGTTAAAAGAGACTCTCTGAGTTAAAAAGCTTCTTGAATAGTAAAAACCTGCTTTACCTTGCAGTTTTTTTTAGGCAGTGACCCTTCCAACAACTAGATGAGTTATTGTAGCTTAACTCTTTGTCTAGTTTACTGGGGTCGGGTCAGCTGAAACCTTCAGGCTAATAGCTTTACGACTTGAGTTTTTAGTAGATCCAAATGCTAATGATTCAGTAGCTTTTCCTCTAATTCAGGAAGCTTTCGAAAACAGCTTTAGATAAACTTCCCTCACTTTGAAGGTCGGAAAATCATGTATGTACTATTGAACCTCAACTGCCAGTGGTTTGTTTTCCGATAATGTGTAGTTATTTAAAAACTCTAGTAATGCTTCATAAAAAAGAATGACAGAATCGATGTGTATGTACTCATTATCACCATGAATATCTCCACCCTCAGGTTTTGTCATAATAAAGGGAACTCCATACTTGTTGAAATGGCGACCGTCATGCGAACCATGACCACCCTCGGTTTTAACATCCCTACCAATTTTTTGAGCTAACGTTTGAGCAAATAAACGCAAGGCAGGGTGGTTTAAATCGGTAAATGGAGCAACTCCAGTTGTCATTACCTCAATACTTAGTCTTGGGTTAACCTTCTGAGCAAGAGCAGTTATTTTTTCAGTCAAAGAGTCAACTGAATCATGCTCTGGCGGAAAACGAAAGTCTAAATCTAGATGTGCTTCGGCTGCAACTTGATTAATTGAAGCACCTCCCTCCAGTTTCCCAATATTCATTGTCGTATGCCAACCTTCGTTATTGTTGGCATTTTCATATTCTCCCAATAGCTGATTAGCTAATTTCACTATCGGGACCAATGCATTTTCTCCCAACCAAGGTCTTGAAGAATGAGCAGGCTTACCTTGCATGTCAACCCGTAAGTGACAAACGCCTTTAGATTTATTAATGAGTACAAAGTTATCGCCACCATCAGGTACAATCAGTAGCTTTGGTGAAAGTTGATATTCATCGGCAAGATATCCAGCACCTTTAAATCCACCTCGCTCCTCATCACTGGTAATTGCTAACATAAAGGAGAGTTCTGAATTGCTTTTTATCAACTCATTAAGCAAAGTATATCCAACAGGAATTGAATACTTCATGTCACTGACACCCCTGCCATATGCAACACCATCCCGGACTTGCATTGAAAATTGATGTGGTTGCGCTGTAACTACGTCAACATGAACTAGATAGCAAACATCAGGACTTTTAGTGGGCTTATTGCAAGCGAGTAAAATAGGCTCACCATTGTTGGCAAGCAATTGGACATGCGCCTCAGGAGATATCTGCTTTTGAATGAAAGACATAGCTTCCTGAAAACCCTCTGGTTGCCCAGTAAGAGTGGGGAAACCTACTAGTTTTTCAAGATCATGAACAAATATATCCTTATTCATTGGCTTCCTTAATCTCTGACTTAATACGATCTACACCATTACCAAGGTCAGCGTAATAACGTTTCCCTTTGTTTTCTCCATCAAAAGCTTCAATTACACTATTCATGCCTCTCGAAACGCCAAAACCGCCTAGCTTTAACACAATGTATTGGATACCTTCAAAGGTAATAATTCGTTGCTGATTTTCAGTTTCTTTTTTTGTGGCATAGACAATTCCTATTATTTAATATCTTTGAAACCGCCCTTATGAATTTCTCTTGATCCTCTGGTGACCGTGGCAACTCCTACCTTCAATTTTGCAGCAATTTCTCTTTGAGGTATTTGCTTTTTAAGCAGTTTTACTATCTGTAACCGCTTTGGAATTTCTTCCAATTCTTTAGGTGTTAAAATTGCTTGAACGAAAGACTTCAGCTCCTTTTCCGTTTTGTAGGAACCTAAGACTGAAACAAACTCGTCAAGATAGTTTTGAGCCATTTTATTGTTATGAATTCTTAGTCTTTTCTTGTAATATACCCAGCACTATTGCCTTAACGGCTTCTACCCACGTTCCCTTGACAAATAAATAGTACTTCTTTCATTTCGAGTCCTTATTAAGGAATTTAATTAAATCTGTAACAAAAGCATCTTTATCAATGCTTGTTGCAACATCGGTGTTTACTTTTTTTTGCTTTGCTAAACGCTTCTCAGCCACTGTCATACCTGAAGTATGCTCGCCTTTAGTTTCAATCACAATATCCATCCCTTGAAGAGTAAAAGCCTCTTGATTTAATAAATAATATGCGGCTAATGCATCATAGACTAAAGCTCCATTTACTCCTTCTTCCACCTCAATGCCAGCAATGAAGTGTTTCATCATAGAAGTAAGTGGTTGGTACAGAGGACTTCCTTTTAAGGAGTCGAAGGTATCAAGCCCCAGTACTACATCATTACAGGGATCAAGAGGAACTAGCACTTTTTTTACATCAGCTCTGAAAACAACGTCGGCAGCTTCAGGATCAACAAATATATTAAATTCAGCAACTCGGTTCTTATTGCCCGCTACATTAATCGCTCCGCCCATAATGACCACTTCCTTAGTCAAGGGAATAACATGAGGGTACTCTCTAAAGAGCTGGGCAATGTTGGTTAGCGGACCCAATGTCAAAATAGTAACTTGATGAGGCATATTTTCCAAAATTTCTTTCATTCGCAACACAGCATCTTTAGTCAGATTGTACTGTGTAGATGACATCTCTAAACCATCAAGGCCGCTATCACCATGGACAACTGCTGTAATAAGATTTCTCTCTAGAGGAGCTTCTGCCCCTGAGTAAAGCGGAATGTTTGTTTGTAGAAGATCTAAAACTGCTTGTGCATTACGTGTGACTTTTTCTATAGTAGAATTACCAGCCACAGTGGTAATAGCTTCGATATTAAATTCCCTTGATTTAACCAGCAACATTAATGCCAAGGCATCATCATGACCAGCATCAGTATCAATAATAAGAGTGGGTAGGGTATTATTCATGATTTTCTCCAGTTTTTGAGTCAATAATTTCCATAATAATTTGAGCGGTTCGTGTTGCAATGATTCCTGTAAAATCATCAATGTCAGAATCAGTTAATAGGCATCCCATCATGCCCAACTCAATAGCAGGCATTACATCCTGACTCAAGGAATCTCCGATTGCGATTATTTCATCAGGATTTGTGTTCAGATCTTCAGCAACTTGGTTAAAGATTTTTAGATGTTTTAATTTTTTTGGAGGCCCACCCAACCTGGTGTAAGCAATGAAAAGGTCGAAATCTTTTTCTGGATCATAGCCAGACTCTTTCAAAATTTTCTTTGATAGTTGATCTGGGCTACTTGTTAATGCTACTACTTTAATTCGCAGAGATCTAAGTCTAGCGATAAGTTTCTGAAGCTGCTCTTGCTGTTCAAATGCACCCTCAGGATTTATCTGAACAAGTAGATCATAGAGAATTTCCCAATTCGGCTCTTTCAATCCCAGTTCAGGGAAATGAAGGTGAATATTGCCCATAAATAGAGCTTGCTCACCACCGCCATATTGATCCCTATAAAACTGGATAACCTTTCCTGTTTGTTCAGGGGTAATGTCGAAATAGTCTCTAACTGCTTTTTCAACCATCTCACCAAACTGTGCAAAAAAACTGACATCTTTTGCAAAGGCGAGGGTATGATCGACATCAAAAATCACTGCTTTAACTCTGCTCAAAGCGCTTTTATTTTCTGGCGATAGCTTTAGTCTCTCACTCATACCTCACCTCTATGTCCAGCATATTTTTGAGTTACTTGGACATATTCGTGCAATTTATCCATCGCTTGACCAGATTTTAGTAGTTCATAACCTTCTTGCGTCGCTCTCTGTAAATATCGTGGATTAACTCGATGATTCCTAACGTCTAAAGCATCAGCTTGATCCAAATATTTTCGAGTAAATATTCCTAAACCTATAGTCATAGCTAAATACCTTGTTTTTGCCTTATCATTTCCACTTAAAGCTTCTGTATTGAAATGCAAGATCGCTTCTGCAGTATTAGGAATAATTAATTGATCAAATCTAATTTGCTCCAGTTCGTATCTCAGATAAAAATCTTCTGGCCGAATCACGAAGGTACCAGCTGACTCGCCTTTCACTGAAAATGATACTAACGAAACATAAGGAGGAGGGGCTATTTCGTCCAAACGGATATGTTCCTTTGCTTCTCTAGATGAATAGTAACTGTCAGGATCAAGCATATCTGGGTGGGCAGTCTGAAGATCAGTTCCGCAGTAGACAGCACTGTTACCATATGTCTGGTATCCAGTTTCATTTAGTATCTGTAGTGCTTGAATAATAGTTTCAGGATGAATTTTCTCGTTTACACCAATGAAACCGTGAGTAGTAGTATCTTCAGATAGGGTGAAGGCTAATGGGCCAATAACATGGTTGATGGTTTCACCCTTAAGGAGGTGTGATAAGGTGTGAAGAGTTCGAGTATTATGGCAACTGGTCATAAGCAAATTTGCTTCTCTAAAAACTGCTTCAAATGCTGCAAGAGAATGGAAATCTGATCTTGCTTTGTAAGCTTCAATGGCACTTTGCCCTGCTACTTTTGAAGTATTTGGATAAGAATGGTGTTTGTGTGTTGGCCCTACAATTGCTGAAGCAACTGATGACAAAGTAGATAAGCTAAAGAGCTTCGATCTGCCTTCACCCAATGGATAGCCTTTGTCACCACCCATACCGCCAAATGCTAAAGTGGATTGAGGAAAATAAACTCTGGCTACAGTATCTAGATGTAAGGTAGCCGCAACCATTCCAGCAATTTCTTCGGCAGTTAGAGTAGCAAAACCTTCTTTTGTTGACATGCTTGACAGTAACGCAACAGCTTGTAAAAGGTGAGTTTCATGTGGACCAAGATTTTGTATTCTATCTACCATGACATCCAGCAGTGGTTTATTTAAGGCACTTGTAACAAAAGCAATAAGGCTAAACGCTTCAGAAAATGTCAAATTCTGACCGTGCTTTAGTTTGTCATCCAGACCATAATAACCGCCTTCATTAAATAATGGTTGCAGGTGTTCAGATGACTGCCTAATTTTATTAGGCAATTCGGTGATATATCCTGAATTTTGCGCTAATGCGTCTAAGCTGAGGTTACAATCAACTAATTCAGGGTTACCGTTACCTAACATTCTTTGATAGGGTTCTCCTATTAACTGAATGAATGATACTTGGCTTGCTCTTTCAATTTTTGACATAAATTCTTTCAATTATTATTTTGACTGAGTATAAAAAAATCTGCCTGGGGCAGATTTTCGTTATTATACAATAAACTAACCCCTTTTTTACTGAAGGAATTGCCACCAAGCAAATTGGTATGTCCTACACACTTTATTCATAATAGGGTGTTAGTTTAGACTAGGTCTGTTTAAATGTAAACTAGCAAACTAGTACGGTGATACTTTAGCTGTGGAAATGATTAAAATAAACCGTCAATAACTCAATTAAAGAGGCGTTATCTGTAGTAAAAAAATTCCCCTCAATAAAGAAAAAGAGTTGACTATTATCAATCAAGATAAATCTTTGATAGCTTTGAACGTCATAATGTTGCGTAAAGGTAAAATTATTTGAATTGATTGCCAGTGTCTGCTTCACAGCATCAAAATCTTGTGCACTTCCGAAACCTAATCTGTGAATTTTAACTCCTTCTTCTAATTTTCTATTCAGTAGCTGGTGATAGCTTGGCGGTAAAGGTTTCTCAACCTCTTCAGCCAGGAGCATGCTCATCTTTATATCTACTGTTGCTCCTGAAACCGCCCCGATTACAGTCTTAACAATTTCATTTGATGGGACTAATGTTAACTCTTGGTTTTGAATCTGAACAGATACTTCGTTTGCACCTAAGCCAACAACAGAATAGACGTGTCAAACTAAATTCAAAACAGCCATTTCTTTATTAGCACTATGAATATACTCTAAATGAAATACTAGAGAAAAGGCATCTCCTGCATCGATATCTAAGCTGGCAAATGGAGTTTCTTTCGTATCTAGTGAGTATTTTGTCAATCGTCTCCCATAAAACTCTGGCAGGAGCACTCTCTCTACTCTATAACCTTTTAGCTTCCCTGATTGCACAAATTCGTCCAAAACTCGCGAAACCCCATTCTCAACTCTGGGATTTTGAGTTGTTGTGGAAATAAGTGGAGCCTTATTTTCAACAGCATACCCAAGTCTTTGTCTATTGAGCTCTCGATAAACGCCCTGTCCTTGGTAATGCTGGTCAACTGTCCCAGCCCCCAAGGAAAATCTAAGTGTTTCTGGTGTATATCCTTCAAGCTGACCACGCTGAAAATCCTCAACTGAATGCCTCTCGAGAGTAGCAAAACCAATTACCTGATCCTCACTTGTCTTTGCTACAACAATAAGCTCTCCTTTTAAGGCATCATCAACCTCGTCCTCTGGCATTTCATGACCAAACGATTCAGTGATACAAGCAACAATTGCGTGTGAGAGAGTACCAAGTTGGGATCTTCCAGTGACGTTTTTCAATACTTCAAATTTAAGTGGAGATTCAGTCATGAGCATATTGTAATTGACTTTAGGTTTTAGTAAAGATCATTTTGATATTAAATGATACAATAACTCAATTTACTCTTGAGTAAAATTGCTCTTTAAAAATTCGTATCAGTTGGCAACGGGAAGTGGTTAAAAATGACCTTTTCCTGTTGCCGATTGGCAACACCAAAACAATGTGCGCCAAGTCCAAAAAGGAGAAAAAATGGACACGCAAAGTAAAGGAAAGCCCTTATGGGCATCGGTTTTCGTGATAGCATTGGGGTCAGCGTTTTTCCTGACTATCGAAAAGATCGTAGATAGCGTCATCAGCAATAACTACGCCATTGCCAGCAACCCCATCACTGCAGCCTCTGCTTACCTTCTGGTAGGTGGTTGGTTCGGTGTGCTGGTATCGTTGTTTCTTGGCAAAGTGTTAGGGAAACACATCCCTGGTCACACGCGCATTGAATTGCCGAAAATGCGTCCAACGATCCTGGCGATCTTGGCAGGTATCGCAGCAGCTTTAGCGACACTGATTATCCTATGGGGCAATCAGTTGTTCGACTTGAGCATCATCGTGGCTATCTCAAATGTTTTTGTGCTGTTCGTAGTCATCTATGAATGGCTGCGTGGCAAGGTCTCTGCCAAAACTTTCCTGCTTCCTGGCGTAATTGTGACAATCAGCACAGTGCTGGTCGCCTATACACCTGCATGGCAAGAAAGCACCGTCCTTCAGGATCAGGCTGGCAAGCTGCTTGTCGTGTTACTGGGATACAACATCTTGGTGGCATTTGGCAGCTTAATCACCAAGCCGGCTGTAGATCAAAGTGATCCAGTAAACGTACAGATTGTCCGTTTTATCGCGCTGGCTATCACGGGAACAATTATCTCGATAGGGCTAGCAATTGCCAACGGGCAATGGCAGGAATTTGTTAACGCCTGCAGTAACATTCTGTCCTCGCCTGGAGCCTACCTGTTCCTATTTTTGCTATTTGCCGCTGTTTTCCTTGGTCAAGTTCTCGAGCTGTGGGCGAAGCGGCAAAATGTTGACGTTTCCAGTGTCGTAATCGTCATCGGCATGAGCGTGGGGCTGGGATTCATAGCTGCGCTCGTCATTGATGCGTTAGCACCTGGTTCTGTCGGTGAGGTCCCTACTGACTTGGCAACTCGGATCATTCGCTTGCTTGGTGTTGCCGGTCTGATTTTCGCTACCGTTCTGTTGCAGAACAAAAAAGCGAAATGAGACCAAACGGTAGCTTTTTGTGGGGCGCATCGCAAGATGCGCCCTACTTTCTGATATGAATCGATATAATATTCTGCTCGAATAGGCGCTCTTTAACAAGTGAATAGCATTATCGGTAACACTCTGTACCTCAACTTTGGGATACAATGTGTTGCCGATAGGCAACAAACCGTGAATTGAATTGTTCAATTTCGAAATCAAAGGAGAAAAGAAATGGGTACGAAAGTTGTACTTACTGGCATGCGGACTACTGGTTCGCTTCATCTGGGACACTATGTTGGTGCCCTCAACCAATGGTTGGAAATTCAGAAAGCAGGGGAGCATGAATGCTACTTTCTGCTGGCTGATGTTCAGGCACTCACAACTCATGCCAATAACCCAGCTCTGTTGACCCGCTCAGTGCGTGAAGTTACGCTGGACTGGCTGGCGGTCGGGCTCGATCCGACATTGCCAAATGTTCACTTCGTCCAGCAATCGCAGGTACCGGAGCGTTACGAGCTTTCGGCACTCCTCATGATGATCGCGCGTTACAACGAGGTCATGCGTAATCCGACCTTGAAGACGGAACTGGAACGCCAGCCGAACGCTTCGATGGGTTTCATGGCATACCCAGTCGATCAGGTAGCGGACATCTATATGGTCAACCCGTATCCTGCCCAACCTGGCGACGAAGTTCTTGTCCCAGTTGGTGCAGACCAGGTTCCTCACCTGGAATACGCCCGCGATCTTGCCTTTCGCTTCAATCGTGATTATGGGCAGATCTTTACACCGTGCAGTCCGCTGGTCGGCGAGATTGGTCGTTTGGTGGGAATTGATGGTGATGCCAAAATGTCAAAAAGCATGGGCAACACCATTAACCTCAGCGACGATCCCAAAACCGTCAAAGAGAAAGTCATGGGAATGTTTACTGATAAAAATCACCTGCGAGTCCAGGATCCGGGTGATTCAGAAAACAATCCCGTATTCATGTACCTGCGGGCGTTCGATCCAAATCGGGATGAAGTTGAAGAGCTTGCCGCGTACTATCGTCGTGGCGGACTTGGTGATGTGGCTTTGAAACGCCGCCTTGTTGATGTTCTCAACAATTTCCTTGATCCCGTTCGTCAACGTCGCGCCAAAGTCGAAAATGCTGACATTGGGGATATTCTTTTTGAAGGCTCCCAAGCAGCACGTAAAGCATGTATCCCCGTGGTGCAAGCTGTCCGTGAACTGATGGCGCTAGTCATCCCATAAGCAACTCACCGGTTTTACCTATAGCAACATTAGCTCCAAAAGAGCGGTCTTCGAATGCCGAAGTATCCGAGCTTTTAAGCTAACCCCTAAAAGGCACATCTTCCAAGGTGTGCCTTTTTTCTTTTTAACAAAAAAAAAGACCAGTCGTATTACAGACTGGTCTTATCAGGTCATCTCTGCTTCTTGATACTCTGTCTTGTTAGTTCGCGAGGAGTTGCCAAAGGCAAATCCTATTCATTGGGCGAGTTGAAAATCCCCATTTCTTCAAAGGCGCTTCTCTCCTCATACTGAATGACAATAGTAGAAATTGGCGAGTGTTCTTTGGCAAATTGCTCTCGAATAACACGCTCTTCATCCTTGGCTCCCCAACCCCGCCGCTCAATGGTTTTCTTGTTGTAACCTGATTGAGCCAGCCAGTTGGAGCTGCAGTAAGGCTTCGTCCGCTCGAAAAAGAAAATGGCTTCGATCACGCCAGGGTTACCCGGCTCATCCATTTCCTTCTCAAATCCTCTTGGAAGATACCCGAATTGAAGTGGTGGGCATTGATTAGTCTGGAATCGCCAGCAATCAACGTTCACCGACACTCCAGGTTCAAGAATATATCCCAAACCGTCTTCGAGTAATTCCCGACCATCCACGGCACAAAGGCCGTCAATATTCACGACGGCAATTGCCCGCCTGGGACTTGTGTTTCGCAAAGCGATTTCATAGTGGCCACCCTTTGCACCGAGGACAAATACATCATTTTTATGGTAATACTCAGAAAGAGTGTCACCACCCGACTTGATTGACATAGTGAACCAACCATCATTTGACAGCACTTTCTATCTCCTTTGGTTGAAAAACTTACTGAGTATCTGAAATAGAGAGATGATTTTGGCACGTGCAATAAAACTAACGAAGCTCATTCTTGCGCAAGCATTTTGCGTTAAAGAGCTCCAAGTCTTTTTGTCACACCAAAATAACTCTCCAAGTTTTGTTAAAGAGCGAAAAATATCAAAATATTATAACTCAATCTGGGAAAAAGTAAGAGTGGCTCTGGGAATCGGTAGCGGGTCAATTTGAAAGTTAAGGGTTAGTCTGATTTTGTTGTGGAGGATCTGGAATAACTAACTGTGCAATTTTGTTTAACGAATCTGCTTCAAGTTTTAGTCCCCAAGCCTCAAGTATTTTTTGATCGATAAGAATGGAGCTTCCCGAATTTTGATCTATGGGTGAGTTAATAACTGCAAATGCAGCAGTACCGACTATAATTACTTTTCCGACGGTATTAATCGTAGACATTGATTGACCATTTGCAGCCGTCCATTCACCTAGTGAACTTGCCAATTGTAAGTTATTTCTCTGGGCAAATGAAAAAGGCATCATAATATAGCCATCGAAACCCGTATCTATTTGTCCCTCCCAAATGAGAGATGTGTGGCCAAATTGTCCTTCTGGAACAAGATTCGATAGCTGAAAAGGAATTAAAATTCTTGTTCCCACATAGTGACAATTAGCGACTAGGACACTCATAGGTTGAAGAGGAAAGATATTTTTTTTTGGTATTTTGGCTGAGATGTTACTTTTGTTGCCGCAACTGGGTCATCCACAACTTCATGTTGATTTATGTATGGAAATACAACGACGCTTTTACCAGCGTTATCACTTTTGAATTTAAGACCTAACTTCTCCAAATATTTTTCAGAGGCATCTTTTGTTTTTTGTATTTCTTCAAACATCGTCATACACCGAAATATACCTTACCTTATTAAGAAAGAAGATTCACGATTTCCTCAATTGTCCACTCATAATCTGCAACACCATCAGCCATAGTAGGTGTGATACCAAGATTTCTTTTTAGGTTTAATGTTTTATGTGGTCTGCCTATGGTCTTACAGGAGAGGTTGCGTAGTGTTTTATCTTGATATTCTGCACAAGCAGTACCAACACTCTCAAGTAGTCTAGTTACCGTACCTTTAACTGCACCAGTCATACGGCAAGTTGCTCTAATTGAAGGATGTGACGATTACTGAGAAAATAAGCCATCAAAATTATAATGGCGATCTATATTCATTCTTATTTTTGGTGAAGTATGAGTTTCCAGAAGTTCAATCCAGTCCAAGCTCAATTGTGATGTAAACCTTAGAACCAACGACTTTTTCATTTGGAGATTTTAAGGGTCATTTCACTGTTACAGGACTAATTCACGACCCCCATGCTTTTTGTGAAAAAATTAGCAGATAGCATCAATCTATTTAGACATAGGTGATAGGTCTTGGAGTAACCAAGACGCTTTGGCGGAGGAGGAGGGATTCGAACCCTCGGTAGCTTACGCCACGGCGGTTTAGTAAACCGCTGCACTCGACCACTATGCGACTCCTCCCGATCTCTGTATGATACTACGTCTCCCAAGAGTTCTCAAACTAGACTGGATTACTCATGGGAGCTATATTTATTGCCCCAGGCCGCCATACTTCGCAAGATGGGAATTAAATCTTCCCCTTTTTCAGTCAATGTGTAGTCAACTCTTGTAACACTCCCCGGAAAAATCGTTTTGGTGATAATCTCAGATTCTTCTAATAAGTCTAGCTTGGCCGATAGTGTACGTGGGTTAATTCGGTTAAGTGTCTGCATTTCCGAAAAACGTGTGTGACCTTCACATACGTTTTTTATAATAAGTGGTGTCCATTTATCGCCCAAAATTTTTGCGGCAAATGCAACACAACCAAACCGTTTTTCGACAATCCTTTTCATAATTGAAAAAATTATATCATAACTATACTGTATAGTACTATACTAAGTATAGTTAATAAAAAAAATGATCATCTGAAAACGATAAAAATTATCATCTGTTAAACGAGACCAAATAGATTCGGAATTCAACCTGCAGAATGGATTTATGCTCTAGCTTGAGCTCATAAGGTATCAATGTTTTAACTTGTGGGTTTAAATGAAGTAAACTTAACTCTTTTGGATGACCAGTTCCTGTAAAGATGCATGATATCAGCGAGTCTGTGTCAAATCCTAGTTACTGGACCCAAATAAATAAAGAAGAAAAGTTTCAAGCAAGCGTACAATAAATACAAAATGCAGAAAAAGTGCTCACGAGTCTAATTTTTTGGTCTCAGAAAATGAAGTCTGCTCGAAAAGAACTACGTAAGAAGTAGAGATCTTCAGTTGTTTTAGTACGGGGAAGAGTGCTCCTCCCCGTACTGTAAAAATGGTAAGGCTACTCGTCGACGTAGATGGTGTTTATTCCATCTTTCAAAAACATAGCCCCTGTGTTGTGACCATCAACTGAAATCGCAGAAGCATTTCCCTGCGAACAATTAAGGTCGGCCACACCGGTGGAGTCACTTTGGCGATCGGAATGACCACCACTTGACCACAAAACTAGAACCTTTACTCCCGAGACAGTGCGATTGTCTCGATCGAGTACACGAATCATTACGCTCAAGATTTTCTCTCCTTGAGAAATTCTACTTGGACGATAAGCTTATTCTACCATGAAGGGTAAGTTATTTCCCCTTCCATCAATCTATAAAAGTTGTAATTCCAAATTTTAACTATATAATTCCCTAATCATATTTTGGGTAACAACTCGACACACATTTTGCTAAAAAAAACGTACTTTGCCACTATTACTGCGATTCGTAAAATCCTTGCTGAGCCACTTGCCATAAGTGGTGGGCTGCTCGTTATTTCTGGAGTTTTAGCTAACTTTCTCAATTTTTTAGGAAGTACCTTTTTAACTCGTTCACAAGCAATCTCTTTTGATCAACTTGGTGTGATCGGTTTAATTGGTGGATTTAGTACAGTTTCAGATGTCATTTTTGGAGCAGTGAACAAAACAGTGATGTTTAAGACTGCGTATCTGTATGGGAAACACAATAGAATTATTAAAAGTTTTTGGGAGCTCATCCTTAAATACTCATTCTTTTTTGGTGTAGTTATTACGGTGTTGTGGTATCTTTCAATCCCTTTTTTGTCAAGGTTTTTTTCTGCATCAGTCCTTTCGCTATTACTTTCTGCCCCGATTTGGTTACTCACTATCATCATTGTGGTGAATGATGGTTTTCTGACAGGTGCGCACAAGTTTTTCATTATTGCGGGTATGGCAATCTCAGAAGCGGCGATTAAGCTAATTGCTACAATTCTATTTGTACAACTTGGTCATGCAGACTTAGTGTATTTGGCTTTCCCCATTTCGTTACTTTCAACATTTGTTATAAGTACAGCGTTCATTTTCTTAATTCCCGTGGACAAGAGGCTTCAGGAAGTTCCAGATGCAAATAAAGTACCTAGAAAGTTCTTTTTCTCTTCTCTAGGGTTTAAGGTATCGAGCGTTCTTTTTCTGGCAGGCGATGTCTTACTTGCTAAACACTATCTTTCTCCAACTCTTGCTGGGCAATACATCTTGCTTTCAACAATTGGTAGAATGGTTTACTTCCTCGGTTCAATTTTCGTGACGTTTATTAGTCCATTAGTGAGCAAGAATGAAGGTGCTCAGAAGAACTCAAAGAAGCTTTTTCGGACCACTTTTTATGTCACAATTTTAGCCAATCTTTTTCCAATTTTAGGTATAGGTGTGTTTGGCTTTATCACTATTCCATTTATTTTTGCAAATAAAGGAGCAATTGTTATTCCTTATTTATTTACATATACCTTAGCTATGTCCTTTTTCTCAGTTGCAGGCCTTATTACAAATTATCATCAGGCTAGGAATCACAACTCCTTCTCAGCAGTAGCGATAGTTTTTGCATTATTTCAAACTATAGGCATCATACTCCATCAACATACTATTGAGGGTTTTGTGACCGTAGTCTTTATCACCAGTTTTTTCTATGTTATTAGTTTGCTCATTTTTCATTTCATTTATGAGTCTGGAGAACACTACCTGAAGACGCTTTCGCAAATATTTCCTTGGTACATTCGATCAGTCCTAAGTGGGGAACTGAGGCAAAAAAAACGAATAGTATTGCCGAAGAAAATTGAACAATACTCCTTTCTCAAAGATCTTTCTCCAAGAGGCTTCCCATTTGCAACAGGATTATATCTTGATCCTAGCGGTGAAGAGGTAGTTATAAAAGTGTGGACGGGATCAATTAAAAGTATCTACTACTTTAACATTCTTCACCAGATCGAGATGACAAGAATATTGACAACGGTCCAAAATAGATTTTTGAAGAAACATACGAGTTCCTTCAGATTACCTCGATTTATAAAAGCGTCAATATCCGACAAGCAGGTGTATTTGATCATGGAAAAAGTTGCTGGAAAATCGATGGAGGAGCAGTCAAATACAAACACTCAGTTTAAAATTTACACACAGTGCTTGCATTTTTTAGAAGAACTGAGTAATGAGTGCAATTCTGAAGAGCGAAAAAAAATTACCGTCAAGCAAGTCAAAGATTTTATTTTCTTGTATCCAATCATTCTAATTGCTTCAATTACAATGCATCCCAACTTAATTTTTACACTCCTAAAAGGAGTTCCGCATTTTATTTTTGGTATACCTATTTTACTCACGATGAAGCCAGATCGTTTGGTTCATGGCGACCTACATCCTGATAATATTCTTGTGAAGAGTAGTAGTTCTTTTTATCTATTAGATATAGAGAACATGCGATTTTGTTATCCTATCTACGAGTCAATTTCCGCTGCTTCATTAAAAGGTAACAGTTCTAAAATGAAGGAATTGCTTATTTCTGAGCTCATTCAACCGACCAAAAGTAAACGATGGCAAAGAGTAGTTTCTGCGTTGATGATTAATAACATCACTCACAACCTTACAGGAGATTTAGCCCCAGCAAGTATTCGTTCATATTTATATATATTAAAACTAGCAGTAGGACTCTCAAAAAATGTTTAATCTATTTTTCGCTTTCCTTTCTTTCATACGTGGAAACATCTTGAGGCTGGTTCATCCATCAAGTAATTACTTTCTAGCTACGAGAGAACTTAAACCACTTAGTACTAGATTTGGTTTTGATCGAGGTACGCCGATTGACAGGTTTTGGATCGACTCATTTATTGAGTCGCAAAAGAGTCATATTAGAGGTCGAGTTCTGGAAATTTGCGATGACCGTTACGCAAGTAAATATTCTCAATCAATTACGACGCTGGATATTTTAGACGTTGATCGAAAAAATAAAAAAGCTACGGTTTATGGTGATTTGCGCAATTTAGAAAACATAGCAAGTGAAACCTATGACTGCATTATCTTAACTCACGTTCTGGGTCAAATTGACGATGTCGGTGCAGCAGCAAAAGAATTAGCACGAATTACAAAACCTGGCGGGACACTCTTGGTTACATCAGCTTCATTTTCTTCAACGGTTGAACACGAAACAAACTACTGGCGTTTTACACAAAAAGCTATGCATTATTTATTTGATCATAAATTCTCAAAAGTTGAAGTGGACTTTATGGGAAATGTCTTGGCAGGTCAGTGTTTTTGGGTGGGTATGTCTCAAGCGGAGCTATCTCTAGCTGAGTTATCATATAAGGATGAGCGTTTTCAGTGCGTCATTACTGTCGTGGCGAAAAAGTAATTTCGCAAATACGCCAATACTTCAATATTGCTCAGTAGAAAAATGATCTAAACAGATGAGTGTTTGTCTTCTGATATCTTTTTTCTGATGATAGAAATGAGAAAATATAACAATCCAATCACTCCTAAGAATAAGAGTGCAATCAAAAAACCATTTTTAAACTGCGAAGATATGTATGTGTACGATTGGATGCCATACACACCGATGTAGAGGTAGATAAGATTGCGCACAATTGTCCCTAAAAAGGTTGTGTATAAAAAAGTCGTTCTATTGATTTTGATAAATCCAGCTACGAATGAGATTAAGAATGTTGGAACTATTGGAACAACTCTCAATAAAAATAGTATAACATCGTCCCATAGTCCTCTAGAAAAAAGTGAGCCAATTCTTTCAACTTGCTTGTGAGTAACACCAATGTACTTGCCATATTTATTTAGAACGATATCTTCACCCTTCTCCGCCAACTCATAAATTACCCAACTGGCAATAGTTTTACCTATTGCTCCAAAAATTGCCAGCAACACAAATCCAAACCACAGGTAACCCGCTCGATGTGCCGCAACTCCTGCTGAAGTCATAATGAGTGGAGAAGGAATTGGAGGAATTATTTCTTCAATGATTGAGCCAAGAAAAACAAATAATTCTAGAGGAATCCAGGTTAGTATTTCTGAAATATACTGTATCATCTCGAAACCTTCTATTTACACTGACTGAACTAGCTTCGACATTGTCGCATCAAGTGGGTGTAAAAGCAATCATTTCGATAAAAGAGTTGTGTTTTTTTGAGATTTATTCTTTTAAAAGCTTCAATATGGATGAAGAAAATCGTTTCTCTTTGACTCAAGATCAAATTGCAGCATTATCCGGTGGATCGGTTCCAATTAACTATGGCTCCAGTGAAAGGAGTAAGCCGATTAACCCAGAAGCCTGAGGTTGCCAAATGGGACATTTCAAGTGTTCTCGCAATTGCACATCCAAGTGGTTCTCCACGTTCTGAACAGTTCATTGATCAAGACAGCATGGGATCTTCAGCCAAATTGATCCTACAAGCACTTACCCAGGCAATTCAGAAAGGGACGCTCATAATTGAGGATCATCTTATCTTGATGGGCGCCTCGGCAGGAGGTGCGGTGGCGATTGAACTAGCGGCACTTTTAAGTGAGTTGCACCGGGAAACAAATAAAGAAAATATCCCAAAAGATTTTAAAAATATTGATTTATCTCAATTGACCGCTCCAGACTTACTCATTTTGCAAGAGGCGGCAGGAATTTCTAGTCAACCTGACCTTCTCAAACATGCAGCACTGAGCAAATTACGATCTGTGCTATTGACTCGGAAAAAGGGTGAACACATGAAGGATACCATTCGACGAGCACTGGACGGAATGCTAATTTCTGGACGCAAAACTATGGAGCTCCCCAAAACTTGAAAGCCCTAATCCTCAGTATGCTCAATCCAAGTCGAGTTGTAGCTGGGGGCATGAAGAAGGAACAAATTACAAGAGATGAGCGACGTATTTATCTAGGTGAAGAAGAGCTACTGAGAAATAAATTACCCTCAGATGCAGAGTTTCATGGAATTAAAAACCCAATTAACAAGAACGGTATTAATGCAAAAGCATTTGATCATGTAACTCAGGCGACCAAAAAAGTGACTTGCCGTGTGATCGGCTACTTTTCAATCAAGGGTAAATGTAGTAAACCCACTCGTGGGAAACGGTATTTTTACTGAACGAGAATTGGCTGAAATGACCATTGATGACGCTCGTTTGAATCAGGGAAGTAATAATCTGATTGCACAGCTTTTCCCACAAGCTATTCAATCCGAACTACTCCCCGTTGAAGGTCCAGATCATTCTGGCTTAGGCAGAAATAACTCTGCTTGGGAAAAAATACTTCAGCTTTCCCAAAACGAAGCTCTTCCGTCACATTTGTAGATCAGCACTACATACCTGTTGTATAATTCCCAAATGTTGAGATTAGAGTCAGGTCCACCAGTTCGAGAGATGCGCCCGGATCGTCTCTTGCCGTCCAAAACTGCTAGAAGAGAAAGTCTCGGCGCAATGTGCTTATTGATTCACTTTAATAATAAAGGGGAAGAAGAAATTGTCTTAGTCACTGTTCCAGATGAAGATTGGAAAATACAAAAATCAGAGCGCTTGGCCAGTGGAGGAACGATGAATGCAATTGTGAAGGGGACCCAGAGTGTATTTGGTGGAAAAATTGAAGTGAATGAAGATGCCGTCATTGCTATTCATCGAGAAGCTAAGGAGGAGCTCGGCTTAACTTTGCGAGATGGTCGTTTACAAGAAATCTATGCCAGACCCTTCCAAGTCTTTCAGCAAGTAGATGGAAATTGTGATCGTAATGGTCTGCATCAATTTTCAGTGGTTGGATTTCGTTATTACTTGTCAGATCAAGAATTTAAGCAACTCAATGCGTATTTGGTTCAGCATGGCCGTGAGCTGCAAGTATTCAGTCGCCAAGAAGTGCAGCGATTGCCTGGATCACTCTTCATTCGACCCTCAACATTGGGATTAATCGCTATTTCAGGCTTTGCTGATTTTGTGTAATGTATTTTGATTGAAGAGTGAAAGACCAGACACCATTAAACTGAGCAGAAATTCTATACTTCAACAAGGAGAGTAAAAGGGGTCAGTATGGGTGGAGTTGCACTACATAGTAAAAATGAGATTGTCATGAAAGTAAAACTGGAAATTCGTAATGGCTCGTCAACAGTTGGAGCTGGAACTCGTCTCAGCGATCAGCTTAAGGCTGATGGACTCAAAGAATTAGCCACCAAGATTAACGCAGATGTTGTAACATCACCGCCAGCTGGGGAAGCTGCCACCCAGGATGACATATTGGTGATCATCGGGAATGGGTAGGTGGGTTTCCAAACGGGTACAAAAGTGGTAACCCAAATTACAGGTATTAGCACCCTAAGGGGCATAAACGATGCGCTTCGTTAACTCGATTATTCTATTCTTTAGGTCTCTTGGCATCAGGATTAAAAGAAACCCAATAGCATCATCATTTCGATTCCGATTTGTGCCTGAGCACGATCATTATCGAGCGGGGGGGGTGCAAATTACGCCAAAACCCTACTTGCATATTTCCACCAATTAATGACAGCATACCAGGCATTAGAGGAGAATACATAATGTTTTTTAGTAGATCGAAAAAAACACCATCTTCCGATCCCTTATTAGAATCTCGACTATTTGACGAAAAAACTTTTTATGCACAATTTGTGCAAGATATTGAGAACTGTCGAAGTGAAATCATTATTGAAAGTCCCTATATTACCAGTGAACGCACTTCTCAGTTTATTCCCATTTTCCAAAGGTTAATCGAGAGAAATGTTGAAATTTATGTTTTGACACGAGATCCTAGAGAACATGAAGTTAATCTCGAATTTCAAGCAGAACAGGAAATTATTAAATTTGAGAATATCGGTGTTCATACCTTTATTTGCAAAGGAAAGGATCATAGAAAACTGGCTATTCTAGATCGAAAAGTACTGTGGGAAGGAAGTCTTAATATTTTGTCTCAAACTAGAAGTCGTGAAATCATGAGAAGAATCGATAGCCAAAAAACTGCAATACAAATGTTTGATTTTTTGAATCTAGGAAAATTTATTCAGAATCATTGAGATTTTAAAAAGGCAAAATATCTGACGATTTGACTTTAAGAGCTTTAACCAACTTAAAAAGTTTATCTGTTACTTGTCGGGCAAAAAGCTGCATTTTCTCTGCTAATTTGATCGCATTTTCCTGGTTAGCATTTTCAGGATCAGTTTTTTGTAATGCTTCATATGCGGCTTGAATTACGATTTCTTTATTATTTTCTTCTGCAACGAATTCATACCTGTTTCCACTCACCTTTTCCCCAACTTTTTCAAATTGTAGATCAAATAGTTCTTGAGCCTGCTTAAGTGACAAATTGTGAATATCTGACATATGGTTAATGAATTATATATCCAAGGCAAAGAATTCTCTATGGCTTTGATTGCGTTAAGAACACCTTCGGATTCACCGGTATCCCATACACTCTAATCTCAAAGTGCAAATGTGGCCCAGTTGCCCAACCAGTACTACCTTCGCTACCTAAAACATCACCCATTTTAACTTTTTGACCTTTATATACAAAGACTTTATCCAGATGAGCATAGACTGTACTAATATTGTTCCCATGATCAATAATCACATGTTTCCCGTACCCCCCAAAATATTTCACCTGCATACGTGACCGTGCCATCCATAAAGGTAGCTACGGGTGAACCTTTCTTGGTAGCAATGTCTATGCCCGTATGAAAAAGTTGGAACTTGCTGGATTCACCGAATTCCAACGTGGTCTTGCCCTCTAATGGTTTTATATAGGGAGCCGATACTTCATGTACTGTCGAACCATCTCTAGGGTCTAAGATTTTGACAGTTTCAGTTTCCTGGTCAGTAGTTACCAGTGAGTCAGAGACGACATTTACACCTGTGCTTACTAGGATCAGGACTGCAATCTCTGGCATTAAGAGAATCGCTAGAAAAGCCAGACTCACGTACATTAATTCGCGACGAAATGACCAAAACGTAAAAACCTGAAATGGAGAAAGCATATTTACAGGTAAGTTTCTCGCGGATCAGTAGTGAGCAAAGGATGTTCTTTTTCTGAAGCCACTACTTTGAGAGCTACATGGTTCTGGTCGTTTATCACGGCATCCGGCAGTCTACCACGCGAACTCGAAGAATTTGGCGAAAGGCTGGAAACCGGTACGCTCATCGTCATGCCCGTCAACAAATCGTAAACTAGTCTTCAACTTCTGAAACGGCCAGCCTAGTCTGGTCGTAGCTTGTGATAAACCCCATCTTAACCGGTGGGGTTTTATCATTTTAGAGGGTCTAATGCCATTCTTTAAAGTGTCGCATTAGACAATGCTATTTCCTAAAATCAACCCTTAAAAGGGCAAAAAGTAACATCTATATAGGCTTATAGTAAAAACTCGCATCACCAGATCTAAGCAAGCTTAATATGGCTCAAAATTAGTCCTATAACCATTGACATTTGGCTCAAAATATGCTAGATTTATAGTGTTTGATAGCAATATCAAGCACCTTAACATCATGTCGTTTCGCTCTCGCAAGAGAGTTATGTGAAAAACAGATCTGAACTATCTTCTAGACATCGCGTCTATCTGGATTAATGCTGATTTGAAAGACACGTAGCCTGCTTACAAGCCTGGTGTAACACTGCATGATGTGTTCTTTAACAAGTTGTAAAGATATTTAAAGCCATTAGCTCAGTAGGTGATACTTTGCCTTTTTATTTAATGAGAAGGTAGGGTTTCACCTATTGGGTGAACTCCTTCGGGAGCTTGAGGGCTGATAAGCCCAAAAAGAAACTGACCCTAATACCCTTCGGGGGATTGACTTCATTAGGGGTCAATATTTGTCTAGGGCTAACTGCCCATTACTCATCCTACAGGAGAATTAAAAATGACTACATATTCGTACGTCCAGCTCGACCCCCGTCCCGCCGCAGTGAACCCCGAATTCGACTACGGGATTGAAATTACTGTTCCGACGCTCCTGCTGGAGCAGACCAACCTTGACCATCACGGTCAAGGGGCAACGTCCCAGACTCCGTCCGCCGCAGAGCAGGCGCTTACCGCCGCACTTCCGCAGGCTGGTTCGGTTTTGGCGACGGTTCGCTCAGACGCCGACAGCGTCACGGCAATGGCGATTTTCGCGTCCCGGGAAACCGGACGCAGGATCAATAAAGCCATCGTCACCGGCGTTGGGAAGTTGGATCGACTCGGACCGCAGGCGCGGACGCGCTGCAAGTACGCCCCAATTGCTATTGGGCGCGTGTCAGCAGACTATAGCCGTCCGTTGGCGGATCGCGTTGCTTTCGTCCAGTCCGTTCTCGATGGGTCGGTTGACCCGACACAGATCAAAATTCTGGTCGCGGAACGCGAAGCGGAATTCAAGGCCGCCGTCAAGGCGAGCATTGTATACAATGATGTCTATGGGCGTATCGCGGTGGTCGTTTCGACCCACCGGTTCGCCACCGAAATCGGTTATCAGCGTGCCACCGTCGTGGTGGCAACGAACCCCAAGATGCCGGTGTTCGTGGGTGGGAAGCCCGATCCATCGGGCGCCACCTATCTAAAGCACACCGTCTGCCAGCACAACGAGTTCGTTGGACTGAACATGGCGGGCATCGTGGCAGAATTGAACGCCATCGATCCCGGCTGGGGTGGGCTGCCCAACATCAAGGGAAGCCCTCAGAATATCGGGAGCAAACTCACCACCGAGCAGGTGGTCGAGATCGTCTCGCGGCATCTGCCCGCGTAAATCTTTACAACTGCAAGGAGCACGCTTGTAAAAACCACCTCGAAAGGGGTGGTTTTTCATTCCCTAATTGGGTTTTTAATCAAAGCATTTACTAATATTTGAAAACCCTATATCATGTACTAAACAGATATCAAGACTTTAATACCATGATAAAAGAAAACCCATTTAACAATGAGGATGATGGGGAAATAGGCTTTGGGGATCTAAGACCCAAAACACAAGAACATCAACCCGTACCCCCCCCGAAACCTCGAGAACGTTACATCTGGAAAGATGGTAAGGAACGAGCCCATCGTCCAATGGATTTTTACCTCAAAGATGTATTAGCTAAACTTGATAATGACCAAGTGGTTATTGTTCAAGCAGAAACTGGTGTGGGTAAAACCACTCGTATTCCTCAAGCCATTTTAGATAGTGATCCTCATGCCACCATTTATATGACGCAAACTCGGCGTCCTGCAGTCAGGATGAATGCCAGTTTTATTGCTAAAGAAATGGGATCAAGACCTGGTGATACTGTTGGTTGGCAGTTACGAGGCGAAGATACCATGACGTCAGATAGAACTCATTTAACGGTTTTGATTGATCAATCGTTAACGAATCGCATTCTCCGGGAACGCAAGTTACCTGAAGGCTATATTATTATTGATGAAGCTCATGAGCGAACTGTCCAGATCGATATTCTTCTGGCTTTAATCAAAGAGTATTTGCCTAACTCACCAAAAACTAAGGTCTTAATTACTTCCGCCACGATTGATACGGAAAAGTTCAAAAACTTTTTCAATACCTCTGAACCCATCATTGCACAAAATGAGCAGCTGTACCCTGTTGAGGTCTATAAATCTCCAGCAGGTGAGGTTGGGATTCGCTTATTTAAAGGTGAACACCACACTCAAGGGGCAATGAGAGCGGTACGAGAACAAGTACTAGCACCTTGGGCCAAAAACGAATTAACCATCCCTGGCAAAAAACCTGAAGAACCTCGCACCCTTGTGAGTTCTGGAACAGTATTAGTCTTATTACCCGGTAAAGATGATATTCAGTCAGTCACGCAGTCCATCCAAAGGGAAGCCACTCAGTTAGGTATTTCTCAACGAATTGAGGTCCTGCAATGTCACGGACAAATGCAGCGCCACGAACAGGAGCTAGTAGAACGGCCAGTTCCGGTTGGTATCTTACGCTTTGTTTGTGCCACAGAGATTATTAGATCTTCTGTAACTGCTCCGCAGGTAGTTGGTGTAGTTGATTCGCTCCAGGTGAAACGGCATACCACCGACCAGAATGGTGTCACCCACTTAGGAAAAACAACAGTCTCTGGTGCTGAAGCTGATCAAGGTAAAGGTAGAGCTGGCCGCGAGCAACCAGGATTTTATATCCCAGTTAGTTTTGAGGGAGAGTATCAGCGCATTACCAATCGGCAAAGTCGAGAGTATTGGCCCCAACCAGCGATTCAGCGAGAGGCATTGACTTCGATTATTTTGCAAATTGCTGCTGTTAATTTATCGATTAGGACGTTGGCAATGTTGGATAAGCCATCCGATGAAAAGATCGACACTGCCATTAAGCGGCTTCAAAAACTAGGAGCGCTCGATGATGCAGAAGAAATTACTGAGTTAGGCGAGACATTAGTTAAATTCCCCATTGAGCCTGAAAGAGCCAGAGTACTTATCAGTGCTGAACAATTAGGTGTGTTACCTGAAACTGTGATTGCAACTGCTATTTTAGAGAATGAAGGCATGCAATATGTACCTCGTTCCGATGAAAAGAAGACTATTATCACTGAGTCGTTATTGAGAAAGATTTTAGAGGACCAGGCTAAAGAGAAAGCAGAAAGAAACAGTTCTTTCCGTCCTTTCCGACCTTTTCCTCCATCAGGGACTCCTGTAGTAGAACAAATACCTGCAGCCCCTGAGGATGTACTTAAAAATCTACCCGGATGGGTTATTCCAATTGGTGATGGTCGGTATATTGTTGATACTGAGGATTATGATTTTCCGGTTCAAGGTGGTACCAGAGCGGTAGCAGCGATGGTGTGGGCAGAATTTGCTGGAGATTCTCATTCTGATTTTACTGCCTCCATAACAGCCTATCGCGCCTTTAAAACAGAGCAAAGACGACTTAAAGACTTGAGTAATGCCAAACTCGGTTTAAGACTAAATGACAGCCAGAATGCTCGAAGAAAGAAAATTGAGGATCGAGAGATGGAATGGTGCAAAGCCCATTTCATTAACATGAAAAAATTGCAGTTTGTGGAAAACACTGTTCGAGACTTACGGGAAGAGATTGAAAGTTCTGATATTAAGATGAATGGTAGTGTTTACGAAACAAGGGAGTATTCCTCTGCTGACCTCACCAAAGCATTACTCTCAGGGTTGGTTGATAACATCGCTGTTCATCAGAGCGGCGGAGGTTATAGCGGACCAATGTCTTCCGAAATTCAAGTTTCTTCCTCCTCAGCTTTAAGTAAGCCAGCACCATTCATCCTCATAGGGGGTGTCAGAAAGGTTGATGGGGTTGGTAGGCGAGCCAAAACTATCCATTTTGCAGATATGTGTGCCCCCGTTGAGGCTGATTGGTTTATGGAGGTCATGCCTCAATTGTGTAGACAGGACACTTTAACTAATACCATGAGTTTTGACCTTGAAAGCGGGACCGTCACTATTCATCAGGATACGTTTTACGGCACCTTAAAGGTAAAACAGGAAAGAATAGCGGGTACTGGGGAACAAGCCACACAGGTGTTAGCTATGGCTTTGGTTGAAGGCAAGACTGAGCTAGCTCATGAAAAGGCAAACCGTGAGAAAACCACTCGCGTTAAGGAATTATTAAAGCGTGATCGGAACCCACTGAACTTTGATGAAAAACTCTTTCAGTGGTATACGAGTCGAATTGAAGAAGCTACTACAGTAGCAGCCATTCAAAACCTTGATTTGCTCTTAACGGATGAAGTGATTACAGAATTACTAGAATTTGATTACCAGGCCTTCGAAGCTCGTGTGTTAAGTGAAAAACCGGATACCGTTGAGTTAGGTGGTCAACAGTGTCAACTTACATATTATGGTGGTGAAAATAAAGCGAAGTTTAATCCTTTTGCTCAAACGAGAAGCCTCGGTAGTTTTGGCTCATTTGGAAGTTCAATGGGCAACCCTGTACGTTATTATGTAACGCTTAAAGTACCAGTAGCATTGATTGCGAATTTCGACTGGAACCAGTTACCAACACTTGAGGGGTTCGATGTCGAACTGACTCTAGCCGACAAAGAATATGAATATGGTGGTTTTAGGTCTAACCTCAAGACACAACGAAGTGAGAAAAACTCTTTATCACTTTTTCGAGAAAATATCGAGAAAAGAAGACAAGAGTTAGTCTGGGATAGCTTTAGAGTCAGTAAAGATACGTATGTGCCTAATTCCGAAATGATACCCACTGTCACACAAGAAAAATTTACACTTGACTATGAGCAACCACTGCCACCCTTACCACAACCAGAAGAGTGGGATCTAGTAACTCACGCTTTAGCCTATCCGGCACCTACTTTAACACATATTGACACTAGCGAAGGGCAAACCGTGTGGAAGATTGATTGGTTTCAACCGCAGGAAAAAGCAGAACAGGCAAATGCTCAGGCCGAAGAAGCTCGTGCTGCGGCTAATGCTAAAGAATACGAAAAACGCAACTTTGATACGTTAGTTGCTGAAGCACAGGCGCTATATGCTGAAGTTCAAATCTTAATAGGGATAATTAATTTTGAAGATCGAGAATTATATGGTCTTACTCAGGAAGAAGCATCAACAGATACCTATGTCGCAGCGAGTTTACGCGGCGCTTTACAGAAAGCAAGTCGTTCAGCTGGAGTGACTACGGGCTACCGAGTTGAACCAACAGTAGCACTTGAGACTCTTAGGACCCTTAAAACACGCTTAGAGGAGACTCAAAACTACTTTAATAGCAAGGGTCGGGAAATCCTTCAGCTTAGAGCAGAAAAAGAAAAACTAACTGCTCCAGAGAAACCCGTGGGAGATCCTGTTTTGCTTATTTATAGAACCACAAGTGGCCGATTGATTGCTTCCCCTGCTGCAAGTCTTGGCAGTAGAAGAGAGCCTGAACTTAAAGGTTCGGAAGGTACTACTATCGAAGTCGTGCCAGATGAAGTTGCCCAGCAAATTTCTCTGCTGATCCAGTTGGAAAAGAGTTCATCATCTAAGCCAAGTAAAAACTGGTATCTCATTCCTGAGTCTGGTACGTACCAGTATCTTGAAATGACACTCAGTCGTAGTCGAGTTGTTCTAGAGGCCGCTTTTTCTGTGGCGCATATACCTACCCTACCAGGTCTCTACACGGTATTTGGTGACTTAAGTGAATTTCATGATCCTGACTACAAACCTACTGCAGAGAGTATTTACCCAGCTAGTTATGAGATAAGAGATGGAGAGAAAAGGGTAGCTCTCAGCGTTTATGACATTGCTCAATATCTAGAAGCACAGGTAAACAAAGACTTGCCCTCATGGGTGATACGACGTGCACTCGAACCTAATCAACAAAGAGAAGTGTGGTACCAAGCTAACAAGATATATGAGCGGTTGAAAGAGACTAACTTAGTGTGGGTAACGCCAGAACAATTAGCAGGAGAAAACCTAAACGAAAGTAGTGAAATTACTAGTTTAGCTGATCCAATTGATACCTTGCTAGCAAATGAAACGCGAGCGACAACTTTGGGTGATGCTGTTGGGCGAATGTTCGTGGCTCAAGAAGTTGCTTCCAAACCAGACTCACAAATTGACTTATCAATGGCTAAATCAGTTACAGAGTTACGGCAAATAGAAACTAGTTTACAAAAACAATTAGGTAAAACTGGTATGGCAATTCTTGCAAGACTGAGGTTGTCTATGATTACTGAAAAGTTAGATGAGGAGTCAGAAGCGCACGATCGGTTGAATATTGAACAAGAACTTCGCACTTTCGCTCAAACTAATGATTTAACTATTTCCGAAACCAGAGTAAGTCCTCAGCAACCTCAGCGAGAGCCTGAACAGACAGTAGTTAGAGAAGTAGCTCCTCTTCGATTGCGAGCCGATGAGTATCGGGAACTATTGGCTAGTGATATAGTTGAACTCCAAAGAATAGTTAGAGAAGAAACAAGACCTGATCAGAGTGGGAAGTGGCGTTTGGCTGTTGCTGCTCTAAGTACAAAAGGTTTGGAGGGTCGACGCTTTATTATTGAGAGGAAACTAAAACCTGAAACAAAAGAAGCAGTGGGTAAAGCACTGGACAAAATTGTTTCTGAAGCTTCCACTCAAAAACGCCCGGATCTCTATCAAATTCAAGCTGAAGTTAGCCAAGGACTTCAGGGGTTAGAAATAGCACGGTATTTAGAAATTGCGCAAAAACATACTTTACTAAATGAATACTTTGAAGATGATCAAGATAGCCGGACAACCTTTTTATCGTGGTTTCACACCGCTCTAGAAGCAGAAAAAGCGCAATGGAATCAATTACCACCAGAAACATCACTAGATCGATTAATTGAACGAGTTATTGAAGAGATGACGAGTTAACTAACAGGGTGAGTTAAATGTTGTTTTCTACTCCACGTAGAATATTTCTCATGAAATCGCTTAGCTGAAGTTTGTTAATTTGTTCAAAAGTGAACCATTGGTACTCACTATGTTCTTCACTTAGCTTAATTTCTTGATCTGGATCCGACATCATTGTTGAGAATACAATTTCAACTCTCTGAGTTTCCTCATCTGCTTTCTTCATGTAATATGTTCCAGTTGTTAATGGTTTAAATACTTCAATTTCAATGCCACATTCTTCGAGTATCTCTCTTTTCAATCCTTTTTCAGGCTCTTCCCCGTACTCGGTTCCACCTCCAGGTAATTCCCATGAATTGGGCATAAAATCGTCATCTGCAGAGCGTTTGACCATTAAAATGGTGCCATTCTTATTTAAGATTGCTGCGCCAACACAGATTTGTTGTTTATAGGTCATAACAAATCAAGTATAGCATTGGTATTAAAGCTGAAGCTTAGTTATAAAGAAAAGGTTAATTTGCTATGATGAACTTATAACAAAAACGCCACCACATGAATTCCGAACTGCCTGCACTACCTACTTTAACAGACATTGAAAAATCAAATAAAAAATATGGCGTATGGAGAACGTTACGAAATCAACTTCAACTTCTCTTACCTTATCTAGTAATGGGAACCTTGTGTTTCTTCCTGAAAAATAAATGGATGGATCCCATGGATCAACGACTTGCCTCGATTGAAAACTCGATCAGTGTTTCTACGCAAAATAAAACCACAGTTATTTCTGGCAGTAATAACAACCTCAGTCTTGAAGCCAAAGCTAGTACTGATGGAACAGTTTTAGGGAACACCACCGGCTATAGTAAAGAAGACTGGATTGACACCTCCTTTTATGTAGACAACGAAGGTTACTCATGTCATAACAAAAAAGGTCTTGACATCTCGAAAATATCCCGATGAGGTAAAGGGTCAGCATGTTTCCATGATTTCTGAACAGCAATTTTATAAAGTACAGGCAATTTTAGATGGTAGAAATGTTAGTAAAATTCCTTTAGCGAAAAGAGATAAATTAAAGGCCGACTTTCCACTTCGAAGAATGATTACATGCTCAAACTGTGGTGCGGGGTTAGCAGCTTCTTGGAGTAAGGGTAAAAAGGGTCGCAAATACGGATACTATCGTTGTAGCGAGAAGTGCGTCACTGCCTCAATTAAAGCTGAGAAGGTTGAGGGAAATGTGGTGTTCTTGTTGAAAAGTATTTCTCCTAAAGAACAATGCCTCAACCTATTCATCAACTCATTAACAAAAACCTACATGGAGCGTCTGAATCGACTTAATAAAGTTAAAAGCAGTGCAGATGAGGAAATTGAACGACTTAAAGAATTAAGAAAAACACTAGTGGAAAAGAATCTAGATGGTGTGTATTCAGATGAAATCTTCAAAGAGCAAAACTCGATTCTAGAGGAAAAGATGCTTTCAGCTCAAATTGCGAAAGATGATAGCGTGATTGAAAAATATGATATCGACGCAATTACCAGTTTTATTAAAACTCGTTTAGCAGATCTGGGAGAGACGTATAAAAGGTCAAATCTGAGCCAGATCAAAGTACTCCTGGGTTCGGTATTTCCATCAGGACTTGCTATGGACACTATGGGTACACCGAAATACAAAATTAACTCAATATATCAATCTATTTTTGATGAAAATGATGGGGGTATCCCACCGGGCGGAAGTGGTGGGATTCGAACCCACGAGACTCTTACGAGTCGCGATTTAGCAAACCGCTGCCATAGCCACTAGGCGACACTTCCACGCTTGAATCTCCTATTTTACACTGTTTTCAGATCGGTTGATCTTCAATACGTCCGGGTTCTTTATTTTGTAGGGGTTTGGTGACCTGATAGATGGCAAGCAATAGAAGTAGAATTCCAAAAATTTGAGTGAGACTAAGCGTTTTTTGATATAAAAAGTAATCGATACAGATCGCTGAGGCAGGCCATGCGAGCTCGCAAAGGGTGGTGATTCTCGCTGGAGTTCGTTTTAAGCCGTAGTAGTAAAAAGCCAGAGCCAGCATGCCGGTGGAAAAAGTAATCATCATTAGAGTTAAGATTTGTGCTGGTGTAATAGAAAAGAGGGCGGGAGTTTGTCCACCCCCAACCACAAATACTAGCGCAAAAATAGGCGCCAAGAAAAAACGGGTAGCTACACCCGTCAAAAATGACACTTTATTCAAAACAAACTTACTAATTGCGGTTGATGTGCCCCACATAAATCCTGCTCCAACTGCTAATGCCGCCGCAAGCGCTGTACCACCGCCAGTGGAAAGGTTTACACTTAAGTCCTTGAATGAAATGAAGTATGCCGCAATCAATGCTACGCCGGCCCAAATGAGAAACTGTTTGTGAATTTTTTCTTTGAGTAAGATTGCTGCTGAGCCAATTGCCCAGATAGGTTGTAGTTGCTGCTGTAGTAGAACCACAACAGAATAGGAGCTATTGTACTGAATTTGTTGCAAAGCCATTGTGTATAAAATGGTACCAAGCGCACCTGAAAAAAGAGCAACAACAGCCATTGCTCCCCATTCTTTTCTGGTCATTTTCTTTAAGTCGCCAATCCATTTTGAAGAAATGAATAAGAGTAAAATTGCACCCAAAAAGTGCTCATAAAAAACTATCACGGCTGGTGGTAGTGTATATAGGCTGACACGTAGGATGCCATCAAAACTCCATAAGAGTGCAGCAATCACAATAAAGATTGGACCAAAAAGTGCAAGTTTTTTCATGCAGTTCCTTTCAGATAAGTGTTTCTTTTTGGGGAGTTAAAAAAAATCTACAAACAAACCGCTGTTGATTAAGCGGATTGAAGGTCTTTCTTATATCCAGACTATACTGTCGGCCTCGGAGTTTCACCGAATCATGACCCGACCAAAGGAAGGTCTCGTGGGCTATACCACCGATCGGGAATTACACCCTGCCCCGAAAGATTTTTTTATTGTAGCATAATCGGTTGATTGCTAAACAATCTTTTTGATTGCTTAAAGTGCTACAATAATCAAATGTCTTCTAAATACCTCCTTCAAACGCCTCAAGTTTTTTTGGTTGATTTTTTAGAAACTGCTAAAAAAGCGAAGAAAAGAATTTGGTTACAAAGTATGAATTACGATCCCAGTCCGGAAACAGAAGTAATTGAAGAAGTACTCATTGAAAGATCTCAATATCAAATAGATATACGTTTAAATATTGACTGGGTGTCAGAAAGATTTTTCAACCACTCTTTTGACACATTACCGAATTTAAACCCCTTCTCTTCTTCAAAAAGAAGAATTTTTAATCAAAAAAGACAAGCCTCATTGAATCGTATCAAGCATGCTGGGGGAAGAGTAGTCGTCACGAATAAACCGTCCTTTTTAAAAACATTTTTCCCAATTGCTGGAAGAAACCACATCAAGATGTATGTTGTGGATGGAACAGTTTGGATGGGTGGAGTGAACTTGGTGAATGAAGGATTTTCCACGATAGATGGAATGGTGAAGACAACACATCCAAGGTTCATGGAAGCACTGACGGATCAATTTTTCAAAGTGAACGAATTGAAACCGAGAGATCACTACTTGGTTAAGATAGACGAGGATTTGGAGCTCATCGTTGATAACGGTGCAGTGGGCAAGTCACTTATTTATGACGAAGCAAATAAAGCTATTTCATCTGCAAGTGAAAGTATTCAGCTCTATTCTCAAATTATGCCGACAGGAACGTTAATGCAAAACTTACTGAGCAAATCTAAACAAGGAACTCCTGTGAGCTTCACTACTTCAAATGAGGAGGATGGTGTTTTCTCTACATTTCCACAAAATGCTTTTTACAAACAGTTTCGACTAAAAATTAAAAATAATCCAAACTTTCTCTTAAAGCATTTAGATCGAAAACTCCACTTAAAGCTACTTTTGATTGACGGCAAAGAGTTCTTTTTTGGCTCACATAATTTGTCACAAGTCGGAGTTCAACTTGGAACAGAAGAAATCATGTTGCACGGCACAAATAATGATCTTCTCCAGCAGTTTCAAAAAATGTACGGCTCGCTCTCTGAATAACAAGGTTCATAGCCTCTGTTCTTTAGTGTCCACCAGCATGACCATCACTTTCACTTGTTTCTCCATATTTGGAACGAAGCCAATCATTTAGCATTTTAACTTCTTTTCCTTGGACAGATATGATCTCATTTGCGATGCTTTTTACTTCACTACGAGTTGTGATGGGCAAAATATCTTTTGCCATTTGAATTGCACTGTCATGATGTTCAATCATTCCTTGAACATATTTTCGTTCCAACTCTGTCCCAGAATAATCCAAAAGATTGCTCATCATCGGCACATAGCTTGAGTTGGTGGAAAACTTAGTACTCAACCACTCCTCATGCCACTTTTCCATTTGTTCAATTTCCTTTGACTGACTATCAATTACTGTTTGCAAAAACTGTTTCAATTCAGGATCGGTCGTTCTAGCTAGAACGTACTGGGAGCTTGCGACTGCTTCTTCATGGTGGGGGATCATATTTGAAAGAAAGTCTTGATCATTGCGAATCATGACTGCATGCAGCATGCTGTTAGTCTTTTTTACTATAGTGTGGTGGGACTCTACATCTATTGTTCGAGCATAGATATTTAACCCTAATCCTAGGGGGACAACAACTAAAAGCGTTGCCAAAGTAAGCTTTACAACTTGCTTTTGCAACAAGTGGATATCACTCTTAAAAATATACGCCACCATTGAAAGAAGGATGCCTAAAGGAACCAAATAACTGCCATAAACTGGAAATTCATCAAAATGCTGAACCCCTCCACTAATCATCCCGACACCAATTGAAAGTAAGAGTGAAAAAAGAATAACTTTGAACACACCTTCATCCTTAAAAGTTCTTTTATTAAAAAGTGCTTCGTTAACTGTTGAGGCAATGGTAAAAATCAGTGCGCCTAAGAAGCCAATAATTGCATACCTAGTAGGATTAATTGGGAAATGTACAATTGCTCCGGAAAGAAATCCAGTTCCTATGAACAATGAAATATACACCGCATATGATATGAGCATGCTTTTCAGCCGAGTGTTGCGTGATTCTTGAGTATTTGTCACAAATCTCCTTTTAGATTGATAATACTTTAAAATTCCATCGATAAAGTATTATGCCATATTCCCACTTGAAAAAAAAGAACGAGTGTTCTAAAGTAGCAGAACGATCGTTCAAAATATGTCTACTACATCCAAAAAAAAAATTCTTGACACAGCCCTAAAAATATTTGCTAAGGACGGCTATGACGGGTTAAGTATGAGAATACTTGCACAACGTATTTCTGTTGTCCCATCAGCGCTTTACCATCACTTTGCAGATAAAGATGAGCTCTTAAAAGCAATGTTTGATTATCTTAATTCAGAACTTGGCATCAAACGCGCATTACTTCCTAAGCCAACAACAGCATCTGGAATGCTTGAGCAACGTATTATTTTTCAAATAGATAATGCAGAAGCTATAGTTGCTGTGCTGAAGTACTATCTCGCATATAGAAAACGTTTTCCAAAACTTGAAAGTGGTTATATACCCGAAAAGGCATACTTACATATAGAAGAAGTTCTCAGTTACGGAGTTGAAACAGGTGAGTTTTACTCACCAAATCTACAACTAGATGCAAAGGTTATTACCCATGCAATAAATGGTTTTCTCTTGGAATACTATCCGCACACCCCAAAAGGAGAAGATAAAAAACTACTTGTTCATAGTATTCATCAATTTTTGATTAGAGCCTTATTGAAAGGAGGAAAAGAAAAATAGAAAAAAATGAATTATCACTTAGGATACTGATTGGGAAAAAAGCATCCCATATCAATATTTTTGAAAGGAAGTAGCATTATGAAAGAGTCAATTGTAATTTTAGGAATAGTAGGAGTGTTTATTCTTGGAGGAGTCGGTTTCTTTCTGATGAATAATCAAAGCACCTCTTCCAAACAAATTATAAATGAAAGTCCAGCTCCAGTAGCTATGACAAAGGAGAAAGATATGAACAATAAAACAATCGTCGAGGTGGCTGTAGAAAATGGTAATTTCACCACACTCGTAGCAGCAGTTAAAGCAGCAGGTCTTGCAGAGACACTTTCTGGACCAGGGCCGTTCACCGTCTTTGCGCCAACAGATGCAGCGTTTGCTAAATTGCCTGCAGGAACTGTCGAAAGTTTGCTCAAAGATAAAGAAAAATTATCAGCAATTTTGACTTACCACGTTGTAGCTGGCAAAGTTATGGCAGCCGATGCTGTTAAACTGACATCTGCCAAAACAGTTCAGGGCACAGATATTGCCATTAAAGTCGATGGTGCAAAAGTGATGATAAATAATGCCAATTTAGTCACAACCGATATTGAGGCCTCAAATGGTGTCATCCATGTAATTGATACCGTTCTTTTGCCTAAGTAAATGAATAAATAACTACTGGTCTATTGCGAAGTCATTTTCGGTAGACCAGTAGCTAGGATCACGTTGAATTTTCTGCTCCAATACTAAATACAATCGGAGCTTTTTTTATAAATGTACTTGACTCTATGCATTGAATTACAAAATCGCAGATTGTTTTTCTTGAAATGGCTTGCCAAGGCATTGGCTGAGTAAAGCCCACATGGACAACGTTTACAACGTCTTCATTTCTATGGATAGGAGTTCTGACAACTGTCCAATCTAGATTGCTATGTTCAAGCAAAAGCTGTTGGTTTTTTGCATCTTTCATTCTATACGGATCGATGAGTGTGAAGAGTTTCTCTGTAATATCAGCGAGAAATGAACGGGGATCTCCCTCAATTTTTAACCCCGCACCAGTCACAGAAAGTATGCGTGCTATTTTTTTCTTTTCCATGATCGGAATAAGGGCAAGCATTGTTTTTTCTTGTATGGGGTACGACGTTCTCAATCCATGTCCCAATACAGAAACAACAACATCTATACCTGCAAGAGCTTTTGACAAATCTTCAGTATGAGTAACGCTCCCTTGCAGTATCTTCAAGTTCTGATGAATGAGAGTTATTTTTTTTGGGTTACGAACCAACGCAGTCACAAAATAATTTCTTTCTAAACAAAAGGGAATGAGTTTCTTTCCCAACTGTCCAGTTCCGCCTAAAATGAGAATGTTTTTCATGGATTAATTCTATCAGAAAATTAACTTCATTGATCAAATTTTACATTTTTTTGAACACTCTTAATTTTCTTAAAGGAAGTGTAAACAAGAGTAAGTGTAGTAACTAGAGCGGGTAAGTAGTACTTCATGCCGAGGTGAAGTCTCTTAAGATTATTTATCGTGTAGGAGTGAATTTGATTTAGAATGAAAATAGGAAAGAATAACAGGTGCATTTTTCTCTTTGGAAGCCAGTTTTCACTCGATCGAGAAAAATAAAGACTGCGTTCTTCAAGGATAGAAATAGCATGTGCATATTGGATATGATGCTTCAGGAAAGTCCAGAAAGTATGTCTGAAATGATGAAAAACTGTAAGGGAAGGATTAAAAATCACAATGTAACTGTTCTCCTTGAGCTTCTGGAAGAAGTCGTGATCCTCTCCAATATAGAGTGAATCATCAAACTTGATCTTCTTTTTTGCGACTACATTTTGTGTTAATGTGAAAAAGGCTGTTGGTGCAAAGTAAATTTTGGTTGGTTGTTTCAGTAATCTCCGATAGTCATTCGTTGAGTAGCAGTCATATTCTGCCCACAAACCCACCTCAATTGTTGAGAGCATTGGACACATACTCAATGCTTCTGGGTACTGTTGATGAAAGGAAATTATTTTTGCAATAGTGTCTGGAGAAACCAGAATATCATCATCACAGGAAATGATTAATGCTCCATGAGCAAGAGACAGTGCTTTATTCCTTGAAGCAGAGTAGTTGCTAAAACGTACTTGAATGTGATCATACTGGATTTCTTTTTGAACAATTTTGTTTTTGATGTTTTCCAGTGCGACTGGACTACTGCTATCGCTGATATCCTCTACAATCACAAATTGCGAAGGAAGGATGCTTTGCTGTAAGAAGCTTGAGACACATTCAGCAAGAAGTTTAGGACGATCTTTGGTAATAATGACTACGCTGATTGTCATGTTTGGGTCGACCATTACGTTGTGTTGTTTTTTTGTAGATCTCTGATCATTCACACACTATTTTAGCATGAAGATACCCTGTGATTTGGAAGTATCATGTGCTAAAACAGATCACAGTGAAAACGCAAACTCTTCAAACTAGAGGTGGAAAAAATAGTAAAAATAAGCCACTCATTTTGATTTTTTTGTTTTCAGTATTACTTCTCATTTTTGGTTTTTCTACTGTAGCGTATCGTTATTTGCAACTTGGGCCAAGTTCTTTAGTTCCAGGCAGACCTGTGTTTGTGAATAAAAATTTATCAAATAATTCTCCACACAGCTCTTCACAACAGAATCTAGGCATGAATCCCGTCGAGTACACAGTCGAATCGGTCGTCACAGGTTTGAGTGTTCCTTGGAGTGTTGTTTTTACCACGCCAAATCGCATGTTGATCACTGAGCGACCCGGGAGAGTTCGCGTTGTTGAAAACGGAAAACTGCAAAAGCAACCGATTCGAATCTTCTCCGAAGTATTAACTACATCAGAAGAGGGCTTGATGGGTATGACTCTTGATCCAAATTATGCACAAAATAAGCATATTTATATGTGCATCGCCTATGAAAAAGTTCAGACAACCACAACTAAAGTTACGAGTGAGGATGCAAGAGGTGCCGTTAAAGTGATTCGCCTCACAGATAAGGGAAGTTCTCTTGAAGATGACACTATTATTATAGATAACATTCCAGCTGCACGATTTCATGCGGGTTGTCGTGTCCGATTTGGACCAGATGGTAAACTCTACATCTCCACGGGAGACGCTACAAATAAAGAAAGTGCGCAAAAAAAGAACTCTTTGTCTGGAAAAATGTTGCGTCTCAATTCTGATGGAAGTATTCCAACCGATAATCCATTTGAGAATTCACCAGTCTATTCTTTGGGTCACAGAAATTCACAAGGATTTGATTGGCACCCTGTTTCTGGAGTGTTAGTAGCAACTGAGCATGGACCAACAGGAAATGACGGTCCGGGCGGTGGCGACGAGGTGAATATCATTTTTGCAGGTGGAAATTATGGATGGCCACTTGTTTCTCACGAAAAGATCCAAGCCGGTTTATCAGCTCCGTTGTTGATTTTTACACCTGCCGTTGCGCCAGCTTCCGGCATGTTCTACGATGGTGCGTTGTTTCCGCAGTTACAAAATACTTTTCTATTTGGCGCACTTCGTGGAGAGGGTATTATTCAGGTAGTATTTAACTCTTCTGACTCTACTCAAATTGTGTCATATCAAAAACTTGTGGGTATTGATGTGGGCAGAATCCGAGATATTGTGGAAGGTCCTGATGGCGCAATTTACTTTACTACCAGCAACACAGATAGCCGTGGTCGCCCGCGGAAGGGTGATGATCAAGTTATGCGGTTAGTGCCAAAGGCGGATGAGCCACGTTTGAAGAATTGAATCAAATAGAAAAAATCACCTTTACTCAATAGAGGGTTGAAATTTGGGTTCAATGTGAAAACTATTAGTCTGGATTTTTTTGCCTGCAGGTAGGGGATTAAAACTTTTCTTATAGAGAAATTTACTTACAGTAAATCTGCAATACTTGGAGGGCAGAACACCGCAGAGAGATACTCTTTTCATTAAAAGAAGAAAAAATCGGGCGGGCGCAAAATGAAAAGAGCAAAGAGTATTGTTCTGTGGTGTCGCGAGCAAGGCGAGCAGTGGCGGGGCTGGATTCCTTATTGGGGATTTTCCTCAAAAAATGTTCGACCATCAATCAAAAAAATCCGCTTTTTGATAAAAAATAGACCGTAGTTTAGTTTGATCCAAAAATGTGTATATCCAGACGAGAGATAGGATCTACTTAGTACAATTTTCCACCAACGATAGCATCCTCTTTGTCAGGAGCTATCAGAACGCAATCATGGTTTTCGTCAGGCACTCCCAAAGTGAGTGATTCAGAAATAAATGGTCCTATCTGACGAGGAGGAAAGTTGACTACACCTAAAACCTTTTTTCCAACAAGTTCTTCTTTTTTATAGTGCTTTACTAGCTGAGCACTGGAGTGCTTGATTCCAATTTCAGAACCGAAATCAATTGTTAACTTGTATGAGGGTTTTCTGGCCTCTGGAAAATCATCGACTTGAACAATTTTCCCTACTCTAATATCTAACTGGTTGAAATCCTCAATTGTTGCCATAATTTATCACCTCTTTATAATATAATAATATGCTTGTGCGAAAGCCTTCTATGATTAGCAGACTTACCGCATTTAATACATGCCCCTTTTTCTTCTAAGATATACTTTCTTTATCAATAAAGGGCAAGCAGCGAGTTGTGGCTTTGGTTTCTTCTTTAATAGCTTCCTCACAACCTCTTTCTTCACACCAAAAAGCTTTCAAATAGCCTCTTTTTGTCCGACTGCTCGGGCTTCGCCCCCAAAACTTTTCGGCGGGAAGGCGGGGCGGCGGGACGGAAAACACAAAAGAAGACAAAAGAGAAATAATGCTTGCCCCACCCACCTGTTGCGTTGAATATTACTGAAAATAAAGCTAACTTCCATTTATACGGACAAGAGGTAAATCCAGAAACCTATGCCATTTGTACTTCTGATATGCTGATCAAGGGCGACTTCAAGGAAACTTCTTAGCATATCCATTAATCGATGAGAAAGACACCATTTTCTGGCCTGGTAAGTTTCCAAATGGATGCAATCGAAAAACTCAGAGCAACAATTGGAACTGAATCGGCGTGGTTTCGAGAGTATCTTCTCAAGATTATTTCTGATGCAGACCGCTTAGTTCATCCTGACTGGATTAAATATAACGATGAAATTCCTACTGGAATTAATAACCAGTTTAGATATACAGTAACGGGTATAGATATTGCTATTTCTGAAAAGGAATCTGCCGATGGTACTTCGATGGTACTTCGATGGTAACTGGTAGTGCGTATGGCAATGCGGAAGAGTTAAAAGTCTATATTTTACCTATTCCTATTAACAAGAGGATGGGATTTCCAGAAACGGTAAAAACCGCTATAGAAGTTGTCCGAACACTTAAGTCCAAGCTCTATACTGAAGACGTGGGCTATCAACGGGCCCTTATTCAGCATTTATCCAACGTCGCAAATATTTCTGTGGAAGGTTTTAAAACTGCAGAGCAGGATAAGCGATCCCGTTTGGCATTGGTCACCCATCTCATTCAACAGGGTAAAGTATTATTCCCTCGACATGGTGCTGAAGAACTCATCATGCAATTAACTGGCTTCGGAATTGAAAAACATGACGATTTAGCCGATTCATTCTCACTCCTCCTTCTCAAAATTATGGAGGAAGACACAGCTGGACCAAATGTTTTTGTTGTTGATTTAGGTGGTAGTTTTTATGACTTTCGCAGGGATGGGGGTGTTTTCGCATGCACTTGATCCAATCAGTATGAATGATAAGTGGTAATTAAATTGCTTCTGGGTTTCTAAAAGTTGCTTGGACACTCTCTTCTATTGTCTTGTAGGCATACTTCAGAAACTTTATCAGTAACCATGAGAATAGTGCAAAAAATACTTTGCATTTTGCCTTAAAAACTCTTGATATTAATCAAGATTACTAATATGATATATTAAATGCTAGAAACCGTAAAACTAGACCAAACACAACTTGAGCAAGCTATTCGACTAGACTCTCCTTGGCAAGCAGAAAGCTTACAGGCTCTTGAGCAAGAGAAAATTGTAGGCGATGAGCAACCAACGCAAAGCTTTAATCCTCATGAATTTGGCGAATCAAATTTCATCGACATAGACGATATTAAACAAGAATTTAGTGGTTTTTTTGATTCGCTTGATAATAGAAGATCTCGTGACTTAAGTTTAGTTGAAAGATATTCTGCTTCAGATAATAAGATAGACCGTTTAAAACTCCTTTCACAAATGCACATCGCTGATGCAGCTCTTGCAGTTTTAGGTAGTGATGAACCAGGAAGAAGGTACTTATTAAAAAAGCTCAAATTTTATAAGAATCTTTTAGAAGGTAAAGCAACGAGAAAAAGTCAACAATACGATTACAATAAAAGAGAATATGTCGAGGTTGAAGAACCTATTCTAGCTGAGCATACTAGCCCTGAAAATGTCGCGACGGGACTTATGAGAAATATTATGTATGCCGAAATGAAAGGCACACCAGAGCTGGCAGCTTTTAATATTGCGATGCGAAGAGCAAAAGAGCAAACAAGTCCTACAGACCGATATGGAATACAAAGACGTTCCACCGCACATATGCCTGATCTTTTTGGGTACCATTCTCATATATTCTATGGTCGAGAAGGAACCGGCCATTATACTTCATTAGCTGATATTTATAATGATGCACTCAGAGTTGCATCAAAAGATAAAAAAGTTGAGTTGTCTCCTGAAGCTATAGAACATAAAGCAGTTATGCTTGCTGCAGAATGGTACACCAAAGCAATGGAGTATAACGATCCAAGAAGAAGCCAACATTCACCGTATTCTAGTTTAGAGCGTGGTGTTGACCAGGGCTTGAAAGAATCAATTGCATGGGCACGATTAGGTGAGCCTGTACAAAGACAACTTAGAGGAATGAGGCAAAAGATACAAAGTGTTGATTTGCATAATATTGGTAGATTTATTGGTAAAGCAGGTGATGACAAGTATGGCCGTGAATTAAGAACAATTCATTGGGAATTAGAACATGTGCCTTATGATCATACTCAGAGAGAAGAGTGGGCCTTAAAAAGAAACGTTCATGATACAGCACGCGTAGAAAAGCAAAATAGAAAAAAGCAGGATGCGATTATGTTTCGATTGAAGAGAAAAAAGTTAGATATTGCAGACTTAGAATTGCCAGATGAGGAAAGAACATTGCAATTACAAAGTGTAACGACAAGATATGAAAAAGAATTACTGAAACTTGATGAAGAATTTCAAATAGAATCTCAAAGAGTCCGTACAAGAACTCCAGAACAATTGGTTGAAGAACTTAAAGCAAGACAGGAAGCCTTAAAGCCTAAACACGAAAGCCATAAAAGTCTTGCGGAAAAAGCTCTTGATCTTCATTTTAAATTTATCCGCCCTCATAGTAGAGATGATAACAATAGCCCATACTTTGATCATACTGGAGGTATTCAGATTGATTGGATTAACAATGCTCCTTTTGGGCTTATAAAAAGAGCGCATAGAATGTTAGAAAGAGGTGTTAGTGAGGAAACCGTATTAAAGTACGCAGTTGCAGAAATGATCTCAGGTGAAAATGGAGTAGACAGAGCTTTGCTGGGTTACGTGGAGAGAGAACTGAGAACTATAAATGCGTTTAAAGAAGTATTACGGAGAAAAAATAGCACTCTTAAGGAAATCGAAAATAGAGATCAGAATGATCCTAATTATCAAAGATACTACGATATAGTGCTACAAGTACATAATGCACTCTCTGAAAAATGTGATAGATTACAGGACATTTTAGGTGATCCCACTACTTTTTTAAAAGACTCCTTTAGAGAAGACGCATTAACACCTGAAGCGGTGGAAATGTGGTCAGATTTTGTTGAGGAGAAATATGTAGATCTAGATGTTTTGGCTAAAGTTTTGGAAGCGGGATTTTTTCTGGATGAAATTATACAATATCCTTTTTTATTATCGCGCCTAATTTTAGAAATGCGTCAATAACCACAATATGCCTGAAAATGAAATTATTGGAAAAGGAACACAGGATCAACTAGCTCATGCAAGAGAATTTCTTATTCAAGAGCGAGCAATTGGAAAAACTCCATTGCATGGTGAGTCAATAAAAACCTCTGAAGAAAAACAATTTGTATCTTCTGCCAGACAAGTACTACAAGGTGAATTTAGTAATTTAAATATACCCCACGATCAACAATTTACTGATGAACAATTCCATATTTTTCATGATGATCGATTCATAGATAATTTTGGTCCACATGCTCCTGATGCAGTAACTGATACCATGAGTTCCGCAGTATTCCTCAATAGAGATCGCTATCCGGATCGATTTGCTTTTTATGTTGCTTTGTTCCACGAAGGAATTCATCTTGCTTCTCACCAAAAATTTCATCTCTTCGAAGGAAGTTTACCAATTGCTACATATAGAGCAGGTTATACAAACATGGATTTTTGTAAAAGACCACATAGAGAGCATTTTCGAGGTTTTGATGAAGCAGTTGTCGATATGACAACAAGAGAGCTTATTGAAAAAAATTGGCAAAACTTATCCTCCACTTTACACTTTAATGAAAATGATAAAGCTTACTTAGGAAGCTTAAAAACAGCAACAGATACAGGGTATGGTGAGTATGACAAAATTATTGATTTTGTTATTGATGGAATTGCACAAAACAAAGGTGAAGCAAGAGAAGCGGTATGGAACCGATTTAAAAAAGGTGTTTTTACTGGAGAAATGATGCATCTAAGGGATGTGGAACGAGTATTCGGGAAAGGCACACTTCGAGTCCTTGCTCATTTAGGAACATCAAAAGATGGTGAACCACAGAAAAATGATGCTGCAATAGTTATGCGATATTTGCAATCCGGAGATGAGGAAGAGAAAGGACAGATTGCAAAAGAACTATTAAGCGAAGTTGAATATAGAGCCTATTTAAGAAGAATAGGAAAATTGAATCAACATAGTGATCAAGTTGAAGGAGATAAAGCAACTGAAAAAGAAAGAATACGCCCTTTTCGTGCTCGATTTCGTTTCGAACCTCATATTATTGAAGACCGGACACAATATAACGCAACTCGACAGCGTCTTGTCAATGAAATGAAACAGGTTTTCGATCCTCAACAATCGAATATATATTTTGCCGAAGATGATTCTGGAGCACCAGACGAGCTTGATGATATGTATCATGCTGGCCTTGAGCTACATGGATCACACCTGCGAGCATATGCCTATATGTCATTCGTTGCAAATAATAACTATGAACCTGATCAATACGAGCTGGAAGTCTTTGTTGATTATATGTACTCTTCTGAAATGATGCAGTCGTTAGATCCTAGTCTTGCACCTATGTACATCTATTCTCTTACAATTTATGAAGCCCTGGATGAACTGACTTCTCAAGGGTACGACATAGCTTTTGAAAGAGAAAGAATTACTAATCAAGAACATGTTTTTCAATATCGAGATCAGTTTGACTCACTTGCTGATTTCAAGGGATATTATCAATCCTTAACAGGTAATGCAAAAGAAAGAGACAAATTAGTTGCTAGTCAGTTAAATGAGATGGCTCGACAAGCACAAGAGAACAATAAACCAGTTAATGTATTTGTACTGAGAGGAAGAGCACATAGTGGACTTACGACGCTATTACCCGAAGAATTACAGTCTTCAATATCAACTTCACAAACTGAACACAGACCGCAAAGAGAAGTTAATCCAACAAATGAAGTATTAGACATGTTAATGACAGGAGAAACCGTTAGCGACGATTTATGGAATAAAGCTTATGGAGAACATAGAAAAACTCGTTTCTAATACTTAATTTAGTATCTTTTAAATAAGTCTTCAATCTTCGCTCCAAATCTTCTTGCGATTTTCATCAGTAATTTCAATGAAGGGCTTTCTCTTCCTTGCTCAATATAGCCCATATAGGTTATACTAATTCCCAGTTTATGAGCAAATTCTTCCTGGGACATTTTTTCTTGCTTGCAAAGTTTTTGAATCTTCCACCCCAACGTTTTAAGTGTTTTACTCGCGCTTTTCGGCATAGAAATATTTTCGTATGCCCCATAGCAAATCACTACAAAATACTTCTTTTCAATTAGCCATGAAAAAGCTATTGATTTTTGCAAAGAAATACTGATAATAAGAGAAATACTGATAATAGTAGCAGTGGAATTATTTTTAACACTAAACCTATGCAAACACAAAATTTCCCTATGCGGTTGTCCGCTTTAAATAAATTTGTAACGATTAAAACGCCAAATCCGCTTGGAGTAACAGCTAACGTATATCTTCATGAAGCTGCACGAAAAATGCCCAATTACAATACACCAATTAATTGCGATGCCAATGGAGTTGATAAGCAAGGAGTCCAGATAAGAGTTAATACTTTAGGAAGATGGCTTTTTGGTGTTCCTGGATTCGAACCACATCTTCGAATTGTTCCTCAAGGTGGGAATATAGTGATTTATTATCCCGAAAAGTCACCTGAGCTAGTAGACACATTTTTACATGAACTTAAGGATACAGTTGAGCAACCAAATAAAAATTAAGTAATTTTATATGTCAGAATCACAAGCACGAATACCAGAAATAAGAAGACAATCAGCTGAAGTGACTAGTCAACTTAACCAAGCTGTTTTTAAAAAAAACAAATTTTCTGATGGATTAACTCGCGCTCATCGTCTCTCAGATTCTTGGAGGGCATCTGATGGTAGGTCAAAAGCAGATTTTATTTTAGTTTTTGAAGTACAAATGGCGCTAGTTAAAGAAGAAATCGAAAGACTTATAGTAGAGCAAGAAAGTGCGAGAGTAACTTCTCCCAATGGGAGTGCTGAAGTAGTTGACGAAGAAGTAGTATTACAATACAGTGAAGCAGACAGACTCCCCTATATTACGATTGGTGACGCAAAGATCCCTGTCTGTCGGCCGCCAAGAGATAAAGCAGAATGGGAAGCTGTAACAGGAAGACTTTATGTGGAAGGTGGAAGGAAATGGGCTGAAGTTTCCTTCGAGAAAAGAGGAGTTTTCAGTTTACCAGAAACTATTAAGCCTGGTGATGTTATTACTTGGGGAGAGCGTCAAGGTGAAAGGTTACCAACTATTGACCATATTTTAGAAGGACCAGAAGAATTACGTGGATTTAATGAGGTAGTTCACCAACTTGGTCGATTGCAAACAGAATATCAAGAATTAAATCCTGATGCTCTTGATTATGATGAAAGGGCAGCCGATCTTGCTGCGCAGGTTGCCAAATTTGTTTCAGGAGAAATCGAAGGGGTTGTAAATCTGGAAAAATTAAAGATAGAAGATCCAAAAGGTTTTTCGCAGCGAGTCGCAGAAATTGTTACTACAAGAGAGTTTCTTCGTGAAGTAGATGTAGATGGAAATGGTCATATTCCTCCAATTGATCCAAATTTCAAACTCACGCCGTATTTTGAAGACAAAATGGCATGGTTTGCCCAGCTTGTTAACAGACAAATAGGATTAGGTAATAATCGAGAACTAGATAGACTTTCAAATCTGGGACAATCTCCAGAATGGGAAAAACTGAAAGCAAAAGGGATGACAGTAATTGTTGGGCCAAGAGGTACGGGAAAAAATAAGTTGATAGATCACTATGCAGCAATTAGTCAGCGACCCATGATTCGCGTTGCATGTTCTCCTGAAAAATCCGAATCTGATCTCACTTATGAAGTTGTTCTAAGAGATGGCGAAGTCCTTAAAATTCCATCAAGTATTATCACTGCAATTACTACACCAAACGCACTTTTGGAATTAGATGAGATTAATCTTTTAAATCCTGCAGTTTCAAAGTTCTTTAACTCACTTCTCGATCATGATCGAGCAGTTATTCTCAATAATGAAGTAATTAATTCTGCACCTGGAGTCGTAATTGTAGGACTTATGAACCCAGCAAATTACGAAGGGGTGCAAAATCTTCCTGAAACGATTGATGACAGAAGTAATACCATGTATATGGGGTATCCACCATTTAGAGAAAAGGATCCACATACTGGAGACGAACGATTTACCCATGATGAAGCACTTATTTTGAAGACTAACATCACTCCTCTTGCGGATATTCCAGATGGTGAATTCATCCAAATGTGGAATCAAGTAGTAAATGGAGCGCAAGTAACATTAAGAATTGATCCGGAATTAACACGGATTATTCTAGACCTTAAAAATCTGATCAATATTGCTAATAAAACAAGAGAAACTGTAGAAGCAAAGAAAACAAGGTCTGGTGACGTCCGAATGGAAAGAGATATATCTTTGAGAGGTTCTGCTGAAGCAGCGCGATTCTATTCAGACAAGCGCTTATGGATTGTTGATCCTGGAACAATGCCAAATTATAAATATGGTTGGAGTGTTTCAGCTTATTCAATAGCGGCAACATATTTTCCTCATACCGATACATATAGGAAAGGTAGAGAGGATAGACAGGCTTTGGAGACAATTCTCGCTGAGCAGATTAGAGAGTGACTAACAGTGAGTCCTATGATTATATATGTCAGAAAGTGCAAGAGCAGAAATAAAACCACCAGTAGAGCGGGATGTCTCACGTTTAACTCGTCAAGTTGATGAACTTATTCCTATGCTTGCGCATGGTTTTACCCAACAAATTCAAGATAAAGGTTTAAGAGGAAAAGTTCAAATTCACGCTGTTGCTGGAGGTGCATGGGCTATTGGTACAAGCCAAGACAATACATATGGGGTTCCAAATGTCATTACTTATCCTCAAGATTATTTAGCAACGACTGATTTACAAGTAGTAAATGCGCGTCTCCGGCATGAAGTAGGTAACCTTAATTATCCATTTGAAGAGCAACTTACTGAACTTGCTGTATGGGCTAAAGAACAAGGAATACCGCCTCAAGTTGTAACTACCCTCGCGCAAGCAATTCATGGTCCTTCTGTTGACTATTTGGAGATGAGAAATTCTCATAGTTCCGCCCCTCAAGAAAATTTTCGTGCGATGTATGAAACTGAAATAGATGTGCGGAAAATAGCTGCAACTATTGGGGAAAGGGCACCCTATAGACAAGTACTAGACATTATTTATCTTGAAGGATTGGCAGCAGCAGGAATAGTTTCCAGAGAGGTTGTAGATACTGCCATTCAAGGTGCCACACCGGAAGTGCAGGCCGTTATAACACCTGAAATGGAAGAACAGATTGCTGAAGCAGTAAAGACAAGTAATCCTCGAAGAAAAGCTGCAATGGTCCGTGAATTTCTGTTTCCACAACTATCACAATTGGCAACTCTTGATACTCAAGCTTCCGAGGACAAGCCTCCTGTATCCTCAAAGCCCGACTTAGAAGCGCAAATGCAGCAAGTGAAAGAACAATTACAAAAACTAAAAGAGCAAATGAAGAAAAAATCAGATCCACAAAGAAATGAAACATCTCAGCAAAATCAGTCGGAAAAGCAAAGAGGACAACAGTTACCACAAAAAGAAATGAGTCCCGAAGAACAGCAAGAGCAACAACAAGCTAAAAATTTGTTGGAAGAAAGTCTTCGTGAGAGCTTGCAAGATATAAAAGAGCAATTTCAACAGAAATATCCACAACAAAGTCCTACTAGCCAAGAACCTGCTCCTCAATCAATGCAGGAAATTGGAGAGCAAGCTCAGCAGATGAAGGATCAACTTGAACAAAAACTTCAAGATGCGCAACAAACTAGTCAAGATCAACAAATAGCCGAACAATTAGAGAAATTGAAGGAACAGCTTGAACAATTACAGGAGGTTGCACAACAGCTTTCAGAAACTGCACGAGCTGAAGCGGCAGAAGATGAAGAGTCGATGACTTACAACATCAAAGAGTATGGTATAGACGAAAGTAAACTTTCCCCTGAACAGATGGAACTACTTGGTAAAGTTCGTACCTATGCACAAAATACCTCGAAAACTTATCGAAGCGCAATGCGCGTATTGATGACTGCTTACCAACAACACAATCCTAATTTTACAGATGAAATAATGCAAAAAATGAAGGATCGAGGTTATGATTTACCAGATTTTTCTATTTATGGTCCGGAATCAGCACAAGAATTTTTGTCTCAGCAGGTAGAATTGGGTATTGATTCAATTCAAAGTGAAGATTTCCTCGTTAATTTTAATTTGCCTCGTCCAATAAGTCGAATGTGGTATCGGGGCGGAAATGGGATTCGTTCGATACTTGTTCCAGATGGAGCAATTGAATGGGGAGAGTTTTATCGTCGAACTATGCCTGTAATTTGGAAGGCCGCTGATCGTGCAGCCAAGATGGATAAGCTTTACTTATATCGTCTTAATCAGTTTGGTCAGCATGATGCAAAAAGATTTTACTACTTATATGAAGCCGCGAATATGCAAGCGATGGATGATCAGTCTAATGAACCACAGGATCAAAAGGAATCTCAACAATCTGATTCGCAAGATGGACAACCGGGTCAAGGAGAGATGGGAAATATGTCTCCTCAAGAAATACAAGACTTAATGCAACAAGTACAGCAAATGCTAAATGAAGCAAAAGGCCAAGGTGGGCAACAGGGATCACAGCCAGGTCAAGACGTTGTGTCGCAGATGCAAGAAGAGCTTCAACAGCTTATGGAGCAGATTCAGCAATTACAACAGCAAGCAGGACAACAAAATAGTCAGCCTGGAAGTCAAAACGGACAGCAAAGTTCTGAAGGTGAGGTCGAGAGAGAAGGCGAAGGACAACAAGGTGCTCAATCGCAGCAAGGACAAGATGGCGAGAGCGGAAAATCTGGACAGCCAGGAGAAGGACAAAGTGGTGAAGGAACACCAGGTGAATCTGATTCTCAAAGTAGCGGTGAACCTCAGGAACAAAGTCATGAAACATTTCAACAGGGTGGATCTTCTAATGAAAGGGCAGTACAAAGTCTTTTTTCAAATAAAAATAATCGTTTATTAAAACAATTAGAAGAACTAAGTAGTGAATTGGCCAGTAAATTTACTGAGCATGAAGAAACTGGATTTGGTTTAAGGAGAGCAGATGAATCTATTGGAGAAAGAGTTTCACAGCAACAAAAAGAGCGCGTATCGAAAACTCAATCCGCTCAAATTGCTGAGCTTGAGAGAATCAAAAGTGTGCAACAAAAAGAGCTGGCAAAATACTACCAAGAAATGTCTGGTTTAGATGGCCAAGCCCTTGATCTATACGTTGAGTATATGGCAAGCATGGAACAATTTATTGATGACGTATTAGTGTACTTTAGACAACGATTTCAACTTGACCAAGATTATCAAATGTCACGTGATCAGCTCCATGGATCAAGACTACAAAAAGGTTGGCAGGAAAATATTTTGGGTAGTAAAGATGGAAAACCATTATTAAGACCAACTTCTTTTGAAAGAAGGTTAAATCCCCATAATCCAACAATATTATGGACATTGATCATTGATAATTCAGGTTCTTGCAGTGGACCAACAATTGAGGAAGAGAAAAAATTTGCAGTGGGACTTATAGAAGTGTCAAGAGAATTAAATATTCCTTTGGAAATACTAACTTTTGGGGGACTGCACAGCTTTACTTTTCTCAAAACTCATGATCAAACTGTTTCTGAAATGGATTTGCAAAAAATAGTCTTACTGCAGGCAGATCAAGGTACGCCTGATGTCGAGACATTAGAAGCAGCTTGTGCAAGCATGAGGGCGTTTTCTGACCAGTATAGAACTTCAAATAGTTTTGTTTACTTTATGACAGATGGACAATCCGAAGGTGCTGGTAGGACAATTGAAGATGTAATTAAGGATTACAGACGCGATATGGTTATTACAGGTATAGGGCTTGGTCCTGCAGCAGGTACAATTCAAACAACATGGGGAAAAAATGCTTTAGCGGTTCCTGATGTAAGCAAGTTATCTCAACAATTCCTTGATAAAATAGAAGATCAAATTGAAGAAACATTCGATTAAATGTTAGCATATAATTATGAGTGATATGGAACAACATTTTGCCCAAACTCCAGAACAACCAAATAGTAATGGTCTTGTCCCCTCTTTTGAAAATGTGGGTGCTGCTACGAGCATAAACCGAGCTGCAAGTTTAGATGAAATTGAGTCTCTTTTAAGTTTCTTGCCCCCACTTCCTGCTGAAGAAGTAAAAAATCTCCCTGCGACCCAGCACGCAGGCAAAGCTGAATCTTTACAAGTTAAAACTGAACCAGCTGCTTTTGATGAAGCTGATTTACTGTTACAAGATTTAGATCGAGCCATAGGTGAAACGATAGAAAAAATTAAAGGTTGGGATATAGAAAGAAAAAGATTAGAAGCACGACAAACCACTGATGCGCTCATTCTGGAGACTCTTTCTAGAGATGAAAATCCTCTGATTAGAACATTAGCGTTTTGTAATCCAAATACGCCACCTGAGCATTTACAAAAGATAGGGAGAGGAGAAAACCAATGGTTTCAAATGTTAGCTGCCAATAATGCAGCTACACCATCTGAAGTTCTTGATGATCTATCAGTATCTCAAGTACCAGATATAAAACAAGGAGTGATAGGGAATCCCAGCACTTCTCCAGTAACATTGCATAAACTACAAAATTAAGACTCACTCGTCTTGATAAGATTTCAGTGATGTAGTATCTTGCGTCTGGACTTCTCGAGACCCTTCCGATACCTTGTGCCTGATGAAAGATAATATCAGGCTAAAATACTGCTTATACGCCCGTAAATCGAGCGAATCGGACGAACGACAAGCGATGTCGATTGATGGTCAATTAAGTGAGATGAGGTCGCTGGCAAAACGAGAGAAGCTCGATGTCACTGAGATAATTACAAAAAGTCACTCAGCTAAAGAGTCAGGGCAAACTAACACATATCAAAACTTATTCCCAATCATTCACCAATAATCCAAAATGAAAAATTCCTCCTAATGATCCTCTGCTCGCAAGCGAAGCTGGAGAATGACAACCGAGGAGTTAATGTAAAGCGAGGATTGAGGAACAAATGGGGCGGATAATAGTGGCGGTGGCGGGACGGCGGGGCGGCGGGACGGAAAACACAAAAGAAGACAAAAGAGAAATAATGCTTGCCCCACCCACCTGTTCGAGCGCAAACATGGCTCCCTTATTTTATGTTTAATTTCTCTCCTCTTTTTTCAAACGCCTCTTTTCCACCTTCAAGCTTAAGTAATTCCTCTCTATTATTTATGTCCTCAATCGTCGCTTCAATAACTTCTGTTTGCTCAGATTCATTTTTCAGGATGAAAATTTTCTCTGCATCACCATTAATTACAAAATTTGCATTATGTGTCGCTTTGCGACACTCCACATTCTACCGTTTCGGGAGAATGTGATTCTTGGCGGTGTTTTTTGATTGATGTTCGAACATTTTTTGAGCGAAATCCCCAATAAGGAGGTCTTATGAAAGGAAAGAGTATCTCTGAAGCATATTTCAGTCTACTCGTAAACAAAGCCTTGAATGTTTCGGTATGTAAATCTAGTCGAGCAATATCTCGGACCATATCTGTAAAACTATATTTCACATCCAAATCTTTCCAACCAAGCCCTTCATTTGAACATCGGTTGAACACGGATTTGACTGTCTTATATGAATGCGCATGTAATACTATTGCTGACTCTTGATAAACTTCTTTGGTTTATATTCCCAGACTTTCTTCTGAAAAACATTATCATCATTATACCTTGATCCTACAAAACCAGTTTTACTCCAAAGTTCTTTGGTAAAAGCAATATTGAGTCCAGAGAAGCCCCAATTGCCACCTTCAAATTGTCCATATTTTTTATAAAATTCTTTTGCCTCTGATGTGAAATAAAATTTGTAGTCCTTCTCCCAATAAAAGAAATCTGGATAATTGAGGTCACCATCTTCAGGACATTTGACTTCACCCTGCACGATATCGGCTTTCCCATCTATCAGTGGACGAGCAATATTTTCGAGCCATTGATCATTTGCGGGCAATGCGTCAATTGACATGGTCACAATGTACTTCCCTGAAGCTAAGTCACAAGCCATATCCCTCGTAGATATGTAATTACTTGAGGTAATGTTACTACCCAAATCATTTAAAATTGAGAAATCATAATCATTCTTTGAAACGCGAAGTACTTTGTCAGCGTGCTTTTTTAGTTTTTTGAATGACTCCTCATCATTTCCATGATAAATAGCAACTATTTCTATAGGAAAAGAGGTCTTTTGCTGTTTGATTCTTTTAAAATATTCATCAACAATTGATCCCCAATATGCCATCTGCACAGTTAAGGAAACTAAATTTTTGTCAGCCCTCATATTGCAAATTCTCCGTGTAAAAACTCTTTGTTTTTCTAATAATGTTACCCAAGTATATCGAAAATAATGTCTCCGTATCCGGCTTCGCATTTAACTGTAGATCAGTTTTTACGCATTTCGACAACACTACGTCCTTTATCTCTGTCTCGCCGAACAAGTTCAAATGACTTGCTTTGATGAATAAGATCTTCAATCCGAGTTATTACTGTAGAACTAGAGCTAATAACCAAAGGGGCATTTTGTTTCAATTGAGTAGTTATTTGCTGCACATACAACTCATAAACTTCAAGGTTTTGCTTCTCAGGGAAAACACCTATTGCCGCATCGAGCTGTTTTTCTTCAAGAGAAAATCCAACCTGGTGTGAAGTTGTATGATGAACCTTGAATTTATTTAAATTATGTTCCGTGGTTTTAAGAGCTAATAGATCTCTGTCTGGGATTAGCAAAGAAACATTCTGGATGTTTCTTGCGATTGCTAGAGGAAGATATCCTTGTCCAGGGTTTATATTCAGAACTTCTGCATTTGGTTTGATTTTTAACTGCTCAATGTATGGGAGTAATAAAGAGGTGTCATAACTCAACTGATCAAATTCTGGGAGGTTATGACTGACATCTAATTCGAATTCTTCGTTATTTATTTTTACTGAATTCGTTTGTCTGTAAAAGTCGCCAGAATTAAATGTATTTTTATTTGGAGCTTTTCGTTTTGTCATGAATTGGTAATGGTAAACATGATGACCCGGCCATGATCGATGAAAAGTGATTTTAATATTTTCATCTTGGCTCAATTCTCGATTAATAAAATCATTAATAGCATCAATAACCACTATTACGGCCTTGCCACCTTCTATCAAATGATCTTGAGCATCAATAATCATGTTTCTCAGAATGGGCTCTCCTACTTTAGCAGGAATATTAGATACAATAAGGTCAAAATCAGTATCTTTAATGCTATCGTAGGCTAGACTTCCATAAATTTTGAGATCATTAAATCCGTTAAGAGATGCATTCACTTTACTATATTCTAGAGCCAATGCGTCCCTATCAGTCATATGTACTTCAGCTGAGGGAGAGCTCGCTTTCAGAGCAATACCAATGGGACCATATCCACAACCCATATCAAGAGCCTTGTTAAAAGTGTCAATATTTTCATATAACAAAGTTCTTAGAAGTCTCTGTGTCCCGTTATCTATAAAGGTAGAACTAAACAAATCTTGTGATACATTAAAATTCAGATTAATTTTACCGTGCTTATATGAAAGATTTTGTTTAAAAAATGGATCAGTGTTGTTCATTTAATTTTGTATTTCTGAGCATTTCTAACCTCTTGATTATAGCATTTATGTTAAAATCATTCAGAACATTGACCCGACCCCAGTAAAAAAACTTGAGTCTGTCGCTAGGAAAAAACGAATAACACTCAATACCTTGTTTCAAACTTCATGGGCAGCAGTGCTCAGACAAGCCTCATCTCATAAAGATATTGTTATTGGCACTACTGTATCAGGAAGACATCCAGAACTGTCTGGATCAGATCAAATGATCGGTCTGTTCTTTAATGATATTCCTGTAAGATTCTCAATACCAGATATTGAGACGAATACAATTCTAAATGAAGCTGTAAAAGTCCAGAATAGTTTCAGTCACAGTAGTGAATTTGATTATGTTGCACTCACTCAGTTAAAAAAGATTATGAACATTTCTGAATCTGAAGAGATATTTCAAACTCTATTTATATTTGAAAACTACCCTAAACATGAGCAATCTGAACTACAATCGGAGGGAAAAGAGTTCCTGAGAGAGGCTGCCAATTGGCGACGTGAAGCCTCTACAATTGATATAAATGTGTATGTAGAAATTGGAGAGATTTCTACTATAGAGATAAGGTATAGTTCAGAACTATTTAGTAAAAAGAAGATAGACGAATTACTGTCACTTTACAGAAAAATTTTAAAAGACATGGCTAAATAAGATCAAGATGACTTTAGATTTTAACTGCCATCTCTAAATCACGAGATTTAAAACCATATTTGTTATACACACTGATTGCCAATTTATTGTTACTTGATACCTTTAACCTCATTGAATTACAACCTTTTTTTGTAAAATATGCCTTCATTTTTTCTATGAGTTTTTTACCTACCCCTTGATTTCGAAATGCGGGATCAGTAAATAATAGACCAATCCAGCCATCAATACTCTTCTCATGAGTTAAATTATGCATTACATTATCTGAGTGTTTGACAATGACTCCTTGAATAAATCCAGCAATTTTTGCATTTTGCTCGGCGACGTATATTGCCCCATCCATATCGGAAACATCTTTAAATGCTTGCTGAATATAAAGTTCGGCATCTTTCTTTGTAGCAAATGGGATTTGTTCTTGAAATGTGTCTATTTCAGAGAAATATTGTTGAAGATCAGTCATGAACGTTACTAAATGATCAAAATCATTTTTACGACAACTCCTAATTTCAATTTTAGCCATTTTCTTCCTTAATCAGTAATTATGTTTGCTACCTCTTCAAGAGTAGAGTTCAATATACTAAATATATTCTTCATTTCTTTAGGAGTTAGTAATAAACTTGGCGCCAATTTCATGTAGTTACCTTCAACTCCTGCTGTCTGTATGATTAAGTGGTTGTCAAGCACCCCTTTCTTTAGACAACTTTTAAACGACTTTGGAACTGCTGTTTGAACTGGATTGGTATGTTTTATAGCATCTTCTAACGATTGAATATTTCTTGAAAGATTTAAGCGAGCAGGGACTAATTCATGTTCAATTTGAACAATAGTGTTCTTATGTTCATGATATTTATCCGATCTTTTGTCAAAAATACGTCTTTTAGATTCGAAATAATTTGAAAATAAGCCAGCAAACAAACCTCCAAAAAAAGCAGCTCCAATAATTTCAAATGGCTTACTACTTTAAAAGTGAGTAAAAATAGATAAAAGGTATTGAAAATTTTCAATCATACGCCTTTTATTATAACAAAAACCTTAGAACCAATGACTTTTCCTTCTGAGCGTTTTTAGGCGATTTTCTACATTACAGGCTATGTTTGGGATACTTGCGATTTACTGCTCGTTTTTAGCAAGCCACATAGGGCTAATCGAGCATAGTAGATGGGTCTTGGAGCAACCGAAGACCTTATGCGGAGAGGGAGGGATTCGAACCCTCGGTGAACTTGCGCCCACAGAAGTTTTCAAGACTTCCGCACTAGGCCACTATGCGACCTCTCCAAGACTGAATAAAAGAAGTCATTCTTACGTATCTATCCAGATAGACAATTTTACCATCCTTTTACCTTTTCCTGACTCTATTTTTCCTGTACACTGTAAATATGACAGATGTCGTGCCTTCTCCAACTCAATTTGCACTTCCAGTAGATTTGAGACCACAGCCAGAGCAGATTGTATCTGAGTGGACTGCGCCAAATCGCCCCTTTAAGAAGAAAAATAGAAAGTACTACGTGACAATTGGCATGATTTTGTTCTTAATTAGCCTTATTTTGTTCTTTGCTGGTCAATTTATCTTGATTGCTGTGGGGGTAGCCGCTGGCTTCTTGATGTATGTCTTGTCGGCTATTCCGCCTGAGCCAGTTTTAAATCAAATCACTACATATGGTATTCGGACCGATGGTCAACTGTATTCCTGGGAGGAGATGGGTAGATTTTGGTTTACAGTTAAGCAACAGCAGGATGTGCTTCACGTTGAGGTGAATCGCTTCCCTCATCATCTCACAGTCATGCCTGGCGAAAAGACGGTAGCGGAGTTATCCGAAATCCTTTCAAATGTTCTTTTGCAAGAGCGCCCGTTGCCAACCAGTTTTGATAAAGCGGCTGCTTGGGTCCAAGAAAAGATTCAACTTGACCCAGAAGCATGATAAAATACACTCCTACGATATAAAAGTCGCTGTTTTGCACCCGTAGTTCAACGGATAGAATGGAGGTTTGCGGAACCTTCGATCCAAGTTCGATTCTTGGCGGGTGCACATGATATGCTGACTCTTTTATAATCTGCGTTTCTTCAAAAAAGTGATACAATAAAATATTGCTGTATAAAGTAATTTTCTCAATTGGCTAAAAAGTAATATGCTTGCTTTCATATCCAAAAGAAATGCTCTTTAAAAATTGAAATAATGATCTCCGGATTGCCGGCCAGCTATAACGATGTGAGCTAGAAAAAAACTGGCCTTGTTGTAGTTGACCAGCAGTTCTGAAGAAAAACAAGTGACTGCTGTTTTTTTGTCCACTCATTCAACAAGGAGTAAGGATCGTGAACCAGAAGGTACTTGAAACGTATAGTACGCTACAGTCTAGTATGCTCGCCTATGTACAAAACCCATCTCAGGATGGTGAGGCAGCACTTTTCCATCTTGGGTTACTGTTTATTGCTGCGCTGCGAAAGTCACTCAAACCGGCAACTTTGTTACCATTTAAATTAGGGATTTACGATCCTGTGAATCCTGTAAGTAACCAGGAAAATATTGTCACGATTGAAGAGCTGCTGAGATTGGCAATCTTAGCAGAAGAGCTGGTTGGCGAAAGCAAGCTGGGTCACGTCATTGTTTCAAACAACTAGTATACGGCGGCGCTCTCTTATTGGGGCGCCGTTTTGCTATCTCATCAACCACCTCTGTCAAATCAGATCATCTGGCGGTACACTACATTGATAGTCGCAGCATGGAAGCGTGCCGGAGCGGTTAAACGGCCAGGTCTCGAAAACCTTGGGTTCGCAAGGACACGAGGGTTCAAATCCCTCCGCTTCCGCAACAATCGAAAAGTTCTGATAGAATCGTCTAATTCACCTAAATGGGTTGATAGGGCTTGCTAAATTTCCTTGATTTGAACATTTTTCGGTTTGATGTGTTATGTAAAGCCACTGATTACATCGTTCAACAAATCGATTTAGTGCTCGAATTAGAGAAAAAAAAGGCTACATTTACGTGATTGGCGATGGTGTGTACTTTGACATTTCAAAATTAAGTGATTACGGCAAGCTCGCAAAACTAGATATTGCTGGCTTAAACGCAGGTCAACGCGTAGATATGGGTGAGAAACGAAATAAAACTGACTTTGCGCTATGGAAATTTTCTCCTCCAGGAGAGCAGCGAGACATGGAACGGCCAGCACCTTGGGGGTATAGGATTTCCGGGCTGGCACATTGAGTGCTCAGCGATGTCTATGGAACACCTCGGCGACCAATTTGATATTCACACTGGCGGCATCGACCACATTCCCGTCCAACCACACCAATGAAATTGACAATCTGAATCTGCCACAGGCAAAGTTTCTTTCGTGAAGTACCGAGTGCATCACAATTTCTTACGAGTAAATGACGAAAAATGAGTAAATCTTTAGGAAACGTTTTCACGATCGACGACATTTTGAAGCGAAGTTTCAATCCGAGAGCCGTCCGTCTTTTGTTCCTCACAGCTCACTTTAGAAGTGAAATTTCTTTATCGCCATGGAGACAGCAATCTAAGCAGCTTAAAAATACTTTTGATGATATCTCTTACGCAGATGCGCATTACATGGCAAATCTTTGTCGTGTTGTCAAGCTCCCCTATCTTTTTAGAAACTTTTTATGAGATGGTCGAAATGATCTAATTTATCAAAATAGATCATTGCTAAAACAAGATACATCCTTTTTTATAGTGTCCCATTTGTCCCGTTTTTGATAGAATTACTCTTGAGAGCTTAATTCTGGAACGAGACAGGTATAACGACGCTCGGGTTCCAGACCCGTGTGCTCCGCTTAGACAAAAATTTGGTATTCGCCAATTTTTTTGAACAAATAAGTTTGTTTCGAGTTTATAGTCGAAGCGATATCAAGACAGCAAGCAAACAAAGTTAATCTGACCGATGCAGCAAAGCGGCCACCATCTACATCATTTTAGTTCTTCAATCATAATGAAAGATAAAAAAATCATCTCAGCCAATCATGTCCATTTTTTTAAATATATATTTATCTCGATCTATCTAATTTCATTGTTTCTTTTCACAAATTGGTTCGATCTGCCAAAATACACACCTATAGATCTAGATGAATTAGCATGGGTTAATGATGCTCAAGTTTTTGATTGGAGGAAAAATGGAAATTGGGAAAATTTTATCTGGTCTAATAATAATGTAGGATCATGGACATCTCATGATTTTCGCTTATTTGACCAACCACATTTGGTAAAATATATATTTGGAGGCACTTTTAGTCAAAAAAAAACCGAGCCTTGGACTAATGAGTATTACCATCAAAAAAATTATTTGCAATTTGTTAAACAGTCTATGACTGAAGATAAGTATTTGTATGAAAGTGAAAGTAGAGAACTGTTTGGAGAAAAAACCATACAGGCTATTTCTTTAGCGAGAAATATTAGTTCTTTTTTTGGAATCCTGTCCGTTATTTTAATTTCATTTTTCCTCGCAAAGGAGTTTTCAGTTTTTCAATCAATAATCGTAATTTTTTTAATTCTGACAAATTCTGTGTTTCGATATAATTTAAATCTGGCGACCGCAGACAGTATATCTTTATTTTTCATATTAATTTCAATTATCTGTTTCTACTACATTTACAGAAACAAAAAAAATAGAAGATTTTTATTCGTTATCTCGTTCATAACTACTGCATTTGCTGCTAGTAGTAAGGTAAATGGCTGGATTTTACCAGTGCTTTTCTTTCTTGTGTCATTAGCAGAGGAGAAAAGGAACTACAAACAAGTTATAAAATGGTCTATTGTTTGGTTGTGTTTATACCTTGGAACGTACATCTATCTTCAACCAGAGCTCTGGTTGAAGCCAATAGCTGGTTTATCAAAGTTTTTTTTACAAAGAATTTCTCAGCAAAGCAGGTTCGAAATTAATGGTTTAGACTTAAATTTTTTCGAGTATCACTTTTGGTTGTTTCAACTCTTCATAAGGTCTGATAAGCCAATATTTTACCTACTAAAAGTAGTAGTATTCTATTTTGTTTTTAGCACTGTTCTTTTGAGCACAATAATAAAATATATTAGATGTAAGACTCAGATAACTCAGGAACTGTTGGTAAAAAATGTTAAGAGTATTCTACAAAAAAAGAGTTGCCAGTATTCTTTTATTATTTGTGTAGTTTGGCTATCCGTCTTCTCCTACGCGAGAATAGGTTTTGAACGGTACGCAATGTTGCCACTCTTAATCATTTTTATTGGTTTTGCGAATGTTTTAGAAAAAAATGTCTTTATCTATTCCTGTGACGAGAAAGTTTAAGTTCCTCGGACTCAGCTTAGAAATTTCTATTTACCTCGTCACTGAACTAGCAATTTAATTATATTTACCTTATTTAGGATTGCTGGTGCAATAGTTGGTAAATTATGAATATTCGATTGACTTCTCCTAATCTCTTGTGCGGCATGGAAAAATGTTCTTTCATCTACTCCGAAAATACTTAATTCGCCTGGTTCACTATCATAAATTGAGCCAGACATGTAGCCAAGAACGGCAGCGGTCATGCTTTTCTCTGTTTGACTACCCATCACTTGAGTTAAGACGGCATCTGTTTTACCTAATGCTTTCGTCAATATCGTAATTGCTTTATCCGTGGCTTCGGATACTTCGACTGCTATCTCTTGGCTACGCTGAGCAACTCTCTCTCTAAGCCTTTTTTCGAGAGTTTCAAGTGGATCAAGCTCAATTGAACTAAAAACACCTACACCAAGCATAATTTCCAGATGAGGAATGTCATTTGGATGTGCAAAGACCTCTTGTAGAGCGGGTATCTTAAAGTCGATTGGATTTTTTTCCCGAGCTAAAATTCTCACTTTGAGTTCATTTCTTAAATCATCAAGAGAGCGGGATCTTCTTTTTGATGTAGGTGTATCCAAGACTGTTCTATTTGACTGTAATCTACGACTAAGTTCGGTCTCTCTTGCTATCAAATCTTTAGCTAGACGAACATCTTCTATATTTGTAACTCTACCAAAAAAATCTTTATGCTCTCGCACATCCGATAATGTTTGAAACGAGGGATTGATACTATTTAGAAATATAGAAATATCTCTCTGAAAAGCAGCTAAGTCTTTTTGGTAATTTGCTCGATCTACTTCAGCTGTTTCATATTTCGTAAGAGATAGAATATCTGCTATCGCTTCTTTAATCATCCCGAAAGGATCATCCAGAATTTCTTCTACCATCTGAGAGAACTTTACTTCTATCTCGCTTGCAGTAAGAAAATTTACAATCTTGCCTTCTGGATCCACAAATTTTTCGAGTGCTCGTAAGGCATAAGTTTTGATCGGAGCATAGAGTTCCTCGACAGCGGATGGATTAGCTGCAATTTTTTCTAAAAGAGAATTTGTTGATGGATAAAGGGCTCTTAGGTCTGCTATAAATTTGGGATCCTGGAATACATCTTTTGGCACAACCTGAGGATCTAAATAAGTGGGAGATGGAAGGCCAAATTTAGCTGCCTTATCTTTTAATTTACTGTTTTGAACGGCTTCATCTCTTAAAGCTAGAACTGCCAGTACTATACCGCGATGATCGAGGCTGTCTTTTGGAGTAGTGAGAGTACTTCCTTCATGCGTCCGTTGCATGCCATTTAAAATGGTTCCAACTATATTGAGGCACTGAGACTCTACCATAGATTTTACATCTTTCGCCTTTGCATTTGTTAAATCTTGCTGTAATAAAAATTGTACAATTTCTCTCTCTAAAACAGGCTGCAACGATCTGATTAGGCTAGGTAAATCTGCATATGTTCGCTGGAGAGCACTTTTCGGATTAAAATCATACTCATTTGAACCTTTAGTCAACTCTTCAGTGTCAAGCTGGGGATCTGTTGCATTGGCTTTGAATTGATAACGTGATAGCTCAATAAGACCAGACTTTGAATTCCAAATAATTCTCGGTTCTCTAAAGCCATCTGTATCTCCAAACAAATAATCGAGTACATACTTCTTAGCACGTTTGTCTTTTTCTATGGCGGCATCATTAATAGTATCTTGATTTGGAGTGGTGTTATTGGTGAAAGAAGTCGAGTCCATCAGATTCATGTTAAGAACTGGGTAATTTTTTTTCAAAAGTGCAAAAAGATTCTCAAGAGCACTTATATTTTGCCGCATGTCTTGAAGTAGTTTGATAAGTAATTCTTTTTCCTGTGGATTTATTTGATCGTTCTTAATCCAAGTCGCCGCATCCCTCATAATGTCTTCCATCTTTGCTAAGTGGTGCACCTGTTCTAGATAGGCAGCTTTAAGATCATCCGGAGATTCATTTGTAATAATGTTGGATTTTAATGCTGAAACATCACTTGTCCCAATCGTGGCTGTTTTACGTTCAGGATTAATAAAGATGGAAAATTGATTGCTGTCGGGATAGAACACATCTTTATTTTTTCTATCATTATCAAAAATCCTATGAGGAGCGCCATTGGGATTCGGTTCTATCATAAAATCTTTCTTGAATCATCTAGTTTGAAAAATACTATATCATTCTTTCAGTCACTTTGAAAATATGCAAAGCTATTCTTGTAGTTGTCCCAATACCACAAACCGCGTGTTGTCCATAAAACCACTACACGTATAGATAAGCACGGTATGTTGTTTTGCTAAGTCAAGCACATCGAGCTGATTTGGTGTAACTGAAAAAACGCTGGTAATCAAATATTTTTCTTGCGACCCATCTCGATACTCAAGGAAAAAAGTTTCTCCAATCTTTGCCTGTCTCATCTGACCCAGTAAAATTGGCCAGTCATGACCAAACAGAATTAAACCCCGATTGGTGCTATCTATATTACTAGAAAGAAGTGAAACACCTTTTGTAGTCACTTGCCACTCCCCATTGATGATTGAGCTCGGGATAACTGGTAGATCAATCTGGTGGTTAGGAATTTGAAGTTGGATGGGATCTTTACCAGATTGTTGAGGGAAAGTTGCGAGATCTACTTCATCATTTTGTGTGAAGGCAAATACAGGCTCAATATTGGGCGCCACAATGAAGTGCTGGATAGTGAGAAAACCTGCTTTGAACAGGAAAAAACCACTCAAAAAACAAAATAGAATGGTGAGTAACTGACGCTGAAGAGACGTATCTGTCCTTTTAGTGCTACTCTTGAGCCAATTTATACGCAATTAGAGCAGACGAAAATCCGAAGAAAACGTAGAGTGCAATCATCTTGTCATTACCTGTTGCTGCCAGCGTATCCGTTCCTAGAATACTTCCAATTGATCTGGACTTCCCTAAAATTTTACCTGGATCTGAAGAAGAAATGCCTAGCGTAGACCCACCGCCACCGGCATCTCCATGACAGGAATACGACTCATTTTTAACGATATATGCCGCATCATCTAAGCCCCAAGCTTTACCACTTGGCACGTAGATCCAACCTAATTTTTGGTAATAGGCGATCGCATTTTGATTGTTGTCAGATAGTTTAAACCAGTTGCTCTGAATTCCATCGTTAGAATCGCTGGGACAAAAACACTGGACAACGTGGTCACTGTCAATTTTATAGACTCGGTCGCTACCCGTGTAGGTTGCACTATCTCCGGCGATGCCGTGGGTACCTTCATTGAAGTTTGCTAGCGTAGATCCAATAGGTGATCGGCAAGAAAAAAGAGAAGGTTCACTTACTGCATAACTTTGAGTGGCGGTAATATGGAGTAATGTAAAAAGAACGATAAAGAACAAAATGAGTTTTATCATAAAAAATGACCTATAACTTTATTTGCGATTATATCAAAAAAAATGCTCTATTTCAATACCTTTAGATATATTTAGAGAGCTACGATGAAAGAGCACTACTACCTAAAAAGGCTACCAAACCAATCCATAATCCTATACCAGATACTCGGGCTGGACGGAGTTAAAACGATTTCTGGTTGCCTGATGAGCTCTGAGAGAACAATTTGCTGTGTCTCGTGCCCTTTGCTCATGATCTTGACCTGGGTGTCTGTTGAGATGTATGGAAGTTGATATGTGCCATTGTCAGACAAGATCTTGTTTTTCTCAGTTTCTATGAGGACACGATCAAGTGCTCTGCCTAGCGGGTTTACAACAGTTCCAGTCACTACTTTTGGGATGAAAAAAGAGCGGACAATTTCTACAGCTGGTTTTGGCTGAACCTTTTCTGTCCAAATTGCGGTGGAGCCACCAATACCTGTCCAGTAGTTGAGGCCAACTAAATCAGAGTTTTTTGAGAGGAGATTCAAGCTTTCTTCGATCCAGTCTGCTTGTTGTTGATCTGTCATCTCTCCGTGAATGTCTGGAATTGGTGCGCCAAATTCACCCAAAACGACTTTTCCGCCACTTTGTAGTGCCATTTTACTCACGTCACTGTTGAGTTGGACTGGACTTTTAACATAATGATCAATCACCACGAGCCCTCCAAGTGCCTGAGTAGTCTGTTTATCCATAATCAGTTTCGCTACATCACCATTCATTGAGTTGAAATTTACCTGAACATTTCTACCTGCGTCTCGAAATGCTTGGGTCATCATCTGATACTCCTCGATTAAAAATTTCCGATGTCCTTCTGCATCGCCATTTTGGCGAGGATCGCCGGGGCCGCCATTTTCACATTCTGGACATGCGGAAAATATATCGCCCTCTTCAAAAATGTCGGGGTGTTTTGAAATAAATTCTTTGGTTTTTTGAAGGTGCTGGGCACGGTTAATCTTGGAGTAGCCAAACCAACCTTCCCAGCCAGACCAGTTCCCTCGAAACCAAATGCGTAAATTGTATGTTCTGGCTGCTGCAACCCAAGTTTTTAAAACGGGTAAGAATTCATCATCGTATGGAGTTCCAATCACGACGTGTGTTGCTCCCGTTTTTGCAACTGCACCAACTTGTTCATCGCTCGTACTTTTAAGGAGATTTGTATTTGTCAAATACTCACGACTAGGATCTCTAGAAAATTTCATGGTGTCTATTGCCTGGACTTCCCACCATGGTTGAGTGCTGGCATGAATTTTTACAGCGCTATTGAAAAAAAGTGCAGTTAAGAGAGTAAGAATAGTTAATTTTTTCATATAGTGTCTTTACTTTTGCTTTCCCAAAACGGGTTGTGTATTTAACGTTGGCAAGTACTCTGTTTTTAATTCATAAATATCGGCAAACGGATAAGAATTTACTAAAGTGTATTTACTTAATTGACCAGATTTATTCACTAGTCGAAAGGTTTGGTCGTTTACATCATTCGTTCTCATTACGATCCACCTCGCCCAACGATCTGGAATGGTTGTGGCGTTTAACCAGTATGTGCCAGTTCCTTCGTGAATAAAATGAGACATGGGTAAACCTGTTGAGAAAATAATCGCATCGTGAGACGCAGCAGAGATTAAAATAAACCCTGGTTTATTACGGGTATTTTCTGCTAGCCAATCACTTACCTCAGTCACATTTTTTTGGCTTGATCCAACTCTGCCATCATCAATTGTAACTGCGTCATTACTAAAAAAAGAAAAGCTTATTACGATACATAAAATACCAATAATGATCCATCTAGCTGGTTTCAGTCTTTGTATTAAATAGCCAATAAAAATTGCAATAGACGGCATCATCATCACACCGTAACGCACATTAAACCATGTATCTCCGTTCACTCCTTGAATGAATAGAACGGAGAAACCAAAGTACAGTGCAACGATATTAAAAATCAAAGGTGCTAGTAAAGCTGTAGTAGCCAGGCGAATATTTAAATCAATCTTCTTGTCAAAGAAAAGCAGAAACGCACCAATTATTCCTAAAATCAATACGACGAGTCCAGTATTGTAAGACATTGAATACCAATACGTTTGCACTGATTGCACGATATTGTTTTTAGTAATTAATACCCCTGCTTCTGAAAGCTGCTCTTGCTGTGCGTGAGCTGAATAAGGACCTAAAATAAAGTACAACGGGTCTTTAAAAATAATGGTGTTCCAAATCACCCACATGAAAATCCCAAAACCCGCTAGAGTGGAAAAAAGAATGAATGATCCTTCACTCATTTGAACTCTTTTTTTCCTCAGAGCGTAAAGGGCCACGAGCGCTGCGCTGTATAAGAATAAAAACCAGCCATCATAACGAACCAAGGTGGAGAGCATAATCCAAAATGAGCTTCTGACCAGTAAGAAAACAGATCCCTTTTGGTGATAGAGTAAAAGTTCGTACACACCAATGGTCATCGTGGCGATTAATATGAGTTCAGTCATCGCTGTAGATTGGAGATATAGAATATTGTAGTTCAATGCAAATACAGCAATTCCTACAAATCTACCCAATGAGTTCACTTTTAGTTGTTTCAGAAAGAGGTTAATTACTAAGCCTGTTGCAACATATGAAATCATGGACTGAATTGCTCCAGAAAGTCCTGAATGCCACATGAAGTCGTTCCAAATAGTAGGCACCATCAATAAATGTGGCAATGGAAGCCAGACACTTCCGAGCTGAGCCAAGCCTGGTTTGAGACCTTCTACTACTCTGCGCCCGATGTCTAAATGTGATCTCGAGTCGTTATAAGCCAATCCAAGATGATTCTGCAAAAAAATAATAAAACAAGTTATTGATAAAAGGGAGAGTATCAAAATAATTAGCAGGTTTTCATATCGAGAAAAAAACTGTTTTCCTTTTATAAGAAAGTCCTTTGAGATGCGAATGTTTATGTTGGGTGAAATTCTGATCATGTGATCTTGGTTTTTCTTAATGTACGTAAATAAAGATAATAGAGGACAATGAAGACAAGAAGTAGTCCACAACACATGAAGCTTGCATAGTTGAGCGCGGGAAACTGCTTTAAAAAGAAAAGATTGTAGATCAATGAGCTGGATGTGTTTCTTTCTGTCAGCAATAAGAGGTTATATCTCCAAGTATACGGAACCATAAGATTTAAATACTCGGCTTCTCCGAGTGGTGGAATTGCGGCTGTGGTCAAAGCGCCAATCGTATTAATCCAAAGACTATAGACGAGCAACAGCGTAAAAGGGATCATAAAAAAAATATTCTGACCAAACTTCTTGAGTACGGGAGCAATAAATATTGCAAGTAACGCTGCCGAGGGAATAAGGTAGCGAGGGCCAAATGACCAACCTCCCCAAGGGTCTGCAAACATGGAGTAAATGAGAATGTTCATCAAAATTATTGCAGCAGCTAGTAGTGAAAATGTTCTGTGCTCTTTCGTCATCGCCATGTTAATAAGGCCTAAAATACCAATGAGAATAATCGGGCAGTAGTACCACCACGAGCGCTGTTGACTAAAGAACAAGATGTACGCTGATCGGAGTTGTAGACGAGTTTTAAACGGGAGGCTCAGTTTAAACTCTGAGGGTCCTTTGTTTACTTTAGCGCCCTTAATGAGTTGTGTTGTTGTAATGGCGCCTGGGTAGTTGTATTGTCCGATGAATTGACCAATTTTTATATAAGAACCCGTCAGGTTAAAGTTGTACGCAAAGAAAACGAGTAGTAGTGGGATCATTCCCAAAATCAGACCAGAGACAGCAAGTTTGATCGACACCGTGACGTTTTTCAGTGACTCCTTTATATCTATGTGCTGAGAAAGTCCAAAGAGCACAACAGGCAGCAACATAAATAAATTGGGAATATCAATTAATAGTCCTGAAACATATAAAAATCCAATCCAAAAGTTTCTCCAAAATGTCACTTTCTGAGTGACTAGTAAGAGTGACAAAAGTATCACAAAAGAAGCGGCATGATGTTGGGTAAGTGTAAGTGCGTAGGGAAAAGCATTTGTGGCAAACATAAAGATTCCTGCAGAAATGTAAGAAAGGAACTGATCTGCTCCAAGTTTTTTTGACAACTTCTGAATTAGAAAAATGTTGAGAAGTGCAAAAATAAGCGTCGAGAAGTAAGTGAAAAGCTGCGGAACTCCGATCAACTTTCCTAGAAAGTAAAACGGAACAGCAATGAATGAAACTCCAGGAGTGAAGATGGAAAAATACACATTTTGATATTTGACCAAATCCGGCGAGGAAAAGCGTGCCTGCTCATCACTAAAAGAGAAAGAGTTTTTCTCCACAATTACCTCAGTTAAGGCGTAACGAGAGTTACTATTGCTTGATTCGAAAGGTCCTGTAACTTGTGGGTCTTTTTCTTTTTGATAGTACAAAGGTGATCCTGGCTTTCCTTTGACAAAAAAAGCAAGAAATACCAAGCAGATAGTGAGAAAAATAAAAAGACTTTTTTTCATATTACTTCTTAATGATGCTTGTATACCATGCATCCATTTTTTTCGCCACACTTGACCAAGAATGCTCGCGGACTTCCAAAATATTTTCTTTTTCGATTTTTTTAATTTCTGCGGATTGTTTGTTTTTGAGGACATATTGAATTTGATTTGTGAGCTTTGCCACATCTTTGGTGGGCAAGCAATAGCCGTTTACTTTATGTTTAATTAAAAGTGGCAGAGCCGTATTGTTTGAAACAATACAAACAAGTCCCTGGCTCATTCCCTCATGGACTACATTGCAGTAACTTTCCCAAATTGCCATGTGAACCATCATCTGAGCGTGTTTAATTAAGTAGTATTTCTCCGCTCCTCGAGCAACTCCATAAAAAATCACTCTATTATTCAAGCCTAGCTTTTGAATGAGCTGCACTAACTTTTTTTTATATTCTGGTTCACCCACAGGTCCAACAATCAAGAAGAAGATGTTCTGAGGTAATTTTGCAAGAGCTTTGATTGTTGTTTCAAAATTTTTAATGGTATGTATTCTGCCAATTTGAATCAAATATTTTCCATAGCCAGCAACCTTCTCTTTCATTTCCGTAGTGACTTGATCATCAATATCTTCAAAAGCCATATTCTCAATCCCATTACTCATTACAGAAACGAGTTCTTTTTTTACACCATTGGAGATCATCTCATTTTTTTCCCATTGAGAAACTGCTCGCACACCATCAACGCTGGCATTGATGAGTAGCACTCCAAAAGTCCGATGGTAAAAAGACTTAATTACTCTTTGCAAAAGAGGAAAAGTTGACCATTCTGGAGTAAAGCCTCCGTGAGGTGTGAGAATAAGAGAATAATTTTTCTTTCTAAGTCCTTTATCAAAAATACTCTTTAACATAAAAAAGAAGTGAGGAGTGATGTTGAAGTTGTGCAAGCAAATGAGTGAATGGTCAGGAATATGTAATTTTGGGAAAAATCCGAAGAAATGCCAAGACCAGCGGTGAACGTGTATTCCACGAATCGCTTCTTCTTTTTTGAGAATGTTGTGCTCAGTAAGTGTATCCGTTGTGGTATGAAGGTTCACATTCCAGCCCGATTTTGCCAACTCACTGTAAGTCTCCATAATGTTTGTTTCAATACCAGCAGCAACAGGGAAAAAATACTTTACAATGATGATGATATTTTTTTTCATATACTCTATCTATTATAGTCTGTTCAAGATGCTTTTCTTGAGGAATTTTCTCAAAAATGTATTAAAAGGTGCGTTTAGTGCAAGAAGCTCTTTCTCTGAATGAGATCTATTTACACCAATTCTTGGAATGATAAATTGGTTTGTTTCTCTCCCAATTATTCCATCGTCCATGGACAGTCCAAGTGTGTACCCTGATTTTTTTACACTCCTGAGTACCGAAGTATTGTAGTTACCTTTTGGATAGGCAATCCACTTCACCTTGGTTTGAAAGTCTTTTTCCAACTGATCCTTTGATCCTTTTACTTCTTGTTCCATTTGAAACTTCGACAGTTGGCTCAAGTTTGCGTGCGTAACGGTGTGGCTACCAAAACTCCATCCAAATTTCATCAATTTTTTAATGTCATTCTTTGACAAGAATTGACGGTTGGTTTCTAACTCTGCATAATTTGCATGCTCTGGATTTGAGAGTAAGAAAACAGTCGGCTTTAGGTTGTACTTTTGAGTGATGGGAAAAATTGAAAGCAGATCTTTATATCCATCATCAAAAGTAATGACAGCGGTAGGTGTGTTCAAGTTTAATTTTCCTTGTAAAAATGACTCTACTTCTTCTAAGCTAATAAACTGGTGGGAAGCAGCGAGTGCTGCGATGTGCTGCTCAAAAATAGTTGGATCCACGCTGAAGTACCAATCATCCGCGCATGTACTATGATAGCAAAATATAGTCAAAAGTGGTTTTTTTTGACCAATCACTCCACCCATTGAAGCAAGAAATAAATAGATGTTACGACGTATGAGTGATTTCATAAATTTCAGTATCTAGTTGATAGTTTTTGAGCTTGTCGCGATGTCCCAAGTATTTTGAACTCTTGCTGGTTTTGTTGATTGAATACGAACTATCAGAGAAACGAGTGAATAAATGATAATTCCAATAGGATTTTGCATTGCTTCTTTTAAAAGTGATTGGAAGCAGAGCGCATTTGGTAGATAATACATTTTTTTCATATATAACTCACCAAATTCAGAAATAAATTGATTCTTTGATTGGACATATCTTTGACTTTGCTTTTTATGATCCTTCATCGTTGTAGGCAACTTAAATAAAATTCTTGTATTTTTGACATACATAAAAGGAAAGTGATTGTAAGAAGCAAATAAGTAGGAATACGCATCTTCTCCCACACTGTGAGTGAACCGAAACTTTCTGTAGAATGAACGAGAAAATGCTCTTGCTGTCCCATGACAGGCAAAAATGTTATCTCCATTTCGATACTCCTCAAACACGCGGTTTTTAATGTTCATGCTTGTTTTGAGGGATCTTTCAAGCAGGTTTTTTCCTGACAGCGCATCAATTCTGCAAGAGGTGAGACTTGCTACTTCATCAACAATAGGTTGACAGAGTTTTTCTAAAAACAGGACATCATCAACTCTAATATCTGCATTCAGTAAGATGACAATATCTGACTTCGCAACAGAAAAAACTTCGTTTAGTCTGGCAGCCAGTCCTTTCCTGGTTTTATGATCGATAGCTATGAGATTCTTCATATCTCCCATTTTTTCAATTCCTATTTTTGCAGTTTCGTCGCTACTTCCATCTGAAATCAAAACAATCTTTTCAAGATTAATCTTGTTTAATTTTTGGTTGGATAAATCATGCAAAAGAAAAGGCAGATTTTTTGCTTCATTAAAAGCACTTATACCAACAGTGAGGGATATTTTTTTAATTCTTTTCATACTTTAAAGATGTACTAACTACTAATTCCTGAGATTGTTGAAAATTTGCCGTAAAATTCATTTCCAACTCTTTTAAAATAATTTTTTCAATCTTTTTTGCTGATTCGTCCCAGCTAAACTTACTAGCCCAAATGAAAGCTTGCTTAGTGAGCTTTGATCTCATTTTCTTATTTCTGAGTAAAAGTAACATTGCTTTTGAAAAAGCCTGTTCATCATATGGTTTGATGAGTAGTCCAGTGTGCTCATGAATAATTGAGTCTCGCAATCCTTGCGTGTTCGATGCGATAACGGGCGTACCCGATGCATTAGCCTCAATGACCGTAATTCCCCAACCTTCAACCATTGATGGCTGAATTGCCAGCCAAGATTTTGAGAATAAGTGAGCTTTTTCTTGATCATTAATTTTTCCCAACATCACAACACTTGTTTCTATTCGTAATTTTTTAATCAACTTGTGAAGTTGCACATCTTCCTCGCCAACCCCAGCGATAAAAAATTTTGCATCTGGTAGTGAGGGAAGGATGTTCGCAAATGCCCGAATAGCTAAATCTAAATTCTTGTAGGCTTTTAATCTGCCAACATAAGCAATACTTGGAAAATCAGTTTTCTTTCCCAGGTAAAAGAGAGCTGGCTCGATTCCCGGATTAATGACTTCAATTCCATTTTCTTTTCCAATACCCAAACTCATGATGTCATTTTTTGAAGACTCAGAGACTGTAATAACTTTCTTGTGTTTGTATAAAATAGGCATAAGTCTAGATTCAATCCGTGAAGCAATAAAAGACAATGGGAATGGTAAGTGCTTGCGGAATACATTTTGATGAATATGATGGACCAACAAAAAAATCGGCTTTCGGATGAAGAGTGGCGTTAAAAATGGAATTCCATTTTCCGTATCAAGAATAATGTCAAAAAGATCTTTAAACTTTAATCGATAGTACAGAAATGCCCACAGGTATACAGTATAAAATCCGCCTCTCCTTACTATCTGTACACCATCTACCACTTCATTTCTAGCACACTTCCCATCGTTGCCGCAAAACATGGTTACTTTATGTCCAGATTTTGCCAATCGTTTGGAAATTTGATGAATATACTCTTCAGAACCACCTGCCCAGGTATGCTTGGTGTCTCGCCAATTAAAAATTAAGATTCTGGGGAAAGTCACATTTTTATTTGATTTTTTTCCTTTTGGAATGTTCTTGAACAGATCTATGAAGTCATTGAAGTTATTAAATGGTGTCTTTAAATGATTATTGAAAAATGTACGAGGAGAAAATACGATCATACCGCTCAGCCAAGTGTTTTTTTTCTTCACTCCTTTTTTTATATTTAAGCCGTGAACTGTTTTTTCCCAGTAATGTGGTTTAACAATCAACTGGTGGAGTGCAATTGCTGCTGCCAAACTTACAAACAACCAATAAATTGGCACTAAAAACACCCACTTAATAATTGACCAGTGTTCTCTTTTTGCAGCTCCAATCATGTAGTAGTATAAAAATAAGAAGTTACCTAGTAGGAGAGAGGTGGCGGCCATGTAAAAAACAAGGCTTGGATAAAAAGTTTCAATTGTTGGCCCTACTATTGCGTAGAGACCAAAATAAGAAATGGTGAGCAACCACATAAAGGGGTTTATCAACATGAAAGAAATTTTTCCACCCATGACTAACTGAAAAAGTAATGCATGCCATCCATACTCTTTAAAAAATTTATACGGATTTCTCATGTGAACTAGGTATGTCTGCATGTATCCCTTTATCCATCGAGATCTTTGACGCAGCCAATTCTTCCAGCTACTATTTGCTTCCTCCAAGGTGACTGAGTCTATAATGGCTGTTCTTCCTCCACGTTTGAACAGTCTGATGCCCAAGTCAGCGTCTTCCGTTACGTTAAAAGAATCCCAGCCCTGCAACTCTTTTAAGTCCTGTGTTCTGAAGTGGTTGCTTGTACCTCCAAGGGGAATAGATGTCTCAATTCCTTGCAAGCCAGTTAATACGACGTCAAACCAAAGAGAGTATTCTGCTGTAAAAAAACGTGTTAATAAATTCTGATGAGGGTTGTAAAAATTTAGTTTAGCCTGAATGCATTTCAGTGAGGGAGCAGCATGCAAAAAAGCTAGATATACTTTTTTCAATTGAAGAGGGTCTGGAATGTCCTCCGCATCATAAATAACTAGAAACGTACCTTTTGCAAAATGGAGACCGTAGTTACATGCTTTTGGTTTTGTTTTTGGAAGGGAGTCTGGAACAACTTGAATTGAAATAAATGAAGGTAGCTTCATTTCTCGAGCAGATTGAATTGTAGACACATCGTCAGCTTCTAATAATAAAATTACATCAAGTTTATTTTTGGGCCACTCCATTTTTTTTATGGCATCTACAAATTGAGGTAAAACATGAGCTTCTTTGTAAAGTGGACACATCACAGTGTAGATGGGGAGGTCTTTATCGCTTAGCGTCTCAATCTTTTTAGGATCAATGATGATTTCTGGAGGATGATGAAGACTTTTGAGAATAACGTACAGATTAAAAAAGACATCTGCGAAATAAATAAAACTCAGAATTCCGACTAGTATCTTTATCGATGTAAAAAAGTTTAAAATCAAGCTCCCAATCAAAAAAGTTCCTAAAAAGATCAAAAATGATCTTTGAGAAGGAGTGAGTACGTTTACAGCTGAATCCTCAGACTTTAGAGTGGTATGTGTAATGAATGATTTGCCCTTGTGGTACATGCCAGCACCAAGCATATTTTCTTTATTTTCGGGAAAAATCTGCAGATTCTTTTTGTGTCGCAATTTATATGAAGCAGCTTGTCCACCAATTTCTTTTATTGAGTTCAATAAATGAATCTTTGATTTCCCCGCTGTCCTTTTTTCAAATGTAATATTTACTTCTCTAATTGAGTAACCGAGGTTGACTGCGGTAGTAAGAAGCGGAATGTCTAGGGTCCAAGCCGTTACTTGATTTGGAGTTACGTAAGAGATGATTTCTCTTGAAAAAACTTTTAAGCCAGACTGAACGTCACAATTTAGTCCATGGAGTACTTTACCAAAAAACCACTCGAATCCTCGACTCAGCAGATGCCTCACTTTATTTTCCTGGTAATTGTTTCTTCTAGCTACCACAACTGCCTTGTTTTTTGCGATGTCCAACATCTCAGGAATTGCCTCTGGCGGGTACTGTAAATCGGCATCGATCATGGCTAAATATGGTGCGCTAGATGCGGCAGAACCTTCAAGAATGGAGTACGCTTTTCCTTTTTTCCCCTGCTTAAGTAATAACGTGAGCGGGAATTTTTTTTCTAATTCATGAAGTACGGTAAGACTGTTGTCAGTTGAGTGATCATCCACAAAATAGAGGTGGTATTTTAGTTTGGCTTTGACAAATGTTTGATCAAGACGATCCACCAACGTAACCAGATTTTCTGCCTCATTATACACAGGAATGATAACATCAAGGAGTGGCGGCATGTAGATAATTTGATGCTCTGTGAGCAGCTGTAATGCAGATTACTATAATATGAAGGTGAATTATACAATAAAAGATCCTATAAACAAACTAGAAAATAGTTATTGGTGGACTAGTAATCTATCAAACCAAGATAAAGAGGTGTTTATATTGGTGAATTTATTCTTGAGTCAGATTCAGGCCTATATTATTGAGAGTGATTAAATCACCTTATTTTAGATGTCGAAGCAGTTCTTTTACTGCTTGTTCGCTGCTTTTCCAATGGCTGATCTCATCTTTTTGTGCATTTATTTGTACAAACTCATCTGGTGCGACGACATTGTATGTTGCATTCAATTCCTTATTTGTGTCCATATTCACACGAAACATAACAACGTCGGAGGGGATTTCTTCAGCATGTTCTTGAAAGTTCTTCTCAATCAAGTAACAAGTAGAACACCAACTCGCTTGAAAGAAAAGCACCGGTCTCTTCTGAGCATCTAAAGCGGTTTGAACTGCTTCTGGACTGTAGTTAATAATTGGAACATTTTCTTCACTTGAAAAAGTTTTGGTCGAAGAGGAGCAAGTCTTTTCTTGTGCCAAGCATGGTTTAAACTTTGCAACAGCAAAAAAAGCGCCAATAGCAACAACACCTACAAGAAAAATATACGGGGCTTTTTTAATCATATTACGTACATTATGTCAGAGGGTACTAAAAAGAACTAGACACGATTTTAATGAATGCACTTCTTGTTTGATTTCTTGACGGAATATAGATATGATTACTGACTGCACCTTGTTTGAGAAAAAAAATCAAGTATTTTTAGTCAATTTAATTAAATGAAGTAGTAAAATATGTCAAATATTTTGGGAAAAAAAATTCAGCAAGCTCGGAAGAAATTTAGTTTGACTCAAGCAGAGCTTGCTTATCGCATGGGGATCTCTGCTCAATCAATTTCTGCTTTTGAGAGTGGCAGAATTGTGCCAGAGCGTAAATACCTAGAAAAAATCGCTCAGTTTACGCATCAACCACTGTTTTTTTTCACGGGTGAAAAATCTGTAGAAGCGTTAGCAAAAGTAGAGTACCTACTGCAAGAGATGACTCAGTTGAAGAAGATTTTAGAACAGATCATTGAAGATGAAAAATAAATTATGACTTTTCTTGTAGTGTCCTTTGTTCTCTAAATGAGTAGTGCTCTTCTTTGGCAACAATAACATGGTCAAGTAATTCCAATCCAAGTAGATGACCAGCATCCCGAGTCGTTTGAGTAAAAAAAATGTCTTCTTGTGAGGGGAGGGCAACACCACTTGGGTGATTATGGGCCAAAATCAAGTATGATACCGGATGATACTTAATTACAGAGAAAATATCTCTAGGAGAGATAACGCTTTGGTTTACACTCCCAATGGAGATAGTTTCTTTTAAAAGAAGTTGCATACGAGCATTTAAGTATAAGCAGACAATGTGTTCTCTAGGTAAAAATCGAAGTTCACTAAGTTGGAGCAGAACTTTTTGCAACGAGTCGAGAACAGGTGATCCTATCGGTCTCATTCTTTCAACCAACTCAACAGCGGCTATTATTTGGCAGGCCTTTGCTTTGCCGACCCCTTTTATTATGAGTAAATCGTTTAACTGAAGTGTCTTTTTTTGCTGCATTTTTTGAGAAATTTTTTTAGCTAATGTTTGAACGTTTTGTAACCTACTTCCACTACCAATAATAGTATGTATAAGTTCCTCGGTCGTTAAGCTCAAGACTCCTTGACTCTCGATTTTTTCTCTTGGGAGAAGGAGTAAGCTGTCTTTAAAATGAAAATGAGTTTCCATCACCATATTCTAAGCAGTTTGTGTAGCGTGATCCGTGAGAAAAAAAAGAATCTCATTAATGTGAAATGACAAAAAAAGCTTTTGAAGGAATAAATAAAGTGTGGCCAGTTGGTTCCAGGATTGCTAGGCCTTCATCATTCCAAGTATCTTTAAGTTGAGGAAAGAAAAGTTCATTTGACAGACTGCCAACTTGGAACTGGTATTGAACAACATGTCCAGAAATTTCTGCACCCTGTTCAGGACTCACGAAAAGATAAGTGCTTCGAGAAAATGTGTTGGAAAAAAAATCAAAATGATAGCCACCCTCAATCACAGAGGCGCAATAACGAAGATCGTTGGAATAGATAAGATAGATCGGTTGGCAGGCTTGCCACAAGATTTTTTGAGTTGGGCGAAGTAGAAATATGCCTAAAATGACGAGACAAATAATAATAAAAAGTCGAATAGCGAGTGAGATCCATTGCATCAAATCGATTATGGCAGCTTATCTACTCGAAAAGCAACATGCCTGTCTTGATGTTGTATGCTTTTGCAGCACTTTTACCTTGAATGACTAAACCGATAAAGCGTCGGTTTCCAATCCCAGAACTACCGACTATGAGACCGGTTTCACCATTTGGAACATCTTTTAGGCGGTTATAACAAGTGATTTCACCAAAGACTGTTTTCATTTTCTTGCCTGCTTCAAACTGAATATCTTCTGGAAAGAGCGAGGTCACGCAGTTACCAAAGTTGTCTACCCACCAAATACAATTTGGGATATTTTCAAAATCCGCCATTGCCATCGGTTCACTAGGGAGTTCTACGCTATCTTTGAGCCACTTTGCAACCCGAGGAATGAACTCGTAACTTCTGAATTGAGAGTCCACCACAATATGTCTGAGTTCTTTGGGATACAGACCTTTTTCAATGACTACATCCATGACTGTTGGCACATCAAGAACATGAACCGTCTCAACCAGTTTCATTTTTTTGATCAATGATAAGCAGTAGCCATCAATGGTGGAGATTACGAGAGTTTTTTTATAGTAAAAGTAGCCAAAGGGAGTGCCATTTGACCATTTCTTTCCTTTGCCGTGTCTATTTGCCACATTTACAAGAATAACTCCATCACCAGCTTCACAAGCATCTAAAGTATCGATTAAATTACCTGCTGCTTCAATTTCTCCACTTCCAGTGGTGCCAAAGTCACTCACTCCAATTGTGGAAACAGATGCTTCAAAAAAACTTGCTACTCGAGTAGCTTGTCGATTCATCGCATTTTGATCGTTGCAGTCATTGATGATTGAAATAAACATACCTTCTCCTGTGTTTTACTTTAACTGTACTAAACCAAACAAGACCTGTAGATAATAACACAACCCGCTATCTTTCTAAATCTAAGATTTGGTCAATTCGAATTTGAGCCACAAAGTCAGCCACGTGTGAGACTAAGATCATAGCTCCTTGATACTCATTTAAAGCCTCAGCTATTCGAGGTAAGTGTCTGAAGTTAATATGATTGGTTGGCTCATCTAAGATTAATAGACCTGGTTTTTGCAAAACGAGTCGAGCAAAAGAAAGGAGTCCTTTTTGACCTTCGGAAATACGACCAACCTGAGTAGTCATGAGTTCTTTTGTGATTAAGAAGCTTGAAGCTACTGCCCTCAGTTGTTCCTCTGTGCCTGCACCACCTGAGCCACCGATAGCTTCCTCCAAAGAGTCGTGCACGGTATGTTGGTAGTTGAGAGTAGAAAAATCTTGCCGATAATAACCAATTTTAATTCCATCTGTCATTTCTGCGCCGGCAGCTTTTTTGGTCGCCAGTGCTTCAATGAATGTACTTTTACCAATTCCATTTGGTCCAATAATCTGTAAATGAAAATTTTTTCCAAAAACTAAATCTGCTTTTTTTGTAACTTCTACTCGGTTTTCAATCACAGTGAAAGAAGATATTTTAATTGTCAAATCAGATATGTCTTGTTGGACGGGGATAATGAATGGTCGAATAGTTTTATCTTCTTTGCGCACATCGACTTTATCTGCTTCGTACTCTTCTATCTTCTCTCGCATCTTGGCAGCGACATTTCTCATCTTGCCTCCCTTGTGGGCAAAGAAGTTGGCTTTGTCTTTATTTTCCTGAATTTCTTTGGCCAAACGAGCATTTTCTCGATTTTCTTTGTCCATACGTGCCGCAATCGCCTCAATCACATCGTAGTAGTCCCCAGAATACTGTTCAATTTTGTGCGTAAAGCTGTCAAGGTAGAGCACGCCTTGAGTGAAAGCATTTAGAAAATCTGCATCATGAGAAATGACGATGCAGCTTTTCTTGTAGTTCATTAAGAAATCGGTTAAATGGTACAAACCGGCGTAGTCTAAATTATTGGTTGGTTCGTCCAAAAGAAGAAGATCTGGGTTTTGAATGAGCGCTGCCGCAAGAAGTAGTCGTGCTTGTTGCCCACCTGAAAGATCATTGATCATTTTTTCAAAAGGTACCATTAAATTTACTACTTCTAGGACAGCACTCATTCTTTTCCGCAACTCATGCGACTCTGTTGGGAAAGCTCTATGAAAGTACTGTTCCACAGTCATCTGCCTATCATCAGGGTCTATTACCTGATGTGCTGTCGCAATCGTGAGTTGATTATTGATGGCAATCTCACCAGCGTCAGGAGAGATTTTTTTGGTGATCAACTTAAATAATGTGCTTTTACCCGCCCCGTTCTGTCCCATTAAGGAGATCTTCATCCCCTCTCGGATAGAAAAGTTGGCTTCTTCCAAAATAGTTTTTTCGTGGCCAAAAGCCAAAGAAACATTTCTGAATGTGATGATGGTGTCGTTTTGAGACATATGATCTGAGAGTGGGATTATATCGAAAAACGACTGAATTTGAAAGACCACTGTCCTGAGGTGTTTTTTTGGTTGCGCATACGCTAGAATAAAGTCTAGGGATGTCAGAAAAATTCAACACTCTAGTTATAATTAAAGAAGCTGTACGGTTAGTAGGAGCACTCAGTCGGAAGGATAGCTCTCTTGACTCAAGAACGAAGTCAGTAACTCCAACACCTGCCCATTCAGATCAATTTGAAAGACGTCACACTGCACAAACTGAAGTTGTGACCCAGGTAGGAAATGATCGCCGAGAGGTTCTTGCTGGTTTAAAAATCATCTTGGTTGAAAGGTTGGCAGCTCAAGATCGAGATTTGGAAAGACAGAAATCACAAAAAAAAGATCTGGAAAAATTTAAAGAACGTTATATGAACGAGCAATTTTGGAAGAAGATTTCCAGTACTCTCATTTCTGCTGTTTTTGATGATAAATCACCTTCCAAAGATCTGATCGAGAAACTGCATAATGAGCTAGTAAAAATCAGATCTGATCAAGAGAGACCGCTTAATATGCGGATCAACCAAACTAATCTGGACCTGAAAACAGAGCAGCGTAGCGCCAGGTCTCACCAACTTTTCTCTTTTGATGACTTCCTAATTCAGTCAAATGCGCTGAGTGGCACTATCATGAAAGAGATCCATGATCACTTTAAGAGTTTTTATGGAGCTTCATTTGCAGAGGAGCTTGGTTTTCCGATAGATTTAGATCAAATCGTGAGTCTAATAGCTACTGTCATCAGTGATGACAATCCAAAAACTTCAGCTGAATATGAAACCTTTATTCTACATAATAAAGCCGAGATTAATCAAGCAATTGCAACAGCTGTGCAAGTCATCTTTCAAGAAAATCTCGCCTCTTTAACACGGCGGAATGAGACTACTGAAAATCAACTCGATGCTATACCACAAATATTGCCAAATCAAATAGATGTTGCCCAGACTCTAACTTCATTTTCAGGCACTGAAAGAGCGGTCGGAGAAAGAAAAATTGTGTTAAAAAGCGCTCTTCTTGAACTTCAAGCGCGTGCCGGCTATACGCCACCAGATCTTAAAAAAATGAAAACCGATGAAGTGCTTCGTTTTTTTGAGGATCTTCCAACCGCTGGTCAGTTTGATGAAGAAGTTACGCTTTTGACCAGACTTCTAGAAGCAGAAGTATCTGAACCGATAGATGGCAGCCTGTGGACTAAATTGAATACAATTTCGGACTTTCGCAGGAGAGGGATGTTTTGGAGCAATTTTTATCAAAAAATTGGTTTGACAGATGCTTTAAACAGTGTTTCAAATATGCTACAGCGGACTAGCTCAAATTTGGAAAAAAAGGTCATCGTCAATCAATCTTTTGAGGATGTCAAAAATACCACTAATTCACTAAAAGATTCTGCCAGGAATGCACTGATTGCAGTGCGAAATCATCTTGTTTTACTTGATGAAGAAAATATTCGGTATAAGTCTGCTAGATCGAGAGCGATGGAATCGGTACAACCACTTTTCACTGCATATCGGAATGATTCTGCCGTGACTTTATTTGAGGTGAGTGGGATTGAGATTTGGCGTCCAAAAACTCTTGAGAACCAGCTTGTAGATCTCTTTGACTCAAATCCCAACATTGTCATAAGTGTAATTAATCGATTGCAAAGTGACTGCCAAAAACTCACAGATATTTTGCCTAGATTGCGACAATATATTCAGTTGCGAAGAGACGGCTTAAAGGGCTACAAGGAGAAATTTAATTCTGAGTACCCTCCAGTAGGAAATGACTGGGTAACGGAGCTGAAAGAGAAGATATCTGCAAGACAAAAAATTCGTTGGTTTGCCTCGCAGATTACCACTCTCACTAATCAAAAAAATGATCTAGTCGTTTCTCAAGCAGTTCCCGAACTCACTCAGCTTCTCAATAGTATGCAGCCAATAGACAAAGAAGAAGCGGGTTGGCAACAAAAAAATGATGAGGCAGTTCTTCTGTTACGCAATAAAATATTACAGATGAGGTCTACTGTCGCTATCGCAGAAGATATTGTCGCTGTTGTCAAGCTAGAGATAGAACTAGAACTGAGGTCTCATGCAGGAGAACTTACCATCGCCGATTTAACTGAACTTTTTGATGTAAACGTCCGTACTTTGACAGAAAGATTGAGAAGGCAGGAAGGAAAATTGGAGCGGTCTAAATTGTTTTCAACATACCAGGTAGCAAAACCAGCTGAAGAAGCTGCAGCGCTTTCACTTGAGAATCCTACTGATGAATTGGCAGTTGCGGGAGAGATCGCTAGTAAAAAATTCAAATTTGAGACCGATGAAGTGGCGGGACAAGTAAGAACTGCTTCCTATAATGACGTCCTTAAAGCAGATTCATTGTCAGATCTGCTTCAAAAGGTAACAAAGTACCTTAGTCTGGCAGATCAAGAAATAATAGCATGTGGAGAGGCTATTCAGTTCATAGACAGCTTAACAGCTGCTGCAACTGCCAAGGCAGGAGAAACAATAAACGAGTTGAGCACTAAAGACCTATCGGCTGACATGCGGCATATGATCAATTCTGCAAGGTTGAAAAATGAGCAGTTATTGAATGAGAGGCAATACATTGAGACGTTTAAAACCCAAAGAGAGCTCTTATTCAAGAGCTTTAATCAATGCGAATCTCATCAAAATATGCTACTGCTGCTGACTACATATAAAGCTGAAATTTCCACACTTACACCGTTAGGTTCAGCGTTAAGAGATATGACTGGATTCGTTAGAGAGGTGGCCGCAGTTGTAGACGGAATTCAACGGGAGGGTCGAAACTGGGATGTGAGATACGCAAGAGAACTGAGCAGTTTCCCCACTTTCTTGAGAGAGTCTTTGCAGCGCCTTGCCACCGTCTATATCGATGAATTCAAAGCCAAGAGTGAGCAATCACTTGCTAAGTTTACTGCAGATGGTACTTCCACAATAGAAGATATATATGCATTTTTGGACTCTGTAAAGTGGGTAAAAATTGAAGGAAAAAATGCGACTGAACTAAAGAATAATATCATCCAATTAATGAGTTCATTTAGGATCGTTGAGGATGATGATTATAGGATGCTTTTTGCTCAGTATCAAATTAAAGGAGTTTTCCAAATTAAATTAAGAATCATACTTGACTCTCTTCCAGAAAGAAAAGCATTGGAAAAAATACGAAAAGCAGAAGTTACAACGCTTGCTGAACTTATCTCAATTTTGGATTTGATTGGCAGTCGATTTTATTATGAAGAGCGATCAGCTTCTCAGTGGGTCACTCATTTAAATGTTCTGGCTAAAGATTGGGCGAATCTTGGTTATAAAGACAAAAAATTGCTGCCAAGATTTGTGAATATTACAGTCGGACGGGAAAAGAAGACAGTTGAAGAGATTATGGAAATGCTTGAATTTTTGCCAAGAGATCAATTTAAACTCAGGCAGAGTGTAGCAACCATTTTTTATAATGTACAAATTTCCAATCAAGCAACTCTCGGTTTTTCAAATTCTAAGAAACCTCATGAAGAAAAAAAGTATCCAAAAGAGGTGGAAAAAGAACGGGAATATGTGATCGTGAATGGAATGACAGTTGGGAGAGGACAAAGTGCTCAAAGTACTCCACAAAGAGTTTTTTTCGAAAAAAAGACAGTTTCCACCAATCATGGTTCTTTCCAGCTTACCCAAAATGGAAGCTATGTATTTAGAGATACATCCACAAACGGAACGTTTGTAAACGATGCAGAATTTCATCTCACGACTTCAAGAGAGTTATTGTCAGGAGATCAAATTTCTTTTGGAGGTGATGTTGCTGCAACAATTTTCACCAAAAATGGCAAACTTATTTTACGGATTTCTCCCAACACATAGACTGAGAAAAGTGGTTTTTACAATCATAAAGTGCCACAAAAAAGTCCCAGTGTATGCTGGGGCTTCAATTCAACATATATGTTCTTCATAGTTCTGATGGGGTGGCGGCCGACCTATCGTGTTTCTGACTTTTTTAACACTGTGGTGGCACTGGCATCTGACTGGACGTTGAAGCGATTGAACCGTGATGGCTATGTTCTTCCACTTGGTTTAGAAGCAAGATTTTATATTATAGGCTTAATATTGAGAATTTCAAGACTAGTTCGCGCGGAGAAGCTCTCCAAAAAGTTCATTCAGTGGAAGTCCTGTGAATTGATCTATCCCTTTAGACATTCCCGCATCAAGTTCTTGCATCAACTTGTTTGCTAATTGATCGTGTTGCGCGTCTCGAAGGTGTTCAATAGCTTGTCTTGCATTCGATAGGCAAATCATCCCTGATGTGAGTGGATTTCCAAAAAAAGTACCACAACTGGTTTGTGCTGCAAGCGCTGAAGCTTTCGCTGCAAAAAGTGACAGTTGATTGTTGCATGCGCCTTGATATTCATATGCTGCGGCAAAGTTGCGGCTCAACTCATCTGGCCATGAAGGTGACAGCTCTGCATCCAACACAGCACTTACCTGATCGTTTAACAGGTGTAGTGACTCAAAAAATGGCTTTTTCCAGGCTGCTTGCTCCCCATCCTGGCACCCACAAGGTCCATGCCAGCGCTGAAGATTTCCATGAGGGCAGCTCCAGGCAGTTCGCTCTTGCAACTTACCTTGGACGTAGTCTTCTGGTTGCCATAAATCTAGTAATTGATTAATGCCCAGAACGGATATTCCAACTTGCGGCAAGCTCACCTCGGTTAGATATTGAAGGAAAAGGTCGGCAAGCAGAAAGTGGTGTCCAAATGTTTCTGCATCAGTACCTCCGACCAGAGGAGTGCTCATTGGTAAGCGGAGTAATCTTGGAATAATCACATTTTGCGTGAACTCATCCGCATTTAATTTTGGATGAAAGGCGAGTTCTGAAGAAAATGGACGATCAAAAGGAAGTAGCAATATTTTATCACCTCCTTGGAGCGAAATCTGAATTGGTTGACTAGAGACGTCTCTGTCTGCCGAAATTTGTTCTGGTGCGCACACAACACCAGTGTATCCACACCGCTGAGCAACTGCGAGCGTATCCATGTCTAGAGCAGTTTCCGGCACCCATAGCCATTGTGGAGCGGTACCAGTTTCCTGCAGGAACGCGTTTCTCCCTGCTTGAATTAAAATCGTTTTATCGCGCCTATTGAGATCAGGAAGCAAAACATGAAGATATGGATCTCCTACTCCTCTCTGGCGCATAGCCTCGTGAAGTTGCGGCATTAACTCTGGGGCAAGTTGCTTCATTTCATCACGCATGGTAGAGTAAAAATCAAATGAGACGGTATTTAATATGCCTTTTTCAAGTTGTGGAATGTAACACTGCTTGGCGATTTTCCTGTTCCAGTCAATCCCAGAGGGGTCTGTAGACAGTTGAGCCAATCGGTTGTGTTTCGCTTTTCTTGGTGGCTGGTAAAAGTGCTCAATGATAACAACACTTCGTTCCGACTCTGCTTTCATAGACAGATCGTATCACTTACACAGAAGATAAAAGTGATTTGGATTACAGTCACTCAGCTATAAAAATGAGGTTGTTATCAATTGCGCCGACACAGCCCTAAGTCAAATCCGGGTTAGAAATAATAGCAGGACTCTTGCCTATAGTTTCAGTAAATTTTATCCTGGCTTGCACTTTTCCAATATTGAACAGCAGCGGTATCAGTTGAGCGAATAGCTTCAAAAGCTTTACTCAAGGGTTGAGCAATTAAGATGCTTAAACTTACGCCAATAATTAAGCCTACCAAAGATATACACCACATCCAGATCATTGAGACTGGTCTTAGTTCTGAGGCTGCTTTGGTGTGTTGATATAAGACTGTCATGAAAACTAAGCCTAGTGGCATCAGTGCGATGTTAAAGACTATATTAACTAAGCCTCCAATGGCTTCTGAAAAAATTGACTGTACGATGCCCAACAGAAGATACATGCCCAAAGTTGCAAACGAAATCAAGACAAGACGGCCTACAATTGACCAAAAATTTTGAGACACCATCGAGATACTCGATTTGATAGCTGCCAAAGGTTTACGGTTTTCCAACACGACTTCAAAAACAGCAAATGACATTAAAATTCCCATAACCAAGCCAGGAATTATAAAGAGGAGGAGTCCGCCAAAAATGAGTATGAACATAATCACACTGAGGACGAATACCGGAACGACACGTTTAAAGCCTTGATTTAAAACCTCTCCCATGCTAATTTTTCCTTTATATTTAGCAGTCAACAAAATCAAACTCGCTTGAAAAGACGAGCTTAAATAGTTGATAGCTGCCAGAAAGACTACAGAAAAAATCCCTACTGTTGCTGCGACACCGCCAATCAACGGCATCATTTGGTCAATACTCATGAAACCTGAATTTTGTAATTTGGATACGCTTCCACCCAAACCCAGAGCTAAGCCAATCAATAAAGCGCCTACGCCCAGCCCTAACAAAACGACAAAAAAAACAACTAGTTGAATTAAACTTAAGAGGATAAATGGTACTGCTACTTTTTGGTACAGCATCCATGTTTCCTTAAAAAATAGGGAAACTGAAGGAAGGGATTGAGTTGGAACAATTTTGTTTCTTGCTTTTAAGACTTTTGGCATGGAGGGTACTTTCTTATTTCAAATGAATTGTACGCAACTTCTGTTTGTATGTAAATGATCTGAGCTGAAAAAGAAGACGTCTATGCTTGTCAACCTTCTATGTGACGATATCATAAAAAGGAGGTATTCAGTTTTTTTTACGAATCCTGCTAATCGCTTCTTTAATTGGCTTCAGAGATACTTCTTCTGACAAACTCTCTGTCTCATAATATTCAAATGGATTATCCAAATCTTTAATGAGCATGACCATATAAATCAAAATAAAAGAAACAAAAGCGACGAAGAACAAACTCTCATGGTAGGGATCGATTTTGGTGAAAACCAAGCCAAAGCACAATAATCCAGAAATCACCTCAGCGATCGCATATCCCGATTTATTGAAACTTGTTTCCCTAATTGAGTCCGCCCGGGTGATTAATCTGCGGATCGTGTTTTGTTCTTGCTTCATTCGGACAATAAAGTTTGCTTGCGTCAATGGTTCAAATGCGAAAAAGTAGTCGTTCAGTTCTGATAAGTCCGACATGATCGCACTGGTTTTTTCCTTTTTGTGAAACCAATCGACTATCGAGGTTGATAATTGCTCTACATGAACTAATCCGTCACTAGCCACCCTTGCTTTTTTGCTCTTTTGAATGATTGATATTTCATCCGCCAAAGCTTCAAGACTCGTTGCCAACTCCCCGGGAAGCTTTTCTGCCTCTTTATAGTCCACCAATACACCAGAAATCAAGAAACCTACCAAAAATACATTTGCTGAAATAATTGCTCCAAAAAGTGAATTTAAGGCTAAAAATTCCAACTCATAGTGATGGGCAACAAGTTTGAAAAGCAAAATGAGAACTACAAACGGCAAAACCCTTGCAGTTAACTTCCATTTAATTGGAATTTTAAACATCGTCAGATTATATCAATTGAAAGATTTGATACAATTGTAAAATGATCGAGCTAGCAAAGAACTTGATCCGGAATCACTTGAAACATCATTTAACTAGATAGTGTCCCTTGATAGGGTTCAAGAATTGACTATATCTCCATTTTATGGGACTATCTTGCCCAATAGTTTAAAATGAAGGCCACTATGTATAAAAGAATTCTGCTCAAAATCTCAGGCGAAATGTTTGGAAGCCAAGGCTCCGGACTTGAGCTAGGTAACCCAGATAGCGCGATAGACTCAGTTGCTAGAATTATTCAAGATGTACATCAAAAAACATATGCTGAGATGGCTATTGTAGTAGGTGCAGGTAATTTATTTAGAGCTCGCTACGTATCTGGAACGGCAGTAGATAGAGTTGTGGCTGATCAAATCGGAATGCTTGGAACATTGATGAATGCTTTAGCACTTCAAGAAGCAATGGAGCGCATGGGAAATGATACAAGAGTCATGTCAGCAATTCCAACTAATTCAGTATGTGAACCCTACATTAGAAGAAAAGCGATGAGACATATGGAAAAAGGCAGGATTGTGATCTTAGGTGGTGGAACTGGGAATCCTTACTGTACAACCGACTTTGCTTCAGCTTTGCGATCAATAGAATTAAAATGCGACGTGATTCTAAAAGCCTCCAACGTTGATGCAATTTACGATAAAGATCCCAAGAAATTCACAGATGCAAAGAAATTGGAGAAAGTGACTTATCAATACGCTCTTGAGAATCAATTGAAGATTATGGATTCGACTGCATTTGCTCTTTGTCAGGATGAAGATATGCCGATTGTGGTTTTCAACTTTGATAAGCCCGAGAACATCGAGAAAATTATCAATGGGGACTCTGTCGGAACCTTAATACATAAATAAAAGATGAAGGATGGCTTACATCATTTTTCTGTAAAAATGTTGGATCATGTGTCGGTTGCCTGTTTAAAATGTTTCCTTATACTACTTTATGATTCCGCTAAAATTATCGGCAGTACCCGTGAGAAGACTGTCTTAATTTCCATGCTGAGAATGAAAACTCGTCTGTAGTGGTGACAGCACGGTACAAGACCCTTGCCTGGATGAAGGAAATGATGGAATACGCCGTGATCAACACGTTCAGTCTTATCTCGGCTTGTTTGTAAGCGAGTAAGGTATCTTGGAAAAGATGAATTATGGGTTAATTATAGAATAGTGCATGCCCTATAAACCAGAAACGGCTCTTAATATAGTTCGTTGTGGCATCACTTTTCCTTTTCTAATGCAGATCTGCAAGCGGTACTTACCTGTATCCGAAAAAGGTAAAATATTCTGGACTGTTTTGACAAAATGTGGCGTATCAAGTACTTCTTGTATACCTTTTGGCAATGGAGAATTTGTGATAGCTGCCCCTCTCTCGATAAAAGTAGCATTTGTAATTCTAGAGATATCGTTCAGGTCTTTTGGTACCTGTTGGTTTTCATACACTCCTACTACTTGAATGCTCAAAGGCCGGAATTGGTCTTTTGATGCAGCAGACTGTTTTTGATTGAGTTGATCTTGACCAGTAAATAACATCCTCACCTTCGCAATTTGTTGTTGATATGTTTTCGATAGAGAATATATAGTCGTTCTTTCTGGTGGAGCTGAAGGAGTAGCGGAAATCTCAAAAACAAAATCTTGATTCAGAGGTACGCCAGTTTCACCTTCAAAAATCATACCTTGTAGTTCAGTGGCAATCACTGAACTTGCAAATAACTCTTTCTGTTTTGGACTCAATTGGTTTGAGAGTCTGGCATGTTCAGCACTCTCAGATATATCTAAAACAACTTTTGCTGCTGGAACTGACTGGTCTAGTTCTTGTGTCCGATATAGATCCAGTAATCTTAATATAGATTCTCTTCTTCCATAAATAAAGTCATTGAGCGCGGCTACTGAATCTCTTGCTTTTACACCAACTGCAACAAGATTTCCTCCAACTCTGAGTAGAGCGTCAGCTGCTTCTGGGGAGACCTGGGCAATCTCTAGCAATTTTTTTCTTTTTAGCGTGGGATTAGTAGCGAAGACAGACCCGGTCCCGATAAAAATAGTGTCTGAATCAAAAGGCAACTGCTCTCCAACTTGAATTTGTGGTGCGGAAGATAATGTCAATGGAGATTTTTCAAATTGATTTTGTCCATTTTGTCTGGAATACTCATCATAGACCTCACTTTGTGCAGACCGAAAACCAGTCGTTAGAATGAGGTTGTCTAAAACAATATTTTTACCATATTGATCCTTAATAATTTGATTATCTTGGCCATAAATGATGACTTGTCTTTTATTTGTAGCAACCGAAGCCTCTTCATTGAAAAAATCGAAGTCAGTTACTCGATCATTAATAAAGGTAATAAGTCTCTCATTGTTATCTTTACGATCACCTCGATCAATAAAATCGGCTAGAGCTGCGTATCTTGAGCGTTGAGAGAGAAGATACTCACGTGCGTTTCTTGGAGAGCCGCTTGAAATCACGAATATCTTTCCGATTCTTTCACGAATGGCCTTCGCTTGTTCCGCGGCTCTAGCTGGTACAAACTTACCTACAATTCTTTCAGCAATTGTGTCAAAAGAGTTACCATTCCCCGCAATTCCAATTACTTCTCCTACACCAGAACCCGGCTGTTTTTCAAAGCGACCACCCAATCCTCTAAATGTGTCTAAGGTTGTAGAAACTAAAGGAACTGATTCTTCTTGATTTTGGCTTGCTGCAATAACTTTTTCAGCTTTTTTTCCTTTAATATCAAAACCATAATTGGGCTCACCCAATCCGGTAGCATTTATTAATAAATCGGTGGTAACTTGCTGAATTCTTTTCTTGCCATTGGCCTCAGTGATTTCTAAAGTCAGTAACTTGCTTCCTGGAAAGCGAGTGGTATTATTTTCAACTTTTAGTAGCCTGGTTGAAAGTGATAAATGTTGAACAGTTAACGCAGCTTGCAAATTCACGACTATTTCTAGGTCTTCATTTGTTGGATAGATTTCGCTAGCAACGTCTTTGTCACTAATCAGACTAGGGTCAGTTGAATTAATACTCAGTCCTCGAATAACTTTCTCTTCTTCAGTTCTTTGACCAGGTAAGGCTTGGAGAGGTGAAACATAGCCCTGAATTGAGATTTCTTCACTATAATTTGGTTTATCTGGCAAAATTGGCGAAGTAGCTAATCGAGGCGCCTGACTATTCAAGTTAAAAGCCGCACTTTCAGGAACAGCAAATGGCCCGCCAGGATTTCTAGCTTGATCAATAACTAGCGTTCCATCGAGTAATTCTGGACTTATACGACGGATTTCTCCTAATCCAGCCATACCATTTGGACCAATGCCAACCACTATTGCTGGAAAGTACTGCAGCTGGTTTAATCTCTCTTGCGTTTCTCTGGAGATCTTGTTGAATAAGTACTCCAAATGTTGCAGCACAATCTGTCTATCGGCATTCACTAAACCAACTAAATACGGAATAATAAATGACGTTAACTCAGCTGACCTAAACCAAGCTTCCTCAATCGGAGTTAAGTCTCGTTGCTCTCTTAATCTTTCAAGATTAAGAACATATTTTCTTCGTGACTCCTCAGATAACGTTTTAGAAATTATTAATAGAGACTCTTTATCACCTTCCAAAACTTGAAATAGGGGTTGTAATCGTTTTCTATAATTTTCTCTGCTTATCTTAGCCCCTTCATAATTGAAACCAACATCTCTTATCTCATATGTCTTAGCTCCACCAGAGCGAATTAGCTGAATTTCCTTCTCAAAAACATAGTTATAATCTTCAATAAGAACATCCTTCCGAATCCTGAGAAATGCTTTGTACTCTTCTAATAAATCTACTTTCAGCTGAATATCTTCAGCAGATTCTTCAGGTAAGTTTACTAGATTGCTAATAATAAATTCTGCTGGCTTTTGTCTAAAGAGTAAAGGAAAACGGTACTTATTCGCTACTCTCAATTTTTGAAAAGCCTTCGCTTCTAATTGATTTTCAAAACTTAAATCATCTGCATCAAATACTTCAAAAATCTCAAGAAGCTCATTGATTTTTTGTGCATTAAAATCTTCGTTAAATGCGAATTGACTCACTCGGGTTTGAAAGTAATCTCGTTGTTGCCTCACGACGAATGCGAGTGCTTCTCCCAATTTTTCTTCATTCCCATTCCCTACAAAACCAGTCCCTACGATCTGTTGAGCTTCTCGGATTAATGTTCTACGAAGTCCTGGGAGGTAACTACTCGCCAAAATAATTGCTTTCCTTTTAAAATCGATAGCTAATTGAAGTCCATATTCTTCCCGCAATTGAATTAAAAGAGCTCGATCATCTTCATCTGTTGTTTCCAAAGGTTGAAGGATAACTCTAAATTGCTCAACTGTGGCAATTGGAATACTATTTGCACCATTTTTAGCCGCTGATTCAATTGCGAGTCTTCTTTTACGCTTGGCGAATTCAATTAATTGAGTTCTTTTATCTATGTCCGCGCGACTTCTAACATCAAAACTATCTTCTAATCTTTCTATATCAAAAATATTCTTCGCAAATTCTATTAAATTAGGCTCTAAATTACTTTGAATTTCAAGAAGTACTGCGGTTTTAGACAGAAGAGCTAGAGCTTGTTCATTTAATTCAGGATCAGAAAAAATTCCGCTAATTTTAGCAACTTCTATGTAGCGAGATAATCCAGTCACATCTGCAACAAATAGAGAAGCTGTCTGTGATGGATTTTTTAGGTACGGAAGAGCTACTGGTCCATCTGTTGTTGCCGTAATCACTGTAGTTAAAGAGCGTGCAAAACGATTTAAAGTGCCTAGATTGAGTTGTCTCTCAACCTCTGTTAATACTTTTAGAGCTTGTTCATTTAATTCAGGATCAG